>ENA-UOVV01001314-UOVV01001314.1-compost-metagenome-genome-assembly--contig:-NODE-1314-length-19357-cov-12.884727_pt1 | contig 19357 bp, 24 predicted proteins | sample MGYA00238155_ERZ761577 | MGnify/ENA primary metagenome ERZ761577 (study PRJEB28898, sample SAMN06268775) | compost metagenome | isolation source: Emeryville, CA | place: USA:Emeryville, CA | collected...
CCTCGCCGCCCACCGCGAGCGCATCGGCGCCGTCGTGGCGAGCGGCCGCTTCACCGGGGTCGATGCCGAGGTGCTCGCCGCCGCGACCTGGACCCAGGTGCACGGCTGGGTGCTCGCCGAGCTCATGGGCGCCGTCCCGCTCGCCGACGCCGAGCTCGCGACCTCGGCCCCCGAGCAGCTCGAGGCGGCCGTCCGCGCCCTCCTCGCAGGCTTCGAGGTGCCCGCGAGCCGCTGAACGCAGCAGCAGAAGTCCCCGCGTCCGGCAGAATCGGTGCGTGCTCCCGTCCTCGCCGACCTCGAAGCTCGCTCCGGACACCCCCTGGGTGGACCTCGACCGCGAGGCCTGGTCGGCGCTGAGCGCCTCGACTCCCCTGCCCCTCACGGACGCCGACGTCGAACGTCTGCGCGGACTGGGCGACCCGATCGACCTCGCGGAGGTCGACGCGATCTATCGCCCCCTCTCGCGACTGCTCGACCTGTACATCGAGGCGGCCGCGCACCGCCGCGAGGCGACGTCGACCTTCTTGCGCGGCAACGGCAAGCCCGTTCCCTACGTCATCGGTATCGCCGGCTCGGTGGCCGTGGGCAAGTCCACCGTCTCGCGCCTGCTGCGCGAGCTCGTGGCGCGCTGGCCCGCGACCCCGCGCGTCGAGCTCATCACCACGGACGGCTTCCTGCTCCCCAACGCCGAGCTCGAGCGCCGCGGGCTCATGCAGCGCAAGGGCTTCCCCGAGTCCTACGACCGCCGTGCCCTCGTGCGCTTCCTGTCCAAGGTGAAGTCCGGGCGCCCCGAGGTCTCGGCCCCCGTGTACTCCCACCTCGTCTACGACATCGTGCCCGGCGAGAAGGTCGTCGTGCGCCAGCCCGACGTGCTCATCGTCGAGGGCCTCAACGTGCTCCAGCCCCCGCGGCCCACGGCCGAGCACCCCTCGAGCCTCGCGGTGAGCGACTTCTTCGACTTCTCGATCTACGTCGACGCGCGCGAGCAGGACGTGCGCCAGTGGTACGTCGACCGCTTCCTCTCGCTGCGCTCGACGGCCTTCGCCCGCCCCGAGTCCTACTTCCACCGCTACGCGGCGCTGTCCGACGACGAGGCGGTCGAGACGGCCGAGCACATCTGGGACTCGATCAACGCGCCCAACCTGCGCGAGAACATCTTGCCCACGCGATCCCGGGCGACCCTCGTGCTCACGAAGGGCTCGGACCACTCGGTGCAGCGCGTGCGCCTGCGCAAGACCTGACTCGCACGGCCGGGCCTCTGGCCCCGAGGGACGGTCCGCGCGGGGCTCGGCCCTCGCTCCTCGTCCTCAGCGTCCTCAGCGGGCTCAGTCGCCGACGACGCGCGGCTCGCCGCCCGTCACGCGCACGAGCTCGGCGAAGCTCGTCGGGAACACCGCGTGCGGGTGCCCCGCGGCGGCCCACACGGTCTCGAACTCCTCGAGGGCCACGTCGACCACCGTCCGCAGGGGCGCAGGATGCCCCACGGGCGCCACTCCGCCGATCGGCTGCCCGGTCGCCGCGCGCACGGCGTCGGCGTCGGCCCTCGTGATCGTGCCGCCGAGCTCCGTGCCGAGCATGTCGGTGTCGACGCGGTGCGCACCCGAGGTGAGCACGAGCAGGGGCTCCCCGTCGAGCAGGAAGACGAGCGAGGAGCAGATCGCGCCGACGGGGACGTCGAGGGCCTCGGCGGCTTCGCGCGCCGTGCGCGTCGAGTCGGCGAGCTGGCGCACCTCGCCGGTGATGCCGAGCTCGGCGAGCGCCTCGCGCACGCGGACGACGTTGCGGTGCAGCGTCTCGGTCATGGGGTGGGCTCCTCCTCGGGGCTCGTCGACTCCTCGGGGAGGGTACCGGCCTCAGCGGCGTCGTCCCTCGCGCCCGCGGTCACACCCTCCGAGCGCTCGGCATGCTCCTGCTCGTCGGCCTGGCTCTCGCCGTCGTCGGCCTGCTTCGGCGCGCTCGGCGTGAGCCACTGGATCACGCGGTCCACGATCACGCCGAGGATCACACCTCCCACGACGCCGACGACGATCGCGAGGATGGGGCGCCCCTCGAGGAGCGAGCCCGAGGCGATGCCGATGGCTGCCGAGTAGCAGGCCCAGGTGATGGCCGCGATGGCCGTGAGGGCCATGAACCGCGGCCGGTGAAATCCCACGGCTCCCGCCGTCATGTTGACCGCGACGCGCCCGATGGGCACGTAGCGCGCCGCGATGATGAAGGAGGCCCCGCGCCGCTCGAGGGAGTGCTCGGCCCAGTCGAGGGCAGACTGCGCGCGCTCGGAACGCATGAAGCGCAGTCCCCGCACGTGGATCTTCTTGCCGATCTGATAGGCGATCTGATCACCTGTGAAGGCCCCGAGCGCCGCGAAGAGCAGCACGAGCCCGAGGTTCGGCACCCCTGCAGACCTGTTGAGCGAGCCGAGGGCGATGACCACCGACTCGCTCGGGATGGGCGGGAAGAACCCGTCGATCGTCGCGAAGCCGTAGAGGGCCGGGAAGACCCAGAAGGACTCCGCCATCGCGAGGATCCAGTCCTCCAAGGTCTGGACCAGCTCGGCGATCACTCGATGTCCTCCCACGTCAACGGCTCGGCGCGCTCGCGCCTCCGCTCAGACTAGGTGCTCGGAGCCCCGCCAGGTATCAGGGTTCGCCCTGAGCGTCCCCTGAAGGCATCACGAAGCCCAGGGCCCTCGCCGCAGCGTGCGGGTGAGGCGGGCTCGCCCAGCGCGCGGCGGCCGCTCCCGTCGCGAGGGAGCGGGTCTCGACGCGGTCGAGGTAGAGCACCCCGAGCAGGTGGTCGGTCTCGTGCTGCACGATGCGCGCGGGCCAGCCCGAGACCTCCTCGTCGAGCACGTTCCCGCGCTCGTCGAGGCCCGTGAGGTGCACGGTGCGCGGGCGGGCGACCACGCCGGCCCAGCCCTCGACGGACAGGCAGCCCTCGTAGAAGGCCACACGCTCCTCTCCCACCGCCTCGTAGCGAGGGTTGACGAGCACTCGGTGCGGGTAGGCGACGCGCTCGCGAGCGATCGCGGTCTCCTCGTCCACGGGGCCTGGGTCCTCGATCACGGCGAGCGCGAGGGGGACGCCGATCTGCGGCGCGGCGAGGCCGACGCCGGGGGCGGCGTGCATCGTGCGCGTCATGAGGGCGAGGAGCGCGGCGAGCTCGGCGTCGTCGAGCTGGCCGTCGAAGGGCATCGCCCCGCTGCGCAGGACGGGGTCGCCCGCCTGGACGATCGGAGCGACCTCGAGCTCCACGAGGCGCGCGACGAGGTCACGAAGACCCTGCTCGCCCACGCTCACAGCGCGAGTCGCTCCCGCACCACGGCAGCAAGCTCGTCCGCGACGGACTGGGCCGTCTCGGCGGTGGCCGCCTCGACCATGACGCGCACGAGTGCCTCGGTGCCCGAGGGGCGCAGCAGCACGCGGCCCGTCTCGCCGAGGCGCGACTCGGCCGCGGCGACAGCCTCGAGAACGCCCTCGTCGCTCGCGCTGCGGGACTTGTCGACCCCGCCCACGTTGACGAGCACCTGCGGGAGGCGCTGGACGATCGCGGCGAGCTCGGCGAGCGAGGATCCGGTCGCAGCGAGGCGCGCGGCGAGGTGCAGGGCGGTCAGGACGCCGTCGCCCGTGGTGGCGTGCTCGGAGAGGATGAGGTGGCCGGACTGCTCGCCGCCCAGGGCGAAGCCGCCCGCGCGCATCGCCTCGAGGACGTAGCGGTCGCCGACGCCGGTCTCGTGCAGAGTGATGCCGCGCTCGGTCATCGCGAGGCGCAGGCCGAGGTTGCTCATCACGGTCGCGACGAGGGTGTTGCCCACGAGCGTCCCAGCCTCGCTCATCGCGACGGCGAGGATGCCCATGATCTGGTCGCCGTCCACGAGCGTGCCCGTGTGGTCGACCGCGAGGCAGCGGTCGGCGTCGCCGTCGAAGGCGACCCCGAGGTCCGCGCCCGCGGCGACGACGGCGGCCTGGAGCTGCTCGGGGTGGGTCGAGCCGCACTTCTCGTTGATGTTGAGGCCGTCGGGGCTCGCATTGATGACCACGACGTCAGCGCCCGCGCGCCGCAGGGCGGCCGGACCGACCTCGCTCGCCGCACCGTTGGCGCAGTCGACGGCGATGCGCAGTCCCTCGAGCGAGGTGCCGATCGTGGAGACGAGGTGCTCGACATAGGTCTCCGTGCCGCGACCGAGGTCGATCGTCACGCGGCCAACGCCCGCACCCGTGGGGCGGTCCCAGGGCTCGGCGAGGCGCTTCTCGATGAGGTCCTCGAGCTCGTCGTCGAGCTTGTGGCCGCCCTTGGCGAAGAACTTGATGCCGTTGTCCGGCATCGGGTTGTGCGAGGCGGAGAGCATGACGCCGAGGTCGACGCCGAGCCGGTCCGTCAGCAGGGCGACGCCGGGGGTGGGCAGGACGCCCAGAACCGTGACGTCGACGCCCGCGCTCGCGAGGCCCGCGACGACGGCGGCCTGCAAGAACTCGCCCGAGGCGCGCGGGTCGCGGCCGACGACGGCGCGCGGACGATGCCCCTCGAAGGCGCCCGTGTCGCCGAGCACATGTGCTGCGGCGACGGAGAGGTCCAGGGCCAGCTCTGCCGTGAGGTCACGGTTCGCCAGGCCCCGGACCCCGTCCGTGCCGAAAAGTCGTCCCATCGGTGGCTGCTGCCCCTGGGAGGAAGGTCAGCGCTTCGAGTACTGAGGCGCCTTGCGGGCCTTCTTGAGACCCGCCTTCTTGCGCTCGACCGCGCGGGCGTCGCGCGTGAGGAAGCCGGCCTTCTTGAGGGCGGCGCGGTTGTGCTCGGGGTCGATCGCGTTGAGCGCACGGGCGATGCCGAGGCGCAGCGCGCCGGCCTGGCCAGTGATGCCGCCGCCCGAGATGCGGGCGATGACGTCGAAGCGGTCCTCGACCTCGGCCACGACGAAGGGCGCGTTCACGAGCTGCTGGTGCAGCTTGTTCGGGAAGTAGTCCTCGAGGGTGCGGCCGTTGATCTTCCACTGGCCGGTGCCGGGCACGAGGCGAACGCGCGCCACGGCCTCCTTGCGGCGGCCGAGCGCCTGGCCCGGGGCCGTCAGGCTCTGGCCACGGTCAGCCTTGGGGGCCACCGTCTCGGTGGTGTAGCTCGAAGGGGCGTCCTCGAGCTCGGTGTCGACGGTCGTGTCGCTCACGGGTGTCCTCGCGTCCTGTGTCTGGGGGTTCGCGGTGGCGCCGGGGCCTACTGCGCGACCTGAGTGATCTCGAAGGGAACGGGCTTCTGCGCCGCGTGGGGGTGCTCGGGGCCCGCGTAGACCTTGAGCTTGGAGAGCTGGCCGCGGCCGAGCGTCGTCTTGGGGATCATGCCCCGGACGGCCTTCTCGATCGCGCGCTCGGGGCGCTTCTCGAGCAGCTCGGAGTACTTCGTGGCGCGCAGACCGCCCGGGTAGCCCGAGTGGCGGTAGGCGAGCTTGGTCTCACGCTTGTTGCCCGTGAGCGCGACCTTGTCCGCGTTGATCACGATGACGAAGTCGCCCGTGTCGACGTGCGGGGCGAACGTGGCCTTGTGCTTGCCACGCAGGAGCGCGGCGACGTGGGAGGCCAGACGGCCGAGGACCACGTCGGTGGCGTCGATGACGTACCAGGTCCGCTCGACCTCGCCGGGCTTGGGGGTGTACGTGCGCACGGGTGCTGCCTTCGTGTCGTGTTGCTGAATGTGGACCGCACCGCGAGCCAGCGCGAGGCTGACGCGCCGATACGGGTTCGGTGCTGGCGAGTGCTTCTCCTGGTGCCCGCGAGAGATCCCGCGGTCGCGCCAAGGAGCGCACAACGACCCCCTAGAGTACCCGTCGGCGCGCCGACTGGTCAAAACAGGGGAGCTGTGCCAGTGCTCACTCTACTCCTGCAGCCGGGGCCTCTCGTCCGGTCGCCGGGAGGCGGGAGCGGTGCGAAGGTGGATCCATGAGCGAACCCGACCAGCCTCCCTATCCTGACGCGGCCGAGCCCGACGGCGACCAGCTCCCGCTCGAGGACACGCTCGAGGGTCGCGCCGTCGAGGACCGCCTCGACGAGGGCTACTCCCCGCCCGACCGCCCCCGCACCAACCGCTGGGGCGAGACCCCGCTCGAGGAGTCCCTCGGCGAGAGCCTCGACCGACGCCTCGCCCAGGAGGAGCCCGAGCCCTGGGAGCCCGGGCACCGCGCCCCCGCCGGCGCCGAGGAGGACCGCACGGGACGCCTCGCGGTCGACGAGGACGAGAACTCCGACCCCACGGGCGTGGGTTCCCAGCACCTCATGGCGGACGACGTCGGCATCTCGGGCGGCGGCGCGAGCGCCGAGGAGGCCGCGATGCACGTCGTGCCCGACGAGGAGCTCGAGACCCCCGAGGAGCTCGACGAGCTTCCCGAGGACGGCCGCACCCTCGACGACGACGACATCGGTCAGGACGAGTCGGACGAGGGCGAGGACCGCTAGCTAGCGCTCTCGACGCACCCGCTCGACGTCCCACACGGGTCCGTCGGTCTCCCGCACCTCGCCGTCGGCCCCGAAGGTCAGGAAGCGGTCGAAGCCGCGCGCGAACCAGCGGTCGTGCGTCACGGCGAGCACCGCGCCCTCGAAGGCGGCGAGCCCCGCCTCGAGCGCCTCGGCCGAGTGCAGGTCGAGGTTGTCGGTGGGCTCGTCGAGCAGCAGGAGGGTCGCCCCGCCCAGCTCGAGCAGCAGGATCTGGAAGCGCGCCTGCTGCCCGCCCGAGAGCGTCTCGTAGCTCTGCTGCGCGGCGTCCACGAGCTCGTAGCGGTCGAGCGCCCGGCTCGCGGGCTCGCGAGAGAGCCCCGCGCGTCGCCCCTCCCCGCGGTGCAGGATCTCGAGCAACGTGCGCCCCGTGTACTGCGGGTAGGTGTGGTTCTGCGCGAACCATCCCGGCACCACCCGCGAGCCGAGGACGGCCGAGCCAGTGTGCGCGACGGGCTCGATCACCGTGTCACCCTCGTGCCGCTGCTCAGGCTCGGGGTCCGAGCCGCCCGCGGCGAGCAGCCGCAAGAAGTGGGACTTGCCCGAGCCGTTCGAGCCGAGCACCGCGACGCGCTCGCCGAACCACACCTCGAGGTCGAAGGGCTTCATGAGTCCCGAGAGCTCGAGATCCGTGCAGACGACGGCGCGCTTGGCCGTGCGACCGCCGCTGAGCCGTACGCGTACCTGCTGACGCTGGGGCAGCTCCTGGGGAGGGCCAGCATCCTCGAAGCGCTTCAGCCGGGTCTGCGCCGCGTGGTACCTCGAGGTCATCTTGTCGCTCGAGGCCGCCTGCACGCGCAGGGTCGCCACGAGGGTGCGCAGCTTCTCGTGCTCCTCGTCCCAGCGGCGGCGCAGCTCGGCGAGGCGGGCGAGGCGCTCCTCGCGCGCCTGGTGGTAGCTCGCGAAGCCCCCGCCGTGCACCCAGCAGCTCGCGCCCGCGGCCGTGGGCTCGAGGGTCGCGACGTGCGTGGCCACGCGCGCGAGCAGCTCGCGGTCGTGCGAGATGAACAGGATGGTCTTGGGCGAGGCGAGGATCTGGTCCTCGAGCCAGCGCTTGGTGGGCACGTCGAGGTGGTTGTCCGGCTCGTCGAGAAGCAGCACCTCCTCGGGGCCGCGCAGCAGGGCCTCGACCATGAGCCGCTTCTGCTCCCCGCCGGAGAGGGTCGCGAGGTCCCGCCACTGCGCCTTCTCGAAGGGGATCGAGAGCACGGAGTCGGTCACGAGGTCCCAGCCGGCCTCGGCCTCGTAGCCGCCGACGTCGGCCCACTCGGCGAGGGCGTGCGCGTAGCGCATCTGCGCCTTCTCGTCGTCGACGGTCATGATGTCGAGCTCGGCGGCCTCGAGCTCGCGCGCGGCGTCCCGGATCGCGGCCGGGGCGAGGTCCACGAGCAGGTCGCGCACGGTGCGCCCGTCCGCCTCGCGACCCGTGAGCTGGCGCATGACACCGAGCCCGCCGGAGCGCGTGACCACGCCCTCGAGGGGCTCGAGCTCGCCGAGCACGATGCGCAGGAGGGTCGTCTTGCCCGCGCCGTTGGGCCCCACGAGCGCGACCTTCGCGCCGTCGGCCACACGCAGGGACACGTCCCCGAGGAGAGGCCGCCCGTCGGGCAGCGCGAAGGAGACGCCCTGGATGTCGATGTGGCCCACGAGGGTCCAGTCTCTCGTGCCGAGCCCCTGCGCGACGAACCCTTGAGTCCGCCCTCGGCCCTCTCTGCTCACGGGACCCGCGCCGCGAGCAGCCCAGGCCCGCCACGCGAGGAGCTCAGAGCTCAGGAGCTCTCGCGGCGGGCCCGGGTCTGGAGCGCGCGCGCGGCGAGCTCCTCGGCGGGCGGGTAGCTCACTTCCTCGAGGGTGAGACCGTGCGGCGGGGCGAGCGCCTCGCTGAGGTCCCCTCGCTGTCCGTCGAGCAGGGAACCGAGCCACTCGGCGGTGCGGCGCCCCTCCCCCACGGCGATGCTCGCGCCGACGAGCGCGCGCACCATGTGGTGGCAGAAGGCGTCGGCGACGACGGTCGCGACGAGCAGGCCGGCGTCGGCACCCTCGCTCGGACGCTCCCACGAGAAGCGGGAGAGCGTGCGGATCGTCGTCGCCCCCTCGCGCGGCTTGCAGAAGGCCGCGAAGTCGTGGAGACCCGCGACGGGCTCGGCGGCGCGCGCCATCGCCTCGCCGTCGAGGGGGCGGTGGTGCCAGACGACGAACGATCGGCGCAGCGGGTCGCGCGTGCGGGCGTCGTCGGACAGGCGATAGACGTAGCGGCGCTCGAGGGCGGAGAAGCGCGCGTCGAAGTCCTCGCTGATCTCCGTGGCGCGATGCACCACGAGGTCAGGCGGCAGGACGCCCGCGAGGCGGCGCACGAGGGACTGAGCGGCAGGCAGGCCGGATCGTCCGACGACGGCCGCCCAGGCCTCGGCGTCGACGTCCACGTGCGCGACCTGGCCGCGCGCGTGCACGCCCGTGTCGGTGCGACCGGCGACCGTCAGGCGAGGGGCGGGCAGCCCGAGGCGCTCGGTGCGCAGCACCATGGCAAGGCCGTCCTCGAGCACCCCTTGGACGGTGCGCAGCTCGGGCTGGCGCGCCCAGCCGGAGAAGTCCGAGCCGTCGTAGGACAGGTCGAGACGGATGCGCGGCACGGCCCCACGCTAGCGCCCGCGGTGGCAAGGTGGAGCCCGTGGACGCACAGGGACTGCAGACGCTCGCGGTCGACTGCGGCGGCTCGGGCATCAAGGCCTCGGTGCTCGACTCGGCGGGCACGATGCACGTGCCCAAGGTGCGCGTCCCGACGCCCTACCCGCTGCCGCCCGAGCGGCTCCTGGACCTCATCGGCGAGATCGCCGCGGAGTTCCCCGCCTTCGGGCGCATGACCGTGGGGATGCCCGGGATGATCCGGCACGGCGTCGTCGTGCACACCCCGCACTACATCAACCGCTCGGGGCCGCACACGCGCGTGGTGCCCGAGGTCGCTGCCGCCTGGGCGGGCTTCGACCTGCAGACGGCCCTCGCCGATCGTTTCCAGGTGCCCGCGCTCGTGCTCAACGACGCCGAGGTGCACGGGGCAGGCGTGGTCTCCGGGGCGGGAGTCGAGCTTGTGCTGACCCTCGGCACCGGGCTGGGCTCGGCCCTCTTCGACGGGGGACGCATCGCCCCTCACCTCGAGCTCTCGCACGCTCCGGTGCGCTGGGGCACGACCTACGACGACTACATCGGCCAGGCCGAGCGCGAGCGCCTCGGCGACGGCCGCTGGTCGCGGCGCGTGCGCAAGATGATCGAGGGGCTGCGCCCGGTGTTCTGGTGGGACCGGCTGTACCTGGGCGGCGGGAACGCGCGCTCGATCTCGCCGCAGGTGCTCGAGAAGCTCGGGGACGACGTCGTGATCGTGCCCAACTCGGCAGGCGTGGTTGGCGGCGTGCGGGCCTGGACCCTGCGGCGCGGCTAGGGAGCCCCGCGGCGAGAGGGCGCGGACTGGTGCCCGGGCGTCCCCCTTGCCGGCGAGGCGCTCAGGCCGGGACGTTCGCGCGTGCCTCGAGCTCGGCCGCAGCCTCGAGGAGGACGCGCGTGAAGCGCACGGGCTGGTCGAGGCTCACGAGGTGCTTGGCACGAGGGATCACGCGCAACCTGCAGTCGCGCCCCGCGCGGACGAAGGCCCGCTCTCGCGAGCGGAAGTGGTCGTAGCGGCCGTTCACGAGCCACACGGGCAGCTCGATCGCGGCGAGGTCCTCGAGCGGGTGGGCGGCCGCCATCTCGCGAAGCACGTCGTCCATGACCTCGAGAGCGAAGCCTCCCGCGGCGAGGTCCTCGACGGCCTGCGGGGGCATCATGAGCTCGGCGAAGCGGCGGTTGAGGCCCGCGCCGCCGTCGGGCATCGCGACGATCCCCCGGGCCAGCAGCGACCAGGCGTGCAGGACGGCCGAGGTCGGCGGCGTGCAGCAGCCCGCGGCGACGACGGCACCCACCCCGCTCGCGTCACGAGCGACCGCATGGAGCGCCACGTAGCCGCCGAGGGACAGGCCTGCGACGAGGACAGGCGTCCGATCCCCGCCGTCGGGCACGTGAGCGTCGCCGACCCGGGCCTCGCCGTCGGGCATCGGGCCGGCACCCTGGGGAGCCCGTGGCGCGCCACTCTCGTAGCCCGGATCTCCCGCGAGCTCGCGGACGCCCTCGTGGATCGCGGCGGCCGCCCCCTCGAGCGTGAAGCGCTCCCCCAGGCGCCGGCCGTGCCCGGGAAGGTCGATCGCGAGGACGCGGTGCCCGAGCCGCTCGAGGATCTCGACCTGGGCGCGCCACATCGTGCGCGAGGTGCGCACACCGTGAACCAGCAGGACAGGAGCCGGACCGCCCACGCTCCCGAGGCTACTCCGAGCCCTTCCCGCCGCGCAGAGCACCGATGCAGCCCGCCCCGACGCCGAGAGCGCCCCCTCGCCGCAACAACTGGCAAGGTCTGCCCGCAGACCCGACCGATAGGTCGGACCTGCGAGCAGAACCGACCCGAAGATCGCGATCACCCGCCCCGAGCCCCCTGTGCGGACGGTTCCGCGTGCACCAGGGTCCGTACGGGAGCCCGTGCGCGCGGAATCGTCCGCAAGGCGAAGGGGGTTGCGGGAAAGGGAGGGCGTGGGGATGGCGAAGGCCCCCGCACCGGTGGGTGCGGGGGCCTTCGAGAGCAGTGCGCTGAGGGCTCAGGCCTTCTCGGCGTCCTCGGCGGGCTCCTCGGCCGAGGTGGCCGACGGCGCCGACGCAGCGGACTCCACCGAGGCAGCGGACTCAGCCGAAGCCGCCGAAGCGGTCTCCTCCGCGGCGGGCGTCTCCTCGACGACCTCCTCGGCGGGCTTCTCGGCAGCCTTCTTGGCGGCAGCCTTCTCCGTGGCCTTCGAGGCCTCGCGGACGACGGCCTGCTTGGGGCTCACGGGCTCGAGGACGAGCTCGATGACCGCCATGGGGGCGTTGTCGCCCTTGCGGGGGCCGATCTTCGTGATGCGCGTGTAGCCACCCTGGCGCTCGGCCATCGCGGGCGCGATCTCCGTGAAGAGCTCGTGGACGACCGACTTGTCGCGCACGACCGTCAGGACGCGACGGCGCGAGTGCAGGTCGCCGCGCTTGGCGAAGGTGATGAGGCGCTCGGCGAGGGGGCGCAGGCGCTTGGCCTTCGTCTCCGTCGTCGTGATCCGGCGGTGCTCGAAGAGGCTCGTGGCGAGGTTCGCCAGGATGAGCCGCTCGTGCGCCGGACCGCCACCGAGCCGGGGACCCTTGGGGGGCGTAGGCATGTCAGTTACTCCTTGGTGTCCAGGTTGGACAGCGACGGTGGGCCCGCCGCGTCCCCAGCGTCAGTAGGTGTCGGTCTCGGCGAACTCGTCGTCACCGTCGGTGTAGTACGCCGACGGGTCGAAGTCAGCAGGGCTGTCCTTGAGGGACAGGCCGAGCTGCGCGAGCTTCTCCTTGACCTCGGTGATCGACTTCGCACCGAAGTTGCGGATGTCGAGCAGGTCCTGCTCGGAGCGCGCCACGAGCTCACCCACGGTGTGGATGCCCTCACGCTTGAGGCAGTTGTAGGCGCGGATCGTGAGCTGCAGGTCCTCGACCGGGAGGGCGAGGTCCGCCGCGAGAGCAGCGTCGGTCGGCGAGGGGCCGATCTCGATGCCCTCGGCCTCGACGTTGAGCTCACGGGCAAGGCCGAAGAGCTCGACGAGGGTGCGGCCCGCCGAGGCGAGCGCGTCGCGCGGCGAGATCGCCGGCTTCGTCTCGACGTCGACGATGAGCTTGTCGAAGTCCGTGCGCTGCTCGACTCGCGTCGCCTCGACCTTGTAGGTCACCTTGAGGACGGGCGAGTAGATCGAGTCGACGGGGATACGACCGATCTCCGAGTCGTAGGACTTGTTCTGCGCCGCAGAGACGTAGCCACGGCCACGCTCGACGGTGAGCTCGATCTCGAGCTTGCCCTTGTCGTTGAGCGTCGCGATGTGCAGCTCAGGGTTGTGGACCTCGACACCGGCCGGGGGCACGATGTCCGCGCCGGTCACGGCACCGGCACCCTGCTTGCGCAGGTACATCGTGACGGGCTCGTCGTGCTCGGAGGAGACCACGAGGTTCTTGATGTTGAGGATGATCTCGGTGACATCCTCCTTGACCCCAGGCACGGTCGCGAACTCGTGCAGGACGCCGTCGATGTGGATCGACGTGACGGCGGCGCCGGGGATCGAGGACAGGAGCGTGCGGCGCAGCGAGTTGCCGAGCGTGTAGCCGAAGCCAGGCTCGAGCGGCTCGATCGTGAACCGCGAACGGTACTCCGAGATGACCTCTTCAGTCAGCGTGGGGCGCTGTGCGATGAGCACGGATTCTTCCTTTCAGCGAGCGTCCGCCATATGACGCTTCGCGCCACCACCGGGCTTGGTCTGCCGGCAGTGGTACTGCAGGTGCCGCCGTCGGACCCATGGCGAAGGTCCGACGACGGCGAACGACGAGAATCAGCCGCGGCGCGGCTTCGGGGGACGGCAGCCGTTGTGCGCCTGGGGCGTCACGTCCTGGATCGAGCCGACCTCGAGGCCGGTCGCCTGGAGCGAACGGATCGCGGTCTCACGGCCGGGGCCGGGGCCCTTGACGAAGACGTCGACCTTCTTCATGCCGTGCTCCTGGGCACGGCGAGCGGCGGCCTCGGCGGCGAGCTGCGCCGCGAAGGGCGTCGACTTGCGCGAGCCCTTGAAGCCGACCTGGCCCGACGAGGCCCACGCGATGACGGCACCCGAGGGGTCCGTGATCGACACGATCGTGTTGTTGAAGGTGCTCTTGATGTGCGCGTGGCCGTGCGCGACGTTCTTCTTCTCCTTGCGACGGGTCTTCCGTGCGCCGGTGCGAGTCTTGGGAGGCATTTCCTGGTTCTTCTCTCAGTTCGAGGTCCACGGGTCGCTCGGGCCGCGAGGCCCGGAGCGGACTACTTGCGGCCGGCCTTCTTCTTGCCAGCGACGGTGCGCTTGGGACCCTTGCGGGTTCGCGCGTTGGTCTTGGTGCGCTGACCGCGGACCGGGAGGCCACGGCGGTGGCGAAGGCCCTCGTAGCAGCCGATCTCGACCTTGCGACGGATGTCCGCTGCGATCTCGCGGCGGAGGTCACCCTCGAGCTTGAAGCTGCCCTCGAGGTAGTCACGGAGCGCGACGAGCTCGGCGTCGCCGAGGTCCTTCACGCGGGTCGACGGGTTGATGCCCGTCGCCTCGAGGGTCTGGCGGGCGCGCGTGCGGCCGACGCCGAAGATGTAGGTGAGGGCGATCTCGACCCGCTTCTCGCGGGGGAGGTCGACACCGACTAGACGTGCCATGTGGATTGCTCCTGGTAATGCCTCGGAGGTCTTCCGCACCACCGCCCCGCCTTCTCGCGGGCCCCGGCCTCCGACCGGGGGTTCATGCCCGAGGGCATGTGGTGGTGCGCTGAGTTGGTGCTCCTGCTCAGCCCTGGCGCTGCTTGTGGCGCGGGTTCTCGCAGATCACCATGACGCGACCGTGCCGGCGGATCACCTTGCACTTGTCGCAGATCTTCTTGACGCTCGGCTTGACCTTCATCGTTCATTCCTCCGCCGCCGCACAGGCGGCGAGACATAGTCGTTACTTGTAGCGGTAGACGATCCGGCCGCGCGAGAGGTCGTACGGGCTCAGCTCGACGACCACTCGGTCCTCAGGGAGGATCCGGATGTAGTGCTGGCGCATCTTTCCCGAGATGTGGGCAAGCACCTTGTGGCCGTTGGTCAGCTCCACCCGGAACATCGCATTCGGCAGGGCTTCGACCACGGTGCCCTCGATCTCGATGACGCCGTCCTTCTTCGCCATATCCTCCGCTAACTGTCTGTGGACCGTACTCCGCGCCCGTGCCGCAGCACGCCAAAGGCTGGCGAACCGTGGAAAAGGACGAGGGTCTTGCTCTGTGGCGCGTACCGACGACTGTCAGCGGGCGCACACCCAACGGAGCATCTTACGCCATCGAGGCCCCTGGTGGAAACGCAGGACGAGGGTGACGCAAGCGCGACACGCTATTCTGCCGCAGCTCGCTCGACCCGGAGGACGAGCTCGAGCTCGGCGTCGGCGAGCGGGAGCTCCGCCTGCCACTCCGCGCTCTCGCCCGCGGCGACCGCCGGGACGTCGACCTGCACGACGCCGCGCGTCTGCGCGCCCCCGTCACCCATCGCCGAGGCGTAGATGCGGTAGACGGCCGCCTCGGTGCCCCGGTTGGTCACGGTGCCCCTCGCGAGCCACCCCTGGCCCTCCTTCTCGAAGGAGAGCACCTCGGCGTCCTCGCGCGCCCCCTCGAAGCCCTCGAGGCTCCCGGGGGTGTCGGTGACGTCGACGACGGCGCCCTGCTCGGTCGAGGGCTCCGGGCCCGGCTCCCCAGCCGGCTCCTCGCTCGCCGCCGGCTGCGACGCGGAGCTCTCGGGGGCTGCCGGCTCGTCCTGCGGGGAGGACGACCTTGATGTGGTCGAGGATGCGCCAACGACTCGAGCCCGAGATGGTCGCGGCCACGTGCTCCCGGACGTTCCCCGCGGTCACGCTCGACTCGGCACTCGCCATGACGAGGCCGGCGAGCGGGAAGGACGACACGACGCCCCCGCGATTGACGGTCGCGGAGCAGCTGACACTGAACTGAATGGTGTTTCCGTCGTTCCTGTTCCGGATGCCGATGGCCATCTTGTTCGACTTGCCGGTGCCCCCGATGTTGTACAGGTCGTCGAGCCCGTCACCGCGCCAGTCTCCCGGCGTGTACGCGGTGATGTACGGCTTCCCGCCAGTCGTGCCTCTGGTGCGCCGGATGTTCGTCAGCGAGCAGGTAACGACATAGTCACTTCCCCCTCGAGTGAACTCCTCCGTCGTCGTGATGCTCGTCGTCGAACCGGGGTCGAGGCCCGTGCCGTGCGTTCCCCAGCTGATCCACTCCACGTCGGGGAAGCGCGCCGATCCACCTGTGGCGCGCACCGCCTCCGCCTCCTGCGCCGGGAGCGCGACCACGCCGGCGGCGACGAGGGTCACGGTGGCAAGCGCAGCCAGCGCCCTCCGCCAGGGCGAGATGGGCGCGCGCGACGACGTTCCGGTGCTGGGCACGGAAGTACCTCCACATGAGGAAGGCGCAGGGCGATCAACCCCTGCGCCATCGAGAAGCCTGGTGCGGCGCGAGAAGCGCACCGCTAGCGGAAGGATCTGATCACGCGCCGCTGGGGATCCAGGGTGAGCGGCGGGGTGAAAGAACCCCCACCCCGATCACCCCCAGGTGCCAGCACCCAGGCACGGTCCCGGCCAGACGGACACTCCGCCCGCTTCGCCGTCTCACCTGCGGCTTCGCTGTCCAGGCTGTGAGCATCTGTGGAGCAGCCCACGTGGGTGAGGCGTCCCCCTCGCCGGAGCGCACGAACCCTCTGGGGCACCCATGCGGATCGCCCTCAGGCGAGCGCTCGACGCACCACGGCCACGGGTCTCGAGGCCTAGCGCCGCCCGTGCCCCAGCTCGAAGCCGAGCTCGTGCGCGACCTCGAGGGCGGCCTCGCGAGAGTGCACACCGAGCTTGCGGTAGATGCTGCGCAACTGGCTCTTCACCGTGTTCACCGAGACGAAGAGCCGCACCGCGATCTCGCGCGTCGAAGGCGTGCTCGCCAGCTCGGCGAGCACGCGCCTCTCCCGCTCGCTCAGCTCGATCACGGGCACCTTCTCCGCGCCGCCCACGGGCAGGGACGCGAGGACTCGCTCGAGCTCGACCCGCGCGCGCGGCACGAGCGCGACGAGCGCCTCGAGGTCCGCGCGCGGCAAGAGCGCGAAGGGGGCGACGATCCCGAGCACGCGGGACAGCTCGAGGGCGTGGCCGAAGAGCTCGGCCGCCTCCTCGCTGCGCCCGAGCCGCCGGTGCGCCGCGGCGCCGATGGCCTTGAGGTCGACGCGCCCGAAGGGCACTTCGTGGTGCAGCCCGGAGACCGAGAGCACCACGGCCTCCTCGTAGTCGCCGCGCGCGAGCGCGAGGCGCGCCCGGGTCGGGTGCAGGAAGGGGCTCTGCGGCGCGAGCTCGAGGACGATCTCCGCGCGTGGGAGGCGACCCACTGCGAGGGCGAGCTCCGCCTCGGAGCCCACGAGCAGGGCCTCGTCGAAGGACCCCGGGTCGGGGGCTCCACCGCGCGGGTGGTTCACGAGGTCCGCGAGGTCGAGCGCGGTGTCGGCCATGCCCTGCAGCAGGAGGATGCGAGCGCGCAGCCACGCGACGACGCTCCACGCGAGGTGCAGCTGAGGAGCTGGCCGGTACCGCTCGAGGGCCTCCTTGGCGGCCTCGAGCTCGAGCCGGTCGAGAGCGAGCGTCGCCTCGGTGAGAGGGCCCCAGTCCTCCATGAAGGTCCGCAGCTGGCCTGGGACGGGCGGCAGGGCACGGGCCTTCTCGAGCCACTCCCTCGCGCCCTCGGCGGAGTCGCACAGCGCGAGCAGCAGGGCGGCGAACTCCGCGGCGTTGCGCGCGAAGTGCGGCATGGTGCTCCGCGCTCCCGCCCAGTAGGCCTCCTGGAAGTCACGCACGGCCCCGCGCAGGTCCTGCGCGAGCATGCGGGTCATCCCCCACTGGAGCAGGGCGAGCGAACGGATCCACCCCTCGACCTCGAGCCACTCGATCCGCCGCGAGTCCACGAGCGCGCGGTCACGATCGGCGATCGGCAGGCCGCCGCGGATGTCGCGCACGGAACGCAGGGCAAGGATCTCCCCGAGCCCTGCGAAGACCGTGTCGGAGATCTCGCTGCTCGAGCCCCGGGACGCGAACCGCTTCGCGGCCTCGACCATCGCTCGCGGGTGGTCCTGGAAGAGGAAGCTCTCCGTGAAGCGCCGGGCCATGTTGAGCCGGGTGCTCGACTCGATGAGAGGCGGGGGCATCTTCGCGAAGGCGTCCAGGAGACGTTGGGGCTGCCAGCCGACGAGGGTCCGCAGTCCCGCCTCGAGCAGCTCGACGGCCTCGGCGAAGCGAGCTTCCGAGATGGCCTTCTCGATGGCAGCCATCTCCGCGGCGCCCACCTCCGGGCTCGAGCGCTCGAGGCCCTCGGCTCCCACCCCACTCATGACTCGATCGTCTCAGGCTTTGCGAGGTGTGCCAGGCGATCGGCCATCGAAATCACCCGGAGCTCTCGAAAGGCGGACGCTCCGACCTCGTAGCTCGGGCGCGAGGACGGCGAAGGGCGCGCGCTCAGTCGAGCGCGTGGATCTCCACGCCCAGCGCCCCGAGGGCCTCGGCCCCGCCGTCGCGCGCAGTGAGGACCCAGATGCCCTCCCCCGTGATCGCCACCGAGTGCTCCCAGTGCGCGGCGCGCGAGCCGTCCGCGGTCACGACGGTCCAGTCGTCCTCGAGCACCTGGGTCGTGCGCTCTCCGCGCACGAGCATGGGCTCGACCGCGACGCACAGGCCGGCCTTGAGCCGCGGGCCCCGGTCCCGCGCGCGGTAGTTGAGCACCTCGGGCGCCTGGTGCATGGCCGAGCCGATGCCGTGCCCGACGTACTCCTGCACGATGCCGAAGCGCTTGCCCCCGTTCTTGCCCGCGGCGAAGGCGAGGTCGACGGCGTCCTCGACGGCGTGCCCGACGACGGCGAGCCGGTCGCCCTGCGCGAGCGCGGCGATGCCCGCCCACATCGCGGCCTCGGTGGTCTCGACGAGCTCGTAGTCCTCGGGCGTTCCCTCGCCGACGACGACGGAAAAGGCCGAGTCCCCGTGCCAGCCCTCGACGATCGCCCCGCAGTCCACCGAGACGACGTCGCCGTCCTCGACGACGCGCGGGCCGGGGATGCCGTGCACGATCTCGTCGTTCACCGAGACGCACAGCACTGCCGGGTACCCGTGGTACCCGAGGAAGGACGGCGTCGCGCCGGCCGCGGAGATGACCTCGTGCGCGATGGCGTCGAGCTGAGCCGTGGTGACCCCGGGGGCGATCGCGGCGCGCACGGCGTCGAGGGCGTCAGCGACGACGAGCCCCGCTCGACGCATCGTGCGGATCTGGTCGGGCGACTTGTACTCGATGCGGTCGCGGCCGAGCATCTCGGCTCCTAGGCGCGGACGGCGGCGACGGCGTCGAGGATGCGACGAGTCACCTCGTCGATCTCGCCGATGCCGTCGACACGCGCGAGGAGCCCGCGCTCCGCGTACGCGTCGGTGAGGGGCGCCGTCTGCTCGGCGTAGATGTCGAGGCGGCGGGCGATGACTTCCTCGGTGTCGTCCTCGCGGCCCTCGATCTCGGCGCGCTTGCGCAGCCGGGCGAGGAGCTCGTCGCGGTCTGCGGTGAGCTCGACCACGGCGTCCAGGGCGACACCGAGGTCACCGAGGATCGCGTCGAGCTCGTCGACCTGCGCCGCGTTGCGGGGGTAGCCGTCGAGGAGGAAGCCGCTCGCGACGTCCTCGGCCGCCAGGCGGTCGCGGACCATCGCGTTGGTGACCTCGTCAGGGACGAGCTCGCCCTTGCTCGAGTACTCCTGGGCGAGCCTGCCCAGCTCCGTGCCGCCCTTGATGTTGGCGCGGAAGATGTCTCCGGTCGAGATCGCGGGGACCTGGTAGACCTCGGCGAGGCGCGCAGCCTGCGTGCCCTTGCCGGAGCCCTGCGGCCCCATGATGACGAGACGGGTCAACGCAAGAACCCTTCGTAGTGACGCTGCTCGAGCTGCGACTGGATCTGCTTGACGGTCTGCAGACCCACACCGACGACGATGATGATCGAGGTTCCGCCGAAGGGGATCTGCTGCGTCATGCCCATGAAGATGAACGCGAGCGTCGGGATGAGCGCGACCGCGGCGAGGTACAGCGACCCGGGCCACGTGATGCGCGTGAGGACGTAGTCGAGGTAGTCCGCCGTCGGACGGCCCGCACGGATGCCGGGGATGAAGCCGCCGTACTTCTTCATGTTGTCGGCGACCTCGTCCG
>ENA-UOVV01001319-UOVV01001319.1-compost-metagenome-genome-assembly--contig:-NODE-1319-length-19318-cov-3.841458_pt1 | contig 19318 bp, 18 predicted proteins | sample MGYA00238155_ERZ761577 | MGnify/ENA primary metagenome ERZ761577 (study PRJEB28898, sample SAMN06268775) | compost metagenome | isolation source: Emeryville, CA | place: USA:Emeryville, CA | collected...
CACGTTTGAAAAAGCCATCATCGATGCCCGGTTTTCCTTTGCGCACGGTCAGGTGTATGTGGCACTGAGCCGGTGCAAATCGCTGGAGGGAATGGTTTTACGTACGCCTATTTTTCCGGACAGCATCATACAGGATACCCAGGTAATCAGTTTCTCCAGGGAAGTGAGCGAACGACCCCCATCCCCGGAAGATCTGGAAAATGCACGGAAAGCATATCAGCGCGAGATGATCATCGAACTTTTCGACTGGACAGATTCATACCGCGTAATGCGGAGCCTTACCAGGCTGGTTAACGAAAGCTGTGCCAGTCCCGACCTGTTTAATACAGCCAGTCAGTTGTTTGAAAACGAACTGGTAGGCACAGCCGCCAAATTCCGGAATCAGCTGCATACCCTGCTGGCCACCGAAAGTGGTGACAGTGAAACGGTCCAGGAGAGGATACGAAAGGGTTCAGCCTATTTTGCCGAAAAAATCGGGAATGACATTCTGCCCCCCATCAGGGCGTTTGAGCCGGTTACGGACAACTCCTCCTTTGCCAAAAATTATCAGGCAGCATTAAATGATCTTGAACGGTTGATGTACATCAAACTGGCCTGCCTGAAAAAGTCAGCAGACGGGTTTAACACCGAAGACTACATCCGGGAAAAAGCCAATGCCGAAATCGACTTTGAGAACCGGCAAGTCAAAACTGCTCCGAAAAGTAAAAAGTCCCTGAATATAGAGAACGGTCGACTTTTTGCAGAGCTTAAAACCTGGCGCAGTGGCATGGCCGGTCTGGAAGATATCCCCGAATACATGGTCCTGCAGATGAAGACCCTGGCCGAAATTTCCCGCAAACTGCCCCGTACACCGCAGCAGCTGGCTTCCATTTCAGGGATTGGAAAGACAAAGGCCCAAAAATACGGTACCGAACTGCTGGAAATTATTGAGACCTACTGCAGGGAAAACGGGCTGGAAACACCCTGAAACGGAGCGGAAAATTATTGAGGCAGGTCCTTTACTTCCGTTTTTTTCATGCCTCCCTCGGGCAGTTTCCACGCAGGAATAAAGGCCGCCATGATGAGTACGGCCGCGATCAGGAAACTTCCTTTCAGGGCGAAATGATCGGCCTCGACGGCACTATGCGACGGCAGATAATGATCCCGCAGCAGCTGATAAAACACCCCGCTGACAGCAATTCCCAGGGATCCACCCAGTTGTAGAATTAGGCTGTTGAGCGTCGTAGCCGTGGCCGTTTGATGTTGTTGTACCGAACCCAGGAGCGAAGTGGACACCGGGGCGACGAGGAATCCCATACCGATACCCCTGAAAATCATAATCAAAACGATCCACCAGCTTGCTACTCCGGGCTTTAGCGTCGCGAAAAAGAGGAAGGACACAGCCAGCATCGCTATTCCCAGCAGTGTGATGTTCCTGATTTTTCCCTTGTCGGCCAGCTTCCCCGAATAGGGGCGTGTAACCAATACCAGCAGGGCGTTGGGAAGCATCAGCAGACCCGTTTCCATTTCACTGTAACCCAGTTCGCCCTGCAGCAAAAATGGCAGGTAAAACATTCCTCCGAATAGCGCAACCGAACGCAGAAAAATAACCATGGCCGAACGGTTGAAAAGAGCATAGCGGAAGACATTCAGGTCAAGCAGGGCGTTTTCCTTGTTGGCCGAACGAATATACAGGTATAGAAATCCGACGACGATAAGTAAAAATACCCAGGTGAAGATATGGGTCAGCGGATAGGTAGAGATCATCCATACCCACTGCTGAGCGGTGAGAATAAAGCTCAGAAACAGAATATAGCCGATGAAATCGAACTTAATTTGTTGTCGTGGCACCTCTTTGAGGAAAGAAAGGTAACGAATCACCAGTACCAGCGCCCAGACGCCAAGGGGGATGTTGATATAAAATATGAAGGGCCACCCAAAATAATGGCTGAGAAATCCCCCCAGCGTCGGGCCAATGGCAAGACCCGTCACATTCCCGATTCCCCACCAGGCAATCGCACTGCCTTTTTCTTCCGGGGGCAGGGTTTCACTCAGGATAGACATGGACATGGGTGTGAGAATACCCCCCGAGACAGCCTGAAGGGCCCTGCAGAAAATCAGGGCGGAAAGAGTGGGTGCGAGACTGCAGCAGATCGATCCTACAATAAACACAGTAAGGCATACCATCATCAGGGTGTAGTACCCTACCCTGCTTTTCAGCCAGTTCATGAGCGGTAGGGCAAACAAAAAGGCCAGCATATAGGCCGTCACCACCCACTCGATCTCGTTGAGTTCCACCTGAAAATCGCGGCGCATGACCGGCAGGGAAACATTGATGATGCTCCGGTCGATCGAGGTCATGGATGCCGTGACCATCAATGCTATTACAAATTGTTTCTTGTTAGGAATTTTCAAGCTTCTCCGATAATGTGTGCGAATCCGGTAAGTAGAACCTGAGCAAAACCGGTTTGTAGAAAATAACGCGGGCCATTGCAGCTATCAAATGTCCTGTTAGCCCGTTTTAGTGTAATAATACTACATATTCCCATGTTCAAGAACCGATTTACCCAATATTTCAGCAAGTTATTGATTCTCCTCGCATTCGTGCAAATGTACGGGTGTACAAAACCGGCGGAGTCGAATACCGAAGAAGAATGGCTGGACCTGTTTAACGGTAAGGACCTGGACGACTGGATCGTGAAAATTCATCATCACGAGGTAGATGAAAATTTTGCCAATACCTTTCGGGTAGAAGACGGGATGATCAAGGTACGGTACGACGGTTATGGTGATTTCAACGACCAGTTCGGCCATCTGTATTACAAGGAGCCATTTTCCCATTTTCACCTGGTGGTGGAATACCGTTTTAGCGGCGAACTGCACCCTGGAGCCCCCTCCTATACCCTGCTGAACAGCGGTGTGATGTTCCATTCCCAGGACCCGCGGACGATGCCTAAGGAACAGAACTGGCCCATATCGGTGGAAATGCAGTTTCTGGCAGGCCTGGGCGATGGTCAGCCACGTCCGACAGGCAACATGTGTTCGCCCGGGACCCACGTCGTGTACAACGGCAAACTCGATGAAACGCATTGCATCAGTTCTTCCTCCAAAACCTATGACAAGGATGCGTGGGTACGGGCTGAGCTGATGGTCTGGGGGGATTCGCTGGTCAAACATATCATCGAGGGCGATACGGTCCTCGTTTACAGCAAACCACAGGTCGGCGGGGGCGTGGTCGAAAGATTTGATCCCGCCCAGAAAATTGACGGAACTCCCCTTAAGAGTGGCTATATCGCCCTGCAGAGTGAGGGACAACCTATTGAATTCAGGACGGTCAGACTTCGAAGGCTGAAATAAAGTCTTATGAATTAATTGTCCTCCATCAACTTTCTCATCGTCTTTGAGGTCTTATCTTTGCTCGCTTTAATTTAAATGGAGTTGTGATGCTTGATGAGACGTCGAAGACAATACGATTAGCCGTTCCGATCATTCTGGGCGAGATTGCCCAAATGGCCCTCCACCTGATCGATACGGCTATGGTGGGGGCTGTCAGTTATGTGCAGCTGGCCGCTGCCTCCCTGGTTTTCAATGTGATGAATATCCCCTTTGTGATCGGAATCGGAATTACCATTTCCGTGTCACAGATGGTCTCCATGGCTCAGGGGCAATTCGACGGCCAGAAGGTATCCCATTTCTTTTTCAATGGATTTGTCCTTTGTACGATAACAGCTTTGGTAATTGCTGCCGGACTCCTGTCCAGCAGCTATCTGTTTCCCTATCTGGGCCAGGATCCGCAGGTGGTAGAACATGCCATTCCCTTCATGCGGTTTATCGGCATATCGATCATCCCGATGATCCTTTTCATGACGCTCAAACAGTTCACCGACGGACTGGAACATACCAAAACGGCGATGATGATCTCGCTGTTGGGGCTTCCCCTTAATATTCTGCTTAACTGGCTGCTGATTTTTGGCAACCTCGGGTTTCCCCGCCTGGAACTGATCGGTGCCGGTTGGGCGACTCTGATTACGCGGACGCTCATGTTTCTAGCACTGGGTTTTGTCGTGATGAAACACCACCTGTTTCACCGCTATATCGCAGTGAGCAAAAACCAATGGAAACTCAAAGGCCGGACCATCCGGGAACTGCTCCATATAGGTGTCCCATCCAGTCTTCAGCTGGGCATGGAATCGGGCGTATTCGCGGTTTCGGGGATTATCATCGGAACCATCGGTGCGGTGGAACAGGCAGCCCACCAGATTGCCCTGAGCTGCGCTTCCCTTTCATTCATGGTATCGCTGGGTTTGTCGCAGGCTGCCTCTATCCGGGTGAGCAACGCCTTCGGAGCACAGAATTTCCCCAAAATCAAGTTAATTGGAAAGAGTACGCTGGTGACGGCACTTTGCTACGGAACATTATGTGCCATACTGTTTACGGTCTTCCGTCATCAGCTGCCCGGATTCTTCAACGATGATCCGCGGGTAATTGAAATGGCTTCCTATCTGCTGATATTTGCAGCGATTTTCCAGATATCAGACAGTACCCAGGCAGTGGGTGCCGGGATTCTCCGGGGGCTTAAGGATGTCAAAGTTCCCACGCTTTTTATCGGAATTGCGTATTGGGTAATCGGGCTGCCGGTAGGTTATCTGCTTACCTTCCATTTTAACTGGGGCCCCTCCGGTATCTGGACGGGTCTTACCACCGGACTTTCCATGGCGTCCATCTTCCTGATCAGCCGTTTTTTTATCCTGAGCCGGAGACCCTGAGCCTTCGTTGGGACACAAAAAAACCGGGTACAAACCCGGTTTTTTCATATAGCTTTGGGAGTTTAGTTTTTGGGTTTTTCCCTGTTGCGGGCTGGCCCTTCCCCTCTTCTTGCGCCTTCACGAGGTCCTCTCATTTCTTTTCTGGCCTCTTTCAGTTTTTCCTGCTGCTCAGCTGTAAGGACTGCGTTGAGTTCCTTGTCATATTCTTCGAAAATCTCACGCATTTTAGAGGCATTGTCCCGACCCGCTTCAGCTGCTTTCTTGTTTCTCTCCAGATTCAGAGCCAACACTTTCTTTTGCTGCTCTTCATTCAGGCTAAGCTGTTCGGACATTCTTTTGGTTTGCATTTCAGCCCGCTGCTCGGGAGTCATCCTTTGACCGCCGTTACGAGGTTGCGCATAGGAAGCTGCAGATACGGCCAGTAAGAAAATGAATGCTGCAATTACTTTTTTCATGATTCGCTTATGTTTGGTTTTTAGGCTTTAGAGCGAGCTTTGCCTTCCAAGTTTAAACGACACCCAAAGAAAATTGCAGTTTAACTTTTTTTAACAGGATTTTGTGTGCTCTCCGGAGTACCCAAATCCCGGGGATCAGTACCCTTAAAAGGCCAGATAGCGCACCAGTAGGGCGATCAGAATAGCTGCCGTGTAACTGGCCAGTGTGCCTACCAGGACGTATTCCGATTTTTTGGTCACATAGTTGGCAGGGATTTCCGAGGGATGCTTATCGTTATACCGCAGAAGTGATTTGGCGGCTATGAGAAACCCGATGGCCGTGTATTGGTTAAGCAGTACAAAAACGTAAATGAGGAGGCGTTCCGACATCCCAATCCACCGGCCGGCCTTATCGAGGTTGTCATCAGCTCCGGGCGCCAGTATCTTAAGTTCATCCCGCCAGGGCCGGGTAAACATGCCTACCAGGAAACCCACCGGTGTCAGACAGAGCAGAAGGCCGGCCAGTATAACTGAATTCTCTGTATTCTGTAGGGCAGCGACTGCGTTTCGCCACGGTTCCGAAGCAGCCCCCGTACACAACCAGGCCGTAAGCACAATGCTTGCCAGGTGCATCAGTTGGTCATAAATAAACCAGGATGCGGTCTGTTCCTTGTCATAGCGGAGTTTGATTAGGTCGATACCACCGTGTACCACGCCCAAAATGAGCGCGGTCCAGGGTTTTGACCAGTATCCCAGAAACAGGTACGAGAGGACGACAACCACTCCTGCATGCTTGTATAAGGCCGGAGACTTCCAGTCATGCGCCCTTTTGTCTTCCACCCACGCCTTTGGCTGCAAATAGAAATCGGCCAGAATATGGGCAAGCAAAAGTGCGATGAATTCATACATGGGGATAGTAAATTTTGATCAGTTGATGAAATGTGCGTATCAGGGGGTCTACAGCCCACCAGCGGGCAGCCTGGGCATGCTGGCTGACGGCCGACTGACTGATACCCAGTTCCCGGGCAGCTACGGTAAACGTCTCACCTTTCAGCAGATGAACGATCACAGCGGCCTGCGCAGCGGTCCATTTCTCGATTACCGACTCCAGTAAGGTCAGTACCGCATCCACGGGAGCGGCCTCCACCGGGAGGGCTACGGCAATTTTAGCCCTTTCGGCCTTGAGGGTATCGGCTCTCTGTCCGGATAAACGGAACGCTTCTCCGTCCGATATACCCGATCGTTCGGCCAGTCGGTCTACCGGTCCTATGCCTATCGCTATTCTCAGGTCTGCTCCTTCCCTTCGCGACAGTGCCCTTGCCAGTATAGCAGCGCGCATCACTTCCTCCAGGTTTTTCAGTACCCCCTGAAAACTGTCGCCCCTGAAGATTTCGGGGCTTACGAGCCAGGCAACGTGTTCCTCCAGTTCAACCAACCAGTGGGTCAACAGACGGTTTACTTCACCAGGCGGGTAATTGGTCGATCCTACCATATCGGCGGTCATTACCGCGGCCGTACCGATATTCTCTTTCTCTCCACCCATACTACAAGTTGATTAATGGTTCAAATATAAGTCAATAAGCTTATACTTACTAATAATAAGCCAATAAACTTATATTTGATTTCTATAAGCTCTATAGCCTGCGCTTGCAGTAAAGGCGAAACCGGAGATTTAAGAAACGAGGTATCGTTTCACGAGTTCATCCCATTCTTCCTTGAGCGAACCTTTAAAAGGCGATTCTCCGGCTCTTCTATACCAGTACCCGGCATTCCACTGATCTCCTTCTACCCGATGGAGGTAAGCATGGATACGGTCGTATTTCTGTGTGCCTTCTTTCTGCTGTACGATATTATGTGCGGTTTCCCAATCATCTTTTGCTTCATGCCAGAGAGCGAGTAACAAGTCGCTGATGCCAGCTGGCGGTTGAGCCCGAGAGACAGAATCAATGAACTCTTTATAGGTCATGTAAACTACTTTAGGAACTTCAAATTAAGGTAAAATTCAAAGAAGTTACCCAACTAAATTTACTGTATATTATCTTTCCGCACCGGGAATCGTCGGCATACAGGTGAGCAGAAAGATCATACATATTGACATGGACGCTTTTTTCGCTTCGGTCGAGCAGCGGGATAACCCTGAGCTCAGGGGGAAGCCGGTGGCCGTTGGCGGAGGAGCCGAAAGAGGGGTGGTGGCGGCTGCCAGTTACGAAGCCCGGAAGTTCGGTGTCAGGTCAGCCATGGCTTCCTCCATAGCCAAAAGAAAGTGCCCCGAACTGATCTTTGTCAAACCGCGTTTCGACGTCTATCGTCAGGTTTCCAACCAGATCCGGAAGATTTTCACCGAATACACACCGCTGATCGAGCCCCTGTCGCTGGATGAAGCGTATCTCGACGTAACGGAAAATCTGAAAAACATCCGGTCGGCCACCCTGATTGCCAAAGAAATCAAGCAGGCCATCCTGGAAACTACTTCCCTGACGGCATCAGCAGGCGTATCCTACAATAAATTTCTGGCCAAACTGGCCTCTGACCATCAGAAACCCAACGGCCTGTTTGTGATCAAGCCAGGCGAGGGCGAGGATTTTGTAGCCAGTCTGCCGGTGGGAAGTTTTCACGGAATCGGCCAGGTAACCGCCGAAAAAATGCACAAGCTGGGCATCTATACGGGGGCCGATCTCAAACAGCAGCCTGAGCATTTTCTGCGAAAGCATTTCGGAAAGGCGGGCTCACATTACTACTATATCTGCAGGGGAATCGACAACCGGCCGGTAGTCCCCGACCGGGTACGCAAGTCCTGCGGATCGGAAAATACCTTTGAAAGGGATCTGAAGGAGCTGCCGGAAATGGAAGAAGGGCTCATGCCGCTGATCCAGGATGTATGGGCCTGGTGTGAACGCAACAAGGTTTACGGGCGTACGATCACCGTAAAGGTCAAATTCAACGACTTCCGGACGATCACGCGAAGCCGTTCCTCCCTCATGGCGGTTGCCGATCGGGAAATGTTCGAAAAAACGGCACTTACCCTGCTGGCGGAAAGCATCACCGACGACAAGCCGGTCAGGCTGCTGGGTGTCAGTGTGTCTAATCTGGAAGACCTCCAACCCCACCCCGGTCAGCAGCTGACCATCAACTTCTGATCATTCAGGCAGAATGTCAAAGACATAGAGTACGGCCTCCAGGTCGTCGTCCGGCACAAAATAGGCCCTTAGACCCTGTCCATAGGTTTCGAGCCAGGCCGGATTTTGGGTGATGACCTTCCCCGTGGCCGAACGCAGGTTCACGGGCAACTGATGCACCGGCCTTAGGTCGTCCATACTCACCAGATCAAGCCCGCCCAGGCGGAAAGAACTGCCTGCATTTTCAGTGGAAAAGCTGTTGAGCCCAGCACACAGCACCCAGCCGTTCCCTACCCCGTGACAATCCTGATAGTCGATGTAAAACGACGGATTAGGAGTTTTTTTGAAGCTATCGGATTTTACTCCACCCTTTTTATCCAACTTCCAGACATAAAAATCCCTCGACCCCCAGTTCGCTCCCAGCAGGGTTCGGGAACTACTGTCAAAGGCCAGCGCTCCCAGAGCATCCTCTACGCGAAACAGCTTTTCCGGCTTCAGGTCGCTGACATTGACCCTGTATACAAGAGAAGCCCCGTAGGGACGGTATTCGCATACCGGTATCCACAGGTACGTCCCGTCGAAATCGAGCCCGCCCGGGTGATAGATGGTACCTTCACCGAGAATTATATCGTTCAACAGTTCTCCCTTTCCGTTAAACCGGAAAAGATGGCCTATACCCTCCCCCGTATCCCGGTCGAATTTACCCTCTTTTTCAGGGTACCGGCGGGGCCAATGTCTTACTTCCACGGCGGTCATGTAAAAATCATCGCCGATTTTCACCATACCCTGTGTATGGTGCGCATTGAATTTCAGGGGTACCCTGGCTACTTCCGTCCACCTGCTCTGGAGCGTCAGCTGACGGAACACATCACCCGGTGCAGGTCCATTTTGCTGAGCATGGGTAGAACAAATGGCGTTCCAGCAGATCGCCAGAAAAACCGGCCAGAAGGCCAACCGATAATAAGTTCGCTTTGACATAGGGACACAAGGTTTCCTCACCGGAAAAGCCGCCACTACCTTTCAACTACCCTGTCATCTTCTCTGAAACGGAAAGGACTTATTCCCGTCAGGGCGGAAGAGGTTATGGTAGGACACAGATACTGTTCGATATAGTGGATCATCAGGGCCAGTCCCTGAAAATGGGAAACGTAAGGCCACTGGCGGGAATCATACATGGCATCGGTCAGGTCGCGGACCAGCGCCACATTATACCCCTGCTTTCGCAGGCTGCGAATACCAAAGGAACGTCCGACCACACACATATTGGTGTGCACGCCCATGACCAGTACATTACGGATGCCCCGGTCCTGAAAAAGGGCGGCAATTTCGGAGCCCGAATCACTGACCGCATCTTTGGTCTCGTCGATCTGGATGGCTGCGATCTGTCTGGTCCATGCCTTACCCGGCGTACAATAGGGCGAATCATTACATCCTTCGGTCAGGGAATCGATCGGCCAGGTATATCCGGCTTCTTCTCCGGTTTTGTGCATCCATTGATCAAGAGAGGTGTCACGGTCGGTATACCGGGCGGCGCGTTGACGGGCTGGTGAAGTCTTGTAAAAATCCATGCAATCGCTGGGTGCATGCACGATGAGCATTCCCTTTTTTCTGGCCTCCGTAATAAACCGGTTAATCGCCGGAGCCAGTTCGCCCACCCGTTCGGTCGCCCCTTTGCACCAGTGCCGGTCCCACATGTCGCAGATAATGACGGCTGTCTCAGCGGGATTTATCGTTTGCTCGACAAAGACGTTCTCCACACCGCTGGCCGAGGCCGCCCGCTTTTTCATCCGCAGCGTGATGGGATCCGGACCAGCCGAAGCGGCAAGCGCAAAGAGCACCAAAAAGCCGAGTGGAATCAAGTATGGTTTCGCAGGTTTCATGAGTTGTTAAGGATAAGTTGGACGGCCCTGTTCAGGAATTGACCAAATTAACCCTATCGGCGATCAAAATCAAGCTGATAGCAATCGGAAATCAGGATATGCACGACAGCCCTTTTGATAATAAGACAGTGCGTATCGTTAGATGAATCCTGGATAATCCTTTAATTGAAAAGAAACTTATTCGACCTATGAAATCACTCAGATCAAATTTTACTGTCCATCAATTATCCCGTTTTCTGTTCTCCTCACTGCTTGTATCCGCGTTGGCGACAGGCCCACTGAAGGCTCAGGACAAGTATGTCCAGCTCTTTGCTCACCGGGGTGGCGCTCATGAACAGGACGAAAATACGATCCAGGCCTTTCAGTATACCTACGACAAGGGTATCAGGGGTTATGAAACTGATGTTCGCATGACTAGTGACGGAGTTCTGGTTATCATGCACGACGCCACGCTTGACCGAACCACCAACAGCACGGGCATCGTAGAAGAACTGACGGTCGACAAGATAAAAGCAGCCCGTACCAAAAAGGGGAATCCCGTCCCAACCCTCGACGACATGCTGGCCTTTCTGAATGCCCGCCCGGGGTTATATGTGGAGTTTGAGATGAAAACCAATCCGAAGTCGTATCCGCAGGACATACTGGAAAAATACTGCGATAAGCTGTACGCGGCGGTGATGAAAAACAAGCCAAAGGAATCGACCTATCTCTTTACCTCCTTTGATAAAAGACCATTGCAGTACCTGAAATCGAAATACCCGGATGCTGACCTGCTTTTTATCAAGGGAGCACCCCTTACACCGGAGCTGATTCAGGAGGCACTGGATCTGGGCGTGAAAAGAGTGGGTGTAAACCTGGGCGGTACAAGCCGCACCATGGTTAAAGAGGCACAGAAGGCCGGGCTGCTGGTCAGTCTGTGGCCCGGTCATACCGTGGAGGATTTCCTGCTTGGGGTCTATCTCGGCAGCGATTATCTCTGTTCGGACGTGCCTGAAAAGGTACTGACGTTCGTTAAGGGAAATATGCCCTGGCTGAAAATCAAATAGGTTCCATTCTTATAAAACGGGGCTTAGCCCCTTTTCTGTTTTCACCCATGATGATCCGCCGTTTCAGCTTACTCCTGCTGTTTCTGAGTCTGATGAGTGTCCATATGTTACAGGGGCAGGTTAAATTCCAGTACCTGACTACCGTGGAGGAAGTCTGCCGCCAGTATCCGGTCGAGATCCGGAATCTGCTGGAGTCTCTCGATCTCGACCGGAAGGGTCTTGAGTCTGTCCGGAAAGCATGGCAGGATGGACAGGTGCCGCTGTCGACCCGTCTGCTGGTGGAATACTACAGAAACCGGGAAAACCCTATCTCAGGGAAGGAAGCTGAACCAAGGCCTGGGTTGAAAGAACAGGCTGACAGTCTGCTGAGCCGTATTTATACCTTTTACGGACAGACCGCCCGGCTGCCCCTGACCGATAAGGGTCTGCTCGACTGGCATTACCGGGGGCCGGCAAACGACGAAGAATGGGCCTGGGCGCTCAACAGACACCCGCATCTCCGCACCCTTCTCGAAGCCTACCAGGTGACCGGAGATGCCCGATATGCCAGGGAAAGCGATCGCCAGGTGCAGGACTGGGTCATTCAGAGTCTTCCTTACCCGGGGAAGAAAAGCAGTACGGCCATGTGGCGGGGACTCGAGGTGAGTTTTCGGGTAAAAGTCTGGGCAGAAGTTTTTTACCATCTGCGGGGTACGGGCCATCTGAGCGATGCCACGATGCTGCTGATGCTCAGCAGCCTGCCCGACCATGCCGACTATGCCCGAAACTATCACGCTCAAGGTAACTGGCTGACCATGGAAATGTCGGGATTAGCCCGACTGGCCACAGCCTGGCCGGAATTTCGGAAATCGCGCGAATGGATCGATTACTCCAAACAGGCCATGTCGGAAAGCCTGTTCGAGCAGGTTTATCCCGATGGCGTCCAGACTGAGCTCTCTTCGAGTTATCACTGGGTAGCCCTGCATAATTTCGATCTGTTCCGGTCGATTTGTGAAGAAGTGGGTGAAAAGCTGCCCGAAAAGTACACCGCCCTGCTCGACAGCATGCGGGCCTATCTGGTTCATACGATCAAACCGAACGGAACGGGATTACTGAACAACGATTCGGATCTGTCTGACAACCGGGATATGGTTCTCGCATATGCCGAGCAGCTGAAGCGGGAAGACTGGCAATATATTGTCACGAACGGCAAAAAGGGGAAAAAGCCAGCGGGTCTGCCCTCCCTATTTTTTCCCTGGGCAGGGCAGCTGGTTTCCCGAAATGGATTCGGACACAACGCCCACTGGTCTTTTTTTGACATGGGCCCATGGGGAACCGGACACCAGCATAATGACAAACTGCATATTTCCGTCTTCGCCTACGGCAGGGAGCTTTTAGTAGATGCAGGACGTTTCGCTTACCGGGGAGCCATCGCCGACCGCTTCAGAGCCTATGCAATCGGCAGTGCGAGTCACAATGTAATCCTGATCGACGGTAAAGGTCAAGCACCGGGTCCCAAAACCGTTTCCGAGCCCCTGGACGAGCGTCATGCGAGGGTGGAAGAAAGATTCGATTATGCCTGGAGCAGCTTTGGGGAATTCAACGAGCTGGAAGGGAGAGCCGAACACCAGCGAACCTTTTTCTACCTGCGCAACCGATTCTGGATCGTGCTCGATAAGATCACCACAGACCGCCCCCGAAAAATAGAGGCCTTGTGGCACTGGCACCCGACAAACAATTTAAAAGTGGGTGATGATCAGGAGGTATACACCGTGAATACCCATGGAAACCTGCTGCTAAAACCCTTTGGCAAGGCAGAGTGGCAACTAACGACGGTAGAAGGCCAGAACACGCCTGCAGTACAGGGGTGGTATAGCGAAAAATACAACCAGTTTGAAGCGAACGCGACCAATATCTACCGTAGCCAGATTGGAAAGGACAGCATTTTCGGATGGCTGCTATTCCCTTACGAAAAGAATAAGCGGGATATTTCGGCGGAAATCATTTCCCAGGAAGAGGATGTCGTCACGGTGCGGGTCAGAATTGGGAAAAGACGCAGTGTTACAGTAACGCTGCCCCTGAACAATCCGGACGGGGTTGCGGTCGGCCGCCATTGAGTTTGACCGCAATTTGGCCCCCTTCTGTAAGCCGCTGGCTCTTAATGATCAAAAATACCCCATTAATAAGCAATGAATACATACTATATTCCACTCCTTTTTTTGCACCGCCACCGGGATGTCGGAACCAAGACGGGGAAATGCTCTATCCACGGTGAACTGGGAAGTCCTGAAAACAGCCCAGATCCAGAACGGTTTTACCACTGCAGTGGAGGAACTTTCCATCCGATTGACAAGGCCTGAGAAAACCGTATCGTCCAAATGTTAGGACGGATAGCGCGAAAAAATGGAAAGATTTGTTGGATGGATCATCCGCTCGGGCAGGACGTCAGCCCAGCTTCAGTGTTAGGCCTGTATTTACTCCTTTCCAGCACAGTCAGAAGTGACGCTCAACTTTGACCATCAGGAGCTAAAATCCATAAATGTCCGGACATTTCTGTTCCTGATGACGGCCTATTAAGGTTGGTTGGCATTCAAGGGGTAGGAAAGGATGAATGAGGCAAGATAGAACCTTTTTGTGGGCAGAGTGGGTAGTAAACCTGATTCGTCCTTATTATTGGGACACAAACTCACCAGAAAATAAATGGAAATCCGTCAACATGTTCGAAATAGCCAGGAAATAGCCGAAATAACGGCCGATGGCATCATACTTAACAGCACAGGCGACGGCCTGGATCTGATGGCGACGATGTATTTTCAGGGGTATCACGGGATGATTTTGTACCGGGAAAACATCAGTGCCGATTTCTTTGATCTTAGCAGCGGGATGGCCGGGGAAATATTACAGAAGTTTTCCAATTACCGGATGAAACTGGCGATCTTGGGCGATTTTCGGGCCAGTTCCAGCAAAAGTCTGCAGGACTTTATCTACGAGAGCAACAAGCTGGGACACATCAATTTTGTGAGTTCTATAGAAGAGGCACTGACAAGCATGACCGTGTAGTTTGTCCTCCATTTAAGCTTCTGAAAAGGAGAATTGCAAATGCACCTCACTCACTTCCCGGCAATGACCATTATTGAGGGGAAAGCAATTCTTCAACCTCACACCCCAAAACCCCGGTGTGGAGCATATTTCTACCTTGGTGCATAATAAATAATACAAACCCCAAGCAAGGCCACCAGGGCACCGATCAGATCGTATTTATCAGGCGAAAAACCGTCAAATTTCATAGCCCAGAGCAGGGACAGGACAATGAAAAAACCGCCGTAGGTAGCAAATACCCTTGCAAATCCTGCCGATTGCCAGGTAGCTACCACGCCATAGCTCACCAGCAGAATACCTCCCAAAACCCCATACCAGAGCGACTTTTCCTCTTTTAGCCACAGCCAGATGAGGTACCCCCCGCCGATTTCGCACAAGCCTGCCAGCAGAAAGATGGGCACGGACCTGAGGATGTCCATATCAGCCGATTTTAGTCAGTTTGATTTCGAGAAATCGAATCCAGTTATTGTCTTCGAACCTATCCCAGACCCCTGTCAGGGTATCATAATTTTTGCTGAGCCAGCCGTCGAACCGTAGGTCATCTCCTATGATTTCGAGTTCGTTATCTTCCAGGTGTCCGGTCATTTTGCCTGAAACCCCGTAATTGTTATAATATTCAAAGTAAGCCTGCTGGGTAGACTCGTCGAAGCCTATCAGCTCGAACGTTTCGCTTCTGACGTCGCCCATAAGTACATCCGCCCGGTGCAGAATATAAAAGCCATCGAGGATCAGCTCATAGGTATCTGTACCGCTGAATTTTTGTGCAGGTTTATGCAGATCGCGAAGGATAGTCCCTTCCGTTTTCCATTGGCCGAGTAACTTGGTAAATTCAGTATTATCGATGCGGTTAGGATTCATGTGGTGTGTTGTTGGTGAAAATTTGGACCGTTACTGCAATATAGCAAGTAAACAAGCACTTTCCGCCTATCTACGGAATAATAGTCATTTTACCGAACTTACCGTAATATAGTTAAATCTGCCGATCCAAGGCCCAATTTATACGTTTAACCAGGTTTCAAACGATCAGACCTTTATGCCTCAAAAAACCTCCAGTACGGCTAGCAACAACTTTAGTAATCGTGATTTTACAAAAGGATTCTTAATCCTTATATTACTCATCTTCAGCACAATCCCCTCCAATGCCCAGACACAATCCCCTTTGCGCTTCCGGAATGGGGAACTTAAGATCGTGCAGTTTACCGATACCCATATTGAACCTAAGAAGGGCAATAACCTGAACGCCTATACGACTATTGAAAAGGTACTGGAATACGAAAAACCCGATCTGGTAGTACTCACCGGAGACGTGGTGACGGAAGACCAGCCTCAGGAAGGATATAAAAAACTGGTGCCCCTCTTCGAGAAAACGCAGACACCCTGGGCGGTGATTTTCGGCAACCATGAATCGGAGGGAAAGTTTACCCGGAAGGAACTGGCAGAGCTGGTAGAAAGTCTTCCCTATTGTCTCAATAAGAACCTACCCGGTACGGTAGGCTATTCCAACTTCATTCTTCCGGTGTTGGACAAAGAGGGCAAAACAGCCGCTCAACTCTATTTTATGGACTCCAATGACTACAGTACTCTTAAACCTACCGTGGGTGGCTGGGGCTGGTTTACCCATGAGCAGGTCAGCTGGTATCGTGAGCAGAGCAAACGGCTTACTCGGGAGAATGGGGGCAAACCTTATCCTGCCCTGGCGTTTTTCCACATTCCCCTGCCCGAGTATTACCATGCCTGGCATAACGAAACCAATCCGCCCATCGGCTCCCGCAACGAAGATGAATGCAGTCCGGAGATCAATACCGGCATGTTTGCAGCCATGCTGGAGTCGGGTGACGTGATGGGCACCTTTGTCGGCCACGATCATATAAACGATTACATCGGTGTGCATTACGGCATTGCGCTGGCCTACGGCCGTGTCACCAAAAAAATGCGCAATCCGGAAGATCCTGCGGCCGGCGCCCGGGTGATCGTGCTGAAGGAGGGTGAAAGGAAATTTGTCACCTGGATCCGGGAAGGGGATGGAAATAAGGTGCTGGAGTGTGTGTATCCGGATTCGTTTAGTAAAACGAAGAGTAAGTAAGTTTAACTGCATGTCTAGCGGTTTCCCAGGCAGGTAATCTGGTGTGCCTAAGGACGTTCACATGGATAAAATAATTTCCGGAAACGGGAGGCTGGACTAGTAAAATCATGATCAAAATTCAATCCGGATAAACAATTACCACGTAATCGTTCCGGCCCGAACCGATTTCGCTTCAAGTACTCTGTACGGAAAGTCGAAAACCGATTTAGTAATGGTCAGCCTCCCGTTGTTACGAGCATTAATCAAGCGGCCGTGTATCACATTTAAACTCACATATTTTACAAAGTAGTTGAAGGTATCCTTTTTTATCCCTGCCCCAAAAACGAAAAAGGCCATCCCAGCTTTTTACCGCTGAGACAGCCTTCTTAATACCTTTTTCCTCCCCTCCTACTTCTCCCTTTCGAAATAAAATATTCCGCGCTTATTCCCTATTACCAGATCCTCCTTACCATCTTTATTTATATCCTGAACTACCAAGTGCAGGCCGGCGCCGGAGTTATCGTCGAGGACGTGTTTTTTCCAGGTGGGTGTCTTGCCCGAGATGAATTCGTACCAGATCAATAGCGGCGGATCATGTTCGCCCGGATCGTTACCGTTATGGGCGAAGAAACGCTTGCCCGTCACCAGATCGGGATGGCCGTCACCGTTTACATCGGTCAAGGCCAGGTTATGGGTCTGCCCCAGGGATTTGTCGATCAGGTGTGTGGTCCAGGTCGGATTGCCGCTGGCATCCTTACCCTGTTCGTACCACCATACACCGAAGCTATGTGCCGAAGAAGCGATGAGATCCACCAGACCATCGCCGTTAAAGTCGTGGGCGTACATCTGCGCACAGGGCTCTCCGAAACTGGCGGGGTGGAATTTCCAGTTTTTCTGCTTGCGGTCTGCCGGGGCTTCCCACCAGCCCTGGGTAATGATCACGTCTTTGCGGCCATCGCCGTTAATATCCGCATAACCCAGACCATGCGTGTATTTATGGGTGGCCAGTGTATCGTTGTCGCTGATCACGTATTTTTCCCACTGGGTCTGATTTTTATCTGAAGGAGCCTTCAGCCAGATAAACTCCTTCGTTTTGGAGTCATTGCAGATAATATCCGGGCGGCCGTCCCCGTCGACGTCTTCGAATAGCGGTGACTCGTTTCCTACCGAACTGTGCAGCAGGTGCATGGGCCAGTGACCGGGTTTCCCCTGGGGGTTTTCATACCAGTAGGCCGCCTCGCCCGGATGGTCAATCCGGATATAATCGATCCACCCATCCTGATTAACATCCATGGTAAAATGCAGGAAGGCATTGCCATAGGTGTTCACCGCAAAAGTCAACGGCGGAGCCAGCTCATGCTGTTTCCAATCAGGGGCCTCATACCAGAAGGAACCGGCCAGTATATCAATTTTTCCATCTTTATTGACATCCCCAACAGCCACTCCTTCCGCCACAAATTCCCGGGTGAGCGTATGCTTTTTGTATTTGACCTCCTCTGCCTTTACCCCTTTCTGCCCCATGGTACATCCCCAGGTGCACGCCAGGACCGGCAGGGCCAGTGCAATCGTTGCTTTGTTTAACATGTTATGTGCTGATTTGTATGACTATACATTCTTTGGATCAGGATGAACCCAGGGCTTCCGGTAACTCCTGGCCAGTCGTTTGGTGGCTTCCGGATCATTTTTGACGGTACGGGTAGCCGGGTCATAAACCAGCGGCCGGCCCAGCTCCATCGAGATATTGGCCAGGATGCAGGAAGCCGTCGAAATATGCCCTTCCTGAATATCGGCAACAGGCCGGGTCTTGTTTTCGATCGCATTCAGGAAGTCGAGCATATGCAGACGGGTCGCCGGGGCTGCATTGAGTTCGATCCGCTCCTCGTTCAGATCCTCCGGATATTTTTCTTTCTCATAAACTACGTCTTTGTGAATTCTATCACCCTTGCCCTGTGGAATGAAATCGTAGGCCATGGTACTACCCCAGAGGGTTCCCTTGTCCCCGTAAAGCGTAAAAGACCAGGGATAATCCGGATTGGCCGGGGTGCCCCAGGTGCGGTGCTGCCATACGCAATTCAGCTGATCGTATTCAAATACCGCGGTCTGGGTATCGGCAATATTCGATTTGCCCTCCTTCTGCACATAGATCCCGCCCACGGAACTGATGCTCTTCGGCCAGCCCAGGTTCAGCATCCAGCGAACGGTATCGAACATGTGCACGCACATGTCGCCCGTAATGCCATTTCCATATTCCATGAAGGTTCTCCACCAGCGGATATGCGGGCTGCCGTCATAGGGCCGGAGAGGGGCCGGACCGGTCCACATTTCGTAATCAAGGTAATCGGGGACGGGCTCCACGGGAGGATTGCCGTTGGCGCGCATGTGATAATAGCAGCACATTTCCACATGGGAGATTTTCCCCAGCAGACCGGCTTCTACGATATTTTTCTTGGCATCGATCAGGTGAGGCGTGCTTTTCCGCTGCGTCCCTACCTGTACCACCTTGTTGTATTTCCGGGCGGCAGCCACCATGGCCTCCCCTTCGATGACATCCACGCTGATAGGCTTCTGGACATACACATGGGCTCCGGCTTTGACGGCATCAATCGTCTGCAGCGCGTGCCAGTGGTCGGGCGTACCGATTAGCACGATATCGACTTTATTCTCTGCCAGCAGCTTACGGTAGTCCCCGTACATTTTCGGGACTTTCTTCGACTTCTGTCGCTGACTGACCAGATTACCCGCTTCCTGCAGCAAATTCTTGTCGACATCACAGATGGCAACCACTTCCACGTCAGCTACCTGTATCAGGCGGAAGAGGTCGCTTTTTCCATACCAGCCGCAACCGATCAGGGCAACTTTATAGCTGCGGACGGGCTGGAACAGCTCCATTCCATGCGCTCCGAAAGAAGCCAGCGCCAGTGAGGCGGTGGCACCCTGCAGAAACTTGCGGCGGTTGA
>ENA-UOVV01001321-UOVV01001321.1-compost-metagenome-genome-assembly--contig:-NODE-1321-length-19302-cov-3.786928_pt1 | contig 19302 bp, 17 predicted proteins | sample MGYA00238155_ERZ761577 | MGnify/ENA primary metagenome ERZ761577 (study PRJEB28898, sample SAMN06268775) | compost metagenome | isolation source: Emeryville, CA | place: USA:Emeryville, CA | collected...
CGCGGGTTCGCGGCGGGCGTCCGGGACGGTCGCACCCACGGGATCATCGCCGGGGGCATGGCCGCCGAGTCCGACGCGACCATCCTGATCCGGGAGCAGCGGGCCGGCGAGGCCCAGGCCGAGGCGGCGTCCGCCCAGGCGGAGCTGGCCGGCATGACCGCGGCCCCGTCCCCGCCCGCGGTCGACGAGGGCGAGTGACCGGCCGACCCAAGATCGTCGACTGGGCCGCAACCTTCGACCGCGTGGACGGTCAGAAGACGAGGTAGTTGCGGGCCAGGGCCGCTTTGTCTCCCGGCTCGAAGAGGAGGCTGAGCAAGCTGGCCTCCAGGATCTTGCCGAGCGACTTGACCCGCTGGAAGACCTCTGAACCCGTGGCTGCCTCTCGGTCCAGCGACTCCAGCTCCTCGCGTGCGGCTCTGTCGCCGAGGAGTCCCACGAACTCGTCGTACGCGCTCAGGGCACGGGCTCCGGCGTCGATGGTCTCGTCCTGCTTCAGGAATGCGGAGGCCACGCGATCGACCGGGGGCAGGGCAAGCTCGCTCTTGAGGTAGGGCGCCATTTCATTCTTGGGCAGGTCGGCGCAGGGCGCGGCTCAGGTTGGGAAAGTCGACGCCGGATCTACGGGCCAGCTCTTCGAGCGGGGTCTCCACGGGCGGCTACGAGAGGAGCGGTGGGGGCGCTTCAAGGATCCACGGCACGTCGAGGCACCGTCTCAGCGTGGAAGCGAAGAGAGCCTCGTCCGCCGGGGTGAGGCTCACGTGATGGAGGCCGGCATCGAGAGAGCTGACGTGGACGTGACTCAACCTGGGGCCGAACGCATCCAGGAGACGCTCGGCCAGCTCCATCTCAGGGTCGATCGACCAGGCATGAGCGACGTCGAAGCAGAACCTCGCTTCGGGAAGCGTCGCGAACACCCGGTTCAGGTCGTCCACGGTTCCGCCGCTTGGCTTGCGCGCGTCCATGTTCTCGATGATCAAGTCGCTGCCCAGCTCCCGGTACGAAGCCAGGTCCTGCATCGTGTCCGGATGCATGACGATGCCGTCGCACAGTCCGCGGAACCCCAGCAGGAGCTCCACCAGGGCAGCCTCGTCCAGCTGGCGGTTCTTCGCGGGTCCGTGAACGCTCTTGAACCGAAACGGCAGGCTCGGGACGCGACCCAGGAAGTCCAGCAGCGGCTCGACCTCGTCTTCCGACAGAGCGGAGAGCTCGATAGCGGTCGTCGAGACTCGCGATGCCAGCTCGATCTGGCCGTCCCAATCGCCCCGCAGATCCCTCATGAAGCCGGTCGATACCCCGTAGGGACTGTGCTTGGCGACGATCGAATCGTCCACCGGCGTCAGAGTCGGGGGAGCCATAGCGTGACGCTACCACTCCGCTATCGGGTCGTCCTCGATCGGGTGCCTGTGCACGACCGACCTCGATCCCCGCCTGGTCGGCGACCGTTCCCCCCGGCTCAGGCCGGCGGGATCTTCTTGCCCGGGTTGAGCAGGTTCTTCGGGTCGAAGGCGGCCTTGATCTCCGCCTGGAGGCGGCGGGCGGTCGGGTCGAGGGCGGACTCGACGTACCCGGTCTTCAGGTCGCCGATGCCGTGCTCGCCGCTGATCGAGCCGCCCAGGCGGATCGCCATCTCGAAGATCTCGCCGGCGGCGGCGGAGCCGCGGGCCAGCTCGTCCGGGTCCTCCAGGTCGACCAGGAAGGTGGCGTGGAGGTTGCCGTCGCCGCCGTGCCCCCAGGAGCAGGCGACCAGGCCGTGGCGGGAGCCGATCTCGACCGTGCCCTCGATCGCCTCGGCCAGCCGCTCGCCGGGCACGACCACGTCCTCGGAGATCTTGCCGCCGCGTTGGGCGGTGACCGCGATCGAGACGCCGTCGCGCCACTGCCACAGCCTGCCGATCTCGACCCGGTCGGTGGAGCGGACCGCCGGCCCGAGCGCCCCCTCGTCCAGGGCCTCGGCCAGCTCCCGGGTCAGCCGCTCGACCTCGTCGGGGTGGCCGTCCGCCTCGGCGACGACGGCGAAGCCGGGCGCCCGCGGGGCGGGCAGGGGGAAGGAGCCGAGCGAGGCGGCGAGCGCGCCCCGGTCGAGGAACTCCAGCGCGGTCGGCTGGAGGCCGGAGCCGGTGACCGCGGCCAGGGCGGCGCAGCCGGAGGCGACGTCCGGGTAGAAGCCGATCACGATCCCGCGGGTCTCCGGGGCCGGGGCCAGCCGCAGCCAGGCGGCGGTGACGATGCCGAGCGTGCCCTCCGACCCGACCAGCAGGTCGGTCAGGTCGAGCCCGGCGACGTCCTTGCGCAGGGGGCCGCCGGTGCGGACGACCTCTCCCGGGGCGACCACCGCCTCCAGCCCGGTCACCCAGTTGCCGGTCACCCCGTACCGGAAGGCGTGCGGGCCGCCGGCGTTGGTGGCGACGTTGCCGCCGATCGTCGACTGCTCCGAGGCGCCCGGGTCGGGCGGGAAGAGCAGGCCGTTCTCCAAGGCGACCCGGTGGACCGTGCCCGTCCGGACCCCGGCCTCGACCTCCATGCGCCACAGCTCCGGGGTGATCGAGCGGATCCGGTCCATCCGGGTCAGGTCGATCACGACCCCGCCGTCCGGGACCGCGCCGGCGGCCAGCCCGGTGCCGCCGCCGCGCACCGTCATCGGGACCCCGCGCTCGTAGCAGAACCGGAACAGGGCGGCGACCTCCTCGGTCGAGCCGGGGAGGGCCAGGGCGTCCGCCCGGCCGCGGATGCCGCGGTTGCCGGTCGCGTCGTGCAGGGCCTCGCCGAAGGCCGGCCCCTCGGTCAGGACGGCGTCGGGGCCGAGCAGCTCGGCCAAGCCGCCCCGGAGATCGGAGGGGGTGGGGCTCTCGGTTTGGGGGGTCTCGCTGCTGGCCAACTCTCTCCTCGCTGCGGATCGGGGCGATCGACGGGGGCCACCGCGACTCCCGCTCGCCGCGACCCTCGCTCGGATTGCTGGTAACATGTTACCTGCTTCACGCTACAAGGTCGCGCCGCCCCTCCGGCGGCCGAGGAAAGCCCGCATCCGGTGAGGCCCGGAACGGCAGACGAGGAGAGTGACAGTGGGACTTACCGGTGGCGAGTTCATCGCCGAATACCTGATCAAGGAGAAGGTGCCCTACGTGTTCGGGATCCCCGGGCACGGCGACATGGCCCTTTTCGACGCCTTCAAGGACCGGCAGGACCGGATCGAGATCATCGGGGTCAAGCATGAGCAGGCGGCCGCCCACATGGCCGACGCCTACTTCCGCGCCTGCGGCCGCCCGCTGGCCACGCTGACCTCGATCGGCCCGGGCTCGCTCAACGTCGCCACCGGCCTGGCCACCGCCTTCGTCGACTCGATCCCGCTGATCTCCTTCACCGGCGGCCCCCAGACCTACATGCTCGGCAAGGGCGTGCTGCAGGAGCTGGAGCGCCAGCAGGACAACGTCTTCCCGCACATCATGCAGCCGATGGTCAAGCGGAACTGGGACGTCCAGCACGTCGACCTGATGGCCGACGTGCTGCCGCGGGCCTTCAACAACATGCTCTCCGGCCGGCCCGGCCCGATCCACGTCGAGGTGCCGATGGACGTGCAGGCCAACGTGACCGAGGCCGCCGTCCCCGACCCGGCCTCCCGCCGGGCCGCCTGGGGCCGGGTCAAGCCCGACCCGGACGGGGTCGACGCCGCCGCCAAGCGGCTGCTCTCCGCCCGCCGCCCGGTGATCCTGGCCGGCGGCGGCGTGCTCACCGCCGAGGCCGCGGCCGAGCTGCGCGCCGTCGCCGAGTACCTCGACGCCCCGGTCGTGACCACGATGATGGGCAAGGGCGCCTTCCCCGAGGACCACCCGCTGGCGGCCGAGCACACCGGCGCCAACGGCACCGCGGTCGGCAACCACATGACCCGCAACGCCGACGTGCTGCTCGCCGTCGGCACCCGGTTCGCCGAGCAGAACTCCTCCTCCTACGTCGACGGCATGTCCTACTCGATCCCGCCGACCGAGCTGATCCACTTCGACATCGACCCGACCGAGATCGGCAAGAACTACCCGACCGCGGTCGGCGTGGTCTGCGACGCCAAGGCCGGCCTGGCCGACCTGCTCGACGCCCTCCAGGACCGGAACGGCGCCACCGCGATCGACCGGCCCGAGTACCGGGCCGAGGTCGCCGAGATGCGCCAGCAGTGGCTGGAGGCGATGACCGGCCGCTGGACCGAGAAGCTCTCCCTCAGCCGGGTCCTGCACGGCGCCCGCGAGGCGCTGCCGCGCGAGGCGATCGCGATCGCCTCGGCCGGCCACCCGCAGATCCAGGCCTTCCAGGAGTTCAAGTCCTACGAGCCCCGCACCTGGCTGACCCCGGGCGGCTACTCGACCATGGGCTACACGATGCCGGCCGCGATCGGGGCCAAGCTGGCCCGGCCGGACGTGCCGGTGGTCGGGTTCGCCGGGGACGGCGACCTGCAGCAGACGATCCAGGAGCTGGCGGTCGCCGCCGAGACCGACACGCCGGTGATCATCGCCTGCGTCAACAACACCGGCTGGATCTCGATCCGGGACTTCCAGCGCGGCATGTTCGGCGAGGACCGCGGCTTCCAGACCGAGTTCCGGCAGCGCCGGGGCGACCAGCTGATGCCGGTCGACTTCTGCGCGATCGCGAAGGCCTTCAACTGCGGCGCCGAGAAGGTGAGCGAGCCGGCCGGGATCGCCGGCGCCTTCGAGCGGGCGATCGCCTCCGAGGGGCCCTGCCTGATCGAGTTCGACCTGTCCCGGGAGCCGGCCGACAGCGAGGGCGTCAACCACGGCCACTGGGACCTGCCGAAGCCGGCCTACCTGCCCTGACGGCCGGACCAGCGAGAGAGGAGAGAGCATGAACCACGAGACCCCGGAGCGGGACCCGAACGGGGCCGCCCAGCTGCTGCGCGACGAGTCCGACAGCCACGTCCTCAAGTGCATGGGCGACGTCGACATGGGGCTGGTGCACGGCGAGGGCGTGCGCGTGCAGGACGCGGACGGCAACGAGTACCTCGACGCGATCTCGGCCGAGTGGGTGCTCAACCTGGGCTTCCGCCACCCCGAGATCAGGGAGGCGATGGAGCGCCAGTTCGGCAAGATCGACTACGTCTCCCCGGTCTTCGAGGACGAGGCCCGCACCGCCTACGCCAAGAAGCTGGCCGAGCTCGCCCCCGGGGCGCTCTCCAAGGTGCTCTACGGGCTCTCCGGCGCCTCCGCGGTCGAGGGCGCGATGCACCTGGCGATGCGGACCACCGGCGGCACCGACTTCGTCGTGCTCGACGCCGCCTTCCACGGCCGCACCTTCGCCACGATCGGGATGACCTACGTGAACCCGGGCATGGTCGAGGGCGCCAACAAGGGGCTCGACCGCTACCTGCCCCGACAGATGCGGGTGCCGAACTACAACTGCTACCGCTGCCCGCTCAACCTGGAGCCGGGCAGCTGCGACCTGGCCTGCGCCGAGCCGATCGACTGGGCGCTCGACAAGGGCCACCTGAACGGCCCGGCCGGGGTCGTGGTCGAGCCCTTCCAGGCCAACGGCGGCATGGTCCCCGCCCCCGACGGCTACCTGGCCCGGGCCCACGAGATCGCCCGGAGCCACGAGGTGCCGCTGATCGTCGACGAGATCCAGGGCGCGCTCTGCCGGTGCGGCCCGATGTACGCCTCGGAGCGGGCCGGGATCGAGCCGGAGATGATCATCCTCGGCAAGGCGCTCGGCGGCGGCCTGCCGCTCTCGGCCACGATCACCACCCCGGAGTACGCCCACCTGCTGCCATGGGAGTACGGCTTCACCCAGGCCGGCAACCCGATGGCCTGCGCCGCCGGCCTGGCGATGGTCGAGGTCATGGTGCGGGACGACCTGCCCGCCAACTCGGAGCGGATCGGCGGGATCATGCTCGACCGGCTGAGGGAGATCCAGAAGGACTCCAAGCTGATCGGCGACGTCCGCGGCCAGGGCCTGATGATCGGGGTCGAGCTGGTCCGCGACAAGCAGACCAAGGAGCCCGCCTTCGAGGAGACCGACAAGCTGATGGCGGCCTGCCTCGAGCACGGTCTGATGATCGGCAAGACCGGCCCGGTCTTCGGCGCCAACGGCAACGTCGCCAAGTTCAAGCCGGCGGTCAACGTGACCGAGGAGGAGGCCGAGGAGATGCTGGAATTGTTCGACCGGGCGCTCCGCGACGTCGAGGCGACGCTTTGAGCGACGGCGGCCGGCGGGGGGTGGCGGCCCTCCCCGTCTCCTTCATCGCCAACGTCGGCTACGAGGCCTGGGAGGCCGACGCGGTGGTCGAGTCGCTGGCCGCCGCTGGGTACGACTCGGTCGAGTGGACCCCGGACCACCTCGGCTCGCTGCGCCAGCCGGCCTCGGCCCTGGCCTGCCAGCAGGACCTGGTCTCCCGCGGCGAGGAGGCGGTCACCCTCACCCTGGCGGCGATCGACGCCGCCGCCGAGGCCGGGATCGGGATCGTCAACGTGGTCGCCGGGCCCAACCTCTGGGAGGAGGGCGCCGACGCCGACCCCGAGCCCGGGCCGGCCTGGGACCGGGTCGTCGCCGCCCTGGAGCGGATCTGCGCCCGGGCCGACAGCGCCGGGGTGAGGATCGGCCTCGAGCCCTGCTGGGGCACGATCGTCCCCGACGCCGCGGCCGCCGACCGGCTGCTGGCCGAGGTCCCGGTCTCGGTCTGCTTCGACCCGAGCCACTTCGTGATGACCGGCGACCCGATCCCGGAGCTGATCCGGCGGTGGGGCGAGAGGATCGTCCACTTCCATCTCAAGGACGCCTTCGGCCGGCCCGGCATGGAGGGCGAGGACTTCCTGTTCTGCCTGCTCGGCGAGGGCCGGGTGCCCTGGGACGAGACCTTCGGCGCGCTGGAGGAGATCGGGTACGAGGGCGCGCTCTCGGTCGAGTTCGAGGCCTACGGCTACCTGGAGCGGATCCTCGGCTCCGATCCGGAGCGGGCGGCGCGGCTCGCCCGGGAGCAGGTCGCCGCCCTGATCGAGGGGCCGGCGGGAGGCTCCGATGAGTGAGCGGCTGCGGGTCGGGCTGTGCGGGCTCGGCGAGATCGGCCAGGTCCACCTGGCGGCGATCCGGGAGTCCCCCGAGGCCGAGCTGGCCGCGGTCTGCGAGCTCGACCGGGAGCTGGCGGCCCGCACGGTCGGGGACGAGGCGCCGGTCTTCGACTCGGTCGAGGCGATGATCGCGGCCGGGGTCGACGCGGTCGACGTCTGCCTGCCCCACCACCTGCACGTGCCGGTCGCGGTGGCGGCGCTCGAGGGGGGCTGCGACGTCGTCCTCGAGAAGCCGCTGGCGATGGACCTGGCCGGCTGCGACCGGATCGCGGCGGCCGCCGCGGCCTCCGGGCGGCGGGTCGGCGTCTCCCACAACCAGCTCTGGTTCGCCCCGCACCGCCGGCTGATCGAGCTGATCCGGGACGGCTCGCTGGGGAGCGTCCGGGCGATCTACGCCCGGCTCTGGATGGGCGGCAAGTACGGCGGCTGGCGGGAGGACGCGGCCCAGGTCGGCGGCGGCCTGCTGATGGACGCCGGCGTCCACCGGGTCTACATGGCGCTCGCCCTGGGCGGCCCGGTCCGGGCGGTCACCGCGATCATGGACCGGCCCCGGGCGGAGGACAGCTTCACCCTGCTGCTGGAGTTCGAGTCCGGCGCGACCGGCGTGATCCAGGCCGGCTACCACGGGCCGGACGGCGTCTTCGACGATCGGCTCGACGTCCAGGGCACCGCCGGGATGGCCGAGGCCCTGGGCTGCGAGGCCTTCTTCGAGGGCGACCTGCGCGGCCCGGTTCAGCTCCGCACCCGGCTCGACGGCGAGTGGGCCGACGACCCGGCGGCCGGGGCCTGGGATGTCTCGGTGCGGGACTCGGTGCGGGCTATCCTGGGTTCGCTGGCCCGCGGCGAGGAGCCGGAGACCGGGCTCGCCGCCGGCCGGGCGGCGGTGGAGCTGATCGAAGCCGCCTATCGTTCGGCCGAGGAGAACCGCGAGGTCGAGCTGGCAGAGCTCGGGAAGTGAGGTCGCGTTGCAGGAGATAAAGCCGGAGTCCAGCCTGACCGACCGGGTCCGGGACTCGATCCGCGAGGCGATCATCGGCGGGCAGCTCGAGCCGGGCTCGCTGCACTCCGTGCAGTCGCTGGCCAACGTGTTCAAGGTCTCCCGCACCCCGGTCCGGGAGGCGCTGATCGACCTGGCCGGGGCCGGCATGGTCGAGTTCGAGCGGAACCGCGGGGTGCGGATCCTGCAGACCTCGGTCCAGGACCTGGAGGAGATCCTGGTGCTCCGGGTGCTGCTCGAGGTGCCGGCCTCCTACCGGGCGGCCACCCGGATCACCGAGCCGGAGCTGGCCGAGCTGCGCGACGTCCTGGCGGCGATGGAGCGGGCCGCGGCCGCCGGCGACGAGCCCGGGATGATGGAGCGGGACCGCCGCTTCCACGAGATCATCAACCGGGCCTCCGGCAACTCCCGCCTGACCGGCTACGTCGACTCGCTGCGCGACCTGATCCTGACCCGGGGCGTCTCCACGGTCGACCGGACCCGCTCGCTCGACGAGATCGTGGCCGAGCACCACGGCATCATCGAGGCGATCGAGCGGGGCGACGCCGCCGCGGCCGCGACCGCGATGAAGGCCCACCTGGTCTCGACCGCCTCGCTGCTGCTGCACCAGGAGGGCGGCCGCGACTCCGCGGCCGGCCTCGGCTGGGAGGACCTGGTGGTCGGGGGCGAGGTCCGGGGGGCCGACCCGGGGGAGCTTGCAGTCCAGCCGGGGCCGCGCGGCGGCGCCTGACGAGTCCAAGGAGCGAAGATGAGCAACCACGACGCGGACGCCACGATCCGCAGCACCAACCCGTTCGACCCCTCCGAGGTCGTGGCCGAGCTGCCGCGGACCAGCGCGGACGAGGCCGACGCCGCCCTCGACGCCGCGGTCGCGGCCCAGCCGGCCTGGGCGGCCGACGCGCTCGGCCGCTCCGCCGCGCTCACCCGCATGGCCGAGTCGGTCGCCTCGCGCCGCGACCAGTTCGTCGACCTGATGGTGCGCGAGGTCGGCAAGCCGGTGCCCGAGGCGGCCGGCGAGGTCGACCGCGCGGTCGCCATCCTCCGCTACTACTCGCAGGTGGCGCTCGACGCCGACGGCCAGACCTTCCCCGGCTCCAGCCCCGGCGCCCAGGTGGTGGTGCGGCGCGACCCGCTCGGGGCGATCCTGGCGATCTGCCCCTGGAACTTCCCGCTGGCGATCCCGCTCTGGAAGTCGGCGCCCGCCCTCGCCTACGGCAACACGGTGCTGATCAAGCCGGCCGGCCCGGCGATCGCGGTGGCCGACCTGCTGATCGCCTGCGCCGAGGAGGCGCTGCCGCCGGCGACCCTGGCCCAGGCCCGGATCTCGGTCAGCCAGGCCGGCGGCCTGCTGGACGACCCCCGGGTCGCCGCGGTCACCTTCACCGGCTCGACCGGGGTCGGCCTCTCGGTGGCCGAGCGGATGGCCCGCCGCGGCGCTCCGGCCCAGGCCGAGATGGGCGGCCAGAACGCGGCCGTCGTGCTCGCCGACGCCGACCTCGACGCGGCCGCCGACGCGATCGTCTCCGGGGCGATGGGCTACGCCGGCCAGAAGTGCACCGCGACCCGCCGGGTCGTGGCGCTGGCGCCGATCGCCGAGGAGCTGGAGGAGAAGCTGATCGCCCGGGTCGAGGCGCTGACCGTGGGCGACCCGGCGGCCGAGGGGGTCACCGTCGGGCCGCTGATCGACCGGGCCTCGGCCGAGGGCTTCGACCGCGCGGTGGACGAGGCGCTGGCGGCCGGCGGGGCCGAGCTGGCCCGGGCCGGCAACGCGGCCGGCGAGGGCCACCTGGTGCGGCCCGCCCTGATCCGCCAGGACGACCCGGCCGCCACGGTCAACCAGGAGGAGACCTTCGGGCCGCTCCTGACCGTGCTCCGGGCCGGCAGCGAGAACGAGGCGATCGCCGCCGCCAACGCCACCCGGTTCGGCTTGACCGGCGCCGTCCACGGCCGCGACCTGGGCCGCGCCGTGGCCCTGGCCGCCCGGCTCGAGTGCGGCCTCAAGCGGGTCAACGCGCCCACCCCGGGGGTCGACTACTACGCCCCGTTCGGCGGCGAGGGCCAGTCCAGCTTCGGCCCCCGTGAGCAGGGCCGGGCCGCGGCCGAGTTCTTCACCCGCACCTCGACCATGACGGTGGTCCCGGCGCCGTAGCGGGGCCGGGCCGCGTCAGCCCTCGGTCGCCTCGAGCACGCCCAGGAGCTGGGTCACGCGGCAGACCAGGAGGCGCTCCTCGTCGACCTCGACCCAGTTGCCGGCGGAGGCCGGGAAGACGACGTGGTCGCCCGGCTTGACCGGCATCTCGACCCCGGCCGCCTTCCACCAGTCGACCCCCTGGCCGACCGCCAGCACGATGCCGTGCTGCGGCGGCGGCTCCGAGGTGCCGGGCGGCACGACCAGCCCGGAGTTCCGCATCCGGTCCGGTTCGAGCTCCTTGATCACGACCTGATCGAAGAGCGGGCGAAGGTATTGCTTGGCCATGGCGCGAAGCGTATTCGGTGGGGCCGGCCCGGCGCCGGCGGGCGGGGCGCCGGTCAGCGCCGGCGGGGTCGCGCCTTCTGCTTCAGGGTGACCGCCCGCGACTTGGTCCGGGCCTGGCCGCCGTCCGGGGCGAAGGCGACCTTGACCCGCAGCTTGGCCCGGCCCCGCTTCCGGAGCTTCTTCCTCAGCTTCGCCTTGGGGACGATCCTCAGGGTGACGGTCCGCCGCTTCGCGGTCGCCCGGGCCGCCGACTTCTTGACCTTGCCCGGCTTCAGGGTGACCTTGCCGGCCCCGGCGGCCTTCACCTTGAGGGTGGCCGTGCCCTTCTTCCTGTTGAGCTTGAGCTTGCCGAAGCTGAACTTGTTGGACGGCTTCGGGGCGGACTTCTCGTAGGTGAACCAGACGGGGGTCGAGTACGCCTCCAGCAGGTCGACCGCGGCCGGCTTCCGGGTCAGCTTGAAGGAGTACCGGCCGGACTCGGCGGTGCTCCAGGCGTGGGTGAAGCCGTCGCCGGTGACCGGGACCTCCTCGACCGGGATCCCGTCCTTGACGATCGAGAGCCTCCACTCGCCGGGCCGGGAGTTGGAGGCGGCGCCCTTGACCTCCACGGAGAGGTCGAGCCGCTCGCCGGCGATCGAGTCGCCGGGGATGCCGGTCCGGCCCTCCGGCGTGCTCGCCGTGAGCAGCACGTCGGGCGAGTCGGGGCCGAAGACCTTGACGTAGGTGTGGCCCGCCCGCACCGCCTGGGTGATCGCGCCCGGGGAGAGCTCCTTCGCGTAGACCGCGGTCGCGCCCTGCCCGACCACCGGGTCGGTGCTGCCCGGCTTGCCGAAGTTCTCGCCGGCCCGGTGGTCGTCGCTGGAGCCGACCGCGGCGATCCGGTTGCCGGCCGCGAGCACCCGCTCGTAGTACTCGACCGCGGGCGGGGTGAACGGGTTCATCACGGTCGGCGCGGTCGAGGGCAGGCCGGCGACCCCGTTGGCGATCTCGATCGCGTCGACCTGGTCGAGCCCGGTCTGCTCGTCGGTGTAGGTCCAGGCGCAGCCGCGGCAGGCGGCGGGCGAGTGCTTGAACGTCTCCGGGTGGTTGACCTGGCCCCAGCCGCCGAGCTGCCGGATCTCGGCGAACCGGGTCGAGGGCTGGCCCGGGCCGCGGACGGTGGCGAGCGCGGACTGATCCAGGGTGATCGGCCCGCCGCCGGAGGTGTCGCTGACCGGGAAGCGGTGGATCTCGCTCATCCGGAAGTCGACCAGCGAGCCCAGGTTCTGGCTGTTGAGGTGGCCGTCGTAGGTGGTGATCTCGGCGCCGGGGATGATCAGCTTGCCCGGGTAGCCGGCCTCGTAGCCGCCCAGGGTGAGCCGGGCGTTGGTGTTGTTGTGGTCGACCAGGGTCATGAAGTCGAGCCCGGAGCCGGCGGGCAGCGCCCCGAAGCCGCGGTCGAGGGTCTCCCGCATCGGCGCGTTGCCGGGCTCGCCCTCGCCGTGGACGTGGAGGTCGCCCACGTACCAGCCCGGGCTCGGGTTGGCGACGTAGGGCTGGTACGGGTCGGGCTGGAAGGGGTCGTCGGCCCAGGTGGCGGCGTCGTCGCTGGGGGTGACCCCGACCTTCCAGTTCGTGCCCTCGGTCAGCGAGGGGTCGATCCAGCCGGCGCCCAGCTCGATCGCCCAGAGCCCGGGGTCGATCGGGCCGGGGGTGAAGGCCCGGTTGGTCCGGCCGGGCACGTAGGCCTTGCGGTTGGCGTCGTAGGTCGCCTCGTCGGTGTAGCCGTTCTCGCCGATCCCGGCCACCTTGATCGCGCTGCCGCTCCAGCCGCGCAGGTCGTCCATCGTCCAGTCGGCGCCGCTCCTCGCCCCGTAGACGCCGAGGTCGAGCGTGGTCCCGGAGCCGTCGTAGCAGTATCGGATCCGGAGGCCCTTGGTGCCGGCCGGCACCTCGAACGGTATCTGGACGAACTGGCCGTTCAGGTCGGGCTTGAAGTTGCCCTGGAAGACGACCTCGTCGGCCGGGTCGATCCCGACGTCGCTGGCCCCGGGCAGGGTGCAGTCGGCCGCGGCGACGGCCGGCAGGGCCAGCAGCCCGGCGCAGGCGGCGGCGAGGATGGACAGGCGCAGGCGGAGCGAAGCGGACGGCGATCCCATGTACGGAAGTCAACACCATTCCGGCCGGGCCGATGCGGCGCCGGCCGGCTCAGCGCGGGCCGTTGGTGTCCAGGAACAGCGCCGGGCCGGGGCCGAGCGCCCCCGCCCGGTCCATCGCCAGGAGGCCGGCCATCGCCTTGGCGGTGTAGACCGGGTCGAGGGCGAGGCCGGCGCGCTCGGCCGCCTCGTCGCGGGCGGACGCGGCCGCCGGGAGCGGGTGGCCGTAGCCGGGCCCGAGCCACTCGCGCCGCAGCAGCAGCCGCTCCGGCGGGATCGCTGGCGGCCGCGGGGCGCCCCGGCGGGCGAGCAGGTCGGCGCAGCGGCCGGCCAGCCGGAGCACGGTCCGCCGGTCGAGCCGGAGCTGGTCGTTGACGACCACCCCGACCACCCGGGTCGGAAGGCCGGCCAGGCCGAGGCCGAGCAGCAGCCCGGCCGCGGTCCCGCCGGTGCCGACCGGCACCACGACGCAGCCCGGCTCGGGCAGCTCGCCGGCCTCGACCTGGGCGGCGAGCTCGAGCGCCGCCTCGACGTAGCCGAGGACGCCGACCGGCGAGGACCCGCCGGCCGGCAGCACCAGGGGCGGCCTCCCGCCGCCGGAGTGCCGGGCCAGCAGCCAGGGCAGGGCGAGCGCGGTGCGGGCCTTGGTCCGGGTGAGGTGGAGCGCCGCGCCCGACTCCCGCAGCCGGGCGAGCTGCGCCCGGACGTGATCGTCGACCGGCTGGTCGACCAGCGCCAGCGCCGCGCCCAGCCCGTGCTCGCGGGCGTAGAGCGCGGTCGCCAGCCCCCAGTTGGTGCCGAGCCCGCCGAAGGTGAGGACGGTGCGGCGCCGCCGGCGACGGGCCTCCGGGATCAGCCACTCCAGCTTGCGCACCTTGTTGCCGCCCCAGCCGCCGTCGCCGAAGGCGCCCTCGTCCTTCAGCCAGACCTCGGCCGGCCCCTCGCCCAGGCCGGGCAGCGGCCGGACCGGGGTCGGGGAGGCGCCCAGCCGGACGTGGGGCAGGGTCTCCCGCAGCGCGGGGCACCACTCGTGGAGGCGGGGCATGGCGGGAACCCTACGCGCGGCGGCGGCCGGCGGGGTAGGCTGGGGCATCGCCTCGATCCGCACAGCTCTCGGGCCCGCCGGCCTGCTCGCCCTGGCGGCGGCGGCGCTGATCGCCCTGCCGGCCGACGCCGAGGCCCGCCGGTACCCGACCACGACCTCCTTCGGGTTCTACGCCAACCCGGACGCCTTCCTCGGCCAGGTCGCCTCGAGCAAGGCGAAGTGCCGCGCCGGCCGGCTGGTCAAGGTCTTCCGCAAGCGGCGTGGCGGCGACCGGCTGATCGGGCGGGACCGCGCCAACCGGACCGGCCAGTGGGCGATCGAGCGGGAGGTGCCCCGGGCCCGCTACTACGCGCTGGTGCCGCGCAAGCGGTTCGGCCCGAGCGGCCGGCACGTCTGCCGGGCCTACCGCAGCTCCGTCCTGACCTTCGGCTGAGGCCGGTTCGCGGCCCGGCCGGGCCGCTCAGGCGTTGACCCGCTCCCGACGGGCGACCTCGGCCCGCACCGCGGGGGCGACCTCGGTCCCGAACAGCTCGATCGAGCGCAGCACCTTCTCGTGGGGCAGGGTGCCGACCGTGAACTGGATCAGGAACCGGTCCTGGCCGAAGATCTCGTGCTGGTGCAGGATCTTCTCGGTGACCTGCTGCGGGCTGCCGATCAGGTTGGCCCCGTGCAGGGTGCGGCTGGCCTCGTACTGCTCGCGGCTCATCGGCGGCCAGCCCCGCTCCCGGCCGATCCGGTCCATCATCGTCTTGAAGGGGAGGAAGGCCTCCTCGGCGGCGGCCTGGGAGGTCTCCGCGATGAAGCCGTGGGAGTTGATCCCGACCGGCAGCCGCCCGTGCCCGTGGGCCTCGGCGGCCTGCCGGTAGAGGTCGACGAAGGGCGCGAACTGGGCCGGGTCGCCGCCGATGATCGCCAGGGCCAGGGGCAGGCCGAGGGTGCCGGCCCGGACCGCGGATCCCGGGTTGCCGCCGGCGGCCAGCCAGATCGGCAGCTCCTCCTGCAGCGGCCGCGGGTAGACGCCGCGGCCGTCGATCGGCGGACGGAACCGGCCCCGCCAGGTGACGACCTCCTCGTCCCGGGCCTGGATCAGCAGGCCCAGCTTCTCCGCGAACAGCTCGTCGTAGTCGTCGAGGCTGTAGCCGAAGAGCGGGAAGGACTCGATGAAGGAGCCGCGGCCGGCCATGATCTCGGCCCGGCCGCCGGAGATCAGGTCGAGCGTCGCGTAGTCCTGGATCACCCGGATCGGGTCGTGCGAGCTGAGCACGGTGACCGCGCTGGTCAGCCGGATCCGCTCGGTCCGGGCGGCCGCCGCGGCCAGCACGATCGCCGGGGCGGAGACGGCGAAGTCGGGCCGGTGGTGCTCGCCGACCCCGGCCACGTCGAGCCCGACCCGGTCGGCCAGCTCGATCTCCTCCAGCAGGTTGGCGAGCCGCCGCTCGGGGCTGATCGTCGCCCCGGAGGCGTCCGGGGTCAGTTCGGCGAAGGTGTAGGTGCCAAGCTCCATGCCCGGCAATATAGTTGACTGCGCAACTAAATTCAAGGCGGGCGGCCCAGCCTCTACGCTGCGCCCATCGAGCCGGAGGAGATCATCGAGCTGCTGGGCCTGGAGCCGCTGCCCGCGGAGGGCGGCCTGTTCCGCAACACGGTCGACGACGGGGCCTCGACCGCGATCTACTTCCTGCTCGAGGCCGGCCGGCCGACCATGCTGCACCGGCTGCCCGGCCCGGAGGTCTTCCACTTCTACGCCGGGGCGCCCGCCCGGCTGCTGGTGCTGGGCCCCGGCGGGACGGTCGAGCGGCCGGTGCTCGGCCCCGACCTGCCGGCCGGCGAGCGGCCCCAGGTCGTGGTGCCGGGCGGCGCCTGGCAGGCGGCCGAGACCGCGGGCGGGTGGACCCTGCTGGGCACGACGATGGCCCCGGGCTTCCGCCAGGAGGACTTCGAGCTGGGCGAGCGGGAGGAGCTGGCCGCGGGCTGGCCCGCCGCCGGCGAGCTGATCGGGCGGCACACCCCGCCGCCCGGGCGGTGAGCGGCCGGCCGGGCCGGCTCAGTCGCGGTAGAACCAGTCGTCGTCGAGCAGCAGGCCCTCGCGGGCCGCGTCGGGCCGGCCCCGCCGGTCGAGCTGGACCGCGATCGTCTGGACCTCGGTCTTGCCGCTCGCGTACCGGAACCGGATCCGGCTGCGGGAGAGCACCTTGTAGCGCCCGCGCTCGTCCGGGCCGAGCTTGCCGATCGCGACGAACGGCAGGGCGCCGCCGCCGCTCGTCGTGAGGCTGGAGCGCTGCCGGCCGAACCGGCCGTCCCGGGTCAGGGTCAGGTTCTCCTGCCAGGTGGAGCAGTACGGGGTGACGCCGCAGAGGCCGTAGTAGCCGGCGCTGCGCAGCTGGACCCCGAAGCGGGAGCCGCGGCCGGGCAGGGAGGAGCCGTACCAGGACTTGCCGGCGATCTGCCAGGCGCTCTCCTTCATCTGCAGCTTCAGCTTGCCGTTGCGGTAGGTGCCCTTGGACTTGCCGATCCGGACCCGGCCGGTGCGGCGGTCGTAGGAGTAGCGCAGGCATCCCGGCGTGGTCTCGCCGTCCTTCCGCTTCGCGGTCACCCGGCCGCAGCGGGGCAGCCCGCCCTCGGGCATCCCCAGGTGGACGAACCGGCGGTTGGCGAAGTAGAGCCCGATCACCCCGGCCGAGCGGTCGTACTGGTAGGGCTCGAAGCCCCAGAACAGCCGGCCGGCCGGGCCGCCGCCGGTGGCCGGGGGCGGGCGGCGGGGCCGCGGCACCCGGACCGCGATCCGGTCGGCGGCGCTCGCCGCCTTGGCGTTCTTCGCGGTGGCGCGGGCGGTCAGGCGGATCGTGCCCTTGGCCCGGCCCGCGGCCCGGACCGTCGCCTTGACGGTGCGGGCCTTGCCGGGCCCGATCGTCCCGAGCGCCTTCGCCTTCGGCCGCAGGCTCGCCCGGCCCTTCAGCCCGATCCTCAGCCGGACCCCGCGGGCGGCGGCGTTGCCCGGGTTGGACACCCGGACCTCGACCTTGGCGGCGGCGCCGCGGCGGAGCTTGGCCGGGCCGCGGACGGTCGCCTTCAGCTTCGCCGCCTTGACCTCGTTCACCCGGAAGACCTCGGTCTCGTCCCAGTTGACGGTCGCGGTCGCGGCGTCGGAGATGATCGCCAGCGCGCACTCGGCGGCCTGGCCCCGCAGGGCGGGATCGGTCGCGCTCAGGGTGACCCGGCTGCCCGCGACCTCCCGCTGGGCGTCGCCGCTGCTCTCGGCCGGGACGGCGCCGTCGTCGTCGCGCAGCCAGACCGTCGTGTCGCCGGGCAGCAGGGTCGCCAGGATCATGGTGGGGGCCACGCAGACCCCCTCCTCGAGCCGGCCCAGCGCGCCCAGGATCTGGGCGTCCTCGCTCGGCGGGGGCGGCCCGGCCAGCTCCAGCCGGAAGGTGAGCGCCCCGGCCGCGGGCTCGTACGAGACCGCGGCCGAGACCAGGTCCCGGGCCGGCTCGGGCCCGTCCCCGGCGGGATCGGCAACCTGCCCGGAGTGGACGGCGGCCGTGGCCGGGACTGGGAAGGCCACGGCGAGGGCCAGGCAGGCCAGGGCGAGCAGCGCGGCGATCGGCGCTGCGCCGATCGTCATCCCCGCTCCGCTTCTGCCCTGCCTCGCGATTCCCATGCTCCGGACCGGATCTACCCGGCCGGCCCGGCTCCCAATCCTCCGCCCGTCCCGCGCGACCACCGCTTCAGCGCCGCGGTCAGCTCGGCGGCGGCCCGCGGCGAGCGGATCGCCGCGGCGACCATCTCCTCCAGGGTGAGGTCCGGCGCGATCGCCCGGCGGGCCAGCTCGAGCACCCCGTCCTGGTCGAGCTCGGCCAGCCGCCGGCCCTCGGCCTCGGTGCCGGCGACCGCGATCGGGCTGCCCTCGACGGTCAGCTCGCCGTGCAGGCCGTGGTAGGCCAGGGGGCTCTCGGCCCGGCCGGACCCGAGCCGGGCGGTCCCGGCCAGCGGCCGCAGCTCGTAGTTCAGCCCGAGGTGCTCGGAGCGGTCCATCACCGCCAGCTCCTCCCGGTCGAGCCAGGTGAGGTGGGCCCGCAGGGTCGTGCCCGGGGCGGCGGCCAGGGTGGCCGGGATGTACCCGTCGTAGAAGTGCCGGGAGTAGACCGCGTCGAAGCCCTCGACCCGGCAGGCCGTGACCGGGATGCGGCGGCCCGGCAGGGCCCCGAACTTGCGGCGGAGCGCCTGGGGCGAGGAGTTGGAGCCGTAGGCGAGCACCGGGGTCCGGCCGTCGAGCAGCGGCCCGGCCTCGGGGCCGGCCGGGTCGAAGGGCTCCGGGCCGGCGGCGGTGAACAGGTAGGACCCGGCGGCCCGGGCGAACGGGTAACGCCGCGCCCGCGCCACCGCGGCGGCCACCGAGTCGGGATCCATGGGCCGATCGTACCCGGGCGGTGCCGCCGGCCGGCCCGGCTCGGCGGCGCCGGACGGTGGCCGGCCGCGGCCGGCGCTGTTAGTTTCTTCCCGACCACAAACGGAGTCGTGTCGAAGGGGGAGCGGTGAAGGCAGCGGGTGGATTCGGGTTTTCGGGAGCGGCGGCGCTGATCTTGATCGCGAGCGCCTTCGCGGTCGGCTGCGGCGACGACGGGGCCAGCCAGGAGGAGCTGGACCGGGCCCGGGCGGAGGGCGCCAAGGAGGCCAAGGAGGAGGCCCGGGTGAAGCAGCTCCAGCGCCAGCTCAACCAGCTCCAGCGGGAGCAGCGGGGCAAGAGGGAGTCGACGGGCGGCTCGGCCGGCTCCGGCTCGAGCGCCGCGCCCGCGGGCGGGCCGGCCAAGTACTGCGCCGGCGGGGTCGGGGCCAGCGCCGCCACCTCCTGCGACTTCGCGATGAACGTGGCCGGGGAGTACGGCTCCAACCCCGGGGCGGCGACGATCGGCGCCTACAGCCCGGTGACCGGCCAGCACTACACGATGAGCTGCGCCGCGACGAGCGGCTGGTCGGCGGTCTGCACCGGCGGCAACGGCGCGGTCGTGTTCATCCCTTGATCCCGGGCCGGGCCACGGCCGCGAGGGCCGGCGGGCGCCGGGGCGCGGCCGCCCTGGCGATCCTGGCGGTGGCCCTGGCCGGGGCCGGCTGCGGCGGCGAGGACCGCCCGGCCGAGGTCGAGCCGGCGGTCGACCGCTCCGATCGGATCTCGAAGCTGGAGCGGAAGGTGGACCGGCTGCGGGCCCGGGCCGCCCGGGCCGAGGCGGAGGCCGAGGCGGCCGAGCCGGCCGGCGCGGACGGCGCCTCGGCCGGGAGCCTCGACCGGCTGGTCGCCGGGCTGCCCGGCCGGGCCGGGGTCGCGGTCGGCGCGCCCGGCGGCGGGGGCGCCGCCGCCACCGGGGGCGCGCTCGCCACCGGGGCGGCCTGGTCGACGATCAAGCTCCCGATCGCGGCCCGGGCGCTGGCCGACGGCGGCGGGCCGGACGGGATCGGCGGGGCGGGCCGCGACCGGATCACCGCGGCGATCACCCGCTCGGACAACGAGGCGGCGGCCGCCCTGTTCGCGGGGCTGGAGGCCGCCCACGGCGGGCTGGCCGGGGCCTCGGCGGCGGTCCGCGAGACCCTGCGCCGGG
>ENA-UOVV01001323-UOVV01001323.1-compost-metagenome-genome-assembly--contig:-NODE-1323-length-19284-cov-4.748297_pt1 | contig 19284 bp, 16 predicted proteins | sample MGYA00238155_ERZ761577 | MGnify/ENA primary metagenome ERZ761577 (study PRJEB28898, sample SAMN06268775) | compost metagenome | isolation source: Emeryville, CA | place: USA:Emeryville, CA | collected...
GCTGGCCCACCAGCCGGAATCCAGTTCATCCCATTTCGGCTTGCCCTGCGCGTCGTATTTTCCCTGATTGCGCGCATGTCTGTCGAAATCCGACAGCACCCCGTCCATATCCAGAAAGATTTCAAAGGCGGCCTTGGGGCGCGCCACGCGCTTGTTGTATTCTTCGTCAGACAATTTGCCCACGGTTCATCTCCTCCTGTTTTATTTGCCGGGCTTGGATGCGGGAACGGGTTTTTGTGCCGGTTGCGGCGTGTTTTGCTGCTCGGCAGCGGGTTTTTGCATGCCGGCCAGTTTTTCCGTCGCGGTTTTGAGCAGCGCGGGGTTGTTCAGCTCGTCAAAGCTTTTGACCGTGACGGCATCGCGCCCCGTGGCGTAGTTATGCGCGATAACGGTGCAGGTTTTCGACTCCATATTGAAAGCCGTCGTCAGGCGATAGCCCTGATCGCGCAGAATGCTGACATGCGCGATTTCCTGATCGCCGGTTTTTTGCCATTGCGGCACCTTGGCATCAATATGCGCCTGAATGATGCGGCGGGTGGAAAATTTCTCGTAATGCTCGGCAATATCCAGCACGCTGTTGCCCTCCGCATCCTTCAAATAGGTGCGCGCGCCGCGGTCCAGCAGGAAACGCGCCGTCGCATCATCGCCGTTGCGGGCGGCATAGAACAGCGGCGTCCAGCCGTCCTTGTCCTGCACATCCACCGCCGCGCCGCGGGCAAGCAGCGCCTCGGCCAGCGGCTTGTTTTTACGCGCGACGGCATAGGCATAGGCGGACATTTTGCGGTCGCCCGGCGCATTCACATCCGCGCCCGCGTCCAGCATCATGTGGATGATCTGCATATCCCCCTTGCGCAGGGCGAGCCAGAAGGGCGTGATGTCGTGATAGCCGTATTTCCGGTTGGGGTCGGCCTTGGCCTCCAGCAGCAGGGCGAGGATTTTGGTATCGCCCTTTTCAATCGCCTTGGGCAGCGGGCCGTCATAAGACCAGGTGAGCTTGTTCACATTCGCCTTGTTCGCAATCGCGCGGGCGACTTTTTCGGCATCGCCTTTTTCGACGGCCTCCATCAGGCGGCGGTCGCGTTCCTCCTGCGTGGTCATGAAATCGCCGATGGATTTCATCACTTTGGAAAAACCGTTTTTAAAAGCCGTCATGCGGTCGCGAAACGTCATGGGAAAATCCTTATATCACGCAAAATCTTTTGGCGCTCTTTCGCCCGCGCCGCCGGACACGTGCCCGCGCGCCCAAGATCGCCTTTATCCTGTCCATGGGGGACTCTAGGCAATCATGCACGTTATGTCAATATATTGCGTAAAAGTAAAAAGGGCGCGATATCAGATATTTAACGCATCGCGCAGCTTCCACCAGAGGTACATGGCCTGCGCGCCGTAGCGCCCCAACTTGCCGCCCGCATAGGACAGGCGGAAATCGGCAAAGGCGCGATAGCCCTGATCGCCCGAGGCAATTGCCGCCGCCATGACCTCCCCGCCGACGGTGGTGGGCGCCAGGCCGTGGCCGCCGAAGCCGGTATTGTACCAAAGCCCTTCCTCCAGACAACCGATAAGCGGCATTTTATGCAGCGCGTAGCACAGCAAACCCGACCAGGCAAAGGCGGGGCGCACCATGCCCTTCAGCTGCGGATAGATTTTCAGCAGATCCGCCGTCATCGCCTCGGCAATGTTTTCGGGATGCGCGAAAAGTCCGACGCGTCCGCCCCAGAGCAAACGCCCCTCCGGCAGGCGGCGGTAATAATCGCTGCAAAAACGCGTGTCATAGAGCGCGTGTTTCGTATTGATGGAAATGGCATAGGCCTCTTCGGGGATCGGCTCCGTCACCATGATGTAGGTTTGCACGGGGATCGCCGAATAGGCGAGGCGTTTGTCCAGCGGCGCGCCGTAAATGGCGGTGGAGAGGACGACATCCTTTGCCTTCACCACGCCTGCCGCCGTTTTGACATGCCATTCGGCGCCGATGCGTTCCTTGCCGATAACGGTGCTTTGCTCGAAAATCTGCCCGCCTTTGCGCTCCGCCGCATGGGCAAGGCCGCGCAGGTATTTCAGCGGATTCATCTGGAAGTCATGCGGCGAGAAAATGCCGTCGTAATATTTGGTGGTGCGGCAATGTTCGCGCACCTGTTCACGCGGCCAGAATTCAAAGCCGAGGTCAAAGTAATCATTCGCGCGGTTGATGGCATCCACCAGCTTGCCGGGATTGTCGCGCCATGACACGGTCAGCACGCCGTCGATGACGGGTTCGCAGTCAATCTGTTCGTCCACCATGCGCTTGCGCACCAGTTTGCGCGCGTTTTTGGTGAGGTTGACAAGGCTTTTCGCCTTTTCCAGACCGCAGGTGCCGACAAGCGATGCCTCGCCCGCCGCATAGCCCTTGGCGACAAAGCCCGCATTGCGCCCCGATGCGCCCCAGCCGATGCGGCCGGCCTCCAGCAGCACCGCCTTCTTGCCGCGTTCTTGCAAACCGAGCAGCGTATTCACGCCCGCCAGCCCGCCGCCGACGATGCAGACATCCGCCTCCACCACGCCGGACAATTGCGGCCAGGTGCGGTTTTCGGTCAGCGTGGATGCGTAATAGTTGCCGTCATAGCCGGAGAGAAGAGACATGGCAGGTATCACCTTTTTTTCTTGTTATTCTTGAAGCGTTTTAAACAGAGGTTCGGGAAGGGCGCGGCCGCTAGGTCGCGGGCGGGTGGAAATCGCCGCGCGCGGGCGGGCGGCGTTTGGGCGGCGCGGGTTTGCGCGTTTCGGGGGCTTGCGGCGGCGGCAGGTTGCGCGCGGCGGCGGCGAGTTTTTCCACATCGATTTCGCGGATGAAATCCGCTTTGCGGTAGAGCGGTATCTTGCGGTATTCCTCCAGCACCTCGCTGCGGAACTGCGGGTCTTTGTAAAACTCCTCGCGCGATACGGCATAGTAATGCGGCGCGGTGAACATCTTGCGCACTTCCGGCCAGTGGCGTTCCAGCGTCATGACAAAACGCCGTGCCGCATGCACCTGTCCGACGCCGATGACGGAGGCAATCGCCCCCTTGCCTTTTTCCCGTTCCAGCAAAGCGCGGGTGAAAACGACGTTTTCGCCCGTATTGGTGGCCTGATCCTCGGTCAGGATCGCCGCGGCCGGCACGCCGCGCTGGATCAGCACGTCGCGCATATGCGCGGCTTCCGTCAGGCCGTTTTTATCGGGCACGCCGCCCGTCACCACGATGAGGCCGGTATAGCCGCGTTCATACAAATCCGCCGCATGATTGGCCAGCGCCGCGCGCCGTTGCGCGTTCTGGCAGCCGAAAACAATGCAGACATCCGCGCGCGCAACCGGCGTTTCAATTATCATGTACGCGCCGATTGTTTTCAGGAATGCCTGCGAAAGCTTACCCATGAACGGCCCTCATGCCTGTTACCCCGCTGCCTTCACCGGCTCTGCCTTGTCGTCGCCGGCGGCGATTTTCTTCGGCAGATCCAGCTTGATGTGCACGTCGCGCAATTGTTGCGGCTCGGCCTCGCTCGGCGCGCCCATCAGCAGGTCTTCGGCCTGCTGGTTCATGGGGAAGGCAATGACTTCGCGCACATTCGGCTCGTTCGCCAGGAACATGACCATGCGGTCGATCCCGAAAGCGCAACCGCCGTGCGGCGGGGCGCCGAATTTGAAGGCGCTGTACATGCCGCCGAATTTCTTTTCCACCGTGCCTTTCGGGTGGCCCGCGATTTCAAAGGCGCGTTCCATCGCTTCGGGGATATGGTTGCGCAGGCCGCCGGAGGCCAGCTCCACGCCGTTCAGCACGCAGTCGTATTGCACGGCCTTGATCTTCAGCGGATCTTCGTTGTTCAGCGCATCCAGACCGCCCGCCGGCATGGAGAACGGGTTGTGGGAGAAATCCACCTTGCCCGTTTTTTCGTTGATTTCGAACATGGGGAAATCGACGATCCAGCAGAAAATGAATTTCGACTTGTCGATGATATCCATGTCTTCGGCGATTTTGTTGCGCGCCTTGCCGGCAAGGGCGGCGGCTTTCGCCTCCATATCGCACACGAAAAAGACGGCGTCGCCTGCCTCCGCGCCCGTCAGCTGTTTCAGCTGCTCCTGCGCGGCGGCGGGGATGAATTTCGCGATGGGGCCTTTGCCCTCCGCGCCTTCAAACACGACATAGCCAAGGCCGACGGCGCCCTCGCCCTTCGCCCAGTCGTTCAGCTTGTCAAAGAAGCTGCGCGGACGGTCGCCAACCTTCGGCGTGCGGATGGCGCGGACAACGCCGCCTTTTTCCAGCACGCCCTTGAAGGCCTTGAATTCCACATCGTCGCGGGCAAAAACGGCGCTGACATCCACAATCTTCAGCGGGTTGCGCAAATCCGGCTTGTCGGAGCCGTAGGTCAGCATGGCCTCGTCAAAGGCAATGCGCGGCCAGGGGGCCTTGTTGACCTCGAACTGCGTGCCGGTGAAGCCGGAGAATTCCTCGAACGTGCCGCCGATGACGTTTTCCATGACGTTGAAAATATCATCCTGCGTCACAAAAGACATTTCCATGTCGAGCTGGTAGAACTCGCCCGCCGTGCGGTCGGCGCGCGCGTCTTCATCGCGGAAGCACGGCGCAATCTGGAAGTAGCGGTCAAAGCCCGACATCATCAGCAATTGCTTGAACTGCTGCGGCGCCTGCGGCAGGGCGTAGAATTTGCCGGGATGCAGGCGGGAGGGCACAAGGAAGTCGCGCGCGCCTTCGGGTGAAGACGCCGTCAAAATCGGCGTCTGGAATTCGCGGAAGCCCTGCTCCGTCATGCGGCGGCGGAGAGACGTCACGACATCGCAGCGCAGCATGATGTTTTTATGCAGCACGTCGCGGCGCAGATCGAGGAAGCGGTAGCGCAGGCGCACGTCCTCGCCATAGGGCTCGTCGGAATTGACCTGCAACGGCAGCATGTCGGTGACAGGCGCGGAAAGCAGCCTGAAGCTGCGCACCTTCACCTCGATCTCGCCCGTGGGCAGGTGTTTGTTGACCGTTTCGGGCGTGCGCGCCAGCACCTCGCCCTCGACCATGATCACGTTTTCAAGGCGCAGTTTTTCGATTTCGGCAAAGGCGGGATTGTCGGTATTGATCACACATTGCGTCAGGCCGTAATGGTCGCGCAGGTCGATGAACAACAAACCCCCGTGGTCGCGTTTGCGGTGGATCCAGCCGGAAATTTTGACGGTCTGGCCTTTATCCGCCGCGCGCAGCTGGCCACAGGTATGGGTACGATAGGCGTGCATTTTATCCTCTATGTCTGCAATGTGCCGAAATGACGCATAGTTTTACCAGAAAACCGAATAAAAACAAATGCACAAGCACCATAAGCGCCCTGAAAATAGCATATTTATTTACATAAATCAAGGGCGCCGCGCCCGTGGCCGCCTGGCCGGGGTTTCAGCGCAGAAAATCGTGCCACAACCGGCCAAAGCCGTAGACCGCGATGAAATAGGCCAGCCCCGCCACCATCAGCAGAATGACGGCCGCCTCCGCACGGCGCTGCCACCCTGCCGGCCGCCGCTGTAGCTCCCGCGGAATGCGTCCGCGCTTTTTCAGGCGATGCCAGCGCAGGCACATAAGAACCACAGCACCCAGCGCGGCGACCAACCCCGCCGCCGCCATGCCGCCGGTTGGCGTGAATGTTCTGTATGTCAGATACGCATACAAAAAAACCAGCACCAGCACGATGGCGCCCACACCCACCGCAATGAGCGCGCCAAGGGCCGCCCCGTAGCTGTGAAAAACACCGAACGTATCCTGCGCCGCCGTTTTCGGGTCATAGACAACCTTGACGTTTTTCATCTCTTCCGCACGGCGGGCAGCCTGCATCAGCTTGCGCGATTGACCGCGCGTCAAATGCCGCGCGCGTTGCGGGGTGACAAAGGAATTTTTCTCGTAAGCGGCTTTTTCAGCGAGCAGCGCCTTGTGCGCGCGCCGCGCCCGCATCCCGAAAAAAGCGCTGAGCACCGCACCCGCCCCGAGGCATAGCCACATTTCCGGCGGCCAGGCGACCGTCTTCCCGCCTTTTTCATGCACCTCCTGCCAGATCACCAGCGGCACAAAAATGCACATGATAAACACGATAAAACATACTTCACGTTTGATGGCATTGCGCTTCAGACGGCGCAAAATGTCTTCGTATATTTCGTTCATGCCTTACCTAATCCTTTCTGTCTGCGTCTCATTCCCGTTCTTTGACGGACGGCACGTAATCATCCACGGAAGTGCCGAAGGGGGAATAACTGACGGCGAAGGTCAGGTTTTTGCCCTCCTTCAGTGCGGCGACGTAAGTTTCGGGATCGCGGATGCAAAAATGCCTGTTCTCCTCCTGAAACACAAGGCAGGGCTGTTCGCGCGGGGGAAATGCAACCTGATGCGTTTCCATGACGGTTTTGCCCGTCAAACCGTGGGCCATATGGGACAGGGCATAAAGCGGCAGCGCCAAAAGCAAAGGAACGCCCGCAAAAAAACCGGCCAGTATAAACATCCGCTCCAGAACTGTTTTGCGCGCCCTTTCTCTGGCGAAGCCTTGCGGGTTGCGATGTATGCGTGCGGCCATGCCCCAGAGACAAAGCGATACCGCCAGCCCCATAACAAGAAAGCCGATTTTGTAACTCAGCACACCCGGATAATAGGAAAGGCGTAAAAAGAACAAACAAATAAAGCCGTATAAAGTCAAAGCCGTCCAGACAAGAAGCAGCACCCACTGCCCGTATCCGGCCTGGCCTGCCCGCAGGCGGCGGAATTGCCGGCGAAGATCTTTTTTGTCTTCCTCAGACAACGGCACGTATGTTTCTCCCACATAGCCGCCGCTGCCGCGTCTTCTGCCTTCCCCTCCGGTCACCGTGCGACGCACAACGGCAGGCACGGGTTTGTCGTCCAGAAGAAAAGCCGCCTGCGCCGCCACGGCATCGTCTCCCTTGTGCCGCACGGCGGCTTCCGTTGCGGCCTCCAACACGCGGTGGCGCCGCGACCGCACAACAAACGGCGCCGCAAGGATGGGAATGCCGATCCATATCCATTTTTCCCAGATCGCCAGCATCGCAGCCGTGCTGATTTGCGACAGCGTGGCCGCCGCCATGCCCCCGACATAGATCGCAAATGCCATATCGGTGAAATAGGAAATTTTTTCCCAAAACACGGCGGCCTCCAGCGCGCGGTTTTCTTTTTCGCTGCGCGCAAAAGGAGACGGCGGATGACGCGCGATATTCTTCAACGCACGGCCGGCCTTATTGGCCACGGCAAGGTTCATGCCCGCTATAAATAAAAGAGCAAGGCCCGGGCCCCCTACGACAAAAAGAAAATAAAGCCCCAAGGGAAACAGGGCGCCATTCACGAAAAGAGATGTTTTATAAAGCACGGCGATGCGATGCCTTTTACCCTCGCCCAAAAACCGCAAATCGCCCGGCACCATAAAAAGCGCCATTTGCAACAGGATCACAGGAACCAGCAGCAAGCCCCACGGCAAAAAATAAACCGCCAGCGCCCCCATCAAAAACAAATGGAGAATAGCCACATACTGAAACTCAAGCATATAAATCATTTTAAATCCTATGGTTCTTTGCCGAGTATTTCATAAGCGTCAACATGCATCCCGAACCAGGAAGCTTTGCCCGTTACCTTGACCTGACCGCGTCTGGGAGAAGAGCGGAAAACTTTTTGCGTCACGCAGATCACGCCGCCACCGCCAATGAGGGCGGTCTTGACGTGCATGATATAGGGACCGCAGATGAGCCTGTAACGCCCCGGCGGCATGTGAGTCGTCAGGTGATAAGGATATATGCGTTCCTGCATCTGCCCTGTTACGGCATTCCCCAAAACCGCAATGCCATGCAGGCTCAACATCCATGACATCCCCGCCAGCATGGGAAGCACCCACAGGATTTGCCAATATGATTTGGGTGCCAGGGGCGTGGCGAAGTGGATGTTGCCGCGACCCGGCGCCGCGCTATGCAACAACCAGAGCGTCATAACGAGGCTGAAAAATATACTCCATGCAATACAGCCCCGGACCCAGTTCTCGCTGATGACATAATTTGAAAAAAGTATGCTGTACAGCGTAAGAACCCCAAAAACATACCCATAAGCGCGTACGACTTGCTGCGCAGGGGTCTGCCCTATTTTTTGCAACCAGCTGTTATAGGGATAATCGGGCGGCAGGGGTTTATCCGTCACCATATGCCGCGCGAATACGGCGGGATTATTGGCATCTTTACTGCGATAAAAATGATTGAACGTCGCACGCGCCAGATCGTCCGCCGTTTTTTCATCATAATGCGCCCGCACAATTTCCGGCGCCTGCGCCTCGGCATATGCGGTATGCACATAATCGGCATGAAACCCGTATTGATCCACCAGCGCCTGTTGATACGCCCGATGCAAGGCTTCGATTTCCGCCCGATAGGCGGCATAATGCCCTTTTTCATCAAAAGGCTCCGGAAAACGGCGCTTGTAGCGCGGCAAAAGCCCCGCCAGCATGCCGATAAAAAACGGCAGCCAGCACACAATCTGCGCCCAGAAACTGAAGTCTCTTCTAATATGCAACAGTAAAAAACAGCCCGCCGCATTTATAAGAAAAGCCGCCACGGCCAAGGCCGAAATACGCCGCGCCGCCGTCAGGCTTGACGCCTCGTGCCATATCGCCATAACGCCCGATGCAAAGGCGGCTGTCCATACCGGTACCAGAACCCACCGCCACGCATGATGAAAGGCGATCGGCATATACACAACGGCGCTGCCCAGCACAATCAGCGTGAGTACATATCTTACCAAAAGGCTCATCTTTTCATTTCCTCCACACGCTTCCCGAACCAGCTTTTTTTGCCTTTGAACGTCGCCGTGCCGGTTTCGGGCAGGCGGTGGTAAACGTCGCGGGCAAGGCAGAAACGGGAGAGGGAAAAAGCCGGCGCGTCGATCCACAGGCAGGGCTTGCCGGCATTTTTCTTGTAGGCATAGACCGCTTCGTGCGGCGTGCCGAAGAGGGCCGTGGCGGGCAGGCCGATGCCATGCTCGATGCTCCACCAAAGAAGCACCGTGCATAGCGGCCCTAGCCAGAGGACATCCCCTTTCCCGAACCGGCGCCCGTTAGGATGGCTGCGCAGCCGCCCTTCCTTCATCTGGCGCAGGAAACGCACGCATAAGGCGATGCTCAGCGCCACGCTGATGCCGAGCGCCAGCTGGCTCCACGCCGCGGAGGAAAAAAATGTTCCGAAATAAATGCCGTAAAGGCAACTGAGTACAAGTAAAATAATAATAACAGAGGCTAGCTTCTGCCCGCCCGTGCGGCCGAAATAACGGTGCGCCCAATGATCATATTGGTAATCCGCCGGAAGGTCTTCGCCCGTATCCAGATGTTTGCTGAAAATGGCCGGATTGTTCGCGTGGCTCGAGAAATGATAAATGTCGATCAGCCTATTTGCCATTTCCGCCGGTGTATATCCCTCAAGATGCCAAGCCGTGGCGACAGGGACATCCGGTGCGACACTGTTTTCAATCTCCAGTTTGGCGACATAGTCTTCGCGCATCCCGTATTTTTCTATCAGCAGGCGTTTGAATTCCTGCGCCATCGCGCGGATCTCCGTCTCGTGCAGTACATAATGCGCACGTAATTGCGCGGCGCGGTTTGCAATATCCTCAGCCGTTTCCCCTTTCCGTTTTTGTCTTTTGACGCCCCCGGAAAAAGCGGGATTGCGCAAAAGAACCAAGAAAACCGTCACGGGCGGCAAAGCCAGCAAAAGCGGCCAGAACGATTTGCCGATAAACACCAAAAGCAGGGAAAGCAGGAAGATCGGCACATGCAACATCCACGCCGCAAGACGGACAACGCGTTGCCACCCGACATAAACGCCCGAGGCATCAGGGCGCGTTTGCAGCGCAAAGATTGTCAGCCCTACGGCCAGCAGAACCATGACAAGTGCTGCAAGACTCTGCCCGCCTGACGGCAGTACCCGGGCAATGCCCAAAAGCACAAACAGCGCCAAAAGAATATTCAGGCTCACCGCCGTTATCGTTAATGCACGCATTTTTCTTCGTCCCCTCAATAATAAAAACAGGCGGTCTTGCTTATTTTAAACCTTGACCACCATCACTCAAGAAACGGTTTATCCAAAATGTCGCCGTGCCGGTTTCGGGCAGGCGGTGGTAAACGTCGCGGGCAAGGCAGAAACGAGAGGGAGAAAAAGCTTGCCAGTCGCTGGCGGTGGGCGCCGGTGCTTCCCGTTTCCGGCGGGCGGCGGCGGAAAACTTCATCGCCAGCACCCGCAAAACCGGCGCCGAGGGCAGCGCCAGCAAAAGAAAAGCGGCGCGCGCTGGCATAACCGGCCGAAAAGACCGCCAAAGTGACAAAGAGCGTCGCCAGTAATTGGGCACCAGTAATTGGGCAATGGTCATCGCGGGCCTCCCCCTCGCGCCGCGCAAAATACCCTATGGCAAAGGACGGCGATTTGGACTATTTTAAGGTCAGCATGACATTGATCACAACCACAAAAGACCTGAAATCCATCTGCACCCGTTTGAAGAAATCGGCCTTCGTCACGGTGGATACGGAATTTATCCGCGAAAAAACCTATTGGCCCAAGCTGTGCCTGATTCAGGTCTGCGGTGATGACGATGTTCCCTATGCCATCGACCCGCTGGCGGAGGGGGTCGACCTCAAGCCCTTTTACGACCTGATGCAAGATAAAAAGGTTTTGAAGGTTTTTCATGCCTGCCGTCAGGATCTGGAGATTTTTTTCAACGAAACCGGCAAGCTGCCCGCGCCTGTTTTCGATACGCAGGTCGCCGCCATGGTCTGCGGCTTCGGCGAGCAGGTGAGCTATGAGGTGCTGGTCAATACCCTTGCGCGCAAGAAGATCGACAAATCCAGCCGCTTTACCGACTGGGCGCTGCGCCCCCTGACGTCCAAGCAGCTGAAATACGCGCTGGCCGATGTCACGCATCTGCGCAAAATCTACGTCAAAATTACCGAACAGCTGGAAAAAATGGGCCGCACCAGCTGGATCCGCGACGAGATGAAGGGGCTGATGAACAAGAACCTTTATCTCACCAAACCCGAAGACGCCTGGCAGCGCATCCGCATCCCCAACCACAAGCCGCGCACGCTGTGCATTTTGCGCGAAATCGCCGCATGGCGCGAACAGCTGGCGCAGGATATCAACGTGCCGCGCGGGCGGATTTTAAAAGACGAGGCGCTGGCCGAAATCGCCACGCATCCGCCCGCCACGCCCGAGGCGCTGAACAAAATGCGCAACGTGCATCAGGGCTTCGGCAACAGCGAGCGCGGCAAATCCCTGCTGGAAGCCGTGCGCCGCGGCATGGAGGCGGATGAAAAAACCTGCCCCAAATGGGAACCGCGCCCCGCCTTCCCGCCCGGCATTGCGCCGACCATCGAGCTGCTGCGCGTATTGCTGAAACTGAAATGCGAAACCGAACAGGTCGCGCCCAAATTGCTTTGCACCGCGGCCGATCTTGAAATGATCGCCGCCTTCGGCAAGGAATCCAAAGTGCCCGCCATGTCCGGCTGGCGTTTCAAAATCTTCGGCAAGGAAGCGCTGGCCCTGCGCGAGGGCAAGGTCGCCATCGCCGTCGAAAACAGCAAGCTGAAGATTGTCAAAACGGCCTGATCGGCGGACGACGCGTCCCGGACGCGCCGCCCTTTCCGAAGAATTCATGGCAGACGTTACAATTGCAGAAATTACGATGCGTTCAGACGCGCCAGATTCTTCATGGCTTCGCGGCGCGCCGGGCTGATGGGGGCGAGCAGCTTGTTTTTCAAAACGGCGTTCGGCACGAAGCGCTGATAGTATGATTCGTAGTCCAGCGCGTGTTGTCTGTCTTCCTTGAAATATCCGGCAACAACAGCGGTTGCTTTTTGATAGCTGGCTTTTCCGTCCGCATCATCGGCATCGCGTTTCAGCGCGACCGTCACATGATGCGTCTCCTGTTTCAGCACAACGTGCGGAATTTTTTGATCCTGCAAATACTGCACAAAGCCTGCGCCGATTTCTTCGGGTTTGTATTCTTTTTTACTCTGTTTAAAATTTTCGCTCCCCGGAACGCCCATCGTATCTTCGACCGATACATAGTGAAAACCGACCTTTACGACGACCGCCTGTTCGGCATAAATATTCTCTTTGCTCGCGGCTTTTCCAAAAATGTTTTTCATGGCACACACGTCTCTCTTTCCTGAATGGCTTTTTATGTATTATTTTCGATATTACAGACTCACATAAGGGAGCATGTCCGCAGCAATATGTCAAGCAGCAGCAGGCTGTTTTCGCTTATCCGTTTGTTTTATATATAAATAAGGAATGCGGCGCCGGTGGGGGCGCAGGGCGTTAAAAGCCTGCGGCAAGAGCAAAAACCCTATTCCTGCATGGCCACGGCGGCTTTTTTGCCCATCATCTCGGCCAGATCCTGCAAAGCTTCGGTAATCACGTCGGCATGAAGCCCGATGGCGCGTTTTTTGAGCACGAGCGTCAGCGTTTCCGCCGATACGTCAAAGAAACTGTCCTTCAGCAAGGACAGCGCCCCGCCCGACAGCAAATAGCCGACGCGCATGGCAAGCCCCGCCGTGATGGCAAGGGTGATGCCTTCCTCCGTCAGCATCTTGCGCGAGGTACGCACCACGTTTTCCAGCCCCTCCCCCGCATAGCGCACGTAATTGGCCAGCGCAAGAAAGGCGCGGCCCGTGTGGTCCACGCCGTAGAACGGCAACAGCAGGATGCGGTCATAGGCATGGATGGCCTGATAATCCTCATGCTCGAACCAGCCCGTATCGCTCAGCAGGCTGGCCGCTTCGAGATGGCGAAAAAATCCCGCGTCCTGCCCTGCGAAAAGCGGCGCCATCCAGTCGGACATTGTTTTGAATGCCTTCACATCGTCAAAACGGCTGATTTTCAGCGCGACCTTGCGGCAGCTGGCGATCAGCGCATCCTGTTTTTGCACGGCGACGGGCAGGCCGTCATAAATCACGCCCTCGCGCAGGCCCGTGGCGGAAAAAATCACCCGCTGCGGTTTCAGGCGCAGCAGCAAACGCTCCATCGCCAGCGCGGCAACGCCCATATCCGCCACGCGTTTTTTGGACAGGCCCGCCGTTTTTTCCAGCGAGGCCACGCTTTGCTGCGACAACAGCGACGCGCACTTCAGCGCCTCCGCCCCCGCGATGGTATATTGGTCCATCACCTGCAACGGATGATCCGCCATGCGTATATGCGTTTTGCCCATCGAACGCCACGAGCCGCCGAGCGCATAAAGATCCGCTGCTGGATATTTGTCCAGAAACGGCACGCTATCCAGCTGCCGGTCGATCAGGTCAATGCGCGCCTGCCGGTCTTCGGTCGCGTGCAGGCGGTGGGAACCGATGGGCAGGCTGTGCTTGTGCTTCACGCGGTTGTTGTCCACCACGATCAGCTCCAGCGAGCCGCCGCCGAAATCGCCGATAATGCCGCGCGTGCCAAGGCCGTTCATCATCACGCCGACGGCGGAAAGCCGCGCCTCTTCCTCCCCGTCGATCACGCGGATTTTCAGGCCGAAATGCTGCTGCACGGCCCGGATGAAATCCGGCCCGTCCGCCGCATCGCGCAGGGCGGCGGTGGCGACGGCAAAAACCTTTTTGATTTTCATGGCGGCTATCAGCGCGGCGAAACGGCCGATGCTTTGCAGGGCCTTTTCCACGCCTTCGGGCGACAGCCGACCCGTTTTGCCCAGATCGCGGCCCAGGCTGCACAGGTTGCGTTCATTATGAATTTTGACCGGCGCGCGGTTCATGCCGTCATAGACCACCAGCCGCACGGCATTGGAGCCGATATCGAGCACTGCAACATAATCTCTGACGGGGGTGGATTGTGTCATGGTGTTTCCGCACTTTTCTTTCGGAGCCGGCTCCGCTAATCTTCTTATTAAGAAATACAACCGGATCAGGTCAAATGAAAACGCTTTATTTGTTACGCCATGCCGAGGCCGAAGCGTCCGGCGGCTTTGCCGATAACGATCACGGCCGCCTGCTTTCCGCCCGCGGGCGGATCGAGGCGCGGGCCGTGGGCGATTACATGAAAACCAACGGCCTGACGCCCGATCTGGTGATGGGGTCGGATTCCCTCCGCACCGTTTCCACCGCGCGGCAAGTGATCGAAGGCATTTTCGGCAATGAAAAAAGCCCCGTCAAAACGCATTTCGACCGCGCGCTGTATCTGGCGCCCGCCGATGCGCTTTTGGCGCATATCCACGCCGTGGCCGCGAATGTCTCGCAGCTGCTGATCGTCGCGCATAACCCCGGCCTGTCGGAACTGGCGGCCTATCTGGATGCCGACGGCGCTGACGAGATGCAGGGTTTCCCCCCCGCCACGCTGGCCGTTTACCGGACGGCGGCGGCGGACTGGGCGCTTGCCGCCCCCGACAATACGCAGATGACAGGCTTTTTCACGCCGAACATCGCCTGAAAAAGCAACATCAGAAAAAGCTTTGCGGATCGATATCGATCCTGAGCTGCACGGATGACGGCGTTTTGATGCCGTCCAGCCATTCGGACAGGTATTTCTGGATATGAACTTCCCGCCCCGCGCGGATCAGAAAGCGGCGGCGGTGCTTGCCGCGCAGGAAGGCCAGCGGCGCCTCCGCAGGGCCCAGAATGCGGATATCATCATAACGCGGCGCGATGCGCGCCAGATGGCGGCAGAATTCCTCCAGCTTCATCTGGTCGGCGGAAGATAAAATCAGGGAAGCCAGCTTGCCGAAGGGCGGCATGCCCGCGCGTTCACGCTCCGCCGCTTCCGTCTCTAAAAAGGCATCGCGGTCATTGGCGGCCAGCGCGCGGATGACGTTCTGTTCGGGCATGAAGGTCTGGATATAAACCCGCCCCGGTTTTTCACCGCGTCCCGCGCGGCCCGATACCTGATGCAGCAGCTGGAACGTGCGCTCGCCCGCGCGCAAATCCCCGCCCGCAAGGCCAAGATCGGCATCGACCACCCCCACCAGCGTCAGGCCGGGGAAATGGTGTCCCTTGGCGACGATCTGCGTGCCGATGACAATATCGACCTTTTGTTCCTCGATCTGGCGGATCGCATCGCAGATCATATTGGGGCTGGTCACAATATCGCTGGCCAGAACCAGCGTGCGCGCTTCGGGCAGCAGGTCATGCACTTCTTCCTGAATGCGCTCCACCCCGGGACCGCAGGCGGCAAAACTGCCTTCGTCATGGCATGCGGGGCAGGCCGCGGGCATTTTCTGGGCATGGCCGCAATGGTGGCATTGCAACCGGCCATAGCGGCGATGTTCCACCAGCCATGTCGTGCAGGACGGGCACTGGAAACGGTGGCCGCAGGTGCGGCACAGCGTCAGCGGCGCATAGCCGCGGCGGTTCAGGAACAAGATCGACTGTTCCCCCGCTTCCAGATTTTGTTTCAGCGCCGCCAGCAGCGGCGGGGCGATAAAACGCTGGCGCGCCGGCGGGTCGCGGCGCAGATCGACGACATGCATATCGGGCAGTTTCGCGCCGCCGTGCCGCGCCGGCAGGCGCAGATAGGCATATTTGCCCGTTTTCACATTCGCCATGGTTTCCAAAGACGGCGTGGCGGAGACCAGCACCGCCGGAAAATGTCCCAGCCGCGCGCGCAGCACCGCCATATCGCGCGCGTGATACATGACGCCCTCTTCCTGTTTGTAGGAGGCATCGTGTTCCTCGTCCACCACCACGACGCCGAGATTGGCAAAGGGCAGGAACAGGGCGGAGCGCGCGCCGACGACAACCTTGGTGCGCCCCTCCGCCACGCCCTGCCATGTCAGGCGACGCTGCGCGGCGGGCACTTCCGAATGCCACAGCGCGGGCGACACGCCGAAGCGGCGGGCGAAACGCTCCAGAAACTGCGCGGAAAGGGAAATTTCGGGCAGCAAAATCAACGCCTGTTTCCCCACAGCCAGCGCGGCGGCGACGGCTTCGAAATAAACCTCCGTCTTGCCCGAACCCGTCACGCCGTCCAGCAGCACGGCAGCGAAACGATCTGCTACCACCATGCTGCGCAGCGCCTCGGCGGCTTCGCGTTGCGCGGGGGAGAAATCCAGTTTGCCTGCGGACAAATCCACCATGCGGCACGGCACGGGCGCGGCCACGGAAGCCGCCGCAATCTGCCCTGCCGCCGCCATGCCGCGCACAATCGCCGCGCTGCACCCCGTGGCGCGCGCGATGTCCACCGCGCGGCGCGGCACGCCGTCGGATAAAAGATCCGCCACCTTTTGCCGTTGCGGCGGCAGTTTTTGCGGCACTGTCGCGGCGCGCGTATAGGCCGGCACGGTTTTCGGCGGCAATAACGCCTCCGGCACGCTCAGCGACATTTTCAAAACCGCGCCCAGATCGGACATGGTATAACGCGCCACCCGTTCCAGAAATTGCCGGTGCGTTTCGGGCATCGGCGGCACGGCGGAAAATTTTTGCAAAACCGTTTTGATTTTCTGGGGATCGACGGCAGGATCGCCCGCGCCGGTTGCCCAGACGACGCCCGGCATGTCGCGACGCCCCAGCGGCACGCTTACATAATCCCCGACCGCCAGATCCATGCCTTCCGGCAGGGCGTAATCATAGGCGCGCGGCACGGGCGCGGGCACCATCACCTGTACCCGCCCTGCGGCATTTTCGGCCTTTTCAGGGGCGTTTTCCGGCGATAAAAAACTGGATTGCGACATATCCATCAGATACACTAAAGCCGCTTTAAAGGAAAGGGACGCCACCATGAAATTCTTTGTCGATACAGCCGATATTGCAGAAATCAAAGACTTAGCCTCCACCGGCCTGCTGGACGGTGTGACGACCAACCCGTCCCTTGTCGCCAAATCGGGCGCGAAGAACTTTATCGCCCTGATCGAGGAAATCTGCGGCGTTGTCGAAGGCCCCGTCAGCGCGGAAGTCGCCGCGACGGATTACGACACCATGCTGAAGGAAGGCCTGCGCCTTGCCAAAATCGCGCCGAACGTCGCGGTCAAGGTGCCGCTGACGCCCGACGGCCTGAAAGTTTGCCGCAAGCTGGCCGATCAGGGCACGATGGTCAACGTCACGCTCTGCTTCTCCGCCGCGCAGGCTTTGCTGGCCGCCAAGGCGGGCGCCACGTTTATTTCGCCCTTCGTCGGCCGTCTGGACGACATCGGGCAGGACGGTCTCGACCTGATCGCGGAAATCGTGCAGATCTACGACCAGTATCCCGCCATTGAAACGGAAGTCCTTGTCGCTTCCATCCGCAACCCGATCCATCTGGTCGCCTCGGCCAAGATGGGCGCGCATGTGGCAACCATTCCGCCGCAGGTCATCCGCCAGCTGTACAACCACCCGCTGACGGACAAGGGGCTTGCCGCCTTTGTCGAGGACTGGAAAAAAACCGGCCAGAGCATTCTGGACGCCGCCTAAAAACGCCGCATAAAGCCGACCGGGGAGTTTGGGGAAGATGGGAGCGCAAAACGTGGCAGAAACCCTTTCGGATGAAGATGTCGTTGCCTTTTTGAAAAAGGACAAAGGCTTTTTCCTGAAATATCCCGACCTGCTGGAGGAACTGGACACGCCCGGCGCCGCGCACGGCAACGGCGTGGCCGATTTCCAGCAGGCGCTGCTGAACCGCCTGAAGGCGGACAAATCGAACGCCCAGCGCCTGCAACGGGAGCTGATCGAAACCGCCCGCGCGAATATGAGCAACTATACGCGCATCCAGACGGCCATTCTGGTTTTGCTGGAAGCCGAAAGCTTCGAGGAATTCATCAGCGTCATCACGCAGGATTTCCCCGTATTGCTGGATGTGGATACCGTCAATCTGGTGATTGAATCCACCTCGCGCGAGATTCCCTTCGTCAACCAGTCGGGCATCCGCTTTGCGCGGCAAGGCACCGTTGAAAAATGGCTGGGACAGGGCGATGCGCTGCTGCAAGGCAATATCAACGGCAGCGAGGAAATGTTCGGCCCCGGCGCAGGCCTGGTCAAAAGTCAGGCCTTGTTGCGCCTTGAAATTAGCCACAACACGCCCGCGGGCATCATCGCCTTCGGCTCGCGCGATCCCGAAGCCTTCGGGCCGGAGCAGGCCATCGACCAGATCGGCTTCCTCGCGCAGGTTGTGGAAAGATGCTTCCGCCTATGGATCGATCTGCAGAACTGAGCGGCGCGCCCCTTTCCGCCGCCGCGGACGCGCAGGCGGTTTTCGCCCTGTGGCTGGATTACCTGAAGGTGGAAAAACGCTTTTCTCCCCATACGCTGCGCGCCTATGTTGCCGATCTGCGCGGATTTTTCGATTTCATCACCCGCCACCACGGCAAGCCGCCCTCCCTGCATGCGCTGGGGGCGCTGACAATCGGCGATTTCCGCAGCTGGCTGAGCCGCGAAACGGCAGAAGGCGCCAGCGCCGCAACACGCGCCCGCATGCTGGCCAGCCTGCGCAGTTTTTTCAAATGGATGGATAAAAACGGGCATTTGCACAATGCCGCCATCGGGCACATCCGTACGCCCAAGCAGCCCAAGCGCCTGCCCCGCGCCCTGCCGCCCGATCAGGCGCAGCGGCTGATAGAGGAAGCCGATACGCAGGCGAAGGAAGATTGGATCGGCCTGCGCGACCGCGCGCTTTTTTGCCTGCTCTACGGCTGCGGGCTGCGGATTGACGAGGCGCTGAAACTGAATTTCGGCAACCGCCCGCAAAACGGCGATTTGCGCGTCATGGGCAAGGGCGGCAAAGAGCGTTACGTGCCCGTTATTCCCATCGTGGAAAAACTGCTGGACGCCTATATCGCCGCCGCGCCCGTCGCCTTTGAAAAACAAACGCCGCTGTTCGTCGGCACGCGAGGCGGGCGGCTGCATCAGGGCGTGGCGCAGCGGCAATTGCGCCATTTGCGCCGCGCGCTGGGCCTGCCCGAAACGCTGACGCCGCACGCGCTGCGCCACAGTTTCGCCACCCATATTCTGGCGAACGGCGCGAATTTGCGCGCCATTCAGGAACTGCTGGGCCATGCCTCCGTCACGACGACGCAGCGCTATACCGATTTCGACAATGCGCAATTGCTGGAGATTTATGCCAGATCACATCCGCGCGCCAAGTGAAGCCTGCGCCGCCCCTGCCCGTTCCAGCCGCGCGATCCAGTCATCCAGAAACGATTTTGCCGCCGCATATTCCGCCGCGGGCAGATATTTGTAACTGCGCACCGCATAGGGTTGCTTCAGCGCCGCCCAGACGGCGGCAGGCGTGGCCGTTTTATCCAGCGTGGTGATGATCTGCACGCGCGCCTTCAGGGCCGCCTGCTGCGCGGGCGTGATGGTTGCCGC
>ENA-UOVV01001324-UOVV01001324.1-compost-metagenome-genome-assembly--contig:-NODE-1324-length-19270-cov-15.603955_pt1 | contig 19270 bp, 23 predicted proteins | sample MGYA00238155_ERZ761577 | MGnify/ENA primary metagenome ERZ761577 (study PRJEB28898, sample SAMN06268775) | compost metagenome | isolation source: Emeryville, CA | place: USA:Emeryville, CA | collected...
ACGTCCGCTTCGGCGACCCCGAATGCCAGGTGCTGATGATGCGGCTGAAGGACGATCTGCTGGTGCTTCTGGAAGCTGCCGCAGACGGCCAGCTCCGCCATGTTTCCGCCCGCTGGCGCGACGAGGCGGCGCTGACTGTGGTGATGGCCGCCAAAGGATACCCCGGCGCGCCCGAGCCCGGCACGCCGATCGGCGGGATCGAGCGGGCCGAGGCCGCCGGCGCGAAGGTCTTCCATGCCGGCACCGCGCGTCGCGGAGAGGAACTGGTGGCGGCTGGCGGCCGTGTCCTCAACGTGACGGCGACCGGCCGCACCATGGCCGAGGCGCAAGCCCGCGTCTATGCAGCGGTCGACCGCATAGACTGGCCGGGCGGCTTCTGCCGCCGCGACATCGGCTGGCGGGCGCTGGCGCGGGAGACCGGTTGAAAGCGGGGCGCTATACGTATACTTGTACGTATTATGCGCAAGCTCACCATCACCGTTGAGGAAGATGTTTATGCGGGCCTCCAGCGCCGCATAGGGCCGCGTCGCATCAGCAGGTTCCTGAACGATCTCGCGCGCCCGCATGTAATCGCGGACGAGCTCGATGCGGCCTATCGCGCGATGGCGGCGGAAGAGCAGCGCGAGCAGGAAGCTCTGGAATGGGCGGAGGCCACCGTAGCCGATGTCGCCGACGAGTCGCGCTGATCCGCCACGCCGCGGTGAAGTCTGGTGGGTCGCGTTCGACCCTTCGGTCGGCGGAGAGATCCAGAAGACGCGCCCGGCTGTCATCGTGAGCAACGACGCCGCCAACCGGCATCTGAACCGGCTCCAGGTTGTGCCCGTTTCCAGCAAGATGAACCGCGTGTTTCCGTCGGAGGCGGTGATCGAGCTGTCCGGCCAGCGGCGGAAGGCGATCGCGGATCAGTTGACCACGATCAGCAAGCTGCGGCTACGCACCCCGCTGGGCGTGCTCGGCGCCGCCGACATGGCCGCGGTCGAGCGCGCCATCCTTCTCCAGCTGGGGATTGGGCAGGGCGGCTGAGGGTCGCCTCACGGCTCGAACGGGTTGGGCGCCGGCGCGGCGGGCAGCGTGCCTTCCGCCGCCCGCTTGCGGTGGTGCGCCAGCGAACAGGCCGGCGAGCACAACAGCCCGCGGTCGCTCCAGTAGGCGGGGCCGTTCTCGATGCGGCCGTAATGCAGCTCGAAGCCGTCCGCCCCGAACGGCAGGCCGCATTCGACGCATCTGTGTTTTTCGGGGCGCGCGAGCATGGCGGTCCTTTCCGTGCCGGTATCGGGCTGGCGGCGGCGACGGCGAGCCGCCGTTTGACGTGTACGTAAAAAGAAACTAGCACGGGCAAGCGTCAAAAGCACGGCGGGCAGAGGAGGAAGACCCCATGTATCGCGCACCGGTCGAGGAGATCAGCTTCACGCTGAAGCATGTCGCCGGGCTGGAGCGGGCGATGTCCGACGGCCGCCTCGGCGACCTGTCGGACGATCTGGTCGACGCGATCCTGTCGGAAGCCGGCCGCTTCGCATCCGAGGAGATCGCGCCGCTCTACAGGATCGGGGACGAGCAGGGCGCGGTGCTGAAGGATGCCGCCGTCACCATGCCGGACGGGTGGAAGGCGCTTTACCGGCGCTGGATCGAGGGCGGCTGGAACGGGCTGACCGGCCCCGTCGAGTTCGGTGGCCAGGGCCTGCCGATGATGCTGTCGGTGGCAGCGCTGGAGATGTGGAATTCCGGCGCGATGGCCTTCGCCATCGGCCCGACGCTGACGATGGGTGCGATCGAGGCGCTGGACAAGCACGCCTCCGAGGAGCTGAAGGCGACCTATCTGGAAAAGCTGGTCTCGGGCGAGTGGATGGGGACGATGAACCTGACCGAGCCGCAGGCCGGCTCCGATCTCGCCGCCCTGCGTACCCGCGCCGAGCGGGCCGGCGACGGCACCTACCGCATCTTCGGCCAGAAGATCTTCATCACCTATGGCGAGCACGATTTCACCGACAACATCGTGCATCTGGTGCTGGCCCGCCTGCCCGACGCGCCGGCCGGCACGCGTGGCATCTCGCTGTTCCTGGTGCCGAAATTCCTGGTCGAGGCCGATGGTTCGCTCGGCCGTCGCAACGACGCCTTCTGCGCGTCCATCGAGCACAAGCTCGGTATTCACGCCTCGCCGACCTGCACCATGATCTATGGCGACGGCTTCGTCTCCGGCGAGGAGAAGGGCGCGGTCGGCTGGCTGGTCGGCGAGGAGAACAAGGGTCTGGCCTGCATGTTCACGATGATGAACAATGCCCGCCTTGCGGTCGGCATGCAGGGCGTGGCGATCGCGGAAGCCGCGTTCCAGAAGGCGCTCGCCTATGCGCAGGAGCGCCGGCAGGGGCGGGCGGAAGGCGATGCCGGCCCGCAGATGAGCCCGATCGTGCTGCACGCGGATGTGCGCCGCAACCTGCTGACCATGCAGGCGCTTACGCGCGCTGCGCGCGCGATCGCCTATGCCTGCGCGCACGCGCTCGACATGGCGCGCGTCTCCGAAGGCGACGAGAAGCGCCACTGGCAGGAGCGCGCCGGCCTGCTCACGCCGGTCGCCAAGGCGTTCTCGACCGATGTCGGCGTCGATGTCGCCTCGCTCGGCGTTCAGGTGCATGGCGGTATGGGCTTCATCGAGGAGACCGGCGCGGCCGCGCTCCTGCGCGACGCGCGCATCGCGCCGATCTACGAGGGCACCAACGGCATCCAGGCGATCGATCTCGTCACGCGCAAGCTGCCGCTTTCCGGCGGCGCGCAGGTCGACGGCTATATCGCCGAGCTGCGCGCCGACATCGAGGCGCTGCGCATGTCGAACCTCGCCGGGCTTGGCAAGGCCGCCGACAAGCTGTCGCGCTCGCTCGACGACCTCGCGGCCGCGACCGGCTGGCTGCGCGAGGCGGCGGCTGCCGGCCGCACCGGCGATGCGCTGGCCGGCGCCACGCCTTACCTGCGCCTGTTCGCGCTCGCCGCGGGCGGCGCCTATCTGGCGCGTGCGGCGGTGGCCGCAGGTGGCGGCGAGCGCGGCGCGCTCTGCCGCTTCTTCGCCGAGAACCTTGCCGGCGAGACGGTCGCGCTGCGCGAACGCGTGGTGGAAGGGGCCGAAAGCCTCGCGGCCGCCGAGCTGGCCTGAAGATAGCGATGCCGGCCGCGCCCACCCCTGTCCTTTCCCCTTGCGGGAGGGGGGTAGGGGTCTGTTCGGCCGACACGGCACGGGAGGAGAAGCATGAGCGAACATATCGTCGTCGAGCGGCGCGGGCAGGTTGCGGTCGTGCGCATGAACCGGCCGGACAAGAAGAACGCGCTCACGCGCGCCATGTATGCGGCGATGGCGGAGGCGCTGGCCTCGGCGGATGCCGACGTCTCGGTGCGCGCGAAGGTGATCCTGGGTACGCCCGGAGCCTTTTCCGCCGGCAACGATCTCGGCGATTTCCTCGCCGTCGCACAGGGCGGTGACGGCGGCACCGAGGTGTTCGACTTCCTGATGGCGCTGGCGACCGGCCGCAAACCGCTGATTTCGGGCGTCGACGGGGTCGCCGTCGGCATCGGCACCACCATCAATCTTCATTGCGACCTGACGTTTGCCACGCCGCGCACGGCCTTCCACACGCCCTTCGTCGATCTTGGCCTCGTGCCCGAGGCGGGCTCCAGCCTGCTCGCCCCGGCCGTGATCGGCCGCCAGCAGGCCTTCGCGCTGCTCGGGCTGGGCGAGCCGTTTTCGGCCGAGCGCGCCGCCGCCGCCGGCCTCATATACGAGGTCGTGCCGGAAGACCGGCTGGAAGCCGAGGTCTTCGCTGCCGCCGAGGCGGTTTGCGCCAAGCCGCCCGAGGCGCTGCGGATTGCCCGCGACCTGATGCTGGGCGACCGCGACGCGCTGGTGGCGCGCATCCGGGAGGAAGGCGCGCAGTTCCGCGCCCGGCTGAAATCCGACGAGGCCCGCAACGCCTTCATGGCCTTCATGGCGCGGAAGAAGTAGGCGCGGAGCCCCTTCCGTCGCTCGGGCAAGCGGGAAGGGCGCTACCGATGCGGGTCCCACATCCTATTCCACGCCATCGCCGGTGCGCACGAGGCATCCGCGACCGGACTCGCGGCGCTCAAAACTGCTCAAGCGAGCCCGTGGTCCTTCATCGCCTGCTGTTCGTCCGGCGTGATCCAGGCGAAGATACGCGGATTGCCGTCTGCGAAGTTGACGAGGTAGATGTTGCGGAAGGCGGTCGTTCCGCTCGCGCCGTCACGGGGCCGCACATAGTCGAATTCCCAGTCGGCGCGGGCCATCGCGTTGAACGGGTCCAGCGCTTCCACTTCGAGATGGACGATCTCGAAGCGCGTGCCGCCCGCGGCCCGATAGGCCTCGAACCCGCGCCTGATGGTCGCCGCAAAGCTTCCGTCCTTCGCACCGCCCATAACACCCAGCGGGTTCGCACCGACGAAATGGCTGGCGAAGGCGTCCGCGAGCTTGCCGGTATCGGCATGCTGGGGGTCGCGCAGCGCCGCATTGCTGCGCCTGCTGTAATCCTCGAACAGCGCCCGTACGCGGGCCTCCAGCGGTGCGTTTTCCGGCGAGCCCATCGTCACCTCACGGATACAGCCGCGTCTTTTCCCAGCCTTTTCCCGCCCGCTCGAAGCGCACCCGGTCGTGCAGGCGGAAGGGGCGGTCGTGCCAGAACTCGATCGAGGCCGGCATGATGCGGAAGCCGGACCAGTAGGACGGGCGGGGGATTTCGCCGAGCGCATATTTCAGCGTGTATTCGGCGACCGCCTTTTCGAGCGCCATGCGGCCTTCGAGCGGCCGCGACTGCCTGGAGGCCCAGGCGCCGATGCGGCTGCCGCGCGGCCGCGACGCGTAATAGGCGTCCGCCTCCGCGTCGGTTACCACCTCGACGGGTCCGCGCACCCGCACCTGCCGGCGCAGGCTCTTCCAGTGGAAGCACAGCGCCGCCTTCATCGAGCCGAGGATCTCGTGCCCCTTGGCGCTCTCGAAATTGGTGTAGAAGACGAAGCCATGCTCGTCGAAGCCTTTGAGAAGCACCATGCGCACGTTCGGCATGCCGTCCGCATCGACCGTGGCGAGCGCCATCGCGCTGGGGTCGTTCGGCTCCGCCTTCTCGGCATCCTCGAGCCATTGCGTGAACAGCGCATAGGGCTCGGCCCGCTCCGTGAAGTCACCGACTGTTAACTCTGTCTCGCCCATAGTTTCGCCTCGTAGCTTCATGGCCGGGGAGAATGCCGATTGTCGCGGCATGTGCAAGGCACAGCACCATCTGACGGTCGGCACAGGACGCTGGTGCCGGGCGCGCTCGCGCTGCTGCTTGCCGTTTCGCTCGCCGGATGCGGCGCCGGCTTCAGCCTCGATCGCTTCGGCATCGACCGCTCCGCAACGACCGGCTCGATCGCCGGGCCGGGCGCCGCACCCGACGGCCGGCTGTCCGACGAGGCCGCCATCCGCTCGACGGTGGCGGCATGGATGCCGGGCGAGGCGCCGCCGGACGCCGTGCCCTGGGTCAATTCCAACACCGGCTCGACGGGCTCGATCGTCCGTGTCGCCGACACCGCGCGCGACGGCGCCCTGTGCCGTGCCTTCAGCGCCTCGCGCGAGAGTTTCGACGGCGTCAGCGCCTATGACGGCAGGGCCTGTTCCGAAAAGGGCGGGCCGTGGACCGTTCTCAGCCTCGAGCGGCGCTGAAACCCGCCCTCGCAAGGCGTCGGCGCACTGGAATTTGTTCCTAGCAAGGCTCATATAGGATGCAACCCGTCGTGCATCCCAAGGCAGCGAACTTCCATGCGTGATCCCTACGACGTGCTGGGCGTCTCCAGGACTGCCGCGCACAAGGACATCAAGTCGGCCTTCCGCAAGCTGGCCAAGAAGTATCATCCGGACCAGAATCCGGACGATCCGAAGGCCAAGGAGCGGTTCTCGGAGGCCAATCAGGCCTATGAGATCCTCGGCGACGAGGACAAGCGCAAGGCTTTCGACCGCGGCGAGATCGACGCCGCCGGCAAGCCGCGCTTCCAGGAGTTCGGCGCCGGTGCGGGCGGCGGCGACCCGTTCGCCGGTTTTCGCCGGCAGCAGCGCGGCGGGCCCGGCGCCAGCCATTTCGAGTTCCGGACGTCCGGTTTCGACGCCGGCGACATCTTCAGCGAGATTTTCGGCGACGCTTTCTCGCAGGGCGGCCCGGCCCAGGGCTCGCGCTTCCGCCAGCAGGGCGGCCGGACCGGCGCGCCGCCGGCGTCCGACCTGAACGTGACGATGGACGTCAGCATCGAGGATGTCGTCGCCGCGGCCAAGGTCACGGCCCTGTTTCCTGACGGGCGCAAGATCGCGGTCAAGCTGCCGGCCTATGTCGAGGACGGCCAGACGATCCGCCTGAAGGGGCAGGGCGAGCCGTCGCCCTTCGGCGGCCAGCGCGGCGACGCGCTGGTCAGGATCCGCTTTGCGCGGCATCCGCGCTACCGGGTCGAGGGGCGCGACCTGAGGGTCGATCTGCCCGTGGATCTCGCCGATGCCGTGCTGGGGGCCAAGGTGGCGGTCGAGACGCCGACCGGCAAGGTTGCCGTCTCGGTGCCGGCCTGGTCGAGCTCGGGCCGCGCCCTGCGGCTGAAGGGCAGGGGCCTGCCGCTCAAGGGCGGCGGCCATGGCGACCTCTATGCCGAGCTCCAGGTCGTCCTGCCCCGGGACGACGCGGAGCTTGAGGCGCTGATGAAGAAGCGGCGCGGGTGAGCTTGCCTCCCTTACCCTCCTCGACGGGGACCGTCTCGTGTGGAGATACCCCCACCCCTGTCCCCTCCCCACAAGGGAGAGGGGGACGCCGTCATCGCCTTCCAACATAGGCCGTCGAAGCTTGCGCCATGCAGCGCAGGATCAAGGTCTCCCTCCCCCTTGTGGGGAGGGGACAGGGGTGGGGGTAAGGCGCCGCGCGATTCCTCGGACCAGCCTTGAAGCCTCAAAATGCCTGTGCGATAGGCAGGAGCAGTTCTGCGCATCGGAGATCAGGCACATGGCAGGTGGAAACGGCCTCATGGCGGGCAAGCGCGGCCTCATCATGGGCGTCGCCAACAATCGCTCGATCGCCTGGGGCATCGCCAGGGCGCTGGCCGACCAGGGCGCGGAGATCGCGCTGACCTATCAGGGCGACGCGTTCCGCAAGCGCGTCGAGCCGCTGGCGGCCGAGCTGGGCGCTGTGCTGGCCGGCCATTGCGACGTCACCGACATGGAGACGGTCGACGCCGTCTTCGACAGGCTGCGCGCACAGTGGGGCCGGATCGACTTCCTGGTCCACGCCATCGCCTTTTCCGACAAGGACGAGCTGACCGGCCGCTACGTCGATACGTCGCGCGACAATTTCCTGCGCTCGATGGACATCTCCGTCTACTCCTTCACGGCGGTGGCCCAGCGCGCCGAGGCGCTGATGACTGACGGCGGCTCGATGCTGACGCTCACCTATTACGGCGCCGAGAAGGTCATGCCGCACTACAATGTGATGGGCGTCGCCAAGGCGGCGCTGGAGGCGAGCGTGCGCTATCTCGCCGTCGACCTCGGCGGCGGCAGGATCCGCGTCAACGCGCTGTCGGCGGGGCCGATCAAGACGCTCGCGGCCTCCGGCATCGGCGATTTCCGCTACATCCTGAAGTGGAACGAATACAATGCGCCGCTGAAACGCTCGGTGACCATCGAGGAGGTCGGCGACACCGCGCTCTACCTGCTGTCGGACCTGTCGCGCGGGGTCACCGGAGAGGTGCTGCATGTCGATTCGGGCTATCACGTCGTCGGCATGAAGGCGGTCGACGCGCCCGACATCTCGGTCGTGAAGGACGGGGACTAGCCCGCCGGCGCAATGCCTGCAGATGTCGTCTACATCGTCCGGCACGGCCTGACCGACTGGAACGCCGAGGCGCGCCTGCAGGGGCAGGCCGAGACGGATCTGAACGCGATCGGCCGCGCGCAGGCGGCCGCAAACGGGCGCCGCCTTGCCGGCCTGATCCGCGATCCGGCTCTTTTCGATTTCGTCGCCAGCCCGATGCGGCGCACCCGCCAGACCGCCGAGCTGATCCGCGGCGCGATGGGCCTGCCGCCGCAAGCCTATCGGACCGAGCCGCGGCTGATCGAGGTGCATTTCGGCGACTGGCAGGGCTTCACGCTGGCCGAGCTGGAGGCGCGCCGTCCCGGCTGCACGGCCGAGCGGGACGCGGACAAGTGGCATTTCCTGCCGCCCGGCCCCGGCGCGGAGAGTTACCGGATGCTGGCCGCGCGCGTGCGGCCCTGGCTGGAGGAGCTTGCCCGGCCGACCGTCTGCGTCACCCATGGCGGCATCATCCGTTCCATCTTCCACCTTGTGGAGAACATGCCGGCGGCCGAGGCCGGCGCCATGCCGGTGCCGCAGGACAGGGTGCTGGAAATGCGCGGCGGCCGGCTGACCTGGCTCTGAAGCCCGGTCCCGGCACGTGCGGGAGCCGGCCTACTGGATCACCATGTCGGTGATCTGGTTGACCTCGCCGGCGGACTCGTAATTGAAGATGACTTCCTTGCCTTCCTCGAGGTCGCTGACGTCCATTTCCTGCGGCAGCCTGTAGGTCTTGCCGTCGTCCAGCACGATCGTCATCTTCACGGGGTCGAATTTCCGGACCGTCCCGTCGCCCTGGGCCGCGGCCGCACTTCCGAGGGCGGCCGCCGTCACGAGAAGGACCGCGATTGCTCTGCGCATGATTTTTCCTCTGACGCCGGCGCTGCGCCCCACCGCAGGGCCGATCTCGTTTGCACACATCAGAGCAGAAACCCCGCGAATTTGTCAAAACTAAAGCGCCGGCGCCATTTGACCATTGCCCGCTTCGCTCATAGAAGCGGTGCGGAAACCGCGCCGTCCCGGCCGGCGCACCGGGGCGCTTGAGACATGTCGCACAACACCTTCGGCCATCTGTTCAGGGTGACCACGTGGGGGGAGAGCCACGGCCCGGCTCTGGGTTGCGTCGTCGACGGCTGCCCGCCCGGCATCCGCTTCCGCCTTGCCGACATCCAGGCCGAGCTCGACCGCCGCAGGCCCGGCCGGTCGCGCTTCGTCACCCAGCGGCGCGAGCCGGACGAGGTGCGCGTGCTGTCCGGCGTGCTGGAGGACGACGGCGAGCTGGTGACCACCGGCACGCCGGTCTCGATGATGATCGAGAATGTCGACCAGCGCTCGAAGGACTATGGCGAGATCGCCCGCCAGTTCCGCCCGGGCCACGCTGACTTCACCTATCAGGAAAAATACGGCATCCGCGACTATCGCGGCGGCGGCCGTTCCTCGGCGCGCGAGACGGCCGCCCGGGTCGCCGCCGGTGCGCTGGCGCGGCTGGTCGTGCCCGGCATGAGCGTGCGCGGCGCGCTGGTCGCCGTCGGCGACAGACAGATCGACCGCGCGCGCTGGGAATGGGGCTTTGTCGACGACCCGGAGAACCCGTTCTTCACGCCGGACCGCGCGTCGGTCCCCGTTTTCACCGAATATCTCGACGGCATCCGCAAGGCCGGCTCCTCGGTGGGCGCGGTGATCGAGATCGTCGCCGAAGGGGTTCCGGCCGGGCTGGGCGCGCCGGTCTACGCCAAGCTCGACCAGGACATCGCCGCCGCGCTGATGTCGATCAACGCGGTCAAGGGGGTCGAGATCGGCGAGGGCTTCAACGCCGCGCGGCTGACCGGCGAGGAGAACGCCGACGAGATGCGGATGGGCAATGACGGCCGCCCGTTCTTCCTGTCCAACCATTCCGGCGGCGTCCTCGGCGGCATCTCGACCGGCCAGCCGGTCGTCGCCCGCTTCGCCGTCAAGCCGACGTCGTCCATCCTGACGCCGCGCCGCTCCGTCGATCTCGACGCCAACGATGTCGAGGTGCGCACGAAGGGCCGCCACGATCCCTGCGTCGGCATCCGCGCGGTGCCGATCGGCGAGGCGATGGTTGCCTGCGTGATCGCCGACCATTATCTGCGCCACCGGGGGCAGGTCGGTCGGTCGTCGGTCGTCGATCGACCGTCGTAGGCCATCAGTTCCGACCAGGCACCGTATCTTTCACGACCCACAACCCGCGACCCACGAGCAACCGCACAATGCCCTACGATCAGAAGAAAGTCGTCGAAGCCATCCGCGCGTTCGAGCGTGGCGAGATCGTCGTGGTCATGGACGATGACGGGCGCGAGAACGAGGGCGACCTCATCGTCTCGGCGGCGCACTGCACGCCCGAAAAGATGGCCTTCATCGTGCGCCACACCTCGGGCATCGTCTGCGCGCCGATGAGCCGCGAGGACGCCCGCCGGCTCAACCTCGCGCCGATGGTGGCCGACAACGACGCGCCGCATTCCACCGCCTTCACCGTCAGCGTCGATTTCAAGCACGGCACGACGACCGGCATCTCGGCCGAGGACCGGACGCTCACCGTGCGCAACCTCGCCAACGGCAATGTCGGCGCGTCCGATTTCGTGCGGCCGGGCCATATCTTTCCGCTGATCGCCCGCGAGGGCGGCGTGCTCATGCGCTCCGGCCATACGGAGGCGGCGGTCGACCTGTGCAGGCTCGCCGGCCTGCCGGCGGTCGGCGTCATCTGCGAGCTGGTCAACGACGACGGTTCCGTCAAGCGCGGCCCACAGGTGAGCGCGTTCGCGCAGGAACACGGGCTCAAGCAGGTCTCGGTGGCCGACCTGATCGCCTATCGCCAGCGCAAGGAGACGCTGGTCGAGCGCACCGACCAGTTCGACATCGAGACGCCCGGCGGCAAGGCGAGGGCCTATATCTACACGCTGCCCTGGGAGGTGATGCAGCATCTCGCGATCGTCTTCGGCGACATTCGCGACGGCATCGACGTGCCCGTCCGCCTCCATCCGGAGGACGTGACGCACGACGTGTTCGGCACCGACGACCGCCTGCGCCACATCATGCGCCGGCTGGGCGAGGGCGGGCGCGGCGTCATCGTCTACCTGCGCGAGGGCTCCGTCGGCGTCGGCCAGCGGCAGGCGCGGCATCGCGCGGCCGCTGATCGCGAGGACCACGAGGAGGCCATGCGCCGCGAGAGCGAATGGCGCGAGGTCGGGCTCGGCGCGCAGATCCTGCGCGACCTCGGCATCTCCTCGATCCGGCTGCTGTCGTCGCGCGAGCGCCATTATGTCGGCCTCGAAGGCTTCGGCATCGAGATCACGGAAACGGAGATCGCCTGACGCGCGGCGCCGGCGGCACGCCATTCCCTGGCACGGCGCGGGCGGCTATGGTGCCGGCCGACCGATTCCGGAGGGGGAGATGTGGGAGTTCTCGATCGGTAGGACGCTGTCGGTGCTGGCGCGCACCTGGCCGTTCGTCCTGCTCAGGCTCGTGGTCTATTTCGCCATCACCGCCGCCTACGTGCTGGCAACCGGCATTGGCGCCGGCATCGGCTACGGCGTCGGCCACATCTGGAGCGACCCCGACGCGCCGCTGGCTGCGGCCACGGGCGGCGGCCTGCTCGGGATCGGCCTCGTGGCCGTCGTCGTCTACTGGCTGCGCGAATACATCCTCTATATGGTCAAGGCCGGCCATATCGCGGCGATGGTGCATCTCGTCGAGGGGCGCGGGATCCCCGGCGGCGAGCGCCAGATCGCCTATGCGCGGCAGGTGGTGACGGCCCGTTTCGGGGAAGCCAACGTGCTGTTCCTGCTCGACCAGCTCGTCAAGGGCGTCATCCGCGTCGTCACCGGCCTGATCGGCGGGCTGGCGGCCTTCCTGCCGATTCCCGGCCTCCAGGGCCTGGCGAAGTTCGCCAACACGGTGGTGCGGCTGTCGCTGACCTATGTCGACGAGGTCGTGCTCGCCTACAATGTCAGGCGCGACAGCGCCGAACCGTTCGACACCGCGCGCCAGGCCGTCGTGCTCTACGCGCAGAACGGCATGACGATGGTGAAGAATGCGGTCTGGCTGGCGCTGATGCTGTGGGCGCTCGCATTCGTCATCTTCCTCGTCATGCTCGCGCCCGCCGGCGCGATCCTCTATTTGATGCCGGGCCAGCTCGCCGGCTGGGCGTTCGTGCTCGCCATCGTCTTTGCCTGGGCGCTGAAGGCCGCCCTGCTCGATCCGTTCGCCGTCTGCGCGCTGATGCAGGTCTATTTCCGCACGATCGAAGGCCAGGTGCCCGACCCGGAATGGGATCGCAGGCTTGCCGAGACGTCGCATCATTTTCGGGATCTGGCGAAGCGCGCCGCCGGGGCCGTCACGCCGCGCCAGCGGCCGGATGCCGCCGCCGACGCGCCGGCCTGAGCGGTCCGCACGCCTGTTGAAGGCGCGTGGCGCGCATGGCCAAAGCGGCCGGGAGGCCCTATACCGGGGCATGGTCACCCGGCTTTATACCCATCCGATCTATCTCGACCACCTGACGCCGCCCGGCCATCCCGAGCGGCCGGATCGGCTGCGCGCCATCGAACGCGTGCTCGAGGACGAGCGCTTCGCGCCGCTCGACCGCCAGGAGGCGCCGTGCGGCGACGAGGCCGCGATCCTCTATGCCCACCCGCAGGCGCATCTGGACAAGGTCCGCGCCGCGATTCCCCACGAAGGGCTGGTCCGCATCGATGCCGACACCTCCGCCAGCCCGAAGAGCTGGGAAGCCGCACTGACCGCGATCGGGGCGGCCAACGCGGCGGTCGACGACGTTTTCTCCGGCGCTGCCGGCAATGTCTTCGTCGCCGCCCGTCCGCCGGGCCACCATGCCGAGAAGACGCGGGCGATGGGCTTCTGCTTCTTCAACACCGCCGCCATCGCGGCGCGCCACGCCCAGCGCCGCCACGGCGCCGAGCGCGTGGCGATCGTCGACTGGGACGTCCATCACGGCAACGGGACGCAGGACGTCTTCTGGGACGATCCCAGCGTGCTCTATTGCTCGACACACCAGATGCCGCTCTATCCGGGCACCGGCGGCAAGGACGAGACGGGCGCCGGCAACATCGTCAACGCGCCGCTTTCGGCAGGTGACGGCGGCGACGCCTTCAAGGACGCCTTCCGCACGCGCATCCTGCCGGCGCTCGATGCGTTCCACCCCGATCTCATCATCGTTTCCGCCGGCTTCGATGCCCATTACCGCGACCCGCTGGCGGAACTGGAACTGACCGAACAGGACTTCGACTGGGCGACCGCCGAGCTGATGGACAGCGCCGCGCGGCTTGCCGGCAACCGGCTGGTGAGCCTGCTGGAAGGGGGCTACGACCTGCACGGGCTGGCCTTTTCGGTCGCTGCTCATGTCGCACGCCTGATGAAAGGATGACGATGGCCGACGCCGCTCCCGCAACCAATGACGACATCAAGGCGATGAGCTTCGAGACGGCGCTGGCCGCGCTCGAGAAGATCGTCGACGATCTGGAGCGCGGCGACGTGCCGCTGGACGAATCGATCCGGATCTACGAGCGCGGCGAAGCGTTGAAAGCGCATTGCGAGACGCTGCTGAAGGCCGCCGAGGACAAGGTGGAGAAGATCCGGCTTTCGCGCGAGGGCAAGCCGACCGGCACCGAGCCGCTCGACAGGGAATAGGGCGCGGCCGGCCGGATTCGCCGCCGCTTTCGGGCTATGAGGCCGTCGCCGAGTTTGAAGCCGCCGGTTTTTCCCTGCTCGACGTCACGGCCGCCCATGCTGCCTTCGTGGAGCGCCTGCCGCCCGTCCACGGCGATCCGTTCGACCGGCTGATGGTCGCTCAGGCGATCATCGAAGGCATGCGGCTCGTGACCCGCGACGGCCATCTGTCGCGTTACGACATCGCGCTGTTATCCTGGTGACGGGTACGGGCGGGGACAGAGAGGGAGGATGAGATGAGCTTTTTTCCCGGCAAGGACCCGCTGCCCGGCGACGCGTTCGCCTGCGACGCAATCGAGACGCTGATCATCCCCCGATCGAGCGATGTCGGCGGCTTCGAGGTGCGCCGCGCCCTGCCGTCCTCGCGCCGCCGCCTCGTCGGGCCGTTCATCTTCTTCGACCGCATGGGCCCCGCGCTCCTGCGCGCCGGCCAGGCTTTCGACGTCAAGCCGCACCCGCATATCGGTCTCGCGACCGTCACCTATCTCTTCGACGGCAAGGTCCGGCATCGCGACTCGCTCGGCACCGAGATGGTAATCGAGCCCGGCGATGTGAACCTGATGACGGCGGGTCGCGGCATCGTCCATTCCGAGCGGATGCCGGAAGAGCTGCGCGGCGCCCCGATGGACCTCTCCGGCCTCCAGACCTGGCTGGCGCTGCCGCAGGACAGGGAGGAGGAGGCGCCGCATTTCGAGAACACCGCCCGTTCGGACCTGCCCCTGATCGAGGCCGCCGGCGTCTCGGGCCGGGTGGTGATCGGCGAGTTCGACGGGCTGAAATCGCCCGTGCGCACCGCCACCGACACCCTTTACGCCGACATCCGCCTGGAGCCCGGAGCGAGGATCGCAATTCCCGCCCGCGCCGAGGAGCGCGCCATCTACACATTGTCGGGCGAGGTCGACATCGCAGGCGACCTCTTCCCGGCCGACCGGCTTCTGGTGTTTCGCCCCGGCGACCAGATCGTCGTGGAGGCGGTGCGCGGGGCGCATTTCATGCTGTTCGGCGGCGCCGCGCTCGGCTCGCGGCGCTACATCTGGTGGAATTTCGTCTCCTCGTCCAAGGAGCGGATCGAGCAGGCCAAGCAGGAGTGGCGCACCGGCCGCTTCGACATCGTGCCCGGCGACGAGGAAGAGTTCGTCCCGCTGCCGGAGCGCTGACGCGGCCCTGACGCCGGTCTGGCTGCGCGTTTACTTTGGCGGGCCGAACGCCTATGTGCTTCCCAGCAACGATCCGAGGTGCGCAACCCCGTGAAATCGCCGCCCGAAACGCCGCTTCTCGACACGGTTCGAGCTCCCGCCGACCTGCGCCGGCTGCCCGAAGCGGACCTGCAGAGGCTTGCCGACGAGCTGCGCGCTGAGATGATCGACGCAGTGTCGCAGACGGGCGGCCATCTCGGCGCCGGGCTCGGCGTGGTCGAGCTGACGGTGGCGCTGCACTACGTCTTCGACACGCCGGAGGACCGGCTGATCTGGGATGTCGGCCATCAGGCCTATCCGCACAAGATCCTCACCGGCCGGCGCGACCGCATCCGCACGCTGCGCCAGGAGGGCGGCCTGTCGGGCTTCACCAGGCGCGCCGAGAGCGCATACGATCCGTTCGGCGCGGCACACTCCTCCACCTCCATTTCCGCCGGCCTCGGCATGGCCGTCGCCCGCGACCTGTCCGGCGGCCGGCGCAACGTGATCGCCGTCATCGGCGACGGTGCGCTGTCGGCCGGCATGGCCTACGAGGCGATGAACAATGCCGGTGCGCTCGACGCGCGCCTGATCGTCATCCTCAACGACAACGACATGTCGATCGCGCCGCCCTCGGGCGCCATGAGCGCCTATCTGGCGCGCCTGGCGTCCGGCTCGACCTATGCCGGCATCCGCGATTTCGGCAAGAAGCTGACCTCCTATCTCGGCAAGCGGGTCGATCGTGCCGTCACCCGCGCCGTCGGGCACGCGCGCGGCTACGTCACCGGCGGCACGCTGTTCGAGGAGCTCGGCTTCTTCCACATCGGCCCGATCGACGGCCACAATCTCGATCACCTGGTGCCGGTGCTGCGGAACGTGCGCGATCACGGCAACGGCCCGGTGCTGATCCATGTGGTCACCAAGAAGGGCAAGGGCTATGCGCCGGCGGAAGCCGCGGCCGACAAGTATCACGGCGTCAACCGCTTCGACGTCATCACCGGCGCGCAGGCCAGGCCCGCCAGCAACGCGCCGAGCTACACCAAGGTCTTCGCGCAGGCGCTGGCCGAGGAGGCACGCGACGACGAGCGCATCGTGGCGATCACCGCCGCCATGCCGTCAGGCACCGGTCTCGACCTGTTCGGCGAGGCGTTTCCGGCCCGCACCTTCGATGTCGGCATCGCCGAGCAGCATGCGGTGACGTTCGCGGCCGGCCTTGCCAGCGAGGGCTACCGGCCGTTCTGCGCCATCTATTCGACCTTCCTGCAACGCGCCTACGACCAGATCGTGCACGACGTCGCGATCCAGAAGCTGCCGGTGCGCTTCGCGATCGATCGGGCGGGTTTCGTCGGCGCCGACGGCGCGACCCATTGCGGGGCGTTCGACACCACCTTCCTCGCTTCGCTCCCCGGCTTCGTGGTGATGGCCGCCGCCGACGAGGCGGAGCTGAAGCACATGGTGCGCACCGCGGCCGCCTTCGACGAGGGGCCGATCTCGTTCCGCTATCCGCGCGGCGATGGCGTCGGCGTCGACCTGCCGGAGCGCGGCGCGCTGCTCGAGATCGGCAGGGGCCGCGTGCTGCGCGAGGGTACCAAGGTCGCGCTGCTGTCGCTGGGCACGCGCCTGCACGATTGTCTTGCGGCCGCGGAGGAGCTGGAGGCGGCGGGGCTGTCGACGACGGTCGCCGATGCCCGCTTCGCCAAGCCGCTGGACACCGGCCTCGTCGCCAGGCTGGCGCGCGGGCACGAGGTGCTCGTCACCGTCGAGGAAGGCGCGATCGGCGGCTTCGGCAGCCAGGTTCTGCATTGTCTCGCCGCCGCCGGCCTGCTCGATACGGGGTTGAAGGTGCGCGCGCTGGTGCTGCCCGACGCCTTTGTCGACCATGCGAAGCCGGAGCGGATGTACGCTGCCGCGGGGCTGGACCGCGCCGGCATCGTCCAGACGGTCTTTTCCGCATTGGGCACCAGCGCCAGCGCCGCGCGCGCCTGAATCGGTTTCTCCGTCCGCCAGCTTAACCGACTGTTCAGCTTGCGGATTTCCCCTTCCCTTACCGTCTTCCTTGGCCGTTTGGAAAGCGGCCCCTGCTACATCGGTCGCGGGACAGGGAGACAACGACAATGCATCGCATCCTCCTCGCGGCGGCGGCTTTCGCGGCTCTGGTGGGCACGGCTTCGGCCCAGCCGACCGCCCGGCCGACCTATGACAGCCGGATCGACGAGGCGGCGGCGCGGATCGTGGCGGAGAAGATCGGCGACATTCGCGGCGGCTTCGATTTCGACCAGGTGCCGGTCTTCGTCCACGCCGTCGACTGGCATCCGGCGGCCTGGGCGTCCATTTCGCATCCGTCCTGAAGGCGTCCGGCCGGAGCGTTTCCGGAATAGGTGGGCACCACGTATTCGGTTCGGAAACGCGATAAATCAAACACTAAGAGCGTCTGTTTTGATTCCGTCAAAAACTGAACCGCTCTAAGCAGGCGCCGTTCCATATGCGATTGCCCTGCCGGCCGGCGGCCGGTCGCTTGCGTTCGGCTTCGCCATTGGTCATGGAAGGCGGATGGATCTGCCTGCCGACGCCGGACATTTGCGGCTTGACGAACTGCTGGTCAGCCGCGGGCTGTTTGCGACGCGCTCGCGCGCCCGCGATGCGATCCTGCGCGGCGCCGTCAGCGTCGATGCGCGCAAGGCCCGCAAGGCGGGCCAGATGGTGCCTGCCTCGGCCGAGATCGCGGTCGACGACCCGGCCGGCGCCTATGTCTCGCGCGCTGCGCTGAAGCTGATCCACGGCCTCGATGCGTTCGGCTTCGACCCGGCCGGCTGCGTCTGCCTCGACATCGGCGCCTCGACCGGCGGCTTCACGCAGGTCTTGCTGGAGCGCGGCGCTGCCCGCGTCCTTGCCGTCGATGTCGGGCATGGCCAGCTCGCGCCCGCCCTCGCGGCCGATCCGCGCGTCAGCAGCATGGAGGGCCTCAACGCCCGCCAGCTCGACGCGGCGGCGCTCGCAGGGGCCGTACCGGACATGATCGTGTGCGACGTCAGCTTCATCTCCGTGCGCCTTGCCCTGCCGCCGGCGCTGGCTCTGGCCGCGCCGGGCGCGCAGGCGGTCATTCTCGTCAAGCCGCAATTCGAGGTCGGCCGGGACGGGATCGGCAAGGGCGGCCTCGTCGCCCCGCGGCGGGCCGAGGCGGCGGCGCGCGAGGTGCGGGACTGGCTCGCCCTGCAGCCCGGCTGGCGTCCGGTCGGTCTTGTCGCATCGCCGATCGCCGGCGGCGACGGCAATGCCGAGTTCCTTCTCGGCGGGGTCAGGCAGGCGTGAGCCCGACATTCCGCATCGAGCGGCTGGGCGGCCAGGGCGACGGCATCGCGCGCTCGGAGGCCGGCCCGGTCTTCATCCGCTACGCGTTGCCCGGCGAGACGGTGACGGCCGCGCGCAGCGGCGACCGGGCCGAGCTGATCGCGGTCGTCGATGCCGCGCCGCAGCGTGTCCCCCCGGCCTGCCGGCATTTCGGCGCCTGCGGCGGCTGCGCGCTCCAGCATCTCGACCTTGCCGCCTACAATGACTGGAAGCGCGCGAAGGTGGTCGAGGCGCTGAAGGCGCGCGGTGTCGAGGCGCCGGTCTCCGCCCTCGTCGCCTGCGCGCCGCAGACGCGCCGGCGCGTGACGCTGGCCGCGCGGCGCACCGCTTCCGGCGTTCTGCTCGGCTATCGCGAGGCGATGTCGCACCGGATCGTCGACATTGCCGAATGTCCGATCGCGCGCCCCGAGATCGTGGCGAGGCTGGATGATCTGCGCGGCCTCGCCGCGATCGTCGCGGCCGGCGCGAAGCCCTTGCGCATGGCGGTCACGGCAACCGCCTCGGGCCTCGACATCGCCTGCGAGGAGACGGGCAGGCTCGCAGACGCCGCACGGCTGGCGGCCACCGCCCATGTGCGCCGGGCCGGCTTCGCGCGCCTTGCCGTCGAAGGCGAGATCGTCGTCGAGCCGAGGAAGCCGGTCGTCATGTTCGGCACGATCGCTGTGGAGCCGCCGCCCGGCGCCTTCCTGCAGGCGACTGCCGAGGCGGAAGATGCGATGGCGGCGCTGGTCGGGGCGCATCTGCAAGGGGCGAAGCGTGTGGCCGACCTTTTCTCCGGCTGCGGCACGTTCGCCCTGCGGCTGGCGGGCGGGGCGGCCGTCCACGCGGTGGAGGCCGATGCCGCCGCGCTTGCCGCGCTCGACCGCGGCTTCCGCTTCGCCGCCGGCCTGCGCCGGGTCACGACCGAGCGGCGCGACCTGTTCCGGCGGCCCTTGCTGCCGCGTGAGCTGGACGGTTTCGACGGCCTCGTCTTCGATCCGCCGCGCGCCGGAGCCGAGGAGCAGGCGCGCCAGATCGCCCGCTCGTCCGTCCCGCGCCTCGCCGCGGTCTCCTGCAATCCGGTGACGCTCGCCCGCGATCTCGCGATCCTCGCGGAAGGCGGCTACCGCGTGGTCGGGGTCACGCCGGTCGACCAGTTCCTCTGGTCCGCCCATGTCGAGGCTGTCGCCCTGCTGGAAAAGCCCCGCAAGCGGCGCTGAA
>ENA-UOVV01001325-UOVV01001325.1-compost-metagenome-genome-assembly--contig:-NODE-1325-length-19268-cov-8.466975_pt1 | contig 19268 bp, 16 predicted proteins | sample MGYA00238155_ERZ761577 | MGnify/ENA primary metagenome ERZ761577 (study PRJEB28898, sample SAMN06268775) | compost metagenome | isolation source: Emeryville, CA | place: USA:Emeryville, CA | collected...
GCTTCCTTCACTTCGTCGAGTTTGAACGGCTTTACGATAGCCTCGATCTTTTTCAACTCATGCCTCCACTGGCCTTTTTGGGCGGTTACCGGCAAGGCGTATGCACGGGCTGTGCCACGCTGCGCCGCTCCCAAAAGCATCTTGTTTGTCAGGGGCATAGCACGCTCCCGTGCCCGCGGCCCGCCGGGCTCCCTCAACATAGTCGCACAAAAAATATGCACGATGCCGCGATCTTAGCCATTTGGCGGGATGAGTCACGGACGCAGTGCTGAAATCGAAGACAGTTAAGTGATGAATTTAGCATTGACAGCCTCTCGCTCCGCCATTAGTTAAGCATTTGCTTTAGAATAAAGTCCCCGAGAGAAATGCCCACCAGGAGCGGATTCCCATGAGAAAACTGAAGATGCACATTGCCCTGTCGCTGGACGGCTACGCGGCCGCCGCCGATGGCGGCTTCGACTGGATCACCTACAACGCGGCGCTGGAAGCCCGGTCCCACGCTCTCACCGCCGACGCGGACACGGTGGTCTTCGGCCGCGTGACCTATCAGGGCATGCAGAGCTACTGGCCGACCGTACCGGACAACCCCCAGAGCTCGCCCGCCGAGGTCAGACATGCCAGATGGCTCGACCGGGTCACCAAGGTGGTGGTTTCGAGGACGCTCAGGCAGGAGGAGACCACCTGGGCCGGAACGCTGGTCCTGGGCGACGATTTCGCCGCGCGCCTCGATGCGCTCAAGCGGCAGCCTGGCGGCGACATGGTCAGCTTCGGCAGCCCCAGCCTGGTCAACGCCTGCCTCGCGGCCGGCGTAGTGGACGAGCTCTATGTCAACCTCATTCCCGTGATCCTGGGAGTGGGCCAGTTGCTGTTCCGTCCCCAGGCCCGCAAGCCCCTGCATCTGGTCGAGGCGGCGCCGATGCCGGGCGGCGTGGCCGCCCTGCTCTATCGCCCGGCCTGAAACCCTGCCCGACGGCCGTGGCGCGTCCCGCCGCCACGGCCCGCCGTTCCGCGCGCATGGGCCCGGAATTCGGCTTTGACTGGCTTTCCGTCTTCATATAGATGCAACGCCAACCCGGCCAGCGGGGACCCTTGCGGGTGTGGCGGAACTGGTAGACGCACTGGATTTAGGTTCCAGCGCCGCAAGGCGTGGAGGTTCGAGCCCTCTCACCCGCACCAGGACCGCGGTATCCCCGGCCAGACACGAATTTTGAGACAACGGGAAACCCAATGCAGGTCACGGAAACCCTCAACGAGGGCCTCAAGCGCAAACTCTCCATGGTCATTCCGGCTGCGGACCTGAGCCAGCGCCTCGACGCTCGCCTCGAAGAGATCAAGGGCACCGCCAACATCAAGGGCTTCCGCCCCGGCAAGGTGCCGATGTCGCACCTCAAGAAGGTGTTCGGCCGCTCCGCCATGTCGGAAGTGCTCTCCGACGCGATCAACGCCAACGTGTCGAAGGCTCTCGACGACCGTTCCGAGCGCGCCGCGACCCAGCCGAAGATTGACCTGCCGGAAGACCAGGAAGTCATCAACAAGGTGCTCGATGGCGCCGCGGACCTGAGCTTCGAGGTGTCCTACGAGGTCCTGCCGCCGGTGACCCTGATGGACTTCAAGGGCATCGCGGTCGACAAGCCCGTGGTCGAGATCGCCGAGGAAGAGGTCGACGCCGAGGTGAAGCGCGTGTTTGCGCAGCAGAACGGCTACACCGACAAGGGCGACGAGGGCGTCGTCGAGAACGGTGACCGCATCGGCCTCAGCTTCAAGGGCACGATCAATGGCGAGGCCTTCGCCGGCGGCACGTCCGACCATGCGCACCTGGTGGTGGGTTCGGGCGAGTTCATCCCGGGCTTCGAAGAGCAGCTGGTGGGCATGAAGAAGGGCGAGACGAAGACCGTGAAGGTCACGTTCCCCGCCGACTATGCCCAGGAAAATCTCGCGGGCAAGGACGCCGAGTTCGAAACCACCATCCTGCATGTCGATGGCCCGAACGCCGGTGAGCTCAACGACGACTTCGCCAAGCGGCTCGGCCTCGAGAACGTCGCTGCGCTTCGCGACGCGGTGAAGGATCAGATGCGCGCTGCGCTCGATTCGATGAGCCGCCAGGCGGTGAAGCGCCAGATCCTCGACGCGCTCGATGAGGGTCACAAGTTCGAAGTGCCCGAGCAGCTGGTGGAAGCCGAGTTCAACACCATCTGGCAGCGCGTCGTGCACGAGGTCGAGCACCACGGCCGTTCCTTCGAGGACGAGGGCACGACCGAGGAAGCCGCCAAGGAGCAGTACCGCAAGATCGCCGAGCGCCGCGTGCGCCTGGGCCTCGTGGTCGCCGAGATCGGCAACGTCAACAAGATCGAAGTCACCGAGGAAGAGCACCAGCAGGCGCTGATCGCCGAGGTCCGCCGCTTCCCCGGCCAGGAGCAGCAGGTCTACGACTACTACCGCAAGAACCCGCAGGCCCTGGCCAGCCTCCGCGCGCCGGTCTTCGAGAACAAGGTGGTCGATTTCATCGCCGAGCAGGGCGACATCACCGACAAGAAGATGACCCGCGAGGAGCTCTCCAAGCTGATCCAGGCCGACGAGGACGAGGTGCCCGAGGAGCATCATCACTGAGGCCGCCTCCGCCACATCGGTCGTTGCACCAAAGGCCGCCTTCGGGCGGCCTTTTCCTTGCGTCATCTTGTGCCCGCATCCTTGGCGCATGCTGCCGGAAATCCCCATCCGGGACGCCGAATTCGTCGGGCAGTTAACCCCCGGTTATCGGTCGCCCGACTATCGTTCCCGCGCGCGAGCAAGCAGGTCGACCGAATGACGGGCCAGTTCTTCTTTACATTGCTGAACCCGCTCTTCGCCTTCGGGTTCGCCGCGATCTTCGGGCTGATGTGGCGGCGCTGGCCGCGTCAGACCTATCTCGTCCCCCTCACCTGCGCCTTCCTCTGCTCGGGGCTTTCCTTCGTCGGGCAGGATTTCCTCGTCCCCTGGCACGAGCAGACCGGGCGCCTGCTCGCCAATGCCATGTTCCTCGCCTCCATCGCGCTGGTCTGCAGCAGCGCCTTGCAGCGCGTGGGCATCGCCGCCCCCGTGCGCCTGTTCGCCGCCATCTGCCTGGTCGGCGCCCTGCCCTTCCTGTGGTATCTCTATGTCGATCCGGCGCTGGTGCCCCGCATCGTCGTCGTCGCCGCCATCGTGGCGGTCCTGGCCCTTGTCACCTTCGCGCTGATGCTTGCCGCGCGGCCCGCCACCCTGGTCACGCGGGCGCTGGCCATCTGCGTGTTTCTGGGCTTCGTCGCCGCCGTGGCCCGGCCGGTGCTGGTGCTGGCCGGCCTTCTCGACGTCAATGCCGCCGGCGATTTCCAGGATTCGGACTATTGGGCGACCGTGCAGGCCTTCTCGCCCATCCTCACCCTGGTCATCGCGCTCGTCTTCCTGCTCGCAGTGGCCGTGGACATCTTCAACCAGCTCAGATCCGACGCCAACCACGACTACCTCACCGGCCTGCTCAACCGGCGCGGCTTCGAGACCGCGGCGGCAGCGAGCCTCGCCAACACCGCCCTCGGCCGCCATCCGGCGCTTCTGCTCGCCGACATCGACGATTTCAAGAAGATCAACGACGGCTTCGGCCACAAGGTGGGCGACGACGCCATCACCGGTGTGGCCCGGGTGCTTGCCGAGCAGGGCCAGGCGGCCGTGACCGCCCGCATCGGCGGCGAGGAATTCGCCCTGTTCTTCCCCCATGCCACCCGGCGCCAGTTGCAGGAGCGCGTGGAGGCCATCCAGTTCGGGCTGTCCGATGCCAGCATTCCCGGCCTGCCCGTCAGCTACACCCCGACGCTCAGCATCGGCGTCCATTCGGCGGAGAGCCACGAAACCCTGGCCGAGATGATGACCCGGGCCGACAAGGCGCTCTACCGGGCCAAGCGGGACGGCAAGAACCGCGCCGTCTTCACGCCCCTGCCGCCCCACTCCTATACCACGCCGATCCGCGCCGCCCGGGCGTAGCGCCTACCCCGCCGCCACCTCGGAGAGGAACGCCTCCGGCCCCTCCACCTCCCGCAGCCTGCGCCCGGCAATCAGCAGGAACCGCGTGCCCGCCGAGCGGATGAACGCCCGGTCGTGGCTGACCAGCACGCAGGTCGCCCCCTGCTCCCTGATGTCGGCCTCGAGCTGTTCCTGCCCCGGTATGTCGAGATGGTTGGTGGGCTCGTCCAGCAGGTAGAAGTTCGGCCGCGCCAGCCGCAGGGCCAGCAGCGCCAGGCGCGCCCGCTGCCCTAGCGACAGCATGCGGATCGGCTTCGACTGCCGGTCCGGCGCGAACCCGGCTCCGGCGAGCAGCGCGATCGTGCGCCGGTCCCCCTCGTCGAACCGGTGCAGCAGGTAGTCGAGCGGCGACGGATCGAGCGGCAGCCAGGCCAGCGCCTGGTCGAGATATCCGGCCTGCACCTGCGGGCTGATGCGCAGCCCCGCCACCGGCGCGCCGCCCAGCCCCTCGGTCACCAGCCGCATGAACTGCGACTTGCCGGCGCCGTTGCGGCCCAGCAGCACCACGCGGTCGCCCTGGAACAGGTGCAATTTGTCGATCCCGAACAGCTCCGTGCCGTCCGGCGTGGTCACCGCCACGTTCTCGAGGGCCAGCATCACCCGCGCCTCGGCGCCGCTATTGCCCAGCTTCACCAGCCCGGTGCGGTCCTTGTGCACCGATTGCACCTGCGCCTCGATCTTGTCGGCCCGGTCGCGCAATTGCTTGGACTTGACCGTCAACAGGTCGCTGCCCGAGTTGATGCCGATATTGGTGAGCTTGGCCGCCTGCCGGCGCAGCTGCGCCGCCGCCTTCAGCTCCCGCTCGCGCTGCGCCTCCGCCGCGGCATCGATCTGCTCCAGCTCCGCCCGCGCCGCCGAATAGGCCAGCGGCAGATAGACCTGCTCGCTGGGCCGCAGGAACAGCGTGCGGTTGGTGGTGGCGTCGAGGAAGGCCCGGTCGTGGCTGGCGATCACCACCGGCATGGTCCTCGTGGCCCGGCCGAGCCATTCCTCGAGCTGGCAGATGCGCCCCACATCGAGGTGGTTGGTCGGCTCGTCCAGCAGCAGCGCGTCGGGCTGGGTCACCCAGCAGCGGGCCAGCAGCGCCATGCGCTGCCAGCCGCCGCTGAGCTCGCCCAGCCGGCGTTCGCGCAACTCGCGGGCAAACGCCAGCTCCTCCAGCGCCAGCTCGATCCGCCAGCCCTCGCCTTCCCGCTCCACGGGGTCGAGCGCATCCCCCACGAAGTCTGCAACGGTCTCCGCCAGCGCGGCGGGCGGCACGTCCTGCGGCACATAGCCCACCGAAAGGCCGCGCGAGCGCGTCACCTCGCCTTCCGAAAGCTCGGCCAGGCCCGCCATGGCCCGCAGCAGGGTCGATTTCCCGCGTCCATTGGGCGCCACGAGGCCCACGCGGTCGCCGTCGCCGATGACGAGGTTGAGATTGCAGAACAAAAGGTCGCCGGCGCGGTGGCCGGCATTGCGGAGGCTGATCATGCCCATGGGTTCGACTCGCTGGATCGGCGCAAGCATGCGCCATTGCCATCAGTTCGGCGCCCTGGCTGTCACCAGGCCGCCATGACGGGCAAACCAGAAGGAACGGGAACGAAAGGGAACGTCCGGACCAGGCCTGGTCAGCCCTGCAGCGTCTGCCGCAGGGCATGAACGGGTCCGCGCGTGCGATGCGTCTGGAACACAGTCATGCAGCCCTCCCGTTCCTCGTGTGGACGATGGCCCATTCCTAGCCGCGCGGGCGCCGCGGCGCAACCCGCTTCAGGCGAGATAGAACAGCATGCTGACGGAAAGCAGCGCCATGAGGCGCGGCACGCGGAGATTGGCCAGCCGGTACGCAATACTGGGGAATCCGGCTTCCGGCCAATGTCCGAGTGGGCCCGCGGCAGCCGATCGATACGCAATACCCGGCTGCTTGGCTCGCATACGGCAACTCCAGACAAAAACCGTATGAGCACCTGTTTATCAGGCCGCGCTTAAGAAAGTGCTTTCAAGAAGCAAACGAGCGGTAAACCGGGTGGCTTATCTTGGGACGGAACTGTATCGAAACAGCGCTCACCCGGCCGGCCGCAGCCTCTGCGCGCCCAGGATGCGGTCGGCGCAGAAATCGAAATCGATGAGATGGACCCAGCCGTTCCGCGTCGCCCTCACCTGGATGCGGTTGTCGTTGGGCACGTTGAGATAGATGTTGGAAAAGCCGCGCCGGGCGATGGATTGGCGGATCTGGTACTGCGTCAGGCAGGTGATCCGCCGCGGATAGAAATCGGTGATCTCGTCGCCGAAATGAAACCCGAAACCGAACCCCGTCTGCGCCATGCCCGGCATGGGCGCCATCGCCAGCGCCGCCAGCGCAATGGCCGCAATCCGACCTCTATGGACTTTCATTCTGATTGTCCTCCGTCCGCATCGGCAAGGTCCCGCCCTCCCCAGCTTGGCCACGGCCGGCTGAACGCCCGGAAAACGCGCCGTTCATCTCCCGTTCATCTTGACGGCCTTTCGGCCGCCATCCTTGTGGGAATTGGTCCGGCACGCCGATCCCGTGGAAACGGCTGGGATATGCTAGATAACGGGCCTGCCCGATTCGGGTTCAACACCATTGGAAAGTGCATGTCGCAGGATCTCTTCGGAAGCGCCGCTCCCCAGCAGGAACCGCCAAAGCAGCCGCAGCCGGTCAAGGCCGCGCGCCCTGCCGCGTCCCCGCCGGAAGCCTACGGCGCCGCCGACATCGAGGTGCTGGAAGGGCTGGAGCCCGTCCGCCGCCGCCCGGGCATGTATATCGGCGGCACCGACACCAATGCCTATCATCACCTCTTCGCCGAGGTGATCGACAACTCCATGGACGAGGCCATCGCCGGCCACGCCACCCGCATCGAGGTGCATCTGGGCGCCGACGGTTACATAACCGTCATCGACAACGGCCGCGGCATCCCGGTCGAGAAGCATCCCAAGTTCCCCAACCGCTCGACGCTGGAAATCGTACATACCGTGCTGCACGCCGGCGGCAAGTTCGATTCCAAGGCCTACGAGACCTCGGGCGGCCTGCACGGCGTCGGCGTGTCGGTGGTCAACGCCCTGTCCGACGACATGGTGGTCGAGGTCGCGCGCGACCAGCAGCTCTATCGCATCCAGTTCTCGCGCGGCAAAGTGGTCGAGGACGTGGTCAATGTCGGCCGCGTGCAGAACCGGCGCGGCACCACCACCCGCTTCCACCCCGATCCGGAGATCTTCGGGCCCACCGCCCATTTCTCGCCCGGCCGCATCTTCCGCATGACGCGGGCCAAGGCCTATCTGTTCGGCGGGGTCGAGCTGCGCTGGAGCTGCGACGAGAGCCTCGCCAGCGACGAGGTGCCGGCCAAGGCCGTGTTCCACTATCCGGACGGCCTCAGGGATTTCATGGCCGCCCGCATCGAGGGCGAGACGCGCATTGCCGACGAGATCTTCGCCGGCCGCAACGGCCGCCCGGGCAGCCACGGCTCGGTGGAATGGGCCATTGCCTGGACCGTGGGCGACGGCGGCGTGCAGTCCTATTGCAACACCGTGCCCACCCCCGATGGCGGCACCCACGAGGCCGGCCTGCGCATGGCCCTGCTGCGCGGCCTCAAGAACTATGCCGAGCTGACCCGCAACAAGGGCGCCGCCAACCTCACCGCCGAGGACGTGTTGGCCAATTGCTCGGCCATGCTGTCGGTCTTCGTGCGCGAGCCCGAATTCGTCGGCCAGACCAAGGACAAGCTGGCCTCGGGCGAGGCGACCCGCATCGTGGACACGGCCCTGCGCGACGCTTTCGACCACTGGCTCGCCGCCTCTCCGCAGCAGGCCGGCAAGCTGCTCGACTGGGCCATCGAGCGGGCTGAGGAGCGCCTGCGCCGCCGCAAGGAAAAGGAGATCGACCGCGCCAGCGCCACCCGCAAGCTGCGCCTGCCCGGCAAATTGGCCGACTGCACCCAGAATGCCGCCCAGGGCGCCGAGCTCTTCATCGTCGAAGGGGATTCCGCCGGCGGCTCGGCCAAGCAGGCCCGCAACCGCGCCAACCAGGCCGTGCTGCCACTGCGCGGCAAGATTCTCAACGTGGCCGGCGCCAGCCGCGACAAGCTGGCCGCCAACCAGCTCATCGCCGACCTGATCCAGGCCCTGGGCTGCGGCACGCGCGACCGCTACAGCGAGGACGATCTGCGCTACGACAAGATCATCATCATGACCGACGCCGACGTGGACGGCGCCCATATCGCCTCGCTGCTCATCACCTTCTTCTTCCAGGAAATGCCGCGCCTGATCGAGAACGGCCATCTCTATCTCGCCATGCCGCCGCTCTACCGCATCTCCCAGGGCGGCAAGACGCTCTATGCCCGCGACGACGCCCACAAGAACGAGCTGATGGCGAGCGAGTTCACCGGCAAGGGCAAGGTGGACATCACCCGTTTCAAGGGCCTTGGCGAGATGCCCTTCGCCCATCTGCGCGAAACCACCATGTCCCCGGCCACCCGCACCCTGCTGCAGGTCAAGGTTCTGGACGACCGCGACGCCACAAAGACCACGGTGGACCGGCTGATGGGCAACAAGCCGGAGGCGCGTTTCGAGTTCATCCAGGAAAATGCCGAGTTCGTGACGGACCTCGATATTTAGTCTTGGAATGGTGCGGCTTTAACTGCGTTCCCCTCGAAACTGGCCAAGACCGTTGACAGTCAAGGGCTTTGCGTTATGGTCCGCGCCGCCAGGGCGACTTGGAGACAGACGGTCGACTGCTTTGGTTGGCTGCCCCGAACCAGGTGACCGGTGGGGCATTGGTGCGCGCAGCGTATCTGCGGAAGTTCCAGCGCCCGAGTGCGGATGCGTTTCGGCAGGTTCGCCCCTGTCGACCGGCAAGGACCGCGTGCCCCGACGGCGGAACTTGCTACCCCGAAATGACCGGCGCACCGGCCCGAACGCCTCGGACCGGCGTGACATCGGCCAGCACCCTTGAGTGGAACGAACGACTTGACCGACACCTTCTCCGGACTTGGCCTTTCCAGCAAAGTCACCGATGCGGTTGCCGCCGCCGGCTATACCAAGCCGACCGAAATCCAGGCCCAGGCCATCCCCCACCTGCTGGAGAAGAAGGACCTGATCGGCATCGCCCAGACCGGTACCGGCAAGACGGCCTCCTTCGTGCTGCCCATGCTGACGCTGCTGGAAAATGGCCGCGCCCGTGCCCGCATGCCGCGCACGCTTATTCTGGAACCCACGCGCGAGCTGGCTGCGCAGGTTGCCGAGAATTTCGAGAAATACGGCAAGAACCACCGTCTTTCGATGGCCCTGATCATCGGCGGCGTCTCCTTCGAGGACCAGAACAAGAAGCTGGACCGCGGCGTCGACGTGCTCATCGCCACGCCCGGGCGCCTGCTCGATCAGTTCGACCGCGGCAGGATCCTGCTCACCGGCGTCGAGATCCTCGTCATCGACGAAGCCGACCGCATGCTGGACATGGGCTTCATCGACGATATCGAAAAGATCGTCAATCGCCTGCCGCCGCGCCGCCAGACCATGCTGTTCTCGGCAACGATGGACGCGCAGATCGAACGCCTGACCAAGAAGTTCCTCAAGGATCCGGTGCATGTGCAGGTCTCGCGCGCCGCGTCGACCGCCGACACCATCGACCAGAAACTGGTCAAGGTCTCGTCCAAGCCGGACGAGAAGCGCGCGGCCCTTCGCGAGCGCATCGACGCCTCCGAAGGGCTGACCAATGCCATCATCTTCTGCAACCGCAAGCGCGACGTGGCCACCCTCGCCCGCTCCCTGCAGCGCCACAACTATTCCGCCGGGGCTCTGCATGGCGACATGGACCAGAAGAGCCGCATGGAGACGCTGGACGCCTTCAAGACCAACAAGCTCACCTTGCTGGTCGCCAGCGACGTGGCCGCCCGCGGCCTCGACATTCCCGCGGTGAGCCATGTCTTCAATTTCGACGTGCCCGTGCATGCCGAGGATTATGTCCACCGCATCGGCCGCACCGGCCGCGCCGGCCGCTCCGGTGTCGCCTACACGCTGGTGAGCCCGGCCGATGGCAAGCATCTCGATGCCATCGTCAAGCTGATCCAGAAGCCCATCGAATGGCTGGATGACGCCGCCCCGCCCAGGCGCGCCAAGGATGAGGACCAGGAGGCCAAGCCCGCCCGTCCCCGCCGCATCCGGGGCAAGGCCGGGGCCGCCGAATCGCCCGAGCGTCCGGAACGGCCGGAGCCCGTGGAAAAGCCGGCGGCCAAGCCCGCCACGCGCCGCCGCAAGGCCGATCCGGAGGCCGATGAGGCGTCGGGGAGCACCTCGGCTTTCGGCGATGCCGGCCCGATTCCCGCCTTTCTTCTGCGGCCGACCCGTCTGCCGTAGTAAACGAAACGCGATATTTGCGGAACAAGCCGGCAAAACTTGCTGCCTACTGGTTGTGCAACATGCGCGGGAAGCGGTATCTAGAGCAGGCGACTCATTCTCGTGGGTCGGCTTGACGACGGCGCAACGGGGCGCGGGGTGAGCGGTGTCGGAACAGGAATTCAAGCGCGCATTGGGCTATGCCAACGCCGCGTTCGACCTGCTCAAGCGGAGCGGCATTCCGCCCTATCCCCAGTTCTATGAGCTGCTCTACACCTATGCCACCGGCGTCAACCCGTCGCTGAACAACCGCATCAACGCCATTTTCCGCGCCGGCGGCTCGCCTTCGATGAGCCTGGCGGAGACGCTTTACAACGAATTCCTCAAATCCGACGTCAACGACCGCATGTCGAGCGTGTCCGAGCGCATGCACGCCCGCATCGAGGCCGTGCACGAGGCCATCGACACGGCCATGACCACGGCCAATGCCTATTCGGGCTCGCTGCAATCGGCCAGCGGCGATCTGGAGCACGACATGGAGCCGGAGGCCATGCGCGCCCTGGCCCAGCGCCTGCTCGCCGAGACCCGCCGCATGCAGGACACCAACCGGGCGCTGGAGCAGAAGCTCGAGGCCTCGCGCGACGACATCGCCGCCCTGCAGCGCGATCTGGACGACGTGCGGCGCGAATCCATGCTCGATCCGCTGACCAAGATCGCCAACCGCAAGAGCTTCGACGAAGGCCTGGCCGAGGCCATCGAGGATGCCGGCCGGTCCGGCGAGGCGCTGAGCCTCATGCTGGTCGACATCGACCACTTCAAGACCTTCAACGACACCTATGGCCATCAGACGGGCGATCAGGTGTTGCGCCTCGTCGCCATGACCCTCAAGTCCAACATCAAGGGCCGCGACCTCGCCGCCCGCTACGGGGGCGAGGAATTCGTCGCCGTCCTGCCCTCGACCGATCTCGAAGGCGCGGTCATCGTGGCGGAGAACATCCGCAAGGCCATCCAGGCCAAGGAGCTGCTCAAGCGCTCCACCAACGAGAAGCTGGGCCGCATCACCGCCTCCTTCGGCGTCGCCGTGTTCCATCCGGCCGACAACGCCAATTCGCTGATCGAGCGGGCGGACCGCTGCCTCTATGCCGCCAAGCGCGCCGGCCGCAACCGCGTCGTCAGCGAGAACGAGCTGGTCGAGCTGGAAGCCCCCTCCAAGAAGGACGCCTCGGCCGCTTGACAGGGTGAGGGTCCGGGAATGCTGCCCGGGATGCCCCGAAGCACATCGGGTCTGGCGTGGTTTCGCGGCAAATCCCCAAGACCCTACCTCGCCGGCTCCAGCGTCACCCCCAGCCCCGCCAGCATCTCCCAATAGTCCGGATAGGTCTTGCCGGTGCAGGCCGGGTCGAGGATGGTCACCCCGCCGACCTTGAGGCCGGCCAGCGCGAAGCTCATGGCGATGCGATGGTCGTGATAGGTCTCGATGCGGCTGGTGGCGTTGCGCTGCGCGGCGTTCAGGAGGGCCGGGTCGGATTCCACCACCAGCTCGTCGCCTTCCTCGCGCGCCAGGCCGGGCTTGATCCGGTTGAGCTCGTTGGCCACGGCGCGGATGCGGTCGGTTTCCTTGACGCGCAGATTGGCGATGCCGACGAAGCGCACCGGCCGGTTGTTGAACGCGGCGACCACCGCCATGGTGGGAACGGCGTCCTGCATCTGCGAGCCGTCGATCACCGCGGGCATGTCGGGAAACCGCCTGAGGATGTCGTGGGCCTTGGCGTCCGGCTGGGTGAAGTCCCCCGGCGCCACGCCGAGATCGATCCGGCCGCCGGTGAGCGCCTCGATGCCCCACAGATAGGTGGCCGCCGAAGCATCCGGCTCGATGTGGAAATCCGTGGCGCGATAGCCGGTGGGCTCCACCCGCCAGACGCCCTCCTCCGTCTCCGTCACCGCCGCGCCGAAGGCGCGCATCGCCGCCAGCGTCAGGTCCACATAGCCGCGCGCGCCGATATCCTTGCCGGCGAGCGCCACCTCGATGGGCCCCTCGCCGAACGGCGCCGCCATCAGCAGCGCCGAGACATACTGGCTGGACAGCGAGGCGTCGATCTCCACCCGGCCGCTGCCGAACCGGCCGGTGCCGCGAATGGTCACCGGCGGGCAGCCGCTGGGGCTCGTCGCGTCGATTCCCAGCGATTGCAGGGCCTCGACCAGCGGCCGGATCGGGCGCAGCCGCATGTCCTCGTCGCCATCCACCACCACCGTGCCCTCGATGGTCGCCACCGCCGCCGTCAGGAAGCGCGTGGCGGTGCCGGCATTGCCCAGGAACAGCGGCGCGGCGGGCGCCGCCAGCCGGCCCGTCCCCGTCACCAGGAACGTCGTCGCATCCGGCTCCTCCACGACCACGCCCATCTGGCGCAGCGCTTGGGCCATCAGCACCGTGTCCTTGCTCTTGAGCGCCCCGGTCAGCCGGCTCGTTCCGGCCGCCAGGGCCGCCAGGAGCAGCGCGCGATTGGTGATCGACTTGCTGCCCGGCGGCGAGACGCGGCCGGAAAGCGGGCGATTGGGCGGGATGATGGTGTAGGCGGCGGGAAGCGTGTTCGGCATGATGCCGCCGTGTTAGGGCATCGCATCGGCGGATGCAATCTGCCCACCCGTCCGGAGGAACGGATGAAACTGAGCGACTTCATCCTGCACTATCCCTCGCCGCGGCTGCGGGACCGCCACGGCTTCTGCCGCGTGCGGCTGTTCCTGGCGCCGCCGGGGCCTCCCGTCGCGGTCCTGACCGAGCCGATCGATCACGACCTGGGACCCTCGGTCACCAACGCCGTGGAAGTCATCGTCCAGACCCTACGGCAGCGGGGATATGTCCCGGACGACTGCCGGTTCATCGATCATTTCGAGAAGCGCAGCCATGAGACAGACACCTTCGACGCCGTCGCCTTCTCGCCGAACGGCAGGCCGTCATGGCAAAGCCTCCCCGTCGACGCCGTGATCGCCATGCTCGGCTGCACCCGGCAAGAGCTTGCCACGCGGACCGCGGATGATCCCCGCCTCGCCGCCGAGATGGACCGCGCCCGGCAAGCGCTGGCGCCGCACGCGTCCCCGCCACCCGCCGAACCGCCCTCCGTGGTCCGGCGCCGCGCGGAAATCGCGGCGGCGATGCTGCCCAAAGCGACGCTGGCGGCCGCCATCGAGGCCGGCAGCGGCGAGCGCGCGATGCAGCAGCTCATTCGCCGCGACCTGTCGCTGCTCGGGGAGGTCTACGGCAAGCCGGACGACGAATATATCTGCTTCGCCGAGTTTCCCCTTGCGGACGGTTTCGTCGATTTCGTCGTCCTCACCGGCCGCAGCCGCATGGACGTCTTTCTCATCGAGATCAAGGGGGCCGACTTCAACCTGATGAATGCCGGTCCCTACCGGGAATTCAACGCCCGCATCAATCGGGCGGCCAGCCAGATCTACCGGCGCCATCGCGCGATAGGCGAAGACATGCCGGCCTTTCGCCGATCCTTCCATGAACGACGCCTGGAAGCGGAAGCCGGACGCGCCGGCCTCCACGCCTTCCTCGGGCCGCGCACGCCCCTGCAGGTGAGCGCCGACAAGGACGTCAACATCCATGGCGTGGTCATCGGCGGCCGGCGGCGCGACGATCTCGCGGAAAGCCGGCAACGCCAGGACTATGAATTTTCCAACAAGCAGCGCATCAGGATCGAATCCTGGAATTCCTGGCTGCACTGGCTGCGGCGGGAATAGGCGATAGGCACAGAGCAAGCGGCCGGGCGTGCCTAGGCCCCTGCCCGCGCCTCCGCCAGCGCCTTCAGGTCCGCCGGCTTGAGCTGCACGCTCTCCCCGCAACCGCAGGCGCCGGTCTGGTTGGGGTTCCGGAAGGTGAAGCTGGAGCCCATCTTGGTTTCTTCGAAATCCATGACCGTGCCGAGCAGGAACAGCGTCGCCTTGGGCTCGACATAGACGTCCACGCCCTTGTCGCTGACATGGTCGTCGCCGGCCACCGGCTCGGTCACGTAGTCGAGCGTATAGGCCATGCCCGCGCAGCCGGCATTCTTCACGCCCACGCGCACGCCAACCACCGGCCGGTCGGAATCCTCGATGATCTCGCGCACCCGTTCGGCGGCGGCATCGGTCAGCGACATGATCTTGAGCGCCATGGCAGCCTCTTTATCGGTATCTCACGATATATAGCGGTTCCCGACCGCGATTACCACCAGTTGAGGGCCACCTGGGCTTCCTCGCTCATGCGCGAGGCATCCCAGGGCGGATCGAACACCATGTTGACGGTGACGTCCTGGATGCCCTCGACGCCCCGCGCGGCATTCTCCACCCAGCCGGGCATCTCCCCGGCCACCGGGCAGCCCGGGGCGGTCAGCGTCATGTCGATGGTCAGGTTGCGGTTGTCGTCCAGATCGACCTTGTAGATCAGGCCGAGCTCGTAGATGTCCACCGGGATTTCCGGGTCGTAGACGGTCTTGAGCGCCCCGATCAGGTCGGTGGTGATGCGTTCGACCTCGGCCTCCGACAGGTCCGAGGGCATGGTCGGGGCGATCCGGACATCGGATGCGGTTTCTTCGGTCTTGGTGTCTTCGCTCATGGCGGCCTTCCTCAGGCGAAAAACTTGCGGGCGCGCTCGATGCCGTCCACCAGCGCATCCACGTCGTCCTTGCCGTTATATAGGGCGAAGGAGGCGCGGCAGGTAGAGGTGGTGCCGAAACGGGCCAGCAGCGGCTGGGCGCAATGGGTGCCGGCCCGCACGGCGATGCCGTAGCGGTCGAGTATGGTGGCGACGTCATGGGCATGGGCGCCGGCGATCTCGAAGGAGAAGATGCCGCCCTTGCCCGGCGCCGTGCCGATCAGCCGCAGCGAGTTGATGCGGGACAGGCGCTCCGCGGCATAGGCGGCCACCTCGGCCTCATGCGCGGCGATGGCCTCCCGCCCCAGTCCGTCCATGTAGTCGAGCGCGGCGCCGAGCCCGATGGCCTGCACGATGGGCGGCGTGCCCGCCTCGAAGCGGTGCGGCGGCTCGTTGTAGGTCACCCCGTCCAGCGTCACGGTCTCGATCATCTCGCCGCCGCCCTGATAGGGCTGCATGCCGGCCAGCAGGTCGTATTTGCCGTAGAGCACGCCGATGCCGGTCGGCCCATAGAGCTTGTGGCCGGTCATCACGTAGAAATCGACGTCGAGCGCGCGCACGTCCACTTTGGTGTGCACCGCCCCCTGCGAGCCGTCCACCAGCACCGGTATGCCGCGCGCATGGGCGATTCCGACGATCTCCCGGATCGGGTTCACCGTGCCGAGCACGTTCGACATATGCGTGACCGCCACGATGCGTGTGCGCTCGTTGAGCGAGGCGGCGAAGGCGTCCATGTCGAGGCTGCCGTCGTCGCGCACCTCGACCCAGCGGATCACGGCGCCCTTGCGCTCGCGATGGAAGTGCCAGGGCACGATGTTGGAATGGTGCTCCATGATCGTGGTGACGATCTCGTCGCCCTCCCCGATCCTGGGCCCGGCAAAGGACGAGGCCACCAGGTTGATCGCCTCGGTCGCCGAGCGGGTGAAGACGATCTCCTCGATCCGGCCGGCGTTGAGGAAGCGGCGCACGCTCTCCCGGCCGGCCTCGTAGGCGTCGGTCGCCCGGTTGGCCAGCGTGTGCAGGCCCCGGTGCACATTGGCATATTCGTGCCGGAAGGCGTGATCCATGCGGTCCAGCACCTGCACCGGCTTCTGCGCCGAGGCGCCGCTGTCGAGATAGACCAGCCGGTGGCCGTGGATCCGCTCGGACAGGATCGGGAAATCGGCGCGGATCTTTTCGAGGTCGAAGGTCATTGGCTCAGTTCTTTCTTCACCCCTCCCCTCGGGGAGAGCTCGGCGGGCGGCGCCGGGTGAGGTGGCCTTGGCGGGGTGGCCGGAAAGCCCCTCACCCGACCGAAGACGGTCCACCTCTCCCTGCAGGAAGAGATGAAGAGGCGCCCCTCATTTCCCGCCCAGCAGCCAGCCGTCGACGATGCCCTGCAGGGCCTCGTTCAGCGCCTCGTCCTCGACCGGATCGAGGAGTTCGGCGATGAAGCCGCGCACCAGCATGGTCTCGGCCTCGGCCTTCGGGATGCCGCGGCTGAGCAGGTAGAACAGGCTGTCCTCGTCCAGCTTGCCGCAGGTCGAGCCATGGCCGCAGACCACGTCGTCGGCATAGATCTCGAGCTCGGGCTTGCTGAGGATTTCCGCTTCGTCCGACAGCATCAGGCCCTGCGACATCAGCTTGGCGTCGGTCTTCTGCGCGTCGCGCGCCACCACCAGCTTGCCCTGCACCACGGCCTTGGACCGGCCGCGGGTGATGGACTTGAACAGCGGCTTGGACGAGGTGTTCGGCACCGCGTGCAGCGTTTCCATGGTGATGTCGACGTGCTGGCCGTCCGATACCAGGTTGAGCCCGGTGAGGTCGGTATGGGCGCCCGGCCCGCTCAGCGTCGGGAACAGGTGGGTGCGGGCGAGCCCGGCGCCGGCATGGATCACCAGCGTGCGCAGCTGCGCCCCGTCGGCCAGGTGGTATTCGTTGGTGGCGAAATGCGAGACCGCACGGGCGCTCAGGTCGATGGTGATGTGGGTGACCACCGCGTTCTTGCCCAGCGCCAGATAGCTGGCATGGTTGCCGACATGGGCGGCGTCGGAGCCCGAGAAGGTCTCGAGGATGACGGCGGAAGCCCCGTCGGCCACGAAGATCTTGAGCGCGTCGGCCACATGCGCTGCCTCGCCCTCGATGCGCCGGTCGATCTGGATCACCGGATCGACGCTGCTCTCGAGAGTGAGCGACAGCGCCTCCTTCGCCAGCGCGTTGCTGACATTGACGATGACATCGTCGCGGTTCGTGAGCACGCCGCCATGGGCGGTGCCGACGATGACCCCCGCCGGCGCGGTGGCGGCATTCTGCACCACGCCGTTGGCGATCATCAGCTGGAAGGCGCCGGGCACGCGCAGCGCCGGCGCGCTGGCCTCGTTGGCCGGCTGCCCCAGCGGCGGAATGGTCCGCAGCAGCGTCTTGAGGTCGGTATAGTGATAGCTCTCGACCCGGCGGGTCGGCAGGCCGGCCACGCTGATGCGCTCGGCGGCCTGCTCGGCCCCGACGGACTTGAGCTGGGCGATCAGGGTTTCCTCGGCGGGGCCGAGACGGACGGGGAAATTGGGGCGCATGATGTCTCAGGCCGCCTGTCCGTCATAGCCGGCATAGCCCTGGGCCTCGAGCTTCAGGGCCAGTTCCTTGTCGCCGCTCTCCACGATGCGCCCGTCCGAGAACACATGCACCACGTCGGGCACGATATGGTTCAGCAGGCGCTGGTAGTGGGTGATGACCAGCATGGAGCGCTCGCCGTCGCGCAGGGCGTTGACCCCGCGCGCGACCACCTGCAATGCGTCGATGTCGAGGCCGGAATCGGTCTCGTCCAGCACCGCCAGCGACGGCTTGAGCAGCGCCATCTGCAGGATTTCGGCGCGCTTCTTCTCGCCGCCGGAGAACCCGACATTCAGCGGGCGCTTGAGCATCTCGCTGTCGATGTTGAGCTGGGCGCCGGCTTCCTTGACGGCGCGCATGAAATCCGGAGTGGACAGCTCGCCCTCCCCGCGCGCCTTGCGCTGGGCGTTGATCGCCGCCTTGAGGAAGGTCATGGTCGCCACCCCCGGGATCTCGATGGGATACTGGAAGGCGAGGAACAGCCCCGCCGCGGCGCGCTCATCGGGTTCCATTTCCAGGATGTTCTCGCCGTTGAGCAACACCTCGCCCTCGGTGACCTCGTAGTCCTCCTTGCCGGCGAGGACATAGGACAGCGTCGACTTGCCCGAGCCGTTGCGGCCCATGATGGCGTGCACCTGCCCCGGCGGGATGACGAGATTCACGCCCTTGAGGATTTCACGCTCCTCGATGCGGGCATGCAGGTTGCGGATTTCAAGAACGGGAATGGTCATTCCTCTAAACTCCAAATTCGGTGCGGCACCCATGGCCGCCTGTCTGTTCAAGGCCCCCTCGCCCGCCCCTTCGGGCGACCTCTCGCGCAAGGGGAGAGGTGGGAGTGGGCCGCAATTCCTTCGGGGGCTTATCCCACGCTCCCTTCCAGCGAGATCGAGATCAGCTTCTGGGTCTCGACCATGAATTCCATCGGCAGGTGCTGCAGCACGTCGCGCACGAAGCCGTTGACGATCAGCGCCACGGCCTCCTCTTCCGACAGGCCGCGCTGCATGCAGTAGAACATCTGGTCGTCGGAGATCTTCGAGGTGGTGGCCTCGTGCTCGAACACGGCGGTGCCGTTGCGGCTCTCGATATAGGGAACCGTGTGGGCGCCGCACTTGTCGCCGATCAGCAGGCTGTCGCACTGGGTGAAATTGCGGGCATTCTTCGCCCTTGCATGCGCCGAGACCTGGCCGCGATAGGTGTTGTCCGAGAAGCCGGCCGCGATGCCCTTGGAGATGATGCGGCTGGACGTGTTCTTGCCCAGATGGATCATCTTGGTGCCGCTGTCGATCTGCTGGAAGCCGTTGGAGATGGCGATCGAATAGAACTCGCCCCGGCTGCCGTCGCCGCGCAGGATGCAGCTCGGGTACTTCCAGGTGATGGCCGAGCCGGTCTCCACCTGCGTCCAGGAGATCTTGGAATTGGCGCCGCGGCAGTCGCCGCGCTTGGTGACGAAGTTGTAGATGCCGCCCTTGCCTTCCTTGTCGCCCGGATACCAGTTCTGGACGGTGGAATACTTGATCTCGGCATTCTCCAGCGCCACCAGCTCGACCACGGCGGCGTGCAGCTGGTTCTCGTCGCGCATCGGCGCGGTGCAGCCTTCGAGATAGCTGACATAGGAGTCGTCGTCGGCGATGATCAGCGTGCGCTCGAACTGGCCGGTCTTCTTCTCGTTGATGCGGAAATAGGT
>ENA-UOVV01001328-UOVV01001328.1-compost-metagenome-genome-assembly--contig:-NODE-1328-length-19249-cov-6.287850_pt1 | contig 19249 bp, 15 predicted proteins | sample MGYA00238155_ERZ761577 | MGnify/ENA primary metagenome ERZ761577 (study PRJEB28898, sample SAMN06268775) | compost metagenome | isolation source: Emeryville, CA | place: USA:Emeryville, CA | collected...
GTGGGCGGGTACTCCGGCGTCCTGCAGCGCGCGGCCGTAGGCCAGCGACTCCTCATAAAACAGATCGAGCGTGCCGACGCCGAGCCACGTCGGCGGCAGTCCCGTGAGATCCGTGCGACGGGCCGGGACCGCCTCGCCGGGGTCGGCGCCGTTGAGGTACCACCGCCACGCGATCTGGTTGTCGCGCGCGGACCACATGACCCGCGGCCGCAAATCGGGCCCGGCGCCGGTGCGGTCGTCGAGCATCGGGTAGACCAGCAGCTGCGACGCGAGCGTCAGCTCCCCGCGATCCCGCGCCCGCAGCGCGAGCGCCGCGGCGAAACCGCCTCCGGCGCTGGCCCCGCCGACCCCCACGCGTGCCGGATCGACCCAAGGCTGGCGCGCCAGCCAGGAAAGCGCGGCGTAGCAGTCGTCGACCGGTGCCGGGTACGGATGTTCCGGGGCCAGCCGATGGTCCACCGCCACGACCGTCACGTCGGTGAAGTTCACCAGCCGCCGGCAGAACGAGTCCTCCTGCGCGGCCCCGCCCATCACCGTTCCGCCGCCGTGGATCCACAGCAGCGCCGGACCCGGCTGGTCTGATCCGACCGGACGATGCACGCGCACAGTGACATTGGAGTTGACGGTGACGGTGTCCACACCCTTGCGGCGCCCGGCGCGCACGGCGAGGCTCATCACCGCGCGCGGCACGGTCAGCCCGCGGTGCAGCCGGTATCCGCCCGGCAGCAGGCGGGCGGCCAACCGCAGCTGGGGGTCGACCTTGTCGGCTTCGGATCCAAGTCTGGCCACGGGACACCCACTCCCAACATTCGGGTGGACATATCTAGTATTACGTCCAGTCGCAGAGACTAGCATTGGCGCATCGCAACAAGGGAGGCGTGATGCGCGCGGTGATCATGAACAGCGGCGGTGAGGTCGGCGTGGAAACGGTGCCCGATCCCGCGCTGCCGGACCCGCGCGGCGCCATCGTCGCGGTCGACGCCGCGGCCATCTGTGGTTCGGATCTGCACTTCTACGACGGCGATTTCCCGGTGGTCGACGGGTTGTCGATCGGGCACGAGGCGGTGGGCAAGGTCGTCGAGGTCGGCGCCGGGGTGAACACGCTCACCGTCGGCGACCGCGTGATGGTCTCGTGCATCGCCGGGTGCGGGCGCTGTCCGGGCTGTGCCGTCGGGGATCCGGCAACATGCGAAAACGGTTCGGCCATCTTCGGTTTCGGCGCCGGCCTGGGTGGTGCCCAGGCCGAGTTGCTCGCCGTGCCCGCAGCGGACGCCACGCTGATGAAGCTGCCGGACTCGATCGACGACGAGGCCGCCCTGCTGCTGACCGACAACCTGTCGACCGGGTGGACCGCCGCGCGGCGCGGCGACATCAAGCCCGGGCAGACGGTCCTGGTGCTGGGTCTCGGCGCCGTCGGACTGTGCGCCGTGCGGTCGGCGGTAGCACTCGGCGCCGCACAGGTTTTCGTCTACGACCCGGTCGAGGGCCGGCGGGCCCGGGCGGCGGAGTTCGGCGGCACCCCGGTGGGCGACGACGTCGCCGCCGAGATCCTCGAGGTCACCGGTAACCGCGGCGTGGACGTGGTCATCGACGCGGTCGCCACGGACAAGTCGTTGGACTCGGCGTTCGGCGCGGTCCGCGTCGGCGGCACGGTGTCGGTAGTCGGCGTGCACGACCTGGCGCCGTACCCGATGCCGATCCTGACCGGGGTCTACAAGTCGCTCACCCTGCGAATGTCCATGGCCGCCGTGCAGTTCGCGTGGCGCGAACTGGTGCCGTTGATCTCCGCCGGAAGGCTCGACACCACCGGCGTGTTCACCCACCGTCTGCCGCTCGACCAGGCCGCCGACGGTTACGCCAAGGTGGCCGCCCGCACCGACGACTGCACCAAGGTTCTGCTCACGGTGTGACGGCGGCGTCCCACATCCGGTGCAGGTGCTGCACCAACGGCTCGGCGCGCCCGACGATGATCTGCTGCAGGCCGTGCTCGATGCCACGTTGGCAAGCCTCGGCGGCGGGGAAGTCCTCGTCGCGCAGCACGGCGGTCGCGCCGTCGAAACCCGACTGCGCCAGCAGTCGGTCGTCGTCGGTCTCGATCGGGTGCAACAATCCGCCGTCCATGTGCACCACGCAGGTGCCGGGGGTCTCGCCCGGGTAGATGCGCAGCATCAGCGTGGACACCGGCGATTCCACGAGCACGCAGCTGGGAAACAGGCCGTAGACGACCGAGCCGCTGAACCGGTCCGGCCAGTCCTCGGCGGGCACGTCGCGCAGCTCCTCGATGTTGCGGAACGGGAACGCCCAGCGGCAGTGGATGCCGTAGATGTCGAACACCGAGTTGTTGGTGACGATCGGCGCCAGGGTGTTCTCGTGCAGGAACGGGAAGTGGTAGCCCTCGAAGTTGACGTCGACGGCCAGCTTCCAGTCCGCCTTCAGGCGCAGCTCCGCGTGTTGCGCGTGCGCGTATCGGTCGAAACCGAAGCTCGCCAGGTCGTCGTGTGCGTCGTCGAGAAATCCCGCCACCTCCACCGACGGATCCAGCCCGACGACGATCAGTCCGGCCGGTTCGTCCGCCGGCAACGGTCGCAACCCCAGCCCCGACAGGTCGACACCGTCGAACATGCGGCGGCTCGGCAGGGTCTTCAGCCGGCCGGCCAGGTCGTAGCTCCAGGCATGGTAGGGGCAGGTGAACCGGCTCGCGTGTCCGCATCCGGTCGCCACCTGTGCACCCCGGTGGGCGCAGGCGTTGACGAATGCCCTTACCGCACCGTCATTGTCGCGTAGCAGCAGAACCGGTGTGCCCATCACATCTTTGGTGGTGTAGTCGCCCGGGTCGGCGATCTCACCGGCCCAGGCGATCACGTGCGGAGTGCGCCGCATCATCTGCCGGTCGGCGTCGAACCGCTGCGGGCTGGTGAACACCTCGGCGGGGATGGTCATGACGTCGTCGGCGATGTCGAGCTCGCCGGTGCTGAAGTGATGCAGCACCCGACGGGTCATCGACTGCACGAACGGCTGTTGGGTGCTGGGTTTTTCGGCCGCCGCGCGCACCGGCGCGAGCACGTCGTCGATGTCGCGCTGGGCGTCGAAGGAGAATGCCGGCGTGGTCATCGCGCGGCTCCGGCGGTATACCAGCGCGCGGTGCTGGCGGGGTCTTCCGCGAAGCGCGCGAACCATTGGGCGGCGAAGGCGGGCACGAGCTCTGTCGCGGGATTGTGGCCCGGTCCCTGCGACCGGACGAGGCCGACCACCATCTTGACGAGTTCACGCTTGGGCACGCCCGCGTAGGTCAACTGATCTCGCGGCAACAGTTCGCGCTCGGCGCGCTTGGCCGCCAGAAGCGCTTTGGGGGACAACCCATTCGGTATCAGCGCGGCGAACCCGCCGCCCTCGTCGTCGGGAACATGCCTGCGGAATCCCGTCGAGATGATCCGCAGCAGCTCGTCGATGTGCTTCAGCACACCGGGGATCGTCTTCATTCGGTACGGAAAGCTGTCGTGGACGGCCTGGTACACCCGCAGCGCCGAACTGCGGTGCTCGATCTCCTCGACGAAGTGCCACAGGAACAGCGAGGCGACCCGTTCGTCACCGGGGCCGAACAGCTTGTCCTCGTGGTTGAGGAAGACCGAGAAGTACGGCGTGAACGTCGCCTCGATCACCGCCGTGTAGGCCAGCCGCCAGGGCAGCGGTTTGGTGGCGGTCAACCGGTCGAAGGACGCCGTCACCTCGTCCACCGTCTCGCGCAGTCCCGGCCAGCGCCGCACCAGTGCCCGCACGTGGGCGAGATGGGCGGCCGAATGCTGTGCCTCCTGGCGCAGGTAGGCCTCGGCCTCCTCGGCGACCTCGGGATCGCGGATCTGCGGGAGTGCCTCCCGGGTGGCCTCGACGATGAACTTCTCGAACCCCGGCGCGAAGAACGAGACGAGATTGCACTGCATGGCGAAGGAGGGGCGGGTCGGATGCCAGGTGAAGGGCACGTCGTCGCCCGCGAAGTCGAACCGCACCCTTCGCACCTGAAGAGCCGACACAGCGAGCACCCCCGTCGAGTTGACAGTCCTTGTGAAGTGTCCACCCCAGACGCTAGCATTGGCCCGCAGGCGAGACAATGACCTCGACGAAATGGGACCGGATGCCACAGACCGCCGCCTCGCGGCACACCAACGCCCTGCTCGGCTTACCGTTCGACGACCCCGACGACGTCATCCGCACGGCGGTCGATCAGGCGAGTGTGCCCGCGCTGCTGATGTCGATGGTCCACATGACGGGGGACATGGGTCTGCTCGACGAGCTGCCCCGGCCGCTGATGCTGATTCCGATGGACCTGCAGGGCGGGATGAGCGAGTCCGATAAGCAGCTGGTTCGCGACCGTGCCTTCGACGTGGTGCGCGACTATCGCGACCGCGGCTGCCCGCCGCCGTTCGTCCCGAACGCCGAACAGATGCGGGTGATGTTCGACGTGATCTCCGGTGGGCAGGTCAGCGAGGAACACGTCGACTACGTCGCCGCGGACCTGCGGTTGTCCGACGCCGACCAGCTGGGGCCGCCGCTGGCGTCGACGCCCGATCAGCGCGCCGGCTTCCCGGTGGTGGTGATCGGCTGCGGCGAGGCGGGGATCCTGGCGGGCATCAAGCTGAAGGAGGCCGGATTCCCGTTCACCATCATCGAAAAGCAGTCCGGCGTCGGGGGCACCTGGCTGGCCAACCGCTATCCGGGTTGCCGCGTCGACATCGCCAACCAGTACTACGCCTATTCGTTCGAACCGCTGGACCACTGGACGCACTACTTCTCCGAACAACCGGAGATCCTGCAGTACCTCAACGATGTGGCCGAGCGTCACGACATCATCGGTGACGTCCGCTTCAACACGGAGGTAACGGGCGCGCGTTGGGACGAGGAGTCTGCGACGTGGCGGGTGCGACTCCGCACCGCCGACGGTACCGAGGACACGTTGACCGCGCGCGCCGTGATCTGCGCGGTCGGCCAGTTCAGCAATCCGGTCATCCCGAACATCAAGGGGGCGAACGAATTCCGCGGACCGTCCTTCCATACGGCGGACTGGCGCGACGACGTCGACCTGACCGGCAAGCGGGTCGCCGTCATCGGGGCGGGGGCCAGCGGGTTTCAGTTGGTGCCTGCCATCGCCGACGTGACGCGACACGTGGACGTCTACCAGCGCACGCCGCAGTGGATGGCGCCCAACCCCATCTATCACGACGAAATTCCCGACGGCGAACGCTGGGCGATACGCCATCTGCCGTACTACGCCCGGTGGTCCCGGTTCGTGTCGTGGTGGCCGATCGCCGACGCGCTCGACGAACAGGTGCGCATCGACCCGGACTGGGACAACGGCGGGCTGTCGTGCAACGAGGCGAACCACGCGATCCGGGAGATGTTCATCGCGTGGATGCGCAACTTCTGCTCCGACGAGGACCTGCTGGAGAAGGTCACCCCGAAGTACCCGCCGATGGGCAAGCGGACGCTGCAGGACAACGGCACCTGGTTGAAGACGCTGCAGCGCGACGATGTCGAACTGATCACCGACGGCATCGCCGAACTCACCCCCGACGGGGTGCGCACCGTCGACGGGGTGCATCGCCCCGCCGATGTCGTCGTATGGGCCACCGGATTCGACGTCAACCACCAACTCGGACCGATCAACGTCCGCGGCCGCGACGGCATCGAACTCAACAGGGCCTGGGGCGATTCCGCGTACGCCTACCTCGGCATCACCGTGCCGGACTTCCCGAACTTCTTCTGCATGTTCGGGCCCGGCACCAACGCCGTCAACGGGGCGAGCATCATCTACAACTCCGAATGCCAGATGCGCTACATCATGGGGTGCCTCGACATGGTGCTGGCCGGCGGCTTCGGTTCGGCCACCGTGCGCGCGGACGTGTGCGACGACTACAACCGCCGCGCCCGGGAACGGCTGAAGCAGATGGTGTACACCCACCCGGCGATCCCCAGCAGCTATTACAAGAACTCCGAGGGCCACGTCCCGACGCTGTACGCGTTCCGCATCTTCGACTACTGGCGGTGGACCAGTCGGGTCAATCCCGAGGACTACGAGTTCGGCACGTAGTCAGGCGGTCACGTACTCGCCGATGATCCGGTGCACCACGTCCGGTTCGTCGAGATGCATGAAGTGGCCTGCACCATCGATGATCTCGGCGCGGCTGCCGGAGGGCAGTGCGCGGTTTGCCAACGCTGCGATCCGCCAGTCGATCGCGCCGTCGATACGGCCGTGCAGCACCAGCATGGGCGTGATCGGCGGAGTGCCCATCGCGTAGCCGTCGAGGTCGCGGTGCCTCCTGCTGCGCCGCAGGGGACGAAACGCCGCCCGGTAGTACGAGAGCGCGGCCCTGCGGCGCTGGAGATCGGGCAGGCTGTCGCGCAGGTACGCCAGGTCGGTCGTGGCGTCGTAACCCGGTGGGCACCAATCGCGCCACAACTTGGGCAGCACCCAGTCGAGGTTGCATTCGGAGATCCCGGGCAGCTGTTGGAACAGGATGTACCAACTCATCTTGAGCTGTCCCGGAAGCAGCCCGGCCAGTTGGCGTCCGATACCTGAGGTGCGTTGTAGTCCGGCCACCAGCGGCACCCCCATCGACACGATTTTCTCGAACGGGTTGTCGGGATGGGCGGCAATGCCGTTGGCGGTCAGGGCGCCCCAGTCATGGCCGACAAGCACCGCATCGGGTCCGCCACCGAGCGCCTTGTGCAGTTCGAACGCGTCATACATCAATGCGCCGACGCCGTAGTCGCCGTCGCGGGCGAGTTCGGTGGGGGCGTAGCCGCGCATGAACGGCGCCACCACCCGGAAGCCGTGCGCGGCGAAGTGCGGGCCCAGCATGCGCCAGGTCCACGCGGTGTCCGGGTAGCCGTGCAGGCAGAGCATCAGCCTGCCGTCCTCTGGTCCCCAGGCCAGCGCCTCGAAGCGCAGGTGGGGCAGGTCGAGCGTCAGTCTGTCGGGTTCCACCGGTGCGGTCATACCGCGGCGCCCGCACGTTCGGTGACGTTGTACACCATGGTATTTCGCGGCCGTCCGTCGGCGCGCAGGAAACTTCCGGTGCGCTGCCTGCCGACGAGCTCGGTGGGCTCGCCGTCGACGAACACGGTGTTGCCGGCGACCAGCACCGCCTTGACGGTGGCGTCGTTGCGGTTCACCATCCGCCGCATCCCGCCGAACGCCGCGATCGGCGCCTCGTGGTACTCGTCGAGTGAGGAGTCCAGCCGTTCCGGATCGACGATCACGACGTCGGCCCAGTCGCCGATGCGCAGATGCCCGGCATCGAGGTGATACCAATCGGCGAGTTCACCGGTGAGTCGATGCACCGCCCGCTCGACGCTCATGAACTTCTTGCCGGTGCGCGCGGCGTCCTGGACATGGCGCAGCAGCCGCAACCCACAGTTGTAAAACGCCATGTTGCGCAGGTGCGCCCCGGCGTCGGAGAACCCCATCTGGATGCCGTTGCGGACACCGAGCTGACGCAGCTGCTTGGGGCGGTGATTGGATATGGTTGTGCGCCAGCGTAATTCATTGCCGTGCTCGAGCACGAGATCCAAGAACGCGTCCACTGGGTGCAGGCCACCGCGCTCGCGGCCGACCTCGCCGAACGACTTGCCCACCACGGACTGGTCCGGACAGGACACGATCTCGGCGTCGAAGAAGTCGCGGTGCCAGGCACGCGGCCCGAACTTGCTGTCGTAGTCCTTGCGGAACCAGCGGCGGTAGGCCTCGTCCTTGATCAGCTCGTTGCGCTCCAACTCGGTCTTGAGATGCAGTGCGGCGGCACCGGAACCGAACTCCTCGAAAATCACCAGGTCGATGCCGTCGGCGTACACCTCGAACGGCACGGGCAGGTGCTGGAACCGCATGTCGCCGCCCAGTCGGTTGGCCAGCGCGGCCAGGAACACGGTGATCCACATGCCGCCGGGAGTCGACTTCATGTCCGCCGCGGCCAGTAGGCTGGTCTTCAGTCGGGGCCTGCCGATCCCCACCGACTGCAACGCCTGCGACACGATGTTGTGGGGGTGGGTGATGTCGGGGCCCGACTGCAGGGCGCGGTCCCGCTTGCGCAGCAGCGACTTGAGCCGACGCAGTTCGCGGGCCTTCGCGTAGGTGGAAGGCAGGGTCCGGGACCGGCACAGATGGCCATCGAGCTTGTCGAAAAGCAGTTGCTGTGACGACATTCCGATGAAACCGGCGTCGAGTGCCTCGTCGAGCATGCTCTCCATCCGGGCCTGCTCGGCACGGGTGGGCCGGACGTCCTTGCGGGTGGCGCGGTCCAGGCCCATCACCGCGGTGCGGATGTCGGAGTGCCCGATGAACGCGGTCACATTGGGGCCGAGGGGAAGTGCTTCGAGCGCCTCGATGTACTCGTGTGCGTTCGTCCAGTTCTTGTGCTCGCCGACAATCCGCAGAACGTGCTCGTGGGGTATCGCCTCAACCCGTCCGAACAGATCGGCGGCCTCCGATGCGTTCACGTGCACGGTCGACAGCGAGCAGGACCCCATCACGATCGAGGTGACGCCGTGCCGCAACGACTCCGTGAGCGCTGGGGCGGCAAGCACCTCGGCGTCGTAATGGGTGTGGATGTCGATGATGCCCGGCATCACCCAGTACCCGCTGGCGTCGATGACCTCCGCGCCGTCGATCGGGTCGGTCGTGACCGCCGCGACGCGACCGTTGCGGATGCCGATGTTCCGCACGGCCGACGGTCCGCCGGTGCCGTCGAACCAGCGGCCGTTGAGTATTGCCTTGTCGAAGGTCATGCTTGCGACTCCCTCGGCTCCGCCCCTATGTTGGCTTGACATTTTATCAACACCGTCAACCCTGCGTGTTAGGTTGCCGTCATGGGATTTCTGAAGCCCAACATGCCGCGTATCGATGTCGCGGCATGGCAACGACTGAGCCGATCCGAGCGCATCAAGCCGATGGCGCGGCACATCGCCGAACACGGGATGGGCAATCCCGACGTGTTCTACGTGCTGTACGCGCTCAAGGTGGGGCTGTACATCCTCGGCGGCCCGGCGTTCGCCTTGTCGACGGCCGGGATCGACGGGTGGGCCGCCATCGGCACGTGGTGGCGCGAACCCATCGTGTTCCAGAAGGTCGTGCTGTGGTCGCTGCTGTTCGAAGTGCTCGGCCTTGGCTGCGGGTTCGGCCCGCTGACCGGCAAGATCGCGCCACCGATGGGTTCCCCGTTGTACTGGTTGCGCGCCGGGACCATCCGACTCGCGCCGTGGCCCAACCGGATTCCGTTCACCGGCGGCGACCGGCGCACGATCTTCGACGTCGCACTGTACGCCGCGCTGCTCGTATTGACGGCGTGGGCGCTGCTCTCCGACGGCACCGGCCCGGTCCCCGGGCTGGACACGTCGATCGGATTGCTTGCACCCGAACGGATCATCCCGATCCTGGTGGTGCTGGCCGTGCTCGGCCTGCGGGACAAGGTCATCTTCCTCGCGACCCGCGGCGAGGTCTACGGCTCGTTGACGGTGACGTTTCTGTTCGCCGGGCCCGACATGATCGTCGCGGCCAAGCTCGTCATGCTGGCTATCTGGATCGGCGCCGCGACGTCGAAGCTCAACCGCCATTTTCCGTTCGTGGTCGCGACGATGATGGCCAACAACCCGCTGATACGGGCGAAGTGGATGAAGCGAATGTTCTTCCGCGGTTTCCCCGATGACCTTCTCCCGGGTCGGATCGCGCAATTCCTGGCGCATTTCGGCACCGCGGTCGAGATGGGCGTGCCGCTGGTGCTGTTCTTCTCCGATGGGGGAGCGCTCACCTACGTCGCCGCCGCCGTGATGATCGTGTTCCACCTCGTGATCCTGACCGCGATTCCGCTCGGAGTTCCCCTCGAGTGGAACGTATTCATGCTCTTCGGCATCTGCTTCCTGTTCGTCGACAAGGCGGGGATCGGGCTGGCCGACGTCACGCAGCCGTGGCCGATCGCGGCGCTGCTCACGGTCATCGCCGCCACGATCGTGATCGGCAACCTGTATCCCACCAAGGTGTCCTTCCTGCCGGGCATGCGCTACTACGCAGGCAACTGGGACACCTCGCAGTGGTTCTTCACCGAAGCCGCCAGCCAGAAGTTGGCCGCGCGTCGAATCGGGCTCGGGTTGGTGCAGCACAAACAGATCCAGAAGTTGTCCACCCCCGAAGGCGCGCAGATCTCCCTGTCCCTCGGCCACGCCTTCCGGGCGATGTACGCCCACGGCCGAGCGCTGATGACGCTGTGGGATCACGTCATCCCGCCGGGTCGGGAGGCCGACTACACCGTCATCGACGGCGAACCGGTCGCCGGCTACGCCGTCGGGTGGAGCTTCGGTGACGGCCACCTGCACAACGAACGGCTCATCGAGGCACTGCAGCGTCGGTGCCATTTCGAGCCCGAGGAGCTACGCGTCTTGATTCTGGATGCGCAGCCGATTCACCGGCAGTGGCAGCGCTACCGGATCGTCGACGCCGCCACCGGTGAAATCGAGCGGGGCAGCTTCCGGGTGAGCGATGTCGTCACACGGCAGCCGTGGGAGCACGACGTGCCGATCAGCGTTGATGGCGTGCGATCTCCGCGGTGACGACGGGTCCCAGCCACCGTCGGATGTAGTCGCGCAGCGCCTTTCCGCGACGCTCGGGTGGGCCCGGGTCGATCATGAACGACTGCAACATCCGCAGCATGTACTCGACGAGGTCGTCGATCGCTTCGTCGTCCATCCCGAGTGCGGCCCAGTCGACGTCCAGACCGGCGAGGATGCTGTGGCCGAACTGCTTGGCCGTCTCCGACGTCACCGTGGTGGACGTACGGCCGAAGTCGTTGGCGAGCATCAACTGCAGCGGCTTGTCGTTGGGGATCCACTCCAGGGTGTAGGCGAAGCTCTCCACCAGGGCGTCGACGGGGTCGGTGATGCCGCGGAGGTGCTTGCCGAGTCGTTGGATAAACCGCATGCCCGACCGCGTCGCCACCGCTTCCAGCAGACTGCCGCCGGGGAAATAGTTGTAGACGGTCTGGCGGGAGATCTCGAGCGCCCGGGCCACGTCCGCCACCCGCATCGTCGCGCCGCGTTCCTCGATCTCGGCGGCGGCCGCGTCGAGGATTCGCTCGATGGCCTCCTCGTCGTTCGCGGGGGTGGCTCCGCCCCACCCGTGGGTGCGCATGGGCAGGAATGTAGTCGCTGGCGCCGGGGGAGGGCGAATCCGTGGACCGGGCGTGCTTACGGCGATCCCGGATGCGGCGAGCTCATCGATCCGTCAGTGCGCTGCGCAGTGAACCGGCGGACAAGCCGAATCTGTTGTCCGTCGCGGCCCGGCGCCCAGATCGCGATGACCGTAGCGGAGATCAGGACGACAATCCCCAGCATCGTCAGCGACGAGTGCATCGCGTCGATGAATGCGGTTCTCGCCACAGCGGCCAGATCCCCTGCCGCCGGCCCCATCTGTTCGGAGATCGTCAGTGCCTGCGCCAGCGAGCCGAGCGCGGGCTCCTTGACCGTCGGCGGCAGCATCGCGATGTCCGGGGCGAGGGCGTGCTGGTATCCGGCGGCGAGAACCGAACCCGCGAGGGCGATGCCGAGCGCACCGCCCACCTCTCTGGTGGTGTCGTTGATCGCCGATGCGACGCCCTGTTTGCTCAGCGGGACCGCCCCGGTGATGGCGGTGGTGGCGGGCGCGTTGCACAGGCCCATGCCGGTGGCGAGCACCAGCATCGGCCAGGCGATGTCGATGTAGGCCGCATCGACGCCGGCGACGCGCATGCACAGCAGACCGGCCGCCAGGATCGCCAGCCCGGCGGCGACCGAGATTCGCAGACCGAGGCGCGGCAGGTACCACTGGGTGAGTGCGGCCAGGGCCAGTAGCGGAAAGGCCAGCGGGCACAGGGCGAGTGCGGTCTTCACCGGGCTGTAGCCGAGCACCAGCTGCAGTTGCTGCATCAGTAGGAAGAAGAATCCGAAGATGGCGAAGAACAGCGTGGTCATCCCGAGTGAGCCGGCGAGCATGTCCGGCCGCTTGAACACCCGGATGTCGAGCAGGGGGTGGCGGCGGCGCAACTGGACGACGCCGAACACTACCGCCAGCAGTACGCCGCCGGTGAGGCAGCTGTACACGATGGGATCACTCCAGCCGCGCAGCGGGGCCTCGATGACGCCGAACACGAAGACCGCCACCGCCGAGCCGATCAGCAGCGCGCCCCACCAGTCGATGGGCGTCGCCTCGGGGTCTTTGGACGACGGGATCGTCAGGGCGAGCACGAACAGCAGGGTTGCCGAACCCACGAACGCCCAGAAGATGGTCTGCCACGGTCCGAACTGCGTGAGTATCGCGGTCCCCGTGAAGCCGACCAGGGCACTCGACGCGCACACCCCGGCCCAGATGCCAATGGCCTTGTTACGCTCCTCTTCTGGATAGGCGGCCGTCAACAACGACAGCGTCGCGGGCAGGATCGCCGCGGCGCCGACGCCCGCGGCGCACCGAGCCACGATCAGGGCGGTCGGCGTGTCGAAGTAGATAGGTGCCAGTGATGCCGCGGCGAAGATGACGAGTCCCACCAACAGGACGGTGCGCCGTCCGTAGCGATCCCCCAGGGCGCCGGCGGGCAGCAGCAGGCACGCCATCACCAGCGTGTAACCGTCGACGATCCAGGTCAGTTGCGACTGCGTGGCCAGGGTGTCCACCGCGATGGCGCCCAAGGCGGCGTTGAGCGCCACCATGGACGAGATGACCAATAGGACGCCCATCGAGCAGACGACGAGCAACCAGGTTCTGGCGCGCGATGAAAGGTGTTCTGGTTCAAGGTCGTCGGCTGTCGCGGCCGAGCGGTCGTCGACGTCGTCGGCCGTCGTGTCGCTAGTCACGTGTGCAGCGATCCTGTTCCGTTGGGTGGTTGCCTCTGGCCGCGCTCGTCACGCCGACGATGTCGCCGGGACGAGCGCGCTGATGTCCTCGCCCTGCATGAGCTTGACGATGAGGTTCAGATCGAAGTAGTCCGTCCAGCGGGTGATCTTGCCGTCGTCGTTGACCTCGAACGTTCCCATCACCGGTATGGCCGGTTTGTCCCCGGTGGGTGTCTGGATGTAGTCGAGTCGCTCGGTGAGGACGACCGGGCCGTCGGCGGCGATGTTGACGATCTCGAAGGCGTACGCATCGGGGAACATCGCGAACTGTGACCCCATGTTCTCCACGATGGCGTCCACGCCGGTGAACGCGGGCATGCCGACGTTCTGGTAGACCGCGTTGTCAGCCAACAGCGGACGCAGGGCCTCCGGATCGCGGCGTTCCATCAGGGCGCAGAATTCGCGGACGACGTCGATGGGGTTGGGCACAGCAAGCCTCCAATGCGAACCTAGCGATCACCTACGGGCTGTATGTGACATACAGACGGTATGTGAACGGTCGACGGCATGCAATAGCATTTGTGACGATGGCGCAGGCCCGAAACAAACCGGTGGACAAGAAACAGGATCCGAAGGCGCGACGTGCCGCTCAAGCGGAGGCCACCCGCGCGGCGCTGATCGATGCCGCGAGGCACCTGTTCGTCGAGAAGGGCTACCACGACACCGGTACCGAGGAGATCGTCGCGCAGGCGGGCGTCGGAACCCGGGGAGCGCTTTATCACCACTTCACCGACAAGCTGGCCTTGTTCGAGGCGGTGTTCATCGCCGTCGAGGAGAGCCTCGTCATGGCGGCCGCCAAGCGACTGACCGATCCGGCCGACAGTGCGTTCAACCAGTTGCGGATCGGACTCATCAGCTTCCTGGACGCATCGCTCACGCCCGAGGTGCAGCGGATCCTGCTTACCGACGGGCCCGCCGTCCTGGGCTGGTCCAGGTGGCGCGAACTGGAGGGCGTTTACGGCCTGGGCGGCATCCGGGCCATGCTGGAACGTGCCGTCGAGGAAGGCGATATCGAGGCCGGCCAGCCTGTCGGGGTGCTTGCGCATGTACTGCTCGCCGCGGTGGAGGAAGCGGCGATGTTCATCGCCAACGCGTCCGATCAACAGGCCGCGCGAGACGAAGGGGTGCAGGCCCTCGACGCCCTGCTGAACGGGCTCCGGACCCGCGCCGGGCGGGCCTAGAACCCGCCCGCGACACGCACCACCGCCCGGCCGGCGTACCTACCGGCGTTGACCTCGTCGAGCACACCGAGCACGTCCTTGATGTCGACGTCGTTGGCGACCTCGGAAAGATGCTGCGGCCGTAAGGTGGTTTCCAGCTTCCGCCACAGTTCGCGGCGCGGACCGATCGGCATGAGTACCGAGTCGATACCGAGCAGGGCGACACCACGCAGGATGAACGGCATCACGGTGGTCTGAAGTCCGGCGCCGCCGGTCAACCCACTGGCCGCCACCGCACCGCCGTAGTTCATCGTGCTCAGCACATGAGCCAACGTCAGACCGCCGACACAGTCGACGGCGCCGGCCCATTGACTCTTGCCGAGTGGCCGCGGCTTGGCTTCGGGGTCTTCGGGGATTCTGCCGATGACCTCGGCTGCCCCCAGACCGCGCAACCAGTCCGCGGCATGTGCCTTACCCGTCGATGCCACCACGTGGTAACCCGCGGCGGACAGCAGATCGACGCTGACCGATCCGACGCCGCCCGTCGCGCCGGTGACCACGATCGGTCCGTCCTCGGGTTTGATGCCGTGCCGCTGCAGCGCTTCCACGCTCATGGCTGCGGTGAACCCGGCCGTACCGATCGCGACGGCATCGCGTGGACCGAGGCTGTTCAGTTTCACCACCCAGTCCGCGGGCAGCCGGGCGTACTCGGCGTAGCCGCCGTGCACACCGGTCCCGATCTGGTAGCCGTGCGCTAAAACCGAATCACCGACCGCGAATTCGTCGGATTCGGAAGCCACCACCTCGCCGGCGAGGTCGATGCCGGGCACCCTCGGGTACTCACGAACGACGCCGCCGTTCGGTGTCAGCGCCAGTGAGTCCTTGTAATTCACACTGGAGTAGAGCACACGGATGGTGACCTCGCCGGGCGGTAGTTCGGCACCGTCGAGTTTCTCGACCCGGGTTTGGATGCGGTCGCCGTCTTGCCGCGCGACCAGCGCCTGGAAGGTCGAGATGTCGGGTGTGGACACGCTGTCTCCTCTGGGTCGGGGCGTCACCGCATTCGTCACGAACGCGCAAAGCATGGTTTGCAGCTCGGCCACGGGCCGCTGCGCCGTCGGCACCGGTACCGGCTGCCGCGCACATGGAGCTTAGCGGATATGGGTAATGACCATGCACTACAATCGTAAATCAAGAGTACGGATATATGAGAGTAAGAGATTCGCTATGGGAGAATCGTGTTCTCCCGGGAGGAGGCCCGGATCGGTGTCTGGCGCACACTCGCCGCGGAACTCGGCCTCCGACCGCTCTCGACCGTGCTGCCCGGCGTCCGCGTGGACGACATTGCGGGACGGTGGCCGATGACAGCAGGTGAGGCCGCGGAGAATCTGCCCGACACCACGAACCGGGTCGGGACCACGTGGCAGGAGCGGGCCGTTGAGCGTCGTCTCGGCGAGGCACGTGCGCTCGCGGTGGCCCGCAGCACTCAGTTCCTGGCAACGGCACTGGAACTGGTTCAGGAATCCGGTCAGGCGAACTTCACGCTGCAGAAGCTCGCCGAACGTGCGAACCTCAGCGTGCGGACCTTCTACCAGCATTTCTCGAGTAAGGACGAACTGCTGCTGGCGCTGTACGAGGACGTCACCGCGAAGTTCGCCGAAGCGGTGCGGGAGAAGGTCGAGGCCGCCGCTGACCCGATGGCACAGCTCGAGGCGTGGTGCCGAGCGGTGTTGTCCCGTCCGGGCTCGTCTCAGGAAGGCGGCGGACGACTCGTCCTCATCTATAACCTGAGCCTGGAACTCGAGAACCCGGAGGCATTCGCCAAGGTCTGGGAGCCGCACCGCAGGCTGTTGACCGAGATCCTGACCGCATGTCTGGAGGCGGGCCTGATCCGCGACGATCTCTCGCTGTCGGAGCTGACGTCGCTGCTGGGTTACACGATGACCTCCTTCGGCCAGTTCAACGCGCTGCACGAAGGTGATGAAGGCGCGAGTCTGACCGAGGACGCCGTATGGGCATGGTGCCGGCAGGCGATCGCACCCCAGGCGGCGGCATCCGGACCGACGGCACCGAGCAGGAAATCGCGTCGTTCGGCGGCTACGCGGACGACAGCCGCTTCCCGGCGAGCTCGCGAAGCGCCTTCGGACTGATCTTGTCGCTTCCGGTCAGCGGAAGGTCGTCATCGCTGAAGAACAGCACGTGCCGCGGCACCTTGTAACTCGCCAACCGCTCGCGCACGAAGGCGCGGAGTTCGTCGGCCTCGACCTCCGCGCCGTCGTGCCGGACGACGCAGGCGACAACAACCTCCCCGAGGGTGTCGTGTGGCACCCCGACCGTCTTGGTGACCTTGACCGCGGGATGTTTGGCGAGCGCTTCGTCTACTTCTGCGGGTGACACGTTCGCGCCGCCGGTCTTGATGAGGTCCGACAGCCTGCCGTTCCAGTACAGCCGTCCCACCTCGTCGAGGTAACCGTCATCACCGGTCGGGAAAAACCCGTCCTCGTCGAGGGTTTCGTCGAGCGGCACCCCGATATAGCCGAGCATGAGGGTGGGACCCTTGACACAGATCTCCCCGCTCGTGTTGCGCGGGACGATGCGGCGGGTAGTGGGGTCGACGATCTTGATGGTGACGCCCGGCAGCGGCACTCCCCAACTCTCGGCATGCACCTCCGGAGGAGTGTTGAGCGCGAAAATCGTTGAGATGGTGAATGTCTCGGTGTTTCCGTAGGCGTGGTCGGGCAGGTGCCACTCGGCAGTGACCGTGGGGTGGCGCGCGATCGGCGTCTTGACGTCGGCAAATCGCATGCTGCTCAAGTCGACGGCGAGCCAGTTCGGCGCGGTTTCGATCTGGGCCCACTGGTGTGGCCAGGCGAACGGGTAGTTCACCCGCTCGGCGGCCATCAGTTCGAGCGCCTCGACAGCGGCGAACGTCGACTGGAGAACCAGGCAGCCGCCGGCCGCGAGCGTGGCGCCCAGCGACATCACGAAGTTGCCCGACCAGAAGAAACCGTTGGCGGACCAACAACGGAGGTTGTCCTCCGGCCCGAACTCGCACACCCGTCGGAAGCGCCACATCTGGATGGCGATGCCGCGGTGTGCGCTCAACACCCCTTTGGGCTTGCTTGTGGACCCGGACGAGAAGAACAGCGCCCCGGTATCGCTTGGCTTTGTCGCCGCGGCGGTGGCGAGAACCAGCTCGCGCGGTTCGTCGCGGCCTCGGGCGAGGAAGTCCGCCCAGGAGGCGATGCCCGGCGCCGCATCGCCGATCGTGGCCAGGTAACGGAGGTAGGGGAATCGCCCGGACTGCAGCGGTCCCGACCGCTCGGCTGCTATCTCGGGCGCGAGTTCGCTCAGCACGGACGCGAAATCGGTCTTGAGGACCCGTCTTTCGAAGAGGAGGACGGCCACGCTTGACGCGTTGAGCAGGTATTCCAGCTCCGCCGCGGTCGAGAACGTACTCAACGCGACAGCGACACCTCCGGCGAGGGATACGCCGAAGAAGGCGGAAAGCCACTCTGGGCGGTTGGTCATCATGACGCCGACCCTGGTGTCCTTGCCGACACCGGTGGCGCGCAGTGCGCAGGCGACCTCGAGCGCTCGCTCCCACAGGTCGGTGTAGGTCCACCGGACGGGACCGTCGGAGGTGTGAAAGACCAGAGCCTCCCGGTCCGGATACATCGACGTCACTTCGCGCAGGAACCCCGGCAGTGTCAACGACCCGAGTCCAGGCTCCTCGCGCAGCGGCGGGCCTTTGACGATCGAAAGCTCCTGCTGAGCAGCAGAATTCATGGGGTTACCTCGTCACAGCGGCAGCTCGACCTCCGCGGTGCAGCTGACGAGTTCCTCGCCGTTCTGGTTGGTGAGTTGCAGTTTCACCGCCACCAGCGGCACCCCCCACGGCGAATCCGCGTCCTTGCCGATGATCTCGGCGTCGAAATAGGTCACGTCGCCCTCGAAAGCCGGCCGACGGAATTCCGCTTTGCTGTGCCGCACCATTCCGTCGTGGCCGGCCCAGTAGGCGAGATAGTCGGTGCACCAGGCGCCCATGGTGGCGCCGTAGCCGTACGCGCGCGCCATGCCGACCTCGCTGGCGCGTTCGGCGTCGATGTGGCCTCGCGAAGGTCCCAGGTAAAGCCCGTCCCGCTTGCGCGGATCGATCATCGCGTCCTCTTCGTCGAACGCGAAATCCTTGCCGAAGCCCGGGTCTTGATACACCCACGGATCATCGACGTCTTCCGGCGTCACCCAGTAGAAGCTGCCCCAGATGTTGAAGACGAATGCGCGGTACTCGGTGGTGAACGTTGCGATGGTGTGCGGACCGATGACGCGCCGCGGCAAGGTGTCACCGACCTTCACCTCATCGAAATGCGGTGAGATACCGAGTCGATTCGACTCCAGCCACTCTCGGCGGAGCTGCTCGATCTCTTCGAGCTCAGTCTGCGTCCAGCGCTTGATCTCGCCGAGCTGGCTTTCGAACATGCCGCGCTTTCTCGCCTCCTCGACGAGATAGCGGATCGCGGTGGACCGCTCGCGGGCAACCAGGGCGCCGTGTTGATTCCGGTGGACGGTATCGCCGCGCGAGAACATCGTGGGGCCGGCGAACTTCGTCTCGACGACCTTGTAGTCGTGGAATCGCCGGGTCTGGAACAGCTGGTCTCCCGGGCGGACCGGGCAGCCGTAGAACCACCACTCCTCGCCACCGAAGATCAGATGACTGCCCGGGATGTGTCCCACACACGCGGGGGCGGCGCCGTGACCGTAGTCGAGCGCGACCGCGATGGACTGCGGTGCGACCAGCCCGCCGAACTTCGATTCCCGGGCGAACCGCTCATCCCAGTGCAGGGGGTTGGGGTAGTCCATCGCCATAACCCACCGCCGGATGTCGGACGAGCTGCAGGGATCCCACAGCTGGCCGCCCCCGATCGGCTTGCCTACCCGGTGGTCGACATCAGACAGATCGAGCTCGACCTTCGACGACTTGCCGGCTGAACTCTTGGCCACGTTGTTCTCCTGCTCTGGCGTTGATGGTGATAGCGACGGGGACGTCCGGACAGGCTCCGGCGGTCAGTCATCCGGCCGGGTGTCGGGCCGCCCTCGACAGCGACTCGGGCGGCGGTGCGGTGCCGACCGGCGGTTCGGGGCGGGCGGGCGTCTACCGCCGCCGGGCAAATCCTTGTTGAGGCTCTGAT
>ENA-UOVV01001329-UOVV01001329.1-compost-metagenome-genome-assembly--contig:-NODE-1329-length-19236-cov-5.655597_pt1 | contig 19236 bp, 16 predicted proteins | sample MGYA00238155_ERZ761577 | MGnify/ENA primary metagenome ERZ761577 (study PRJEB28898, sample SAMN06268775) | compost metagenome | isolation source: Emeryville, CA | place: USA:Emeryville, CA | collected...
GTGCCGCGAAAGGTATCGCAGGCGGCCCAGAGGGCTTTATTTACGTTGTCCTGGCCAATTTTGTCGGTCATTTTCTTTTATTCGTTGATAGTGACGCGGAAATAGTCCGGTTGCTTCGGCGGTATGTCAAGCAATACCCGAAAACAAAAACGCCGGGCAAAGCCCGGCGTTTTCATCTCCAGCCAATCTTCGATCAGTTGCTGGTGCAGTAAGGCCCAACGATGGCGCCTACAAAGCCGCCTGACACATTGGTGCTCAGGTTGGTGGCGTCCACGTCTTCGACGAGCAGCTGGCGCTGGCCATCGATTTCGTAGTAGGCCTTGGCTTTGCCTGCGTTGAAGGCCAATGTCAGGGTTACGTTTTGCGCTTTGGCGATAGGCGCCGCTTTGATCAGTGTGTCTTCGGTTGTGCCCTGGCGGCGGAAGAGGGCAACCTGATCCTTGCCGTCGAGGCGGGTAACAGCCACAAATATCAGGTGACGGTCGTCCTGCACGGCGGCAAGGCCGGCGGCGTCGCCTTCGGCGCTGGGCGCGAAGTTCACACTGGTGGTGAATTCAGCAATGTGGTGCTGCTGACGGCGACCCACATAGCTTGGCACCTTGTTCAGGTCACCCAGTCCGCCACGGCAGGAGAGGTTGAGGCCCTGGTCTTTCACTTCATAGAAAGGCTCGATGGGGTTGCGAATGCCCAGCCAGCTCAGGCCCAGTTTGTCGCCTTCAAAGTTGTCGGTGTAGCCAAAGTCGCCAGAGGTTGGGATTGCAGGCGCCGGTTGCTCAGGCAGTGCCGGTTTTTTGTGCGTGAAGGGGATGCGCTCGCCCGGTGGCAGCATGTAGGGCCAGTCGTTTTCCCAGTACACGGGCAGCAGGAAGGTTTCGCGGCCTATGTTGAACATGTCGTGGTCGTAGGGACGAATGGCCAGGAAGGTGGCCCACCAGTCGCCATTGGGCAGCTGTACAAACTTGGCGTGACCAGCGGCAATGATCGGGTCTTCGCGGTGATAGTCCAGATCGCGCTGGGTGAGTATGGGGTTGTGTGCGGCGGGCACATAGGGGCCGAGCACATTGTCTGCGCGGAAGATGGTTTGCGAGTGGTTCACGCTGGTGCCGCCTTCAGCAGCAGTGATGTAGTAGTAGCCGTTGCGCTGGATGATGTGCGGGCCTTCGATCCACACAGGTTTGGTGGAAATGTCCACACCACCGTTGATCAGCTGGGTGCGCTCGCCAACCATTTTCAGGTTTTTGTAATCAAATTCCTGAATCCAGATGGCGCGGTGGCCGTCGTAGCGGGGCTCTTCGTTGGGCGCGCCGTTGTTGACGATATAGGCCTTGCCGCTGTCGTCCCAGTGGATGGATGGGTCGATACCTTCAAAGCCGAGCCAGTGAGGCTCTGACCAGGGACCTCTGATGTCCTTGGCGGTGATCACGAAGTTGCCACCACAGTCCACACAGGTGGTGGTGATGTAGTAGGTGCCGTCGTTGTAGGAGAGGTCAGGCGCAAAAATACCGCGTGAGACGCCAATGCCCATAAAGTTAAGCTGGTCGGGGCGGTCAATCGCGTTGGCGATATGAGTCCAGTTCACCAGGTCTTTGGAGTGGTAAATGGGCAGACCGGGGAAATGGGTAAAGGTAGAGGGAACCAGGTAGTAGTCGTCACCCACGCGCGCCACGGTTGGGTCTGGCGCATAGCCGGACAGAATCGGGTTGCGGTATTCACCTTCACCGACGGTAACTTTTTCCTGTGATTCGCCCTGGTAGACAAATTGGGTAAAGCGGGCCGTTTTTTCAGCAGCCGGGGCGCTGACAGGCGCGCTGGTGGCTTGAGGGGCTTCGCCGGTGGTTTTGGCTGAATCGCAGCCGATCAGTAGGGCTGCCAGCCCCATCAGGGGTGCAGCGATGAGTTTTTTCATTGTGTAATCCTCGTTATTGGGGATGGGTCCAGCAAATCCGGACAGGGTCCGAAGGGCAAAAAATTATAATATGACAAATGCTCGGGGAACAAAAACGCCGGGTCTTGCCCGGCGTCCTTGTCATGCCTTTGGCCAGTCCATTAGGCCAGGGCTTTGAGTGCCGCCTCGTAGTTGGGCTCGTTGGCTACTTCGCTCACCAGTTCGGTGTGCAGCACTTTGCCGTCTTCACCCACCACTACAACAGCGCGGGCTGTGAGGCCGGCCAGGGGGCCGTCTACCAGTTTGACGCCGTAGCGGCTGGCAAAGTCGGAGCGGAAAGCAGAGGCGGGGATGACCTTGTCCAGACCTTCAGCGCCGCAGAAGCGCGCCAGGGCGAAGGGCAGGTCCTGCGAAACGCAGAGAACAACCGTGTTGTTCAGTTTGCTGGCTTCGGCGTTGAACGTGCGTACCGAGGTGGCACAGGTGGGAGTATCAACGCTGGGGAAAATGTTCAGTACCAGGCGTTTGCCCTTGAAGTCCCCGAGCGACACTTCAGACAAGTCGGTTTTCACCAGCTTGAAATCCGGTGCACTGCTGCCTTTGGACGGCAGTTCGCCATTGGTGTTGAAGGGATTGCCTTTGAGTGTCACTGTTGCCATATCGTGTTGCTCCTTTAAGCAGTAGAAAACGCCCAGCAGTTTATAGTAAGCCGTCAGGCTTGTCGGTGGCTTTCCGACAATATCACGCCAATCTACGGGAATATTTATGCAAGCATCCGTTAAATCCACTTCAGGGCAGCGCTGGCTGGACGCCATTGAGCGCGCAGGCAATCGTTTGCCCGCGCCTGCGTTGCTGTTTGTTTATCTCTGTGTGCTGGTGATGCTGGCTTCCTGGCTCTGCGCCAGTCTTGGATTGGAAACACTGCTGCCGGGTAAAGGCACCCAGGTGGCGGCGCGCAGTTTGATCAGCAGCGAGGGGCTCAGTTGGATGCTCACCAGTCTGGTGGGCAACTTTATGAATTTTGCACCTGTGGGGCCGGTGCTGGTGATGATGCTGGGTTTTGGTGTGGCGGAGCATTCGGGCCTTTTGCGCTTGCTGCTCACACGACTGGCGATGACCGCGCCGCCAGTGCTGCTTACCTGGGTGGTGGTGTTTGTGGGTATTCTTTCCAGCCTGGCGTTTGATGTGGGTTATGTGGTGGTGATTCCGCTGGGTGCCATGCTGTTTGCGGCGGCCGGGCGTCCGCCGCTGGTGGGGCTGGCGGCGGCTTTTGCCGGTGTCTCCGCTGGCTACAGCGCCAATATCCTAATCACTCCGCCGGATGTGTTGCTTGCAGGTATTTCCACCGAGGCGGCAAAGCTGTTGTCGACCGATTACCAGGTGAGTGTGCTGGGCAATTTTTATTTCACTTTTGCATCCACTTTTCTGCTGAGTGTTGTGGGCACCTGGGTGACTCACCGCTGGCTGATGCCTTGGGCGCTGAATTCCGGTAAGGGCGTTACTCATGGAGTTGAAAACCTGCCGCCGCAACTGACAACAGAAGAAAAGCGCGGACTGAGAGCCGTGCTGGTGTGGACCTTGCTGATGGTGGCGCTGCTGGTGCTGGCCCATCTGCCTGGCGGGCCTTTGCGCACGCCCGAAGGCTTGCTGGCTTCACCGGCTGTTAAGGGCATAGTGGCGGTGATCGCCTTTTACACGGCGGTGGCCGGTTGGCTGTTTGGTCGATTCAGCGGCCGTTATCAGAGCGGTTACAACCTGATCGAGGCCATGGAATCCAGTATGGCCACCATGGCCAGTTATCTGGTGCTGATGTTCTTTGCCGCCCAGTTCGTCAGCTTTTTTGCCTGGAGCCAGATGGGCACGCTGCTGGCGGTGGGCGGAGCCAATTTGCTCGGCTCGCTCAATCTGGGGCAGGGGGTGCTGCTGATTGCCTTTGTGCTGCTGACGGCGCTGATCAACCTGTTTATCGGCAGCGCCTCGGCCAAGTGGGCGCTGATGGCGCCGGTCTTTGTGCCCATGCTGATGCTGCTGGGCATCAGCCCCGAGGCGACCCAGATGGCCTTCCGCATAGGTGATAGCGTGACCAACATCATCTCGCCGCTGATGCCCTATTTCGGGCTGGTGGTGGCCTTTGCCCAGCGCTATCAGAAGGATGTGGGCATGGGCAGTCTGGTGGCGCTGATGCTGCCTTATTCGCTGACTTTCCTGCTGGCCTGGAGCCTGTTTTTTGCGCTTTGGCTGGCGTTTGGCTGGCCGCTGGGGCCGGGCGTGGCGTCCTTTATGTCGGGGTTGTAATGGCAGGGCAAACTGCGGATAATGCGCGCCTCCTGCGCTCCGGCCCTTGCCAAAAGCCGCAGGCTGCAATGGTGGCCTTTCCGGTCCTCTCGCAATGATCAGCTGTAAACCCCGCCAGGCCCGGAAGGGAGCAACGGTAGCAGTCAGTCATGTGCCGGGATGTGGCTGGTCAGGCCGCCACCCTTATCTGCCCTCCGAGTTACGCTTTTTCTCCCCCTTTAGTCCCTCGACCGTTATAATCCCCGCCACTTTTTCCGGTTGAGACTTATGGCATGAGCTATCAGGTACTGGCACGCAAATGGCGCCCGCGCATCTTTCGCGAGATGGTGGGGCAGGAGCATGTGCTGCAAGCCTTGATCAATGCGCTGGACCACAATCGCCTGCACCACGCCTATCTGTTCACGGGCACTCGCGGTGTGGGCAAGACCACCATTGCCCGTATTCTCGCCAAGTGCCTCAACTGCGAAACCGGCGTCAGCTCAGAACCCTGTGGCCAGTGCTCCGCCTGCCGCGAGATTGCCGAGGGCCGCTTTGTCGACCTGATTGAAGTGGACGCCGCTTCCCGCACCAAGGTGGAAGATACTCGCGAGCTGCTGGAAAACGTCCAGTACGCCCCCACCCGTGGCCGCTACAAGGTGTACCTGATCGACGAGGTGCACATGCTCTCCAGCCACAGCTTCAACGCTCTGTTGAAGACGCTGGAAGAACCGCCACCCCATGTGAAATTCCTGCTGGCCACCACCGACCCGCAAAAACTGCCGGTGACCATTCTCTCCCGCTGCCTGCAGTTCAACCTCAAGAACATGAACCCGGAGCGCATCGTTCAGCACCTGAAGTTTGTGCTGGAAAAGGAACTGGTGCCCTTCGAGGAGGCCGCGCTCTGGCAACTGGGCCGCGCCGCCGATGGCAGTATGCGCGACGCCATGAGCCTGACCGATCAGGCCATTGCCTATGGCTCGGGCAAGATTACCGAGGCCGAAGTGCGGGCCATGCTCGGCACGCTGGATCAGACCGCCATTTACGGCATTCTCGAGGCTCTGGCCAGTTTTGATGGCAGGGCGGTGCTGGATGCAGTGGCGGCCATGTCGGAGCAGGCGCCGGACTACACCGGTGCTCTGGCGGAAATGCTTTCGGTTCTGCACCGCGTGGCCATAGCCCAGGCGCTGCCGGAAGCGGTGGACAACAGCCAGGGCGACCGTGAGCGCATACTGCAACTGGCGCAGCGACTGCCGGCGGAAGATGTGCAGCTCTTTTACCAGATGGCCCTGCTGGGCCGCCGCGATCTGCCGCTTTCGCCCGATCCCCGCGCCGGGTTTGAAATGGTGTTGTTGCGCATGCTGGCCTTCAAGCCCCAGGGTGTGCCCGAACTGCCCAGTCAGCCACTGCCCGGCGCTGGCGCTCAGCCAAAAGCGGCGCCGCAGGTCACTGAGCCCGGAATCAGCGAAGCCAAACCCGCAGCGCCTGTGCCCCAGAAAGCAGAGCCGCAGCCTCAACCCGCTCCTGCGTCTGTGGCTGCCCCACAAGCCGTTGCCCCGGCGCCAGCCGTACCTGCTTCCGCGGCACCCGTTCAGCAGGCGCCAGCGCCGCAGGTTGCGCCCGCCGATGTGCCTTTTGATGGCCCTTACGACAATCTGCCTGCGGACAGCGAAGAGGACTACGGCGAGCCTCCGGCCTATCTGAATATTCCCGACGAAGCCGAGGCCCAGCCCCCAAAAAAGCCTGAAGCGGCCCAGGTGCCGCCGCCCGAGCCTGTTCAGCTGCGCGCGCCCGTCAATCTGCCAAAAATTTCTCTGGAGCAGGCCGCTCCAAACAACTGGATAGAGATTTATCTCGGCCTGAACCTGGGCGGCATAATCCAGAACACCGCGTCTCACTGCCAGCTGGTGGGCCGCCAGGGCAACCGCTTTCACTTTGTACTGGACGAATACAACTCCACACTTTTTGACGAAAGCCACCAGCAGCGGCTGGCGGATGTGCTGAGCGATTATTTTGTCGAGAGGGTACAGGTTGTTATCCAGCCGGGGGCCGTCACTGCCGAAACTCCTGCCACCCGCGCCGCGCGCCTGCGCGCCGAGCGTCAGGCAGAAGCGGAGGAGGCCATTCGCCATGATCCGGTGGTGCAGGCGTTGATGGAGCACTTCGACGCAAAAGTGATAGAGGGGTCGATTTCTCCTCTCTGATTTTTTTCGTGTGCAGCGCGACCGCCTGTAGGTGGGGGGATAGGAGTGGGCGACAGGCCGTAAACCTATCCAAGGGGACTCAAGGTCCGCATCCTGCGGACGATGGTCGCCCGTCCCTATTCTCCGGCCAAAGCACCCAAACCAAAAGAGGTACTCAATATGATCGGTCTTGATAGCCTGATGAAACAGGCGCAGGAAATGCAGGCCAAGATGCAGAAAATGCAGGAAGAGCTTGCTCATGCAGAAGTAAAAGGCGAAGCCGGTGCCGGGCTGGTGTCCGTCATCATGACCGGACGTCACGACGTCAAGCGCGTCAGCATCGACGACAGTCTTTTGAGTGAAGACAAAGAAATGCTCGAAGACCTGCTCGCCGCCGCTGTCAACGACGCCGTGCGCAAGGTGGAAGCCAACAACCGCGAGCAGATGCAAAAAATGACGGCCGGAATGGGCCTGCCGCCCGGCTTCAAGATGCCCTTCTGATTTGGAAAAACTGTCTCCATGTTCAGCCCCCTGATCGACGAACTTATGGCCGCATTGCGCTGCTTGCCCGGAGTGGGCCCCAAGTCTGCCCAGCGCATGGCGCTGCATCTGCTGGAGCGCGATCGCCCCGGTGCCGAGCGTTTGGCCAAGAGTCTGCACAAGGCGGTAGAAGGTGTAGGGCGCTGCCAGAAGTGCCGCACTCTCACCGAACAGCCGGTGTGCGGCATCTGCGCCAACCCGCGCCGCGACGACAGCCTTTTGTGCGTGGTGGAAACGCCAGCCGACATGCTGGCCATCGAGCAGGCGGGCAGTTATCAGGGCAAATACTTTGTACTGATGGGCCACTTGTCGCCCATTGATGGCATAGGCCCGGAAGACATAGGGGTGGATCATCTGCTGCAGCGCTTGCAGTCCGAATCCATCGCCGAAGTGATTCTGGCCACCAACCCCACGGTTGAAGGTGAGGCCACCGCCTATTACATCAGCGAACGCGCCAAGCAGGTGGGAGTGGCCGTGTCGCGCATTGCCCACGGCGTTCCTCTTGGCGGCGAGCTGGAGTTTATCGACGGCGGTACTCTGGCCCACGCTTTTTCCAGTCGCAGAAGTTTGTAATTCATGTTGATACCCACAGAACCCATCTGGATTGATGAGGACGCGCAGCTTGCCGATTTGTGTCAGCGCTGGCGCCAGCAGGCGGCCATCGCGGTGGACACAGAGTTTATGCGCACGGATACCTTCTATCCCATCGCCGGGCTGATTCAGATCGGCGACGGCAAGGGCTGCTATCTGATCGACCCGTTGGCGATAAAAGATTTTGAGCCGCTGCGCCAGCTGATGCTGGACACCCATGTCACCAAGGTGCTGCACGCCTGCTCCGAGGATCTGGAAGTTTTTCAGCGGCTGCTGGATCTGGTGCCCGAGCCACTGTTCGATACCCAACTGGCAGCGGCTTTTGCGGGCTATGGTTTTTCCCTTGGCTACGCCGGTCTGGTAAAGGCCACGCTGAACACGGAAATTCCCAAGGCGGAAACCCGCTCTGACTGGTTGGCGCGACCCCTGAGTGCGGCCCAGCTCAAGTATGCGGCCTTGGATGTGGCTCATATGCTGGTGGTCTATGGCAAATTGTTGCAGAGCCTCAAGGCCAATGGCCGTCTGGAGTGGGTCAGAGCAGACTGTGCCGAGCTGGTTGTCAATGCCCGCCGCCACGACGATTTTTCCCGCACCTATCACAAGGTGGGGCTGGCCTGGAAACTGCGTCCCCAGGAGCTGATGGTGCTGAGGGAGTTGTGCATCTGGCGCGAGATTGAAGCCAGGGATTCCAATGTGCCGCGCAATCGTCTGGCCAAGGAAACTGCCCTGTGGGAGATGGCGCGCAAGCAGCCGCGCGATAGGGGGCAGTTGCAGAAAATTGCCGATCTGCCGTCGCGCAGCTTGAACGATCATGCGGATCAGTTGCTGGATATCATTGCCCAGAGCGCAGCCGCGCCCGAGAGCGAATGGCCGCCGCGTCTACCTTTTCCTCTATCGCTGGACGAGGGGCCACTGCTCAAGCAGCTGAAGAAAACCGCGCGCGAAATTGCCGAAGGTCTTGATGTGCCGGTCGAGGCGCTGGTGCGCAAAAAAGATTATGAATTTTTGGTGCGCAGTGCGCGTCGCGGCGAATTTGAATTGCCCGAGCGACTGACCGGTTGGCGCAAACCCCTGCTGGGTGAGCCTCTGCTGGCGGCGGCACGGGAATATATCCGTTTGCATCCATCGGGTTCGGTTGCGTCCGAATCCTCTGATTCTGAAACCTCCGAGTGAACCATGAATCTGCCCGACAAGATCATTACCCAGATTTTCCGCAGCCCCAAAGAAGAGGGCATGTACCTCTATGTAAAAAAAGACGAGGGGCTGAGCCGGGTGCCGGAGGAGCTGCTGACCCGCTTTGGCACGCCTCAGCCCGCCATGGTGCTGGTGCTGACGCCGGAGAAGAAACTGGCACGGGCCTCGGCGGAGAAGGTGATCGAAAGTCTGGAGTCGCGCGGCTACTATTTGCAGCTGCCACCTCTGGATGAATTGGATAGCGACATGCTCAAACTGCGCACTCACAACAGTAAACTGGCGGGGCACTGATGGCCGTTCAGGTTTACTGGTATGCCAAACGGCTGGAGGAGATGACCCGGGCCGAATGGGAGTCGCTCTGCGACGGCTGCGGCAAGTGCTGTCTGCACAAGCTGCAAGAAGAGGACACAGAGGATGTCTACTACACCAAAATCGCCTGCCGTTATCTGGACCACGACACTTGCCGTTGCCAGGACTATGAGCGGCGGCAACAGCTGGTGCCCGGCTGTGTCAGCCTGACACCGGAGAATCTGGCGGAAAACTGGTGGCTGCCGGACACCTGCGCCTATCGGCTGCTGGCGCAGGGGTTTCCTCTGTTTGACTGGCATCCACTGATTTCCGGCGATCCCGAGAGTGTGCACAAGGCGGGCATGTCGGTAAGAGGCAAGGTGCTGGCAGAAGGCTCGGTGCCAGAGGAAGATTACGAAGAGCATATTATTCGTTGGCTTTGACCACGGAGGATTTATGACCGAATACCAAATCGTCTGGGCGCTTTACGCACTGGGCGGCCTGGGCGCCGGATGGGCCGCCTGGTTCATGTTTCGCCGTTTCGGACGCGAATGGGGCCTGTTCTTTATGGTGACCGTCTGGGTAGTGTTCCTGACGCCCTTTATTCAGGATCAGGAAACCATGGAGCTGGCGCCGGCGATTTTTATCTATGTGATGGAAGGCATGACCAATGGCTTCGAACAGGTCAAGCACATACCCCTGGTGGTTGGTGGTGTCTGGGTGGTGGTGCTGATTCTGCTGGTGCTGTATCTGTGGCTGACCTCGTCCCTTTCCCGCTCTGCTTCTTCCGACAAATCGGCCAAAAAGCGCTCTGCCACCAAGGTGAATGTCGCGAATAACCTGAGCGAGGAAGAGTCTGCAGCCCGTTCCGAGCTGCTTTCCGGGGAGACCCCCATTCGCGCCGAGCGCTAGTTTTCGCTCGGCGCCAGCCGTTTTTTCCAGCCCAGGGCACAGGGGCGCAATTGCAGCAACGGGCGCAGCTGCTATAACTAATAACAATTAATCATCCGGTGCGCTCAGGCACCTATTGACCTTCCCGGGCCCAATTGCATGCGAATCTACTCGATCTTCTTTTGCGGGCTGTTGCTGGTAGCAGTCCTGCCTTGGCACGCTCAGGCTGCGGACGCACCTGAAATCCTGCCCGCCGATGTGCGTTTGCTGATTGATGTGTCCGGCAGCATGAAGCGCACAGATCCCAAAAACCTGCGCAAACCCGCACTGGAGCTGTTGGTCAGACTGCTGCCGCAGGAGAGCCAGGCCGGTATCTGGACATTTGGTACCCAGGTTAATCCTCTTTCATCCCATCAAGCGGTCAGCGACAGCTGGCGCAAGCAGACGCTGGCTCGCACCCGGCTGGTGAACTCTGCCGACATGCGCACCCATATCGGCGCTGCGCTGGAGCAGGCTGCCTTTGATCTGGCCACAGAGACGACTCATCCCCGCCATATCATCCTGCTCACCGATGGGTTGGTGGATATAGACACAGATGCATCGGTCAATGTATCCGAACGAGCGCGTATTCTGAGCGAGCTGCTGCCGCTGTTGCAGGCAGCAGGTTACAGGTTGCACACCATCGCTCTCTCGGAAGAAGCGGATCACGACCTGATGGAAAAATTTGCGAAGGCCACTGATGGTGTTTACGCCAGTGTGATGAATGCCGAGGAACTGATGGGGGTGTTCCTGCGCATTTTTGATCAGGCCGTGCATCAGCCGCGGTTGCCACTGAATAAAAATCGCTTTCTGGTTGATGAAAGCGTGAATGAATTTACTGTGCTGGCCTTTCGCAAGTCGGGCGCTGCCGAGACAGAGCTGCAGGCACCATCCGGTAACACCTTTACCCGCAGCGACAAAGCCGCTGGTGTTAACTGGTACAAGAGCGATGCCTATGATCTGGTGACAGTCACTGATCCGCAGGCAGGCGAATGGCTGCTCAAGGCGGAACAGGACCCGGACAACCGGGTGACTGTCGTGAGTGATTTGCAGTTGGTGGTCACTCCACCCAAAAACAATATCGAAGTGAGTCAGTCACTGGATTTGCATTTTGTGTTGCGCGAATCCGGTGAGGTGTTGCGCGATCCACAGTTTTTGCAACTCCTGCGTCTGGATGTGAATGTCACTCGCCCGGCGGATGGCCGCCAATGGCAGACACCTATTCCCAATCAGGTGCCGCCCATTGATGGTGTTTATTCCCATGCCCTTGAGCTTTTCCGCGAGACGGGCCACTACCGGGTACAGCTGCTGGTTGATGGCAAAACCTTTCAGCGGGAATACAGCCACAGGGTAACTGTGGGTTCACCCTTTACGGTGGATATGGAGCGTCTGCTGCACAAAAATCGCGTGGCCTATCGTTTGAGAGTCAGCGCCGATGACGAGCGCGTGGATCTGGCGCAGACATCAGTGGTAGCCAATCTGCGGAATTCTCAGGGCGGCAACGCCTTGCACACATTTGAATGGCTGGCAGAAGATGGCGTGTGGCAACTCATCATAGTGCCGGAGGTGGCGGCGCGTTACAGCATAGGTTTGCAGGTGAGCGGTCAGCGCAAGGATGGCAGCCAGATTCGCGAAACCCTGGCGTCCCGTTTTTTCACCTATCCGGATGCTACTGATCCTGTTCCTGATCCCATGGAACTTTCCGAGGAAATCATCACCGAAGAAGTTCATACGCATGAGCAGGAAATCCTCGATGAAGAAGAGGATTTGCAAGTGCCGGCGGAGGGCCCGGCTTTTGTGTTTGAAACGGCGGATACCTCGGCCGCCAAAAAGGCGCTGCTCTATTCCAGTGTTGCACTCGTCAATATCCTGATTCTGGTGTTGGCCTTTTTCGCCTATCGCATGATCATGGGCAAAAAAGCCAGGGACGAGGAGGAGGAAATTGAGGAAACGCTGGGAACCGATGTGCAGAAAATTGTAGAAAACAAAAAAGCGCCTCCGCCCATGCAGGATCTGAAACCAGCGGACTCCGAACCGGAATGGGGCGTGGATCTGGCGGAAGAGGATGCGGATACAAAAATTTCGCTGGATATTCCAACGCTGACCAATACGGAAACCGAGTCATCAGCCGCGACTGAAACTGCTCAGCAAAATGCGCAAGAGAGTGAGTTGTCAGATCTGGATGCCTTTTTGGCGGATGCGGATCTCAGTGATTTCGAAGATCCCCAGGATAAAAGCTGATTGGCGTAGCCTATAGCAGCTATAGCAAGTATTTGCAGGAAAAACGAAAGTCTGCGGTTGAATTGTTCAGCTTTGCCCGCATAGACTAACAATCATTATGGTTGGATCAAATGAGTTACCCTAAAGGAGGGCGTGATATGAAAATTGATATAGGTATAGACCAGAAAGATCGCGAAGCGATTGCCGAAGGATTGTCCAGATTGTTGGCCGACACTTACACGCTCTATCTGAAAACCCACAATTTCCACTGGAACGTTACCGGCCCCATGTTCCAGACATTGCACCTGATGTTTGAAACCCAGTACAACGAGCTGGCGTTGGCGGTTGATTTGATCGCTGAACGTATCCGCTCTCTCGGTTTTCCCGCTCCCGGTACCTACAAACAGTACGCTGCTCTCAGCTCCATTAAGGAAGAAGAGGGCGTCCCCGAAGCTACTGCCATGATCAGGTCGCTGGTGGAAGGTCAGGAAGCCGTTGTGCGCACCGCGCGTTCTCTCTATCCGGTGGTTGAAAAGGCCAGCGATGAGGCCACCGCCGATCTGTTGACCCAGCGTATCCAACTGCACGAAAAAACCGCCTGGATGCTGCGTAGCTTACTGGAATAACCTGATAGCTCATCTGTCTCCTTTTGAACCTGCCGATGGCACTGAGCAGGGGCCCGGGGAGAGATTTGCGAGACCCTGCGCGGCAGGGATACCGCGCACGAGCCCCCAGGGAAGGGTTCATGACGAGTCTCGCGAGGCTCTCCCCCGGCTTCTGCGTTGTTCCTGACAACCACTACTCCCGCTGGTATGATTGCCGCCACTTTTTTAAGGCGGTACAGGCATGCATTCCGGTTGGTCTGAATTAAAACAATCCCTGCGCGACACCATGATCAGCGATACCCATCGCTTGCGGCGTCGTTTGCAGGAATTGGAGAAGATGGCCTCGTCCGGCAAGGATGTGGGTGCCGCTCTGGAAAAATGGCAGCAACAAATGGCGGCCTCCCGGGCGAGACTGAGTGCGCGTCAGGCAGCTGTGTCGGAAAAGATCGAGTTTCCCGCGCTGCCCATCAGCGACAAGCGCGAGGAAATTGCTGAATTAATTTCCCGTCATCAGGTTGTTGTACTGGCCGGTGAAACCGGCTCGGGCAAAACCACACAGATTCCCAAAATTTGCTTGTCTCTCGGTCGCGGTGTGCGCGGCATGATCGGTCACACACAGCCGCGCCGAATTGCAGCTCACACAGTGGCGGCGCGTGTGGCGGAAGAGCTGCACAGCCCCTTGGGTGAACTGGTGGGTGTGCAGGTGCGCTTTTCCGATCAGACTGGCGACAACACGCTGATCAAGCTGATGACCGACGGTATTCTGCTGGCTGAAATTCAGCAGGACCCTTTTCTCAATCGTTACGATACATTGATTATCGACGAGGCCCATGAGCGCAGTCTCAACATAGATTTTCTGCTGGGCTATCTAAAACATCTATTGCCGCGCCGTCCTGATCTCAAGGTGATTATCACCTCCGCTACCATTGACCTGGAAAAATTTTCCGCCCACTTTAATCAGGCACCTATTATTGAAGTTTCCGGTCGCACTTATCCGGTGGATGTCTGGTACAGGCCACTGTTGGATCTGCGCAGCGAAGATACAGAGACAGAGCCGGATATCAATCTCGCCATAGTGGAAGCTGTGCACGAGATTGAAGCCTGGGAAAAATCCGGCAAAGGCCCGCGCGGTGGCGACATTCTGGTATTTCTCAGCGGCGAGCGGGAGATTCGCGAGGCGGCAGATGCTCTGCGCAAAGCCCAGTTTGCCCATATGGAAGTGCTGCCTTTTTACGCGCGCCTGAGTTTGGCGGAACAGCAAAAAGTCTTTGCGCCTCATCGCGGCAGACGCATAGTGCTGGCCACCAATGTGGCGGAAACCTCCATCACTGTGCCCGGTATTCGTTATGTGATTGATCCGGGTTATGCGCGTATCAGCCGCTATTCCTATCGCACCAAGGTGCAGCGCTTACCGGTGGAACCTGTGTCCCAGGCCAGCGCCAATCAGCGCAAGGGCCGCTGCGGTCGGGTGAGCGACGGTATCTGTATTCGTCTCTACAGTGAAGAGGATTTTCAGGCGCGCTCCGCCTACACGGATGCAGAAATTCTGCGTACCAATCTGGCGGCGGTGATTCTGCAAATGTTGCAACTGCGCATCGGCGATATTCACCAGTTCCCCTTTATCGACAGCCCTGATCCACGTTTGATCAACGACGGCTTCAAACTGCTGGAAGAGTTGAATGCGGTAGACAAACAGCAGCGTATCACCCCTCTGGGGCGTGAACTGCACTCTCTGGCGGTGGACCCGCGTCTGGCGCGCATGCTGCTGGCGGCGGGCAAGACCGGATGTCTGCGGGAAATTCTGATTATTGTCAGTGCATTGTCGGTGCAGGATTGTCGCGAGCGGCCGCTGGAAAAACAGCAGGCGGCAGATCAGATGCATCGCCGCTTCTGGGCCGAGGAATCGGATTTTCTCGCGCTGGTAAAACTCTGGGATTATCTGGAAGAGCAGCGTCAGGCGCTGTCGCAGAATCAGTTGCGTAAACTCTGCAAGAAGGAATTTATTTCCTATTTGCGCTATCGCGAATGGCGAGACATACACCATCAGCTGCGCCTGTCTCTGCGTCAGCTGTCTCTGCGTGAGAACACCGAGCCGTCGAATTACGACACTATTCATCAGGCATTGTTGACCGGCTTGCTGGGCAATCTGGGTTTCAATGTGGAAGGGCGGGAATATCTGGGGGCGCGCAATCGCCGCTTTGCCATTTTTCCCGGCTCTTCTCTCGCGAAAAAAACACCCAAGTGGATAATGGCAGCGGAGCTGCTGGAAACCTCAAAACTCTACGCTCACCACGTGGCGCGCATAGAGCCTGAGTGGGCGCTGGAGGCGGCTCAACATCTGGTGAAACGTCAGGTGTTCGAGCCCCATTACGACAGCCGCAGTGGCCAGGTGATGGCCTATGAAAAGGTCAGTCTCTATGGCCTGACACTGATTGAGCGACAAAAGGTGAGCTACAGCCGTGTCAATCCGCAGGAGTGTCGCGAAATTTTTATTCGCGCTGCGCTGGTGGAAGGGCAGTATGGCCAGCATCCCAAGCGCAAACACGCCAAGGGCAAGCAGGACGATTTTTTTGCGCATCAGCAAAATCTGTTGGCCGAACTGGATGAGCTGGAATCCAAGGCGCGGCGCCGCGATCTGCTGGCGGATGAGCAGGTGTTGTTTGACTTTTACGACGAACGTATCCCGCAAGACGTCATCAATCTTGCCGGCTTTGAAGCCTGGCGCAAAAAAGTGGAACAGCAGCAGCCGAAACTCCTGTTTATCGATCGCGAGCGCTTGATGCGTCACAGCGCCAGCGATATTACCCAGGCTCAGTTTCCCAACGAGTTGCACTGGCGCGATCTGGTGTTTCCGCTCAGTTATCACTTCGAGCCGGGCCATGCCGCTGACGGTGTGAGTATCCATGTTCCCTTGAGTCTTTTGCATCAGGTGCCCGAGCAGCGACTGGAGTGGCTGGTGCCTGGCATGCTGCGCGACAAGTGCATCAGCCTGATCAAGAATTTGCCCAAGTCGCTGCGCAAGCATTTTGTGCCTGTGCCCGACGTGGTGGATCGAGTGCTGGCGCAACTGGTGCCGGACAATGTATCTCTGATAGACAGCCTTGCGCATCAGTTCAAGCGCCTCTCCGGTGTCAGCATTGGCGCCGATGACTGGCAACCGCAGCTGCTGGACGATTTTTATCGTATGAATATTTATGTGCTGGATGAGCAGGGCAAGAAGGTTGATCAGGGACGGGATCTGGCGGCGCTGCGCGACCGCTATCGCACTCAGGTACAGGCGCGGATTCAATCGGCGGCTACCAATATAGAGCGGGACAATATTACCCGCTGGGATTTTGGTCGACTGGAAACTGCGGTCAATCTCAGTCGCGGCGGCATTCAGATTCGCGCCTATCCGGCATTGGTAGACAAGAATACTCATCTGGCATTGCAGGTACTGGACGACCCGGTGCGCGCCCGCGAGCAGACCCGTCGCGGTCTGGCGCGGCTGCTTGGCCTGGAGTCGCCGGCGTTGATCAAGTATCTACAAAAGGAGCTGTTCAAGGGGCAGGAGCTGGCGCTGTCGGTGGCTGGTCTCGGCAAACGCGAAGCTGTGGTGGATGATGTGATTCTCGCCAGCTGGCGCCATCTGTGCCTCGCGCAGGAGCAGGCATTTCCTCAGGACCGCGCCGAGTTCGAAGCGCTGTTGGCTTTGGGTAATCGTCAGCTGGTGGCCACTGCACAAACCCTGGCGCAGGATCTCGGCAAGAGTTTTGAGTTGCTGGTGGAGGTGCGCAAACAGCTCAAGCAGCAGCGCAATGCGCTGGCCTTGGCCTATTGTCTGAGTGACATAGATGTGCAATTAAAAGGCTTGTTCTATCTCGGGTTTGTCTATCAGACGCCGCCCCAGTGGCTGGCTCAGTACCCGCGCTATTTACGCGCTCTGCAACAGCGTCTGGAAAAGGCGTTGCTCAATCCGCAAAAAGATCGTCTGCAATTGCAGGAGGTGCAGGGCCATTGGCAGAGACTGCAGGAGTTTCTCCAGTCGCGCGGAGAGGGCAGCGAGACGCTGCTGATGAGTCATCCGGCGTTGAGCGACTACCGCTGGTGGATAGAAGAGCTGAGGGTTTCACTTTTTGCACAGACACTGAAAACCCAGGTGAGCATTTCGTCCAAGCGTCTCGACAAACAGTGGCAGGATGCGCTGGAAAGTGTAAAGAATGGTTGATCCGGCCAGATACCGGCACCGGATAGGGAATCTCAATTGACCGGGCGAGGTCTTTCTGTGATAGCGTTGCGCTGTTGTTCAGGAGTACCCAATCAGGTTTTTCAACCCACAGTGTTTAAGGAGATTCCAATATGAATAAGAAACCTCTCTCACCTCTGGCGGCCAGTCTCGGCGCTGCACTGCTCACTTCTCTCGCACTCTCTCCCACCGCTCTGGCAGAAACTCCAGCCGCCCAGCCACTTCCCGCCGGTTACAACCTGGCTGCCGCTGATACCGAAGGCAAGTGCGGTGAAGGTAAATGCGGCACAGACAAAGCCGAGGATGAAGGTAAATGTGGCGAAGGCAAGTGCGGCGAGGGTAAATGCGGCACAGATAAAGCTGAAGCCGAAGGCAAATGTGGTGAAGGCAAGTGCGGCGCCAAGGAAAAGAAAGCCGAAGGTGAAGGAAAGTGTGGCGAGGGCAAATGCGGCCACTGATGCCGTCACCGGCACTTTTGCCATTGCTTGGCGGTGCGGGCCTGGGTCTGCGCCGCAGCCTTTTGGCGGATCTTGCCGAGGTTGATCGCGAACAGCTGGCCTTCATGGAAGTGGCGCCGGAAAACTGGATAGGTGTAGGTGGCCGTCTCGGACGGCAGCTGCGCAGCTACACCGAAAGATTTCCCTTTGTCTGTCACGGGCTGTCGCTCTCCATAGGTTCGCCTGCGCCTTTGAATATGGAGCTGCTCGCGGCGGTTAGGCGATTTCTGCACGAACACGGCGTGCACTGTTACAGTGAGCATCTGAGTTACACCAGCGATGATGGTCAGCTTTATGATCTGCTGCCTATCCCTTTCACCGAAGAGGCAGTTCACCATGTGGCTGCCCGTGTGCGTCAGGCCCAGGATTTTCTCGGTCAGCGCATCGCGCTGGAAAATGCTTCCTACTACTGCGTGCCTCTGGCGGAAATGACCGAGCTGGAATTTATTCAGGCGGTGATATCCGAAGCCGACTGCGATCTGCTGCTGGACGTGAATAATGTTTACGTCAACAGCATCAATCACAATTACGATCCCGTGGCGTTTATGCGCGGCCTGCCGGGTGAGCGTATCGCCTATATGCATGTGGCTGGTCACTACTGCGAAGCGGAAGATCTGCGTGTGGATACTCACGGCGCGCCCGTGATAGAAGATGTCTGGCAGTTGCTGGCAAAGGCCTATGAGCTGTTTGGCTTGCGGCCCACCTTGCTGGAGCGGGATTTCAATATTCCTCCTGTCGCTGAATTGCTAGCAGAAGTGGCCCATATTCGTCAGTTGCAACATCACCTGCTGGCATCACAGGAGCTGTTGCAGGCATGAGTCTTACCCGCGAATTACAGCTGAGTTTTACCGGTTATTTGCGGGACCCGCGCAAAACGCCCTTGGCACCTCCTCACGCTGCGCCCATGGAAGAACGGCGACTGGTGATTTATCGCGATCTGGTTTTCAACAATGTCGCCAGCTTTATTGCCGGTGCTTTTCCCATCATCAAGCAGATATTGCCAGAGGATCGCTGGCAGCAACTGGTACGGGATTTTTTGATAGAACACCGGGCGCAAACACCCTATTTTCTGGAAATCAGTCAGGAGTTTCTTCGCTATCTGGAAGATCGCGGTCAGCGTCCGGACGATCCGCCTTTTCTGCAAGAGCTGGCTCATTACGAGTGGATAGAGCTAGCCCTGGATGTGGCCGATGTGGAATTGCCGCCAGTGAGAAATCCGGCACAACCTCTGGCTGATGATCAGCCACTTTGGGTCTCGCCTCTGGCCTGGAGTCTTGCCTATGCCTTTCCTGTGCATCGCATAGGGCCCGGTTTTCAGCCGCAACAGCCGGATGCTGTGCCCACTCTGTTGCTGGCTTACCGCAACAGAAACTATCAGATAGGTTTTATGGAATTGAATCTACAGGGTTACAGACTCTTTCAGCAGCTTGAGTTATCGCCGGGATTGAGCCTTGCGGAGCATGTCCAGCAACTGCGCGTTGTGGAATTGAGAGATGAAAAGGCGATCACAGGAGCCAGGCGCCTGGTAACAGAATGGTTTGAAAAGGATTTGTTACTTGAACAACCGGTTGCTCAATAATCGCGTGGATTGCGGTTTAGCCAGTAATCACTTACCTGCAACAGCAGGTCGGCAAACGCATTGAAGTCAACGGGCTTTTGCAAGTAGCTGTTCACTCCGAGATTGTAGCCATCGAGAATATCCGATGTTTCATCGGATGTGGTCAGAATCACAATCGGAGTCTGCTGAAAGCTGGCGTGTTGTCTCAGCTCTTTCAGAACTACCAAGCCGCTGATACCCGGCAATTTC
>ENA-UOVV01001330-UOVV01001330.1-compost-metagenome-genome-assembly--contig:-NODE-1330-length-19215-cov-4.582724_pt1 | contig 19215 bp, 12 predicted proteins | sample MGYA00238155_ERZ761577 | MGnify/ENA primary metagenome ERZ761577 (study PRJEB28898, sample SAMN06268775) | compost metagenome | isolation source: Emeryville, CA | place: USA:Emeryville, CA | collected...
GCTACTTTTACCTGATCAGCGAACTGGCTGGTAGCAACCGAAGCTGAAGACAATGTGTTGATATTGCTAACTGTTTCAGTCAGATTTTTAAGGCCTTTACCCAGGCTGTCGAATATTTCCGGTGTAACTTTCGCATTGGCCAAAGCACTGTCAAGTCCTGCCGTCAGGCCGGCACCGGCTCCCGCAGTTGACTTGGTAACCTTGGGTCCGCTGTAATCATCTGAAAGTTCGGGATAAACTCTCTCCCATTCATAGTCCTTGGATTTCTTCTGCACGGCTTCGGCCAGTGCGTAACAGAGGAAGATAAATGCCTCAGTACCCAGACCAATGGTAAGCATGGTTCCACCACCTTCCCAGTGTTGGATTTTGAAAAGGGCACCCACGATAACCACAGCTGCACCGACACTGTAGACTACGGGCAATACTCGATCAAAGAAGAAATTTGAGCCGCTACTTTGAGCCATAAATTGAAATGTTAAACAGTGAATTATGGGGTTTATCTTATACTAAACAAAGCTTCAGGAAGCCACCGGCTGGCAGCTTCCTGAGTTTTAAAATCTTACTGCGATTATCTTCTGCTTGCACCCTTGTGTCCTTCGATATTAAGCATCACATTGCGGAAACCGATATAGGCCCGGCGCTCGGTTTCGTACTCATAGGTACGGGTACCAATTTGAAGGAAATAGGCAATATCTTTCCATGAACCGCCTTTCACGACCTTACGGGGCTCGTTGGGATCCTCATGTTTGGGGGCCATATCCCAGGTAACGGCAAAGGCATTGTCGGCATAGGCGTCGAGTGTCCACTCTGCTACGTTCCCAGACATGTTATACAGGCCGTAGTCATTAGGGTTATACGCATTTGCCGGTGCAGTATAAGGATAGCCGTCGGCATCATAGTTTCCTCGCTGCGGTTTGAAGTTGGCCAGGTAACAACCCTTTGCGTTAATGGCATAAGGGTTACCCCAGGGATATTTCACCCCTGCGCGGCCTCCTCTGGCCGCCCACTCCCACTCCGCTTCGGTTGGCAATTTAAATTCCGGCGAAGGCATCAGACCTTCCTGTGCCCGGTATTCGTTGTAAAGATTCGAACGCCATTTGCTGAAGTAGTTCGCGGCAATCCAGCTCACACCCACCACCGGATAAGTATCGAAAGCAGGATGCTGGAAATAATATTCTACCATCGGGTCTCCGTTGGTATAGGTGAAGTCTCTTTTCCAAACGGTAGTATCAGGGTAATATTCCTTCATAATGACATCTTCACCCAGTACCGAAATGGAATCCGTCAGCAAGGCATTGGTAAACTGGCGGTATTCGTGGTTGGTAATTTCCGTGTCATCCATGAAGAAGGCCATGATCGTAACTCTTTTATTGAAGTTCGACATGGTCGCGGCAATGTCCTGATCGGTCTGACCCATGATAAACGACCCGGAAGGGATCGGTACCATTCCTACTGGAGTAGTCTGTTTATAGCCTTTACGATAGGTAGCAGTCACTTCACCGTTTATCACACCGGTATCGTCATTTCCGCCTCCTCCGAATTTGCTTTTGATGAACCCACAACTCTGAATCATTAATACGCCCATCAAAACACAACACAGCTGCCCCCCCCTCCGAATTAACACGTTTAGCTTCATTTTATCAATCGCTTGTATATAAACAGTACTATAAACGAGTTCCTTTATGATTTAGTATGCAGCGAACTCCGCTCGCATACTTTTTGAACACTTCCAAACAGGTCAAGGCCTGAGCCTTTTTTATTCCCTATCAAAACGCAGTGGTTGCAAATATTATTATCAAAAAGCACACCACAATATTATTGCGTAAAAATAAATATCACTACAATAACATTTGCCCGATGAAGGGTTTATTTCACATCCGGTTACCCCAGGGGCCTAAAATCTGAACCGGGGTGTACGGATAATGCTCTTCTGCCCCCGCTGCTGCTGTCCGAAAACATAGGAAAGCATTACTTCGTAGGACATGGGAGACTTCGCTTTATTCCCTCCTCTCACAATATCAAACGAGCCTGAGAGCCTCAATGACCGGTTGGGCAGGAGATAGGTTCCAGCATGTGCGATGGCGATCACATCCTCATGGCGGTAGGTAACCCCGGCAAAAACGCGCTGGTCGAAGGTCAGCAGCGCCCCACCTTCTACGGAAAGTGCACCGGTAGTCATCCTGGCCAGGACCATGGGTTGTACCTCCAGGGAGTATCCGGCCGAGATGTAGGCTCCCGCATTCAGGTAATAGACCATCGACAAGGGGTTCTCTGCTGCACTGCTTCCCAGCTTGAATTTCGGCTGGGTCAGATGGGCTGCAGAGGCGCCGATATAATACTGGTCGCTTTCAAAATGCAATCCAAGGGAGAAATCAGGCTGAATTTCTGATACTACCCCGGTTTGAAAAATCGGATCATCGATATCGGGAAACTCCGGCCGTAGCTGGTCGTAGTCCATCGCCTGCCGGTAAATGCCCCCACGGGCACCGATGGCGAGCGTTCCACCTCCCAGGCCCAGCCGGTAGGCAGCCGAAATCTGCAGATCCTGCTGGCTCAGTGCTCCGATCTTATCGTTCAGAACATTGATCCCTACCCCAAAATTTCCGAAAGGAATACTGGCTGTCAGCAGCTGAGATGTAGCACCGCCTCCTTTGTCAATATTACTGGGCTTATATCCGGTATACTGGGACCGGTAAACCAGCCCCGCCTGGGTTTGATTACCCTTGCCTGCGGCAGCCGGATTGAACAGAAGCTGATTGAAATAAAACTGACTGAGCTGAACTTCCTTCTGAGCTTCTGCTCTTGAAAAGAATATAAGGGCAAATATCATCAAGCCATACTTCCTAATCATCTGGGAATAGCTGGAAAATGCCCTCATACTCTTAAAAGCCTATGTAGTTAGTTTCTGATTTTTATGTGTTAACGTAAACACCCTGTTTTCTCGTTTACACAATACGCAAAATCATTCGATTTTGTTGGCTGCCCGGATATAAAGTTCCAGTGCACCTGCCATGGAGGGAGCCGCAGGCAGGGGAGCCTGAATATCCAGGATCAGGCCGGCATCCACAACAGCCTTGGCTGTGGTAGGTCCGAATGCAGCTATCCGCGTATTATTCTGCTTGAAATCGGGGAAATTGTCGAACAGTGACTTAATTCCCGATGGGCTGAAAAACGCAATGATATCATAATTTACGTCTTTCAGGTCTGAAAGATCCTCGGATACGGTCTGATACATGGTAGCTTCGGTAAACTGAAGGTCCTCTGCACCGGCAAACTCCGGGATATCGCTCCGGCGGATATCCGAACATGGGTAGAGGAACTTTTCTCCCTTGTGTTTGCGGATCAGTTCGATCAGTTCCGACGCTGTCTTGGTACCGTTGAAGATCTTTCTTTTTCTAATGACTATATATTTCTGCAAATAGTTGGCTGTAAGCTCCGAAATACAGAAATATTTCATGCTGGCCGGCATTTCTATCTTGCCCTCCGCACAGATTCTGAAAAAGTGGTCTATGGCGTTTCTGCTGGTGAAAATGATCGCCGTATGGTCAAGAATATTGATTTTCTGTTTCCTGAATTCTTTGTAAGAAAGCCCCTCAACCTGAATAAAAGGCCGGAAATCTAGCTTTATGTTATACTTCTCTGCAAGTTCGAAATAAGGCGAATTCTCGCCTGCAGGCCTCGACTGAGTAACAAGAATACTTTCAACTCTTGTCAATCTGTCGGGTTGGATGTTCAAGGTTTCACTCATTTAACTCTACTTTTGCCGATTCCGGTATGCCCAGAAAATTTACATTATAAACTTAACGCCGATGATGGGTGGTATCAATTCGACCACGCAAAGGTACGAAATTAAATAGAGATTTAGAAAACGACTGCTCTGATTGAGCAGGATATATAGTACTACGCAACGCACACAGTAATAGACTATCAATCCGAAAATTAGCTGGTTTCCGATCCCGTTTAGATAGCCTGGGGCCTGGAAAATCAGCAGCAGGATGCCCAGGGATACCGAACCGTAAAACATCAGCGACGACTGGAGGGTCTTGATGAAGTGTACGTGCATTATTTCTGTCAGGTTAAGGATCCCTGCGGTAATGGAAATAAAGAAGTATTTCAGGTAGAACATCACAAAGCATACGACGGAGAGCTGTGCAAAATTCCCCAGCAGCGCCCATACGTTATCCCTTTCACTGACGGCTAGGGACGGGGGCAGCACTGCGACTACATAACGGTCGACGGCCATCAGCAAAAAAGCGGTAATAAACGCCAGTACAGCCTCCATGACGATGATTACCGGATCATACGCCCGGTGGTGATGATAAAGGTCGGATCGGAAGTCCCGGCTGAGAAAAGACACCATGCCGGTGATTTTGTAAGCGACCGCGGGGGCCAGAAGGAAAACGACCGAGGATACCAGTACAATCAGCAGCCAGGCTATGCCGGAAAAGTCACGGAAAGCATGGGACGATTTCAGTTTTAGACTTACAAGGGAAGGCGACAGCAGTGAGAGGCTGTCGGAAGCCATGGTATTCAGCGGAGTAACGATGGCAGAGTTGATACCCTCCAGGCCCCTGAGTCCGAATACGGTCAGCATCAGCTCACGGGCGCCATACCTGCTGTACAGACTGTCACAGGATATAGTGCCAGTCACCCGCCGCAAACGTTTTCTGCAGGGCTCCGTTGATGAAAAGGTACCCCTCCCGGTTGGTCTTCAGGATAAAGGTAAAGTGACGCTCCCGAACCAAGTCAAGTACAATACTTACGGAGGGCTCCATTTCATGTAGGGCTGCCAGATAGGGCACGTAGTTACCGAACTGTTCATCATAGACCAGCCAGTCCTCGCGACAATCCCTTACCAGCTGATAACCCTCCGGTACCGTAACGGTAACCGCCATCAGCTTCGGACCGGTAAGCAGGAAACTGCATACGGCCAGCAGAAGTTTCAGATAGCGCCTGTTTCGCAACATTCGGATCGTTTACAAATAAAATCGCCCCGGCAGCAGGAAATGACCCTTAAGTGCCGAGGCGATATCAATTCGTATATGACAGATTATCTTGATTCTCTCAGGGCTGCCAACATGGTTTCTCCGATGACGGCAGGAGACTCCGCCACGTAAATGCCGTTTTCCTTCAGAATCCGGATTTTTGCCTCAGCTGTATCATCGGCGCCGCCGATAATAGCTCCGGCATGACCCATACGGCGTCCTTTGGGAGCTGTAGCACCGGCGATAAAACCGACAACCGGTTTGGTAGTACCCGATGCCTTGATATAACGGGCTGCTTCCGCTTCCATTCCTCCACCGATTTCACCGATCATTACAATCGCTTCGGTTTCGGGATCTTCGATCAGGAGCTGCACAGCTTCCTTGGTAGTAGTTCCTATGATGGGGTCACCACCGATACCGATAGCAGTAGTTTGTCCCAGTCCCGCACGGGTCAGCTGATCTACCGCTTCATAGGTGAGGGTACCTGATTTCGAAACAATGCCGACCGTTCCTTTCTTAAAGATGAAACCGGGCATGATACCTACTTTACATTCTTCTGCGGTGATAATTCCAGGACAGTTAGGGCCAATAAGGCGGACATCCTTCCCTGCAAGGTATTGCTTGGCAATGGTCATGTCTTTAACCGGAATTCCTTCGGTGATACAAACCACTACCTTGATACCTGCGTCTGCAGCTTCCATAATGGCGTCTGCAGCAAATGCAGGAGGTACAAAAATAATGGAAACATCGGCGCCGGTACTTTTTACAGCCTGTTCTACCGTGTTGAAAACGGGCCGTTCCAAGTGACGCTGCCCACCTTTTCCAGGAGTAACACCTCCTACCACCTGAGTTCCGTACTCAATCATCTGGTTGGCATGAAATGTTCCCTCTGAACCTGTAAATCCTTGTACTATTACTCTGGAATCCTTATTGACCAAAACACTCATGAGAAGAAATCTGTTTTTTGGCAAAAGTATAAGTAAATGCCGTAAGTAACAATATATAGTTCTGAATTTGTAAATTGCTCAACCCTTAATTTTATATTTAAGCGGCGATCACTTCTGTACAATTTCCTGGTAGTATGTCTTCTGAAATCTTTTCCGTTCTGGTACTGGCAGCCATTTCGCTCTTCGTGGTAAGCAACCAGTTTTCAAAAGGGCACAGCTCATACCGCGTCTTAATCCTCATCATCACCACGCTTTTTCTGCTGCCAGCCGTACTTTATCTTATTCCTGAAAACGGTAATACGGGGTTCGACAAACTGCTGCTGTTTTCCTTCTCGCTCGAAAATACGCTGGCCTATGCCCTGCTAATCCTTTTGTTCTGGGGACTTACCATGCTGCTCGACATTGGTCCCTGGGCCATCCTGATTACGGCGGCCATTTCCGGCCTGCTGCTCTGGGCGACCTGGGATCCAAAATGGAGACCCCTTCAAATGGTGATTCGTTCCTTCTTCGTCCTTTTTGCCATGTTCATCGCCATCTACGGGCTGATCAGAAAGCAGAAAAATGGCCTTTGGATGGTAATCTCCCTCATTTCCCTGGCATTTGCCCTGAAGCCTACCCAGCTAATCCCATTTATGGGTGCGTTTGAAAGCCACAATTACCTGAAGGCAATCGCCATGTTCTGCGCCGGAAAGGCAATTTCTTCGGGTAACCGGCTGATTTTTGGCAGGTAATCAGGAAGCGTAATTCTTTGCTTCGCGGATAATCCTTTTGTACTCAGCGAATTCCAGACATTTCTTATAATAAGACTTCGCCAGCTTTTTGTCGCCTGCCCGGTCAGCAATTCGGGCCAGTCCTGCATAGGCCATCGCATGGTATTCCTTAACGTACTGCTGTTCTACCGGTGCGGCTATCACCTTTTCATAAAAAGCCTTTGCCTCAGTGTCATTTTTTTCATGTTCCTTCAGCAGGCCGTCGAGGCAGTTGCGGGCTTTTACAATCATCGTGATTTTAAACCTGTCAAGACTTCTGACCTCCTTCTGAGCTTCTGCATAACGCCCGACCAGGATCAGGTTTTCAACGTAACGCATACGATAGACAGGGTTATGCGGATATAGACGTCTGAGTTTCCCGGTGTAGTTCAGTGCATCCGCAATGCGGTCTTCGTAGGCAATCAGGATATGGGAAAGGTAATAGCAGGTCTCGGCCATGGTAATGACACCCTTGTCCGCACCTGTCCGAAGCTGGGTCAGTCCTTTTGCCTTGTCGCCGCTTTTGAAAAAGATCATGAGCGGCTTGACGATGGGATACATCTCGGGATATACATTCACATAGTAGTTGTACAGCCCGCTGGTGAAGTAGAAATCGGGATTAATCTTGACGTGGTCCATTCCGTCGACGAGCGCCTTGTAGGCTTTTCTCGCCTCCCCTACCGCCTTTAGAAACTCTCCGCGGTAATTGTAGGTCATCGCAATGTAGCCATGACTGGCCATGGTGAAAAATACGGCTTCCGGATCGGAACTGTCGGCACCGTACCGCTGACGGGTGGCATTCTGGCATTTCTGCAGGAGCTGCAGATATTCGGCAAGACGCGCCTTGTTGCTGTCGAGCGGAAGGTATTTCCAGCTCATGGTGAAGGCCTCCAGCAGATAGGTAACAGGGTGCCCCGGATACATTTTCTCGATCTCGGCTGCGTATTTTTCAGCCTTTTCAAACTCAAAATTATAAATGTGGTCAATGCTGGTTTTTACCAAAGCCATCGCTTCCGGATTTTCCAGAAACTGGGCTTTCACCGTCCCGAAGGGGAGCAGGAGCAACAGTAGTGCGGTAATTTTTTTCGTCATGGCATTTTAAAAAAAACCATATTGCAGCGCCTTGGCACTACACTAGGGTTCTTGTTCTAACAACATTCCAGGTCCCCTGGTTTCACAATATTGAAAAAGTACAACACTTTGATTTTCGGATAAAATGATCAGATACGAAGGATTCCGATTAGGTAACGGTCTGCAGGTGTATGTTCACGAAGATCCGGCCACCCCTATGGCTGTCGTGAATCTGACCTACAACGTAGGTTCAAGAGACGAAAATGAAAACCTGACCGGCTTTGCCCACCTGTTCGAACACCTGATGTTCGGGGGAACGGAGCATATTCCTTCCTACGACGAACACGTGCAGAATGTGGGGGGAGAATGCAATGCTTTCACTTCTTCGGATATTACCAATTATTACATCACCTTACCGGCCGCGAATGTGGAAACCGCTTTCTGGCTGGAATCGGACCGCATGAACGGGCTGGACATCAACGACCGCACCCTGGACATCCAGCGGCATGTGGTCATTGAGGAATACAAGCAGCGTTACCTGAACCAGCCCTATGGAGATCTGTGGCTGAAAATCCTGCCATTGTCCTACTCGGTACATCCTTACCGCTGGGCAACGATCGGGAAAGACATTTCCCACATAGAAAATGCATCAACAGCCGATGTAAAGGCATTTTATCAGAAATATTACAACCCCGGCAATGCCGTGCTGGTGGTCGCCGGAAATGTAACTGTTGGCCAGGTTAGGGAACTAGCGGAAAAATGGTTTGGGGGGTTACCGGTTACCGAGGCGATTCAGCGGCGGCTTCCCGAGGAACCGCGGCAGACCGCCCCCCGCCTCGATCAGATAGAGGCCAGTGTTCCCCTCGATGCCATTACCAAGTCGTTCCATATGCACGGCCGTTTTCAGGAGGGTTTTATCGAAGCAGATCTGCTGAGCGACATTTTGGGAAGGGGGAAATCGTCCCGGCTTTTTCAGAAACTGGTGAATGAATCAGGGATGTTTAACCAGATAAGCGCCCAGACTACATCCACACTCGATCCCGGTCTGCTGATCGTAAAGGGCTTTATCAATCCGGGCGTTTCCGTGGAGGAAGCCGATGGTGCCATTTCTGCAGTCATTCGTCAGCTGGTTGAAGAAGGTCCTACGGAAGAGGAAGTACTCCGCGCGAAAAACCAGGCAGAAACTACCCTCGAATTTTCGCAGGTAGAACTGCTCAACAGGGCCATGAACCTGGGGTATGCCGCGACGGCAGGAGATCCGGATCTGGTCAACAGCGACATCCGGCAACTGCAAAAAGTCACACGGAACGGTATCGCTGAAATCGGCCGGGAGGTGCTGCGAAATGATAACTGTTCGACTTTATACTACCGGCGCAGGCAAGGTTGATACCTTTTGCTGGAATTTTCATATTAAAATTGTATTTTTGACGGTTTTAATTCAAAATATTCAATTAGCTGATCTGAATGCAATATCAATCCCCACTAAAACTGGTGATGCTGGCCGTCCTGGCAGGATGGATGGGTCAGGCCTGTCAACGTACTTCCAACGCCAAGGTTGGGACGGAAATAACTACTCGTTACGAAGACAAGGCGACGTTACCCCAACGTGCCCGTGAGATTCGGGAAAATACGGCTCTGCAAGTAGCCGACGGTCTAAAAATCGATCTCTGGGCTACCGATTCCCTGATCGCCGACCCGATCGCGATTCACGTCGATGAGCAGGGTGCCATTTACTATAACCGGACTAACCGGACCAAAACGACCGAATTTGACATCCGCGGACATCAGAACTGGATGACACAATCCATTTCCTGGAAAACCCCGGAAGACCGTCGTCATTTCCTGCGGGAAACCTTTTCTCCCCAAAAGAGTGCTGAAAACAGCTGGTTGCCCGATTTCAACAATGACGGAAGCCACGACTGGCGGGACCTGACCACACATAAGGAAGAGGTCTGGAAGGTGATCGATACCGATGGAGACGGCATTGCTGACAAAGCGACGCTTGTCCTCGCAGACTTCAACGATGAGATATCTGACGTGGCGCATGGCGTTCTGGTTCGCGACAAAGATGCTTTCGTCACCGTAGCACCCGATCTATGGAAACTTGAAGACACAGACGGGAACGGCACCTGGGACAAAAAAACATCCCTCATTCATGGCTATGGTGTTCATATCGGTTTCAGCGGGCACGGTATGTCGAACCCGATCGAAGGCCCAGACGGAAAGATATACTGGAACATTGGGGATATCGGTTCTTACGTTAAGGTAGATGATAAGGGACGCAACCTGTCAGGAAATTCGGCAGGCTTCCTCCATGACCGCTCGAACGAGGGCACCATTTCGAGAATCAACCCCGACGGCACAGGTTTCGAAGTCTTTGCGGGAGGGATCCGGAATATGCATGAATTCGCCTTTGACGAATACGGTAACCTGATCGCCTGTGACAACGACGGTGACCACCCTACGGAAAGGGAAAGACTGGTTTATGTCGTCGACGGGATGGATGCGGGCTGGAGAACCAACTGGCAGTTCGGCAAGTATACCGATCCGCGCAACAACCGCTATAAAGTATGGATGGACGAAAAACTGTCGGTCCCGTACTGGGAAGGACAGGCGGCCTACATCCTCCCTCCCCTTACCAATTTCCACAACGGCCCGACAGGGATGGTTTATAACCCGGGCACTGCCCTGGGCAAGAAATGGCAGAACAAGTTTTTTGTGGTGGAATTTGTCGGCACCCCGGCACGATCGCCTATCTGGGCGTTCAGTCTCAAACCCAAAGGCGCTTCTTTTGAACTGGGTTCTGACGAAGCCATTGTAACCGGGCTTCTCCCCACCGGAATTCGCTTCGGCCCGGACGGGGCTTTGTACGCCGCCGACTGGATCAACGGCTGGGGCACGAAAAATTACGGCCGTATCTGGAAAATTGATGTTACGGATAAGGAAAACGACCTGAAGGAGGTGCGTAAGGAAACCCAGCGCCTGCTGCAGCTGAATTACCAGGCACAGAACCCAGAACTGCTCTACCAGTTGCTTTTTTACGGCGATATGCGCGTAAGGCAAAAGGCGCAGTTTGAACTGGCAAAACGCGGTAAAGCCGGAGAAGAACAACTCCTCAAGGCAATCACTCAAAAAGAGAATCAGCTGGCACGGATTCACGGCATCTGGGGTATTGGCCAGCTGGCCCGTCAGGATGCGTCAGTGGGCAAGAGTCTGCTCCCCCTGCTGCAGGATTTTGATCCTGAGATCAAGGCCCAGGCGGCCAAAGTGATCGGCGATGAGGCGATACCGGGAGCGGGTTCGTTGCTCATACCGTTGTTGAAAGAGGAAAATGCCCGGGTGCGCTTTTTTGCCGCCCAGGCATTGGGACGTTTGAAATACCAGGATGCGCATCAGCCTATTCTGGACATGCTGGCAGCCAATAATGATCAGGACCTCTACCTGCGTCATGCCGGTTCGCTGGCTTTGGCGCGTATTGGCAACACCGCCGGATTGGCATCGTTGTCGAAAAGCCCCCACCGTTCACTCCGAATTGCGGCCGTACTCGCCTTACGCAGGTGTCGGAGCGAGCATTTGAAGCTGTTCCTGCAGGATGCGGATGAGTACATTGTAACAGAGGCCGCGCGAGCCATTAACGATGACGAGTCACTGTTCCCCCTTGCGTTTCCGGAGCTGGCTGCTACGCTGACGGAAAAACGTTTTACTTCAGAGCCCCTGATTCGCAGGGCGATCAATGCCTCCCTCAGGCTAGGCGATATGGAGTCCCTGAACAACGTCATCCAGTTTGCCAAACGAAAAGATGCTGCTCCCGTGCTCAGAGCCGAAGCGGTTGCGACGCTTTCAACCTGGGCGAATCCTTCGGTGCTGGACCGTGTTGACGGCCGCTACCGGGGTGAAATCAAGAGAGATCCGGCACCGATTATCGCTGCTCTCCGGCCGCACCTGGCGGAACTGCTGAATGAGTCGGATCCGGAAATTGTTGTGGCGGCGCTCCGTATAATTACCGAATACAAATACACTGCGCTCAACGACCGCCTGGCCGAGCTGAGCAGTTCGCATTCCGCTCCTCAGGTGAGAATAGCTGCACTCGGAGCACTGAAAGACCTGGGTTATGCAAACCTGGAGCCTCTGATCCGGAACAGCATGAAAGATGAAAATGCAGTAGTACGTGCGGCTGCCCTGAACGTGCTGGAAGGATCTGATCTATCGGAAACCGCCCTGAACGATATCACCGCGGCCATTTTCGATAAGGGAAGCCTGGTAGAACAGCAGCAGCTCATCAACCTGCTGAAACAGTATCCGCTAGCCAAGACAGAAAAGATTCTTACTCAATTGACCGACAAACTGCTCAGCAAACAGCTTGATCAGGGGATTTCGCTCGAACTGGGTGAAACGATCGCAGCCTCGGGTTCTGAAGCGCTGGCGAAAAAATTTGCCACGTTCAAAGCCGTCAACAACTTTGCTGATCTGGAATTTGGCGGAAATGTTTACCGGGGCCGGCAGATCTTTTTTAACAACAGCGCCGCGGAATGCGTCCGATGCCATGTGGTCAACGGACAGGGTGGAGAAGTCGGACCTGATCTTTCGGATATCGCCAATACGTTGACCCGTCAGCAACTGGTCGAAGCCCTCGTTTCACCGAGTGCCCGCCTGGCTCCAGGATACGGAATGGTCGTACTCACATTAACCGACGGTACATCGGTGAGCGGGATACTCATGGGTGAAGACAGCAAGGAAGTGACACTCAAGACTTCTGAGCCGGAAGCCCTGTATATCCCTGTTGGGCGTATTGCCAGCCGGACCACCGTACCCTCGAGTATGCCGGATATGTCAGCTATTTTGAGCAAGCATGAAATCAGGGATCTGGTACAGTTCCTGTCTACCCTCAAAAAGAAATAAAGTAACGGTTGCCACAACCGTATTAAAACCTAATGAGGCCGTCCCGGAATGATGTTTCCGGGACGGCCTCGACTTTTCTACGCTAAAGACAAAAGAATTCGGGTTATAGCTTCGCCTCTCTTCGTTGGAAAGGGCGCATGAGGTGAGGTATTCCCCTCTCAAAAACCCTCATTTGCCCAGCATCGGAAACAGCCGCTTAATTTCAGCATCATCCGGCTGGCTTCCGTATTCCGTAATTTCGAACGTTTCAGCCATTTTGAGCTGACCAGCTCTGGCCGTACCGTACCATTTGGTGAGGGAAGCTCTGACTTCCTCGGTCACGGTATAACGGGGTGCCACCCAGTTTCTCAGCCATGCCTTCCTTTCTGTGGGGCTACCGGGTACGTCTCCCAGTCGTCCTGCAGTCCAGGGCAGCCATTCGTAAAATTGCGAGACGTGTGCGTCACATGCCGCGAGCTTCTTCTCAAATACGGGCTCAATGTCCACCGCTATGTCAGGGCGATGCGGATTGGGTCGTTGAAAACGGTCGCGCATGTACAGGAAAACCGGATTCTTTTTCAGGGGTGGTACGCTGCTGAGCATATTCGGCACAATCACCATATAGGAGGCATCCTGCACCAAAATGGCCGCATTGCGGTGATCGGGGTGGTAATCGTTGGGGCGGTGGGAAATAACGATATCCGCATTCCATTCCCGAATCATACGTATTACCTCGAGGCGATTCTCCAGCGTTGGGAACAGTTCACCGTCATGGACATCCAGTATTTCATAAGTCACTCCCAGCCGCCGGCCTGACTCCATGGCTTCTTCAAAACGGCGGCGTGCCAGCGGGCCTCCACCCAGGTCCTGATGCCCTTTGTCGCCATTGGTCAGGGAGACAAACTTAACGGCATGCCCCAGGGCTACGTAGTGGGCTGCCAGTCCCCCGGCACCGAGCTCGCAGTCATCAGGATGGGCTCCGATGACGATCACTCTGATCTGCTGGTTGTCCTGTCCAAAGGTGAGTGAGAACGAAAAGATAATAGCCAGAAATAAAAATAGTTTTCTCATAGGTTTGAATGGGTGTTACGCCTTAATACGCCGCAGAAATTATTTACTTACTCACTGTAAAACTATAGCTGCCCTTTTTCGAAAGCTTCCGGGCCCTGAATTTCAGCCGGTACAGCTCTTCACCCCAGACAGAAGAAAGCCGCCTGTCGGTTTGGGAGATGGTTTCGAGTGTTGCCTCGAAAATTTTGGGATCATAAATCAGCTTCAGGGATTCCACATTCAGCCGGACTACCCCCTCTTGGGTAAGGTCGGGTTTGCGGGCCAGCATGAAAACGTACTCATTGCTCGCTTTCGGATCCTCGATTTCAAACCGGTCTTCCATGGTGAATTTATCTCCCAGTCGGTATTGTTTGACCCAGCTTTTAACACCCGCCTCGGCACCATATGCGCCTGCGATATCGAGGCTGAAGAGCATTCTGGCCGGATCGAATGCGATATTACGGGAACGATATTGTCTTCCGGGCAATTGTTCCCTTCCGTTAATGACCGGCAGATTATGAAAACCGCTTTGCATGGTCCAGATGGAATAACGTTCACTGCTGAAAGTCTGCCGGGTATAAGTTCCTACACCTACGTCGATCAAAACCGGCTCATTCTTATAATACAGCAGGAATGAACCGACATCATTGTGATTGTGACTTTCTGCATTGTAACCTCCTTTTCCGGCAAAGAAAAAGTCGCCTTGCCGCATATAGCAGAACTCAGTCCCTGGATACCAGGAATGAGCTCCGGTATAGACAGCCGGGTTTACCTTACTGATCTCGCGGGCTGTTGTCAGGTTTTCGAAGATGCGGAAAAGATCGCGTCCTGCATCAATACTGAACTTGCCCCCCTCGTGCTGCAGAAGGTAACTGCTGAAGGAAGTCATGATGTCACTGCCCACGGCTTTTCCATACCGGTAAATGACGCCCGCAGGTTCTCTTCCTTTCGCCGACGCATCCGCAAAATTGACGACCCAGCCATTGCCTATGTAGGATTTGGCGATATACTCGCCCATATTGCGGATAATGGGCTTGTCGAAAATGGATACTTTCCCACCGGTACCGTATCGAAGCATTTCGAGGTAATCATACATTTTCCCTGCAGCGTGTCCCCAATAGGAAGGGCCTTCTTCACAGGCACCGTCCTCATGGTTGTAATTGATAAACTGGTCGGTGGAGACCATGGTGCGGTGTACAGCCCGGGCAAGCTTGTCCGGATCATTTTCGAGCAGCAAGTAAGCCGATAGCACGTTGAAATTACACCAGGGATTCCAGTTATTGACCATTCCTCCGGGTGCCAGGTTAAAGGCCTGCCACCAGAAATCGCTCCTCTCCATATAGGGGTCCAGGATTCTTTCCTGCAGGTTCTGCCTCAGCCGGCTGCTGATGACCGGGTTGATCTTATCCATAGGTTCCCTGAGGAAATAGTAGGTCCAGGCGAAAAATGAGCCGAGATCGCCCGATGTAAGGTCAATGACGGGCTGGTTCACATCGGGAAGGGACCGCCCGGGCAGGTGCGCCGAGAGGACCCAGGTCGACATTTCGCAGAAAAACCAAACACCATTCACGATCTGGTCCATGTAACGGCCTTTGCCTTCGACCAGTTCGGCCAGTACGAGGTCCTTGAGCGCGCTGATATTGGCATTGAAAGGCGCTTCCATAATCTGTCGGGAACCGCTTTTCTCAAACTCGATATAATCGGTTGCTTTCACGACAATCCATTGAAACTGCAGAGCCTTGTCCCCTTTTTCCAAAATTTCGCTGCGGTAGGAACCCGCCAGTTTTTCCCAACCGGCACGATCGGAATAGGATGGATAGGGCACCCATTGCTGGTTCAGCACCAGGGATTGTTTCAGACGTTCGATATCCGCTGCATTCTGAAGCAGGTTCCGTTCTTCCCAGGCGAAGGCGCTGAACGATACCAGGAAAAGGATCAGGGTGGTTAGCTTTTTCATAAGGGTCAGTTAAATGAAGAAACCGACCGGAAATTAAAAAAAGAATTTAATTCCCGGCCGGTTATCAGGTTGAAAGATTACTCAGGTGGTTAATCCCAGCCTGGGTTTTGAGTCAGGGCAGGATTCATTTCGATCTCCTGTCCCGGAATAGGCCAGAGAACATGACGGTCCTGGAATCCTCTGGTCAACAGGTTGTCGCCGAGTATACCCCTTTCAATTACACCGCCGGTATAGGCTTTAAGCAATCCCCAGCGTTTCAGGTCGAAATAACGATGTCCCTCGCAGGCCAGTTCAACCGCCCGTTCGTGGATAATTCGTTGTCTCACCTGATCCTGTCCGCTCACTGCCAATGCAGGGTTTCCACTGTTCAGACCGGGCATGGAAGAACGCTGTCTCACCTTGTTAATTTCAAGAATGGCCTTGTCCACTTCACCCATTTCGTTGTAGGCTTCAGCCAGCATGAGGATGACGTCGGCCAGACGGATCAGCGGGAAGTTGATAGGCGTATGGGCACGGTCGGTAATATCCCCGTTCATGTTTCCTTCCGCCACAAATTTTCTCCACACGTAGGTATGCCAGCCGCGGTTGTTGCGAATCTGACCGAAGTTTTCGTTCGCACCGGTAGCGATCACCAGCTGCATCCAGCGTGGCTGATTGGCGTTCCATCCCAGCTGCCATGCGTATGGCACAACGAGGGTCTGGGTCATACGCGGGTCACGATTGCGGTAGATCTCACCCAGCTTCGCAGTATCCGGTACAGAGGTAAGGACTCCGGCATTCTGGGTAGCCTCGAACACCTGCTTTTTCACGGCGTCGCTGTTGTTGAAGCCGGGGAAGTGATCGTCCCAGTTGAACGGAGTTCCGTCCCGGTTCTCATACATGTCAGCCAGACGAGTACTTGGCATTCCGTTGTTCCAGCAGCTTCCGAAGCTGGAACGGGTTCCGAGGTAAAAAGTAAGCGGCATGCCGTAAGGGAAACCGACACCTCCCTTGTTCTGGATGGCGAAAATCATTTCACTGCTCGCATGACCTACGGGTCTGAACAGATCCGCATAGTTGGCATAGAGCGTGTGTCCGAAACTTGCAGACTTGTTGTAAACAACGTCTTCCAGGTCCTGTGCAGCCTTGGCCCACTCCTTATTATAAAGATAAACTTTACCTCTCAGGGCAATGGCCGCGCTCTTGGTAGCTCTTCCGTACTGAGCGGCTGGATAGGAAACCGGTAAAGCAGCGATGGCCTGATCGAGGTCATTGATGATAAAGGCACGAACTTCGTCTTCCGTGTTGCGCGGCTTGAGAAGTGTATTGAATTCCTTGTTCAGGTCAGTGCTTTCGTCGTAGATCGGGACACCTCCGAACAGGTTCATCAGGTTGAAGTAAAAAAGGGCTCTCAGGAAGCGTGCTTCCCCGATAACGGTCGTTTTCACTTCATCCGAGATATCCATGGTGGAGACATTGCGGATAACCGTGTTGGCCCGCTGCACTCCGTCAAAGGCTCTTTTCCAGCGATCGACTACCAGTCCGGTGCGATTGGTGAAAGTTCCGGCGATGATGTCACCCAAACCGGTCCCGTCGTAACCCAACGCGATGTCGGAAAGGTTATCATACATATTGTACAACCCGAACAGGGGATGTTCTTTCATGTCGGCATAAACCCCCATGACTCCCTGCAGGGCGTGCTCTTCGGTTTTCCAGAATGATCCGGCACTCACCTTGTCATAAGGCTTCGTGTCGAGGTCGAAGCATCCGCTAACAACCAGCGTCAATGCTGCTATTAATATTCTTTTCATATGCTGTTTCAATTAGAAAGTGATGTTTACACCGAACAATAGCTGTTTCATGGTAGGGTACTGTGTACCGCTTACCTCCGGATCGAAACCCTTGTAACGGGTAAAAGTCAGGTAATTTTCCAGACCGCCGTAAATGCGGAAGGTATCCACCTGGAATCTGCGGCTGATGGATGCAGGGATCGTGTAGCCGAGCTGAACGTTTTTCAAACGCAGATAAGCCTTGTTCTGCAGCCAGAAATCACTTGCACGGGTATTACGGGTATCTGCATAGTTGAGGAGCCGTGGATAAGCCGCGTCGGTCCTGCCCTCATACCATCTTTTTTCGGCGATTTCCTTATTCACCTGGTAGCCCCAGCGAACTCCGGTTGTGTGGTAGTTGTCATGCCATACCTGCATCAGACCCGATGTCCCCTGCAACAGGGCTGAGAAATCGAATCCTTTCCAGTCCAGTCTCACATTCACGCCATACGCAATACGGGGAGCAGTACCATGGCCAATGGTCACGCGGTCATCGTCATTGATGATGCCATCCTTGTTGGTGTCCTCATACAGAAAATCTCCGTAGGTAGGCGTTCCGTAGGCTGCAAAAGGATTCCGCTTGTTACCCGTATTGGGATCCACGGGAGCGTTGGCGATCATATCCTCGACCAGCTTGTAGTCTTCCGGAGTCTGAATCAGCCGGTTCACCTTCAGCAGGTACTGGGTATTGATGGCGTATCCTTCCTGAATCAGGTTGGTACCGCTGATGGTACGGTCATTACCCTTGTATTTGGTCACCTTATTGTTGACAAAGGTGAAGTTACCACCGATGGAATAACCGAGATCGCCGGCCTTATCGCGGTAATTCAGGTTAAGTTCGATACCCCGGTTCTGAACTTCCGCCGCATTCTGCTTGGGAATCGAAGCATTTCCCACTACAAGCGGTGCAGGCAGGTCAATGAGGATGTTTTTGGTCAGTTTGTCGAACACTTCCAAAGATCCACCCAGTTTGTAATTGAACAGGTCAAAGTCGATACCCAGGTTGCTGACATAGGTGCTTTCCCAGGTAAGCGCTGCGTTGGAAAGCGCTGTCTGCGCAAAGCCTACGAAAATGTTGTTGTTCAGGATGTAGTTGGCAGCATTGTAAACGGCCTGATACTCATAGTTACCCACCGCGTTATTACCCAGCGAACCCCAGGAAGCACGCAGTTTCAGGTTTGAGAACCAGGGCACATCGAAGAAGTTCTCTTCCGAAATTCTCCAACCGGCCGAGAACGATGGGAAGGTTCCCCAGCGGCTGCTACCGGAAGCAAAGCGCGAAGTACCGTCACGGCGGATATTGGCCTCGAACAGGTATTTATCATCCCAGGCCAGGTTGATACGGCCGAAATAGGACCGCATGGCCCAGTCCGACGCATTACCGGTTGCTGCCGCATCGAGGGTAGCTGCATCGAGCACACTCAGATCCGGATCGATCAGGTCGTATTTGCTGCCCTGGAACCAGAAGTTCTTGTAGTATTCCTGGCTGGCACCCAGCAACAGGTTCATTTCCAGTTTGTCGGTCAGCTTACGGTCGTAGCGGATCAGACCGTCCATGTAGTAATTGTAGTCCTTTGTATTCTTGTTGCGGACCTGCGTACGGCCGGTGGCATTGTTGGCTACAGTATTGGTATAGAAATCCCAGCGGTCATTGAATACCGGCTGCGCATACTCGAGGTAATCATCCAAGGTATAGTTGAAGGAACCTTCGATGCTCAATCCTTCCATCGGACGGAGTTTACCGAAGAAGCGCGAGCTCAGTTTGTTATG
>ENA-UOVV01001331-UOVV01001331.1-compost-metagenome-genome-assembly--contig:-NODE-1331-length-19209-cov-5.999582_pt1 | contig 19209 bp, 16 predicted proteins | sample MGYA00238155_ERZ761577 | MGnify/ENA primary metagenome ERZ761577 (study PRJEB28898, sample SAMN06268775) | compost metagenome | isolation source: Emeryville, CA | place: USA:Emeryville, CA | collected...
TCGCTGCCCGGCGATCAAGGCGTCGGAACGCTCGACGCAAACGCGTTCGCCTTTCTCGATTTTCTCGCGGCCGCGGGCTTCAAGGCGTGGCAGATCTGCCCGCTCGGTCCCACGGGCTACGGCGATTCTCCTTACGCGTGTTTTTCCGCCTTCGCCGGCAATCCCTATCTGATCGATCTCGACGCGCTCGTGAGCGCCGGGCTGCTGAAATCCGCGTCCGTGCAACCGCTGCGAAACGGAGACCAATCGCGCGTGAGTTTCGGTCGTCTTTTCGAACAGAAATGGCCGGCGCTTTTTGAAGCGCATCGCACGTTCGTTGCTGGCGGCCGCAAGAATCAACCCTACGGCGACTTCGCTCGCTTCCGCACGGACCACGCGGAGTGGCTGAAACCTTACGCGCTCTATTCCGCGCTCAAAGGTCACTTCAACGGCCAGCCTTGGTGGGAGTGGCCCAGCGACGTTCGCAGTTTTGCCGCGGCCGCGAAATCTCCTCTCGCGACTCAACTCGCCGCGACCATCGAGGCCTACGAGTTCGTGCAGTATGTGTTCCTCGGCCAATGGACACGTCTGCGCGAGCATGCCACCGAACTGGGCATCTCGATCATCGGCGACATCCCCATTTTCACCGCGCTCGACAGCGCCGACACATGGTCGCATCCGCACCTTTTCCAACTGGATCGCAACGGACGACCGCTCGCCGTCGCCGGTTGTCCACCCGACTACTTTTCGGAAGACGGCCAGCTCTGGGGCAACCCGCTCTACGATTGGGACGCGCATGCGAAGGAAAACTACGCGTGGTGGCTCGCGCGGCTTCGCGCCCAGTTCTCGCTCTGCGATATCGTCCGCATCGATCACTTCCGTGGCTTTGAAGCTTACTGGTCGATTCCCGCGGACGCCCCCACGGCGCGTCCCGGCCATTGGGTGAAAGGTCCGGGGCTCGATTTCTTCGAAGCGATCAAACGCGCGATGCCCGAGGCGAAACTCATCGCGGAGGATCTCGGCGTGCTCACTCAGGGCGTGCTCGATCTGCGCGACTCCACCGGCCTGCCCGGTATGGCGGTGCTGCAATTCGCCTTCGGCGGTGGCGCGGACAACTTCTATCTTCCCCACAATCACCGCGCCAACTGCGTCGTGTATCCAGGAACACACGACAACGATACGACGCTCGGCTGGTATGCCTCGACCGACGAGAAGACGCGCGATCATGTGCGCCGTTATTTCCGCATCGATGGACGCGAGATCGGCTGGGATTTGATCCGCTCCGCGTATGCCTCGGTCTGCAATCTGGCGATCGTCCCGCTCCAGGATCTGATGAGCCTCGGCACGGATGCGCGTTTCAATCTCCCCGGCACGTCCAGTGATCGAAACTGGACCTGGCGTTACCGCGCCAACCAGCTCGAGGAACTGCGCCGAAATTCAGCGGCCTATCTGCGCGATCTCGCCGCGCTCTACGGCCGCGAGGGGCTGCCGAAGCTCAGCCCGCGAGAAAGCTGACGATCCGCGGGATCACTTCCGTGTTGGCGTCCGCCAGCACGTAGTGCCCCGCATCGGCGATCCGGTGCACGTCGGCCGACGGCAGCGCCGTGCGCCAGCGCTCCAAAAAGTGGTCGTTGAAGCAGAAGTCGCGGCCGCCCCAAATCACGAGCGCCGGATGCGTCCGAAAACGAAGCAACCCCTGCTCGACTTCTTTCAGGGTCCGCCAGCTCCGGTGCTGCGACGACATGGGGATGTCCTGCACGAACGCGCTCACGGCGACGCGGTTTGCCCACGAATCGTAGGGAAACAGAAAGCCGTTTTTCTCCTCGGCTGTCAGACCGCGGCGATGCATCGACATCCACGTCGCTGGCCAGGCGAAACCGTTGAAGCCGCGCACGAGCAACGGACCGATCGCGGGCGCCTTGCACAGTGCGATCCGTCCGGGAATGTGCTCGGACGCAAACGCTGCGGTATTCAAAACCACGATACGTCCGATCAATTCGGGATGCCGCGCCGCGAAACCGAAACCGATTGCGCCGCCCCAGTCGTGAACCACGAGGTGGATTTTTCGGAGATCGAGTTCGGCCACGAGGTGCTCGACGTCCGCGATGCGCCGCTCGAGCGAGTAATCGTAGTCCTGCGGCTTTTCCGAGAGTCCCATGCCGATGTGATCCGGCACCACGCAGCGCACGCGCGGCGATAGTGCCTGCACCAGCTCGCGGTAATAGAATGACCACGTCGGATTTCCGTGCAGCATCAACACCGCCTCGTCGCTGCGCGGACCTTCGTCGAGATAGCTCATCCGCGCTCCCTTGGGCGTCATGAGGCTGTGCGGAGAAAATGGATACAGCCTCGCCAGCCAGTCCGGGATGCGTGTCGGGGCGCTCATGCTCACCACTCCAGCGCCAGCATCAGGCAGTTCAGGCCGCTGCCGATTCCGAGCAGGCCGACGCGCTGACCTTCCGTCACCGCGCCCTGCTCAATCGCGAGGGCGAGCGTCGCGGGCAGCGCGACCGAGCCGGTGTTTCCGAGCGTTTCAAACGTCGAGAAATCCTTCGCCAGATCGAGACCGAGCGTCTCGTAGAGTTTGCGACGATGCACACTGCCCACTTGGTGGCAGATGAAACGATCGAAACTCGTGCCCTGCAGCGCGGTGAATTCGCGCCAGGTCTCCTGCGCCAGATTCACACCGGCGATCAGCAACTGTTCGGAATCGGTCTGCATCGCCAGTGACTCGGCACCGTAGGTGTCGCCCTGGCAAAGTTCGCTGTGCTGAGTTGCCGCACGGGCGCGGCCTCCGAGCAACCGATGCGCGCGTCCTTTCACCAGCGAGCGATGGCACACAACCGCGGCGACTGCGCCGGACCCAATCGTGAGATTCGCGAAATAGGGTTTGATCTCGTTGCGCGACATCGGGCGCTCCACGAGCGTGCGCAGCGTTTGGTCGACCAGCGGTCGTCCGTTCTCGCCCGAAGCGACGAGTGCGCACTTGATCTGGCCGCTTTCGATCATGCCCGCAGCGAGCGTCAACGCGTTGAGAAATCCGAGGCACGCGTTCGAGACGTCGAGGATCTGCGCTGTTCCGGGCAAACCGATCTTTCGGTGAGCAAACGACGCGGTCGCCGGTTCGAGCATGTCGCGGCTCACCGCCGCGTGCACGAACAGTTCGACCTGTTCCGCATTCAGCGCCGACTTCGCCAGCACGGCCTTGCCGGCGGCCGCGCTCGCGTCGGACGGACGCGTGCCTTCCGGCCACATGCGGCGCTCGCGGATGCCGGTCATCAGTTCGAGACGACCTTCCGGCAGCTTCAGGCGTTCGTAGAGCGGACGCAGCCGTTCCTCGATTTGCGCGGAGGTCCAGACCTCCTCCGGCAGCGCGACCGCGATCGATTCGATGCAGACGTTTTCGAAGCGCATGGTCAGCTCTTCGCCTCCGGACGCATCGCCAGGCGAATGATTTCCTTGTCGAAATAGTTCGAGCCGAGTCCGGCATCGACGACAACCGTGCCGCCGTTGATGCCGCTGCTGCGTTCGCTGAGCAAAAACACCGCGGCGTCCGCGACCTCTTGGGTTGAGAGCGCGCGTTTGCGGAACGTCAGTTTCTCCGCGTAAAGATAGCTCTCGAGATAGCCGGGAATGCCCGCCGACGCGCTGGTCTTGAGCGGTCCGGAGCCGATCACGTTGAAGCGCACTTCAGAATCGGCACTGAACGACTTCGCGAGAAAGCGCGTGGCCGATTCGAGCGCGGCCTTGATCGGGCCCATGTAGCCGTAGTTGTCGGGCGTCACGAGCAGCGAGGAAATGCCGATCGTCACCACCGACGCGTTGCGCGCGAGGTGCGGCTTGAACGCATTCGCGAGCTCCACGAGCGAGAACGCCGAGATCGCGGTGGCCTGCAAAAAGTCCGCGCGCTTCGTTTCGTGAAACGCTTTGAAACCTTCGCTGTAGTTGGCGAAGGCGATCGAGTGCACGATGCCGTGCAGCGGCGCGTGACCCGCGGCCGCGACTTCCGCCGCGAGCGCTGCGGCCGCGCCGTCTTTTTCGACGTCGCACACGAAGACCGGCCGATCCGCCAGCAAACTCTCGAGCGATTTCTTCCGCGCGTCCGAGCGCACGCTGTAGATCACCGTCGCACCCTGTTCTTCGAGTGTGCGCGCGATGAGCCACGCGACGCTCTTCTTGTTGGCGACGCCGCAGACGAGGAAACGTTTGCCGGAAAGCTGGAGGAAATCGGCCATGGTCAGCGTTACTTCTGCCCTTCGGGCGTCTTCCACGCGACCGCGAAATCGACCGTCAGCACGCGTGTGCCGTCGGCTTTCTTGATGGCGCCGCTCATCATCGTGAAGCCGCCCATCTCTTCCTTCTTCTTTACCTCGATGAGCACTTCGTCGCCGGGATACACGGGGTTGCGGAAACGCACGTCGCTGATCTTCGCCAGCAGCGGCACGCCCTCGCCCGGTTTGGCACCGGCCGCCTGCGCCTGACGCGCCATGTAGAGCGCGCCGGTTTGGAAAACCGACTCACACAGCAGCACGCCCGGCGTGATCGGCGCGCCCGGATAGTGGCCCTTATAAAAATCTTCCTCCGCGCGCCAGGTGCGACGCGCCGTCAGACTTTCCGGCGTCTCGCTGACGATCTCGTCGACAAACAGAAACGGCGGACGATGCGGAATGAGGTCGGTGACGGAGTTCATGAGGCGATGGTGATAAAGTTACACAGAGTGCACGGAGGCGTCACAGAGAACACAGAGTAATTTCGAGGGGAAAAAATCGGTCGGCTCTGTGACCTCATGTCTCCTCTTGTGCCCTCTGTGTAACGATCAACGACGCTCCGCTCTTCAGGCGGTGCCGGCCGTTTTCAGCGCGTGCAGCGCCTTGTCGATCTTGTTGGCGGTGATGACGCCGTAGTTAATCGTGCCGAGCCAGCCCGACATGATGATGCCCACGCTGCCCGCGTGAAAGAGTCCGGGTAGAGCGTCCGACAGATTCATCGAGACCGGCAGGCCTTCGAACTTGGTGCCAAATGACGTGCCGTTGAGATGCGTCGTGTAGCGCTCGATCGTGCGCGGCGTCGCGGCTTCCTTCCAATCGATCTTCGCGCGCACGTCGGGGATGAACTTCTCCAGCGCCCCGATCGATTCCTCGATCAGTCGCTCCTTGTGTTGCTCGTAGGTCGCTTCGTCCATCGCGGCCCAATCCGGATAGCGGCCGTTGAGCGACACGACGACGGTGTAGCGATCGGAGCCCGGACGCGTGTCGGGGTAATAGACCGAGAACGTGCGGCTCGTGGTGTGCAGATCGGTCAGCTCCTGATTGCTGTATTCCGGCGCGGCCGAGGTGAAAACGAGATCTCCGATGTGCGGGATCGTCTCACCTTTTCGGATACCGAGATAAACTTGGCACGAGCTGGTGTTGATGCGCACGGCCTTCGCCTGCTCCACAAACTCGCGCGGAAAATTCTCCTCTCCGGCCATGCGGAAGATCGTGTTCTTGATGTTCGCGTTCGAGAGGATCGCTTTCGCACGAATCACACGGCCGCTCGAGGCCACGATGCCGCACGCGACTTTTTTGCCCTCGCGCTCTTCGACGAGAATGCGGTCCACGAGCACCTTTTTGCGCATCTCGACACCGTTCTTCTTCAGCTCGGCGACCATCTTTTCGATGAGCAGATCCGAGCCACCGCGGAACGTGTAGACGCCCGCGCCCATGAAGTTCGAAAACACGATGCCGAACGTGATCGCCGGGTCGTCGAAGTTCGATCCGTTCGCATACGAGATCGGCTCCATCAGCAGACGATGCACATCGGGCCGGCCGGGGAAGAACCGGTTGAACATCTCGCCCGTCGTCTCCGGGTTGTTGTCGTAGTAGTTCATCGACCGGAGATAGTCGTAGAACGCCTCGACCTTCTCCTGCGGGAGCTTGAACTGCTCGACCAGCACCCGCGTGTAGTCCTCGCGCGTGAACGTCGTCCAGACATCCATCTGCGGATTCACGAAACGGATGTCCTTCAGTTGCACGATCGAGTCCGCGATCTCCTTCGTCCAATACTTGCGGCAGCTCTTGATCATCCCGCTCGGGAAACCGTGCAGCGAGATATCGAAAATGTGTCCGCCCTTGCGCGTGAACCACGTGGCGAGTCCGCCAAACTGATAGTGGTGCTCGAGCAACAGCACGCGATGGCCCGCCTTCGCGAGCACGTTGGCGCCCGTGAGGCCGCCGAGACCGCTGCCGATCACGATGACATCATACTCGTCGGCAACTCCTTTGAGCCAGTCGTAAGCCATGGAAACGGACGAGTGAAGGGCCCGCCGCGTCCAGCGCAAGGGGCTTTTCTCCGCCCTTCCCTGCCCTCGTAAAAACGAAAAAGCCGACCCCGATCCGAGGCCGGCTTCGTGCGAGTCAAATGCTTGTGCGCTCAGAGCTTCAGCGCGCGCAGATACTCGAGGCTCTGCGGGATGCACTGCAGCGGCGCGGGCGTTTCGTCTTCGATAAAGAAGTGCTGCGTGCCGACTTCCTGCGCGGTGCGGAGCACGCTCTTCCAATCGATCTGTCCCGTGCCCACCGGCACGTTGTCGGTCGGAGGCGCGCCACCTGTCGTCAGGCCGGTCACCGCGCCTTTGCGAATGTCCTTCACGTGCATCAGCGCCCAGCGGTCGCCGTAGCGCTTGAGCAGCGTCACCGGATCCTGTCCGGCGTGGAAAACCCAGAACACGTCCATTTCAAAAACGAGATACTCGGGCTTCGTCTCTTTCGCGACGAAGTCGAACAGCGTTTCGCCGTTACCCGACTTCAACGGCACGAACTCAAAACCGTGCGGGTGCCAGCCGAGTTTCAGGCCGGCTTCGCTCACGATCTTGCCCCACTTGTTGAAGTTCGCCGCGACTTCGCGCGCGAGTTCCTCGGTGAAGCCTTTCTCGCGATCGTGCGGAATCCACGGGCAAACGATATAGGTCGCGCCGAGTGCCTTCGCGGTCGCGATCTGCTTGTCGAGTTCCTTGGCCAAAGCCTCGTAGCCGGCGTGGATGCCGACCGGCTTCAGGCCACGCTTCTCGACTTCGGTCTTGAATTGCTCGAACGACAGATTGCCCGTGCCGGCCGTCTCGATTTCGACGAGGCCGTAGGTGTTCTTCACGAGATCGAGCGCCGCAGGCATGTCGTCCTTGGCGGTGTCGCGCAGGCTCCACATCTGGATGCCGATGTGGTCCTGGTAATTCACTTTCGACTTCGCGGCGGCAAAGCACGCCGTGGCCGTCACGAGCGAAAGAAACAATCGGAGTAGCGGGGTTTTCATAGGGTTCGCGGCAAGACGTTCCCGCGCCGGAAAGGTTTTGCAAGTCACACTCCGCGACGACTCGGCCCGCACCTTGGCTCAACCTCGGACGCACCTTGGCTCGACCCGGTCCGGACATGGTCGCGACCGTGTGCGCACTTTGGCGCGACATGGGCCGGACGGTGGCTCGACTCGAGCCGCACTTTGGCACGACTCGGCACGAACATCGGCTCGATACGACCCGCACCTCGTCACAACCTGGCTCGCGGCTTCTCTTGTTGTCATTCTGAGCGAAGCGAAGAATCCAGAATGAGTTTCGTAGCCGCGCACCGCGGCGAAGCGCGTTGGGTTCTTCGCTTTGCTCAGAATGACAGGCCATGGAGGGCGCTTGCTGTGGCAGCGACGGCCCTCCGAGTCGTCCGCGTTTCGCACCGCCCTGTTCTGGAGACGCGGCGCCCTCGCCGCGTTGGGTGCGTTTCGGCCGCGGCGCCCTCGCCGCGGCTCCATAAAACACACGTCTTCGCGCGTGCCTCCTTCGCTTTAGGCGCCGGCAGCGGTTTTTTGGAGGATGTGGAAATTCGCCATCGAGATGCCGCTCAGCATGGCGCCGACGATGCCCAAAAAACCCTGGTCCGTGCCGCAGAGATAAAGATTCGAGAGCGCCGTGCGGCCGTCGCGGATCTTGTGCGGCGCGCCGTAGATCGCGCCGTTGAAGTGGCCGGTGAACTTCGTGATCGTGCGCGGCGTAAACATGTCGGTTGCGACCTTCGCGGCTTCGAGCGTCGCGTCGTCCACGGGCGGAAGAAAACGTCGTGCGCTGAGCTGCGTGGCTTTGAACCACGACCGTTTTTCGTCGGCGTAACGCTCCGCGTCGAGCTGCGCCCAGAGCTTGGGATTCGCGAGACAGGTCACGCGGAAGATTCCTTCGGGCAGCGCGAGGTCGGGGCCGAACTCGAAATTATTCGGCAGGCAGATCACGCCGCTGCGCACGTCGACGAGATCGGGCGGGCACGCGTAGTCGAAGCGTTCGCCGCTGTTGAAAAACACAATCGTGTCGTCGGCCCAGCCGAGCTCCGCGGGCTGGCGGTTGAGGATCGTGATTGTTTCGATAAACGAATGGCCGCCGACGTTTTTCGGCTCCGTCACGGGCGCGTCATCGGGATCGGAGAGCAACGCTTCCGTTTCCGGCGCACCGATCGAGGAGATCACGTGGTCGGCGGTGATTTCGGTGCCGTCGTCGAGCACGAGCGCCGACGCGCGGCCTTCGCGGGCGATGATGCGACGCACGCCGCACTTCATGCGACGCTCGCCGCCGGCGGCGCGATATTTTTCGAGCAAGACGCGCAGGATCACGCGCACGCCTTCGAACGGGCGGGCGAAACCTTCGAGGAAGAGCGCCTTGAACATGATCACGAACTGCCCGAACTCCATGTCGCGCTCTTGCGCGCTGCCGTAATACATCACGGGGCAAAACAGCATGTCCTCGAGCAGCGGATCGGTGATGTGTTGTCGCACGATCTCACGTGCGGAAACGGGCTTCGCATCGAGCGAAACATCGTCGAAAGATTTGATCACGGCAACGAGCCGACGAAAGCCGTCGATCTGTGCGGGAAACTTTGCGGCGACCTCGGACTCGAAGACCGAAAAATCGTTGGTGAACGTGAGCGAGGTTTCGCCGCGCGGACCGAAGGCGACGCGCGAGCGCTTCTGTTCGCAGAGCGCGAACTCCTCGCGATCGATGCGGAGCTGGCGCAGCAATTTCGTGAGCGGCGTGCCGCGCACGCCCGGCTTCACGAAATTGGTCATCGCGTGCAGGCCGACGTCGTATTTGCGGCCGTCGATGCTGTAGAAGCTGTTGAGTCCGCCGATCGCGTTGTGGCGTTCGAAAATGCACACGGACTTGCCGAAGTGCGCGAGACGGATGCCCGCGGCGAGACCGGACATGCCGGCGCCGATGATGACGACGTCGTAGTGGCTGCGGGTGTTCATCGAACGAAAGCGAAAGGAAAAGCAGAAGACTGAGGCTGGAGAGAATCGCGGAAACGCGGAAGGACGGAAGCGCGGAAGTTTCTTATCACGGAAGCACGGAAGGACGGAAACATGGAAAATCCCTGGAGACCGATCCGGCTGCTCGGAGACCGGCGGATCACTCCCCTCGTTTTGTCATTCTGAGCGCAGCGAAGAATCCAGTGTGCGTTTGGCCGCGGAGTGCGGCATCGAGGCTCCAACTGGATTCTTCGCTTCGCTCAGAATGACAGGCGGTGGAGCCCAAGGAGCAAAGGCCGTGTTGCCGTGTGTTGCTGCCGTGGCCGCGACACGAAAAAGGCCGGGAGAGTTTCCCGGCCTCGCAATTCGTGCGGCCCGCCGCGGCGATTATTTGCCGAGCGCGGTGAACTTCGGCGTCAGGTATTCCGCGCAGCTGTCGAGGGACGCGAGCTGGATGTAGTCCTTCTCCGGCACCTCGATGCCGTGCTGTTTGCGGAGCTCCATGACGATGTCCAGGAAGTCCATCGAATCCAGCTGCAGCTGGTCGCGCAGGCGAACGTCAGGTTTGACGTTGCTCAGGTCTTCGTCGGGGGCGATGTCGGCGATGATATCGAGCACCACCTTCTTGCATTCGTCTTTGGTCATGGGATCGAGCTAAACGGTCGAATTAGGCGGCAAACCGACGAACAATCAACGTGGAATTTATGCCGAGCATGCCGAAGGAGTTGTTGAGGATCGTGTCGACCCTGGCGACCTGCTTCGGCTGGTTCAAAACCAGATTCGGCAACGCGCACTGCGGGTCGAGGTTGTCGACGTTGATCGTGGGGTGCACGACCTTGTCGTCGAACGACGGGAGATTGCCCGCGAGCTCGAGCGCGCCGGCGGCGCCCATGGCGTGGCCGATGAAGCTCTTGGTGTTGTTGATGTAGGTGTCGGGGCAGCCTTCGCCGAACACCGAGCGGATCGCCTCGCACTCCTGGATGTCGCCGAGCGGCGTGGCCGTGGCGTGCGTATTCACGATGTGGATATCGTGCGGCTCGAGACCGGCGCGCTTGATCGCGGCGCGGACGCACTCGGCCTGGCGGGTCGGATTCGGGAGCACGTAGTCGCTGGCGTCGCTGTTAACGTGGTAGCCGGCGATCTCGCCGTAAATCTTCGCGCCGCGGGCCTGCGCGTCCTCGAGACGCTCCAGCGTGTAGAGCGCGCCGCCCTCGGAGATGACGATGCCGTTGCGTGCGAGGTCGAACGGGCGCGAGGCCTTCTGCGGATCCTCGTGCGTGGCGAGCGCGTTCTGCGATTTGAAGCCGGCGAAAATGCCGAACGTGTGAATGCTCTCGCTCACGCCACCGCAGATCGCGAAATCGACTTCGCCGAGCCGCAGCATCTGTGCTGCGTGGATGAGGCCCATGTTGCCCGCGGCGCAGGCGGCGCCGATCGTGTAGGCCGGACCGGTCACGCCGAGGTTGAGGGATGCCTCGCCTGCGGGGTTGTTGGCCACGGTGCGCGGGTTGTGGTAGTGCGACCAGAACTTCGTGTCGTAGTTAAACTTCGAGACGTTGTAGATCTCGTTCTCGGTTTCGACGTTACCGTGTTCCGTGCAGCCGATGTAGATGCCGACGCGGTCCTTCGGGATCGAATCCCACGCCACGCCGGAGTCCGCCAGCGCCTCGCGGGCGCAGTAGATCGAAATGCTGCCGGCGCGCGTGCCCACGCGAACCTCCTTTTTCTTCTGATATTTCAGCGGATCGAAATGGCACACGCCGGCAAGCTGCGTGCCCATGTAGCGAATCTCCATCCGCTCGACTCCGGCGACACCGTTGAGGAGGTTCTGGCGGAATTCGGCCAGCGAGTTGCCATTGGGGGCCGTGAGGCCGATGCCAGTGATCACGATTCGAGACGGCGTCATGTAAAAGGAAGCGGTCATGGCTAGACAACTGGCCGCCGAAAGCAACACCACGCTGCCGCCGCGCCACACTTCTCCGTCCTGCCCTGCCGGTCGTTTGCGATGCAGCGGATGTCCCCCTCTCGACCGCGACCGGCGAAAGTCCGTATTACGGACTTTCGCGAAGCGTCGGCGACGCCATCACGGCGGCAGTGCGGAGCAACCGGGATAAATCGCTGTCCAGTGGGGCGCTTCAGCCGGATTTCCGGCTCGCTAGAAAACAGCTCACGAGCCACTTATATCGTTTCCCATGAATGTTCTCGTCGTCGGAGGTGCCGGCTACATCGGCAGTCACTGCGTCCGCCAACTGATCGCCGCGGGGCACAAGCCCGTGGTGCTCGACAATCTCGTCTACGGCCACCGCGCCGCGCTTGCGGACGGCGTGCCGTTCTACGAGGCGAATCTCGGCGACGAAGCCGCCGTGGGCAAAATCCTGCGCGACGAGCAGATCGAGCTCGTGATGCACTTCGCCGCGTATTGCTACGTCGGCGAATCGGTTACCGAGCCGCTGAAATACTACTTCAACAACGTCTCCGCCACGCTACACCTGCTCAACGCGATGCTCGCGGCCGGCGTGAAGAAATTCGTGTTCTCCTCGACCTGCGCGACCTTTGGCGTGCCCGAAACGCTGCCGATCCACGAGAATCTACCGCAGGCGCCGATCAATCCCTACGGCCAGACCAAGCTCGATATCGAAAACGCGCTGAAAGCTCTCGCCCACGCCAACGGACTCAGCTTCGCGGCGTTTCGTTATTTCAACGCCGCCGGCGCGGCCGAGGACGGCTCGATCGGCGAAGACCACGATCCGGAAACGCATCTCATCCCGGTCGCGATCGACGTCGCGGTGGGCAAGCGCCCGCACATCCAACTTTTCGGCACCGACTACCCCACTCCGGACGGCACCTGCCTTCGCGACTACGTGCACGTCGACGATCTCAGCCGCGCGCACATCGCGGTGTTCAACAAACTCGCCACGCCCGGCGCGCAGTTCTTCTACAATCTCGGCACCGGCAAACCGACCTCCAACCGCGAAGTCATCCGCGCGGTCGAGAAAGTCACCGGCAAGCCGGTCAAAGTCGTCGAGAGCCCGCGCCGTCCTGGCGATCCGCCGGCGCTCTACGCCGACTCGTCAAAGGCGCAGCGCGAACTGAACTGGAAGGTGAAGTTCGCCGACATCGAGTCGATCGTGGCGACTGCCTGGAAGTGGCACTCCGCCCACCCCAACGGTTACGGCGATCGCCAGCGCTGAGTCGTCCATCGCCCGCAGCCTTTCTGCAGGTGGAGCCCGCCATTCCCGGCGGGCTTTTCGTGTATCCATTTCTTGGTGACGACGCGGACGGAGGTGGGCGTGCCGTGCGTGGCGTGGAAAACGCCGCCGGGGTTTTCGCCTTTCCCGGGAAAAGAAAAAAGCCAGCCCGACTGCGGGCTGGCTCGCGAAAAGAACGCCTTTGGTTTTGAGGTTGAAATCAGGCCGTGTGTGCGGCGACGGAACCTTTCTTGAAGCGACGGAGCAGCACCACGCCTCCGAGCAGCGCGGCACCGGCGATCGCGTAGGTCGAAGGCTCAGGGATCGGCGTAAACGACATCGTGACGTAGATGTCGCCGGTGAGTCCCTTCTTGCCTTCCGGAATGCCGACGCCGTCGGTCACCCAGGCCGGATCGCTGAAGTCGATCGTGAACTTCACGAGGTAGTCGCCATACGTGAACTCCGCGAGCGGCGTGTAGCCGATCTTGAACAGATCCGGGATGTTGGAAACGCCGGAGTTGTCGGTGTTGTCGATGTCGAACGTGAGCGTCGTGACCTTGAGGTCGCTGATGCCGAGATTCGAGACGTTCACGAACAGATCCAGCGTCGCGTTGGTCGCGGTGGTGCCAAGCAGCGTGATGCCGTTCTTGAACTTGATCGACTGGAGCACGAGCGGATCGCCGCTGCCCAGATCCGTGAACGACGCACCGGTGAAGGTGATCGACGTCTTGGTGTCGTTGTAGGGCGGATACGGACGATACGGGTCACCCGACTCGAACGTGGAAACGACCGGTCCATTCGTGACCGTCGTGTGGGGCAATCCGGGGTCCTGGAAGGCGCCGTAGATATTGCCCGTGAGATAAAGCTGCGCGCGAGCCGAGGGGATCGCGGCAGCCGCTGCCACTAACAGGAGCAGAGCTACTGAACGAATACGTGAGATCATGTGTTTTGTGTGAAGCCCGGCAGGGGTTGCCGAGCACCGCCCACAGACCCGCACTCGCCCTTCTCTCCTCGCGGCTGCGGCTTACAAAACCGACGATCAACGTGTCAGGGACGCCCCGATGGTGGCGTTCGAAAGAAGCTCCATGCTCCCCGAAAAGACTCCCCGTCAGGGAGGCAAAATGCACCCGACGTCCGAGGCGCGCATGCGAGTGATCGCAGAAACGCGGCAGGTCGGAAACGCGGCACGAAACCAATGCACGCCTCGGTCGCGACGAGGTGCGTGCACGGTCGACCGAAGGTGCGAACATGGTCGCGACGATGTTCGCACCTCGTCGACCAGAAGTGCGGACATGATCGAACGCATGTCCGGACTCGGTCGAGCGAAGGTCCGGACACGCTTGTGCGCAGGTGCGCACCCGAGTGAGCAAAGGTGCGGACTCGGTCGCGACGCACGACGTGGAGGAACCCGCCGTCCTCGCGGGTTGAAACGCATCGCCGCACAAAAAAGCCCGCCAGGGATGGCGGGCTCCACTTGGCGAAATTATGTGGTGCTTACTTTTCGCGCTTCTTTTGGAGCGCGGCTTTGGTGAGACCGAGGAGTTTCGCGGCCTTGGCCAAATCAGGTTCTGCGGCAATCACACGATCGATCATCGCGCGTTCGATCTGGGAGAGAATCGGCTCTTCGCCCGTGCGTAGTTTTTCGAAAAGCGCGTCGTAGAGGTCGTCGAGCGACGTCTCCGACTTGGTCGCGACATCGGTCGCAGGCGCGACAAAAGGCGCGGTGCTCACCGAGGCGGCGAGTGCGGTCGGCTCAGCGGCGGGAGCTGCGGGGACGGCGACGGATTCCGTCGCGAGCGCAGCCGGCGTTTCCGGGCTGGCGGCCACGGCTTCGCGAATTTCCGCGGGCAAATCTTTGACGAGAATCGCGTCGCCCTGCGCGATGACGGCGCTGCGGTAGACGACGTTTTCCAACTCGCGCACATTGCCGGGCCAGCGGTGGCGGCAGATGATCGCCATCGCTTCGGGCGAGACTTTCGTCACGCGCGCTTTCTTCTGCTTCACGAGATTCTGGAGGCAGAAGTCGACGATCTGCGGGATGTCCTCCGGGCGCTCGCGCAGCGGCGGCATCTTGATGCGGACGACGTTGAGGCGGTAGTAAAGGTCCTCGCGGAAGGTTTTGGCCTTCACCATTTCCTCGAGGTCCTTGTTGGTCGCGGCGATCACGCGCACGTCGACTTTGATCGTCTCGACGCCGCCGACGCGCTGGATCTCGCCCTGCTGAAGGACGCGGAGAATCTTCGTCTGCGTGGCGAGCGCCATGTCGCCGATTTCGTCGAGGAAGATCGTGCCGCCGTCGCAGAGTTCGAACTTGCCGATGCGTTGTCCGGTCGCGCCGGTGAAGGAACCTTTCTCGTGACCGAAGAGCTCGCTCTCGATGAGATTGTCGGGGATCGCCGCGCAGTTGACCGCGATGAACGGCTTGCCGGAGCGGTGGCTGTGCTTCCAGATCGAGCGAGCCACGAGCTCCTTGCCGGTGCCGCTTTCGCCCGTGATCATCACGGTGACATCGCTCGCGGTGACCTGGCCGATGACCTTGAAGACATCCTGCATCACCGGCGAACTGCCGACGATGCCTTCGCGGTAATCGTCGGCGTTGATGGAAGGTTTGTAGTCGCTGACGGCGTGGAGATCGGCGCGAGTTTTCAGCGCGTTTTCCGCAAGGGCGAGCACCTTCTGCGGATCGAACGGCTTCATCATGTAATCGAAGGCGCCGTATTTCATCGCCTCGATCGCGGTCTGGGCGGTGCCGAACGCGGTCATGAGGATGACGAGCTGCCGCGGGTTGGCCGAGCGGATGAGCTGAAGTGCTTCAATGCCGCCCATGCCGCTCATGCGGACATCGAGCAGCACGAGATCGGGCGCGGGACCTTTTTTGACCAGGGCGACACCTTCTTCACCGCTCGCCGCTTCGATGATCTGATAACCGCGGGTGGAAAGCACGCGGGAGAGCGAGTAGCGAATCTCGGCATCGTCATCGATGACGAGGATCGTGGCTGGTTTGGCGGGTTCGGACATGAGCGCCGAGCGAAACGGAGCGTGGGGCGCTTGTAAATAGCGCGGGCAAATCGTTGCCCGCACGGTTTGCGACTGGCGCTTTCGCCGGCTCGGCATTGAGTGAGCGGCCATGCGCAGCTGGTCGATCCCTCTGTTCCACATCCGCGGTATCCAACTCGCGTTGCACGGGAGCTTTCTCCTTCTGCTCGGTTATGCGGCCTGGACCGGCTGGCAGGACGCCGGCTCGCGCGGCATGTGGTGGAACTCGCTCACGCTGCTCGCGTTTTTTACCTGCGTGGTGCTCCACGAGCTCGGTCACTCGCTCACGGCGCGACGCTACGGCGTGCACGTGCGGCGGATTTTGCTGATGCCGATCGGCGGGATGGCGGAGTTTGACTCGATCCCGCGGCGGCCGATGCAGGAGTTCGTCATCACGATCGCGGGACCGGCGGTGAACTTCGTGATCGTTGGTGTGCTGTGGTTCGTGCTGCCGGAGAACGAAGTGCTCTACTACTCCATCGGCCATCTCGTGCTGTTGCTGTTTTGGGCGAACCTGATGATGGGCACCTTCAACCTGTTGCCCGCGTTTCCCATGGACGGCGGACGCATCCTGCGCGCGCTGCTCGCGACGCGCCTGCCCTATCTGCGTGCGACCCGCATCGCGTCGATCGTCGGCAAAGCGCTGTGCGTGATCGGCGCAGCGATCGCGGTGGTCGGGTATCGTTTCGGCATCGACTGGTTCGATGGTCCAGCGTGGCTGCTCGCCGCGTTGTTCATTTTCATCTTCTTCGCCGGCGAGGCTGAATACCGCAGTGTGCTCAGGCGCGAACTGGAAGAAGCGCACTGGCGCCAGATTTTGGCGCGGAGCATGGCGGCCGTGCCGAGCGTCGGCAGCGAACCGCCGCATCTGCCTCTGCTGCCGGACGATAGTGGTGAGCGATCGCCGTGAAGCGCGCCCGAGAGGCGAGCGCGCGCGGCGGTAGTGCAACTCAAAAACGGACAAAGCACTTGATCCGGTCGTCGTGCGGACGTAGTCGGAACGCTCCAGCATGCACACGTTTGCCGAGATCTATCGGGCACGCCATGCGTGCTCCGACCGAGAGTTCGCGGAGGACGTCTTTCGAAAGACGCTCTACCCGCACGCTCGGATCTTCGCGCGCTTGATCGAGTGGCTGGAACCGAACTTTTTCGCGGCCGACCACCGCTTCGTCGATCTGGCCGGTCAGGCGTGCACGATGAAGGACATCCGGATCGCGAGTCGCGAATACTATTACGATTCCGGCAACCCCGGCTGGCTGCGGCAAAAATGCTATCTGCGCACGTCGGGCCAGCGGATGAAGCAGCTCGCCGCCGAGTATCTGCCCGAGGGGCAGTTTCCCTCGACAGTCACGAAGGTCGATCCGCGCTGAAGTCGCGCAGGCATTTTGCAACGGATACTGGCGGACGCCGAACCACCCGCTACACCTATGGTCTATCAGGGAGCGGATTAGCCCCCCCTGCATGAAATCCTTCCGAGAGGTTTACTGTGCCCGCCGCCACTGCCCCCCGCAGACGTTCGAGAAACGGCTGTTCTGGCGCACGTTACCCTGGCACGCCCGGCTGTTGGCGCCTTGGTTTCTTCTGGTGTCGGAAAACCACTTTCTACCCGAAGCCGGACTGATCGCTTCGGCCGCAGAGGCGACATCGATGGCGGCCATCCGGGCGCAGCTGCGCGATTTTTACTGGCAGTCCAACGGCTCCGGTTGGTGGCACCGCGTCGCCCGCGTGCGGATTTCCGCCCAACGCTTCGAGAAAGTGGCGCGACTTTATTTGCCCGATTTCGATCCCAACGCTGAACAGGTTTCGCCTGTCAACACCGCTTCCCACGCGGAAACGGCGGTGTCTAGCGCCGTGCCTTCGGCGATGGAAACGGTCGATTCCGAGGTGATCGACTCGCGCCGCCGCGAACTGGAGGACTGGGAAGCCACGCTTCGCCGTCGCGAACTCGACTTGCGCGAGCGCGCGGCCGAGTTGCAGCAACGCGAGACCCGCCTCGAGCGAGATCGCGCCGCCGTCCGCGAGCGTGAGCGTGTGCTGGCCGAGAGCGTCGCGCGTCACGAACACGATCGGCGCGCGATTCGCGGTTCGCTCGATCGCTTTGCCGACGCCTGAGGGCGGCAAAATTCGCCGCCGATTGCCGCAGGGCTTGGCGGCGCGCAGGCAGAAAACGCGCAGTCTTTTTCCGCTGCGAGATTGTGAAGTTCCCGCATTCCCGCTGTGATCGGGAGCTCTGCCTCTCCCAATGAACTCCTGTTTCGTCCTCGCGACGTCGTCGTCTGGTTCGGAAATTCCGCTGTGGCTCGTGGCCCCGTTTGGCCTGCTGCTGCTGCTCATCGCAATCATGCCGCTCACCGGGCCGCGCATTAAGCACCTGTGGGAGCACTACTATCCGCACATCGCCATCGGCTTGGGCCTCGCGGTGATCGCTTACTATCTGCTGAGCGTGCCGCACGGGGGAGAAACCGTGCATCACACCCTCGCGGAGTATTTCTCCTTCATCTGTCTCATTGGATCACTGTTTGTAGTGGCCGGGGGGATACACATCCGGGTGAAGGATGAGGCGACTCCGCTCGCCAACGTCACCTTTCTCGCCATCGGTGCGGTGCTTGCGAACTTCATCGGCACCACCGGCGCCTCGATGGTGATGATCCGGCCTTGGATTCGGATGAACAAAATCCGGATCAGCCCGTATCACATCGTTTTCTTCATCTTCGTCGTCTCCAATGTCGGCGGTGCGCTCACACCGATCGGCGATCCCCCGCTCTTCCTCGGTTTCCTGCGCGGCGTGCCGTTCTTCTGGTTGCTGGGTCACGCGGTGCCGCAATGGCTGTTCACCGTCGGCGCGTTGCTCGTGCTTTTCTACGTCTTCGATCGCCGCAGCTACCTGCGCACGCCCTTGCAGGTGCGGGCCGATATCGACCTGCCGTCCGAGGGCATGAAGCTCGACGGCAAACTCAACCTGCTCTTCCTCGCCGCCATCATCGGCGCGGTGTTTCTCCCGGAGAAATGGTTCATGCGTGAGATCGTCATGCTCAGCGCGGCCACCGCGTCGTATCTGCTCACGCCCAAAATCGTTCACGAGCAAAACCAGTTTTCCTTCGGCCCGATCAAAGAGGTCGCGTTTCTCTTTGCCGGCATCTTTGCCACGATGATGCCCGCGCTCGGTTATATCGACCAACACGGAGAGCGCTTCGGCGTAAAGCTGCCGCAGCAATACTACCTCGCGACCGGCTCGCTCTCCGCCGTGCTCGACAACGCGCCGACCTACGCGACGTTTCTCCGCCTCGCGGAAACCACCGCTCAAGCGGAGCATCCGGCTGACTTCGCCGGCCTGACGACCGAACCCGAGATCGTGAAGGTGATGATCAACAAACCCGACTACGCGCGGCTCGTCGTCGCCGTGAGTCTCGGTGCGGTTTTCTTCGGGGCGATGACCTACATCGGCAACGGTCCGAACTTCATGGTGAAATCGATCGCCGACAGCACCGGTTGTCACACGCCGACTTTCTTCGGCTACATCGTGAAATTCAGTCTGCCGATCCTGCTGCCGATTCTCCTGCTCGGCATGGGAATCTTCATCTAGCGCGGCGAACTACTCCTCGTTGTTCGCCACCCACTCGCGACGCGCGGCTTTCGAGGCCGCGCGTTTTTCGCGTCGCTTCCGCTGCCACGCGGGCTCGGCTTCCTGTCCGGCCATGATGCAGCCGAGCGGTTGAATTTCGCCGACCACCCGCGCCAAGCCGAAACGCTCGAT
>ENA-UOVV01001333-UOVV01001333.1-compost-metagenome-genome-assembly--contig:-NODE-1333-length-19132-cov-4.107983_pt1 | contig 19132 bp, 15 predicted proteins | sample MGYA00238155_ERZ761577 | MGnify/ENA primary metagenome ERZ761577 (study PRJEB28898, sample SAMN06268775) | compost metagenome | isolation source: Emeryville, CA | place: USA:Emeryville, CA | collected...
CCGCCAGGCGGCCGCCGACCCGGGCCCGGCCCCGCTCTTCCTGGCGCTCTCGGTCTCGGACGATCCCGAGGACGTGGTCGCGGTGATCCGGGCCGGGGCCCGCGGGTACGTCACCAAGACGATCTCCGGCCCCGACCTGATCGACGCGATCGAGCGGGTCAGCCAGGGCGACGCGGTCTTCTCCCCGCAGCTGGCCGGCTTCGTACTGGACGCCTTCGCCGCGACCGGCGGCGACCCGTCGCGGCCCGCCACCGACCCGGAGCTGGACCGCCTCACCCCGCGCGAGCAGGAGGTGCTGCGGCTGATCGCCCGGGGCTACATGTACAAGGAGATCGCCCGCCGGCTGGAGATCTCGGTGAAGACGGTCGAGGCCCACTCGAGCTCGGTCCTCAGGAAGCTCCAGCTCTCGACCCGCCACGAGCTGAGCCGCTGGGCCGCGGAGCGCGACCTGATCGACTGACCGGCCCGCGGGCCGGGCTCAGGCGAGCGCCGCGGCGATCCGGGCGAGCAGGTCGTCGACGTCCTCGATCGTCGTGTCCCAGGAGGCGACCAGCCGGATCAGGCCGAGGTCGCCGGCCGGGAAGAGCAGCGGCCGGGGCGGCGCCAGGTCGGCGACCAGCCCGCGGGCCGCCTCGGACTCCAGCGAGAGGAAGACGATGTTCGCCTGGACCGGCTGGCCGAGCTCGGCCCCGTCGATCCAGGCGATGCCGTCGGCCAGGACCCGGGCCATCCGGTTGGCCTGGCCGGCCAGCTCGCCCCAGAGGCCGCCCTCGAGCTGGGCGACCAGCTGGGCGGAGACGAAGCGCATCTTCGAGGCGAGCTGCAGGCTGCCCTTGCGCAGCACCTCGAAGCTGCGGGCGTCCTCGGCCCGGGCGAAGACGACCGCCTCGCCGAACAGCGCCCCGTTCTTGTTCGCCCCGAGGCAGAGCAGGTCGACCCCGTGCTCGAGGCTGGCACCGGCCAGGCCGGTGCCGAGCGAGGCCGCCGCGTTGGCGAGCCGCGAGCCGTCCATGTGCAGGGTGAGGCCGTGCTCCCGGGCGAACCGGGCCAGGGCGGCGATCTCCTCCGGGGAGTAGACGGTGCCGACCTCGGTCGGCTGCGCGATCGAGATCGCGGCGGGCCAGGCGACGTGCGGGACGTCGGCCGGGTCGGCCAGCCGGGTCGCGGCCAGCTCCGGGGTGAGCTTGCCGTCCGGGGTCGGGACGGTGAGCAGCTTGACCCCGGCGATCGCCTCCGGGGCGGCGGTCTCGTCGATCGCCAGGTGGGCGGTCTCGGCGCAGATCACCGCCTGGTGCGGCCGCGCGATCGCCCGCAGCGCCGCCACGTTCGCCCCGGTGCCGTTCAGCATCGGGAAGATCGCCGCCTCCGGCCCGAACTCGGCCCGGGCCAGCTCCTCCAGCCGGGCGGTCTCGGGGTCGGCCCCGTAGGAGCCGACGTGGCCCCGGTTGGCCCGCTCGATCGCGGCCAGCATGGCCGGGTGGGCGCCGGAGCAGTTGTCGGAGGAGAAGCCCCTGGTCGGGCCCGATGCGGACGGATCCATCCGCCGAGGCTACCTCCCGGGCGCGACGGAGCCCCGCCCGGCAGGGTCCCGCCCGCCGAGATTCCGCGGAACGAACCGGATCAATAAACTGACCGGCTCAGCCGGGGGAGTGCCCGAGTGGTTAAAGGGGACTGGCTGTAAACCAGTTGGCTCTGCCTACACAGGTTCGAATCCTGTCTCCCCCATCCCGCGGCCCGCCAGCGGCGCGCTGGCGGCGTCATCGCCCGAGCCGCGGCCCGACCAAGGTCGGTTCAGATCACCCCGGTATAACCGGGCCAAGTTGAACCGAGCCCCCTTTTGACGCGGGTTCTCGGGGCTAACCGGGCTCCCGGGGTTAACCGGCTTCGCGGAGGCCTTGGGCCTCCGGCAACGACTTGATCTTGCGGAGGGTCGAGGTCTCGATCTGGCGGACGCGTTCGCGGGTGACGCCGAAGGCCTCGCCGCACTCCTCGAGCGTGCGGGGGCTGAGGCCGCCGAGGCCGTACCGCATGACCAGCACGTCCCGTTCGCGCTGGGGCAGGCCGTCGAGGACGCGGCGGACGCCCTCGGAGCGCATGTTGAGTGAGGCCTCGTCGAAGGGCTCCATCGAGTTCTCGTCCCGGACCAGGTCGACCAGCTCGGTCTCCTCGCCCTCGCCGACCGGCTTCTCCAGCGAGATCGGGGTCTGGGAGACCCGCCACACGTCGCGGACGTCCTGGACGGACCAGCCCAGCTCGCGGGCGATCTCCTCCGGCTCCGGCTCGCGGCCGAGGTCCTGGACCAGCTGGCGCTCGACGAAGTGGACCCGGTTGAGCTTCTCGACCATGTGCACCGGGATCCGGATCGACCGCGACTTGTCGGCCACCGCCCGGGTGACCGCCTGGCGGATCCACCAGGTGGCGTAGGTGGAGAACTTGTAGCCGCGCCGGTAGTCGAACTTCTCGACCGCGCGGATCAGGCCGAGCGAGCCCTCCTGGATCAGGTCGAGGAAGCTGAGCCCCCGGCCCAGGTAGCTCTTGGCGATCGAGACGCCCAGCCGCAGGTTGGCCTCGACCATCTGCCGCTTGGCGTCCATGTCGCCGCGCTCGATCCGCTTGGCCAGCTCGATCTCCTGCTGGGCGTTGAGCAGCTCGACCTGGCCGATCGAGCGCAGGTAGAGGCGCAGCGAGTCCAGGGTGACGTCGTCGGCGGACTCGGTCGGCGGCGCCACCGGCTCCTCGGTCAGCACCGGCTCCGAGTCGTCCTCGGGCTCGGCGGCGTCGTCGGCCACCGAGTCGTCGGACTCGGCCTCGGAGTCGCCGCCCCGGAGGTCGGCCTGGTCGCGGCTGATCAGGTCGATCCCCTGCTCGTTGAGGTGGGCGTGTAGCTCCTCGACCTGCTCGCGGGAGAGGTCCAGGTCGGAGACCGCCTCGGCCACCGCATCGATGGTGAGGAAGCCGCGCTCGCGCCCGACGGAAACGAGTTCCCTCACTTCTTCGCTCTCCAACTCCACCTTGACCCCCGTTGCCTGCTTCCTCTGGATGGAAACCGAGTCTGCGATCGCAGTTGCGGAATTATACGGACCGCCGTTCGCCGGCCCGAAAGATCCCGATCGTCGCCGCCCGGCGCGGCCGGCACACTACGCTGTTGGAGGTGCCGGGAGCCCGCCCAGGGCCGGCGCCGGCCTTTTCGCCGCCCCCACGACACGGGCCCGGCGCCAACCGACCAGGAGCCACCCAGTGATGAACCCAGATATCGCCCTCTCCCCTTCGGCCATCGACGTGCAGGCCTCGCAGCCGGCCACCCGGGTCAGCCTCTCGCGGGTCGGGGTCACCGGGGTGGAGAAGGTGCTCTCGATCGGTCCGGACGGGCACTACCACGCGGAGCTGGAGTGCTTCGTCGACCTGGCCCCGGACCAGGCGGGCGTTCACATGTCCCGGTTCGAGGAGAACGTGTCCGAGGCGATCGAGGAGGTCGTCACGACCCGGGCGATGCGGGCCGAGGTGCTGGCCGCCCGGATCGCCGAGCTGGTCCGGGAGAAGCAGCACGGGGTGCGGGCCGAGGTCTCGGTCCGGGCCCGCTACGGCGAGGACCTGCCGGCCCCGATGTCCGGCATCGAGAACCAGGAGATCTACACGCTGCTCGGCACCGCGGTCGCCTCCGAGCCCGGCACCCGCACCGTGACCGGCGTGCAGGCCCAGGGCATGACCGCCTGCCCCTGCGCCCAGGAGATGGTCAGCGACCTCGCCCGCGGGCGGCTGGCCGAGCGCGGCTACAGCCCGGAGCAGATCGACGAGATCATCGACGTCGTCCCGATCGCCACCCACAACCAGCGCGGCATCGGCACCCTCTGGATCGGCTGCTCAGACGGCACCTCGCCGGACGTCGACGCCCGGGACCTGCTGCGGCTGGTCGAGGGCTCGATGAGCTCCGAGATCTACGAGCTGATGAAGCGCCCCGACGAGCTCTCGGTGGTGGTCAAGGCGCACGACAACCCGCGCTTCGTCGAGGACTGCGTGCGGGAGATGGTCCGCCAGGTGATCGAGGGCTACCCGTCGCTCTCCGACGGCGCCTTCGTCATGGCCCGGCAGGAGAACCTCGAGACGATCCACCAGCACAACGTGGTCGCCGAGCGCTACGGCCTGATCGGGGACCTGCGCGGCGAGATGTCGAGCGACGCCCACACCTCCCGCCACGTGACCATGCGGGAGTGGCTGGAGCAGCGCCCCGCCTGACCGGACCGATCCCGGGCGTCCCGGCCCGGTCGGCCGGCCCGGGGCTCAGGCGGGCCCGCGGTCCCGGATCCGCTTCTCGGCGGCCCGGCGCTCGGCCTGCTCGCGCTGCTCGGCCAGCCGCCGGCGCAGCCCGAAGACGTAGTCGAGCCCGCTGACCACGGTGGCGGCCACCGCGGCGTAGACCAGCACGTCGACCCAGGCGGGGGCCGGGTTGAAGGTGATCAGGGCGAAGACCGCCCCGATCTGGAGCACGGTCTTGACCTTGCCCATCCAGCTGGCGGCGATCACGACCCCGCGCTCGGCCGCGATCGAGCGGACCCCGGTGATCGCGAACTCCCGCGCGATGATCACCATCGCCACCCAGGCGGGCAGCCGGTTGAGCGAGACCAGCGAGACCAGAGCGGCGGTGATCAGCAGCTTGTCGGCCAGCGGGTCCATCAGCTTGCCGAAGGTGGTGATCGCGTCGCGGGAGCGGGCGATGTAGCCGTCGAGGCCGTCGGTCAGCGCGGCCAGCGCGAACACGATCGCCGCCAGGGTGTCGCCGTTGGGGGTGCCGTCGAGCAGGGCGACGACCACGACCGGCACCGCCAGGATGCGGAGCAGCGTGAGGAAGTTGGGCAGATTGAGCGGAACCAAGGTTGCTCAGATCCGCGGGGGACGCGGCGCGTCAGGCCCCCGTCTTCGTCTGCTCGTCGACCTTGGCGTCGGCCGGCTTGGCCTCGGCCGTGGTCTGCTCTTCGATCCGGTCGCGGTCCTTGGGCTCGTCGTCATCGCCGCCGAGCGAGCTGCGGAAGCCGCGGATGCCCTGGCCGACCGACTTGGCCGCGGCGGGGATCCGCTTCGGGCCGAGGATCAGGACCGCGATCACGAGCACGATCAGGAGCTCCGGGACGCCGATGTTGGGCATCAGAGACCTCCTCGCGCGAAGGTCGGGTCACTCGTCGAAATCAATGCCTGCATCCTTTCCTCAGATCGCCTCGCCTCTAGTGTACGGGCCATGGCCCGCCGACCGAGCCAGTCCGCCCTCGACGAGCTGGCGGAGGCGGTGCACGGCTGTCGCCGCTGCCCCCGGCTCAACGCGTGGCGGGCCGAGACGGCGGCGAACCCGCCGCGGCGCTTCCGCGGCCAGGAGTTCTGGGCGAAGCCGGTCTCCGGCTTCGGGGACCCGGCGGCGCGGATCGTGATCGTCGGCCTGGCGCCGGCCGCCAACGGGGGCAACCGGACCGGCCGGCTGTTCACCGGCGACCGGTCCGGCGACTGGCTGTTCGCCTCGCTCCACCGGACCGGGTTCGCCAACCAGCCGACCAGCACCGCCCGGGACGACGGGCTGGAGCTGACCGACGCCTGGGTGAGCGCCGCCGTGAAGTGCGCGCCGCCGGGCAACCGGCCGCTGACCTCGGAGCGGGACAACTGCCTGCCCTGGTTCGAGCGGGAGCTGGAGCTGCTCGACCGGGCGCGGGTCCTGGTCGCGCTGGGCGGGTTCGCCTGGGACGGCGTGATCCGCTCGATCCGGGCCCTGGGGGGCGAGGTCCCGCGGCCGAAGCCCCGGTTCGGGCACGGCGAGGTGACGACCGTCGGGCGGTGGGCGATGCTGGGCTGCTTCCACCCGAGCCAGCTCAACACGTTCACCGGCCGGTTGACCGAGCCGATGACCGACGAGATCTTCGCCCGCGCCCTCTCCCTGGCGGACGCGGGACCCGGGAGCCCGGGTTGACGGGCCCGACCGGCCTGACAGAATGGGCTCATGGACGGTGAACGAAAGAGCCGCCCCTCGGCGCCCGGGACCTTCGGCCGAAGGCTGGCGCTGACCCTGGCGGTCTCCCTGACCGGGCTGGCGGCGGTGGCCGCGCCGGTGATCGGCGACGGCCTCAACCGCGGCCCCGAGCCGGCGGAGCCCGGGGTCGCCGCGACGATGCCGGCGACCGCGGCCCAGGTCGCGGGGGCGGACCTCGGCGCCACGGTGGCGGCGGTCCGGGGCAAGCAGTCGAAGAAGGCCAAGAAGCGGAAGAAGCGGAAGGCGCCCAAGCCGGTGGTGATGCGATCCCGGATCACGACGGACGCGATCGTCACCGAGGAGAACCGCGGCACCTACGTGGGGATCCGCTGCCCGGCCGGCTCGAAGGCGGTGGCCGGCGGCGCGCTCAGCCAGTACATCAACCTGCTGGTCTCCTCCTCGGCGCCGAACAACCCGTTGACCGGCAAGTTCACGCCGCGGATCTGGTGGGTGACGGTGACCAACGCGAACATCGACGGCCAGGGCGGGTCGCTCTCCTGGCGCGGCGTGGTCACCTGCCTCTCGCCGCTGAAGCTGGGCAGCTAGGCGCTGGTCAGCGCGGCCGGCGGTCCGCCTGGGCGGGCCCGTCGCCGGCGTAGATGCGGTCGCGGCGGCGCTGGTACGGGTCGAACCGCAGCAGCAGCCAGAGGGCCGGGGTCCAGGGCCCGATCACCCAGGCGAAGGGGATGGTCAGGGCGATGAAGCCGGCCGTGAACCAGAGCGACCTGGTCCCGAGGGCGACCTCCCACTCGTGCTCGGGCCGGGCCAGGCCCGCGGACAGGATGTGGCGGAACATCAGCCCGAGCGCGATCGAGACCGCCACCAGGTTGGCGGCGTAGAAGGCGATCGTCAGCGGGATCGCGGACCCGTACTCGCCCATCAGCTGGGACGAGTAGGGCACCAGCACGATGAAGCCGAGGTAGAGCAGCGTGAGCAACATCAGGCCGCGGTCGTACTCCCGCACCATGCGCATCGCCCGGTGGCTGCCGATCCAGTAGAAGCCGATCACCGCGAAGCTGATCGCGAAGGCGAGGAAGTCGGCCGACTGCTCGTCCAGCGCCTCCCGGAACCCGGCCCCGGAGGTCAGGTCCGGCGGCACCTCGATCTGCAGCACCAGCAGCGTGATCGCGATCGCGAACACCCCGTCGGTGAAGGCGAAGATCCGGGAGAGGTCCCGCCCCCGCTCCAGCGTCGGCAGCGTCCTGCGGCCCGCGGCCGACTCGCCCTCCGGGCCGACCGGTTCCTCTTCCCCGCCATCGGACACCGCCCGATCCTCCCACCGGGAGCGGACGTCACCGAAACGCCGCCCCCGCCCCCAACTCCTACAATGCCCCTCTGGCGCCGACGTAGCTCAGTTGGTAGAGCACTTCACTCGTAATGAAGGGGTCACCGGTTCGACTCCGGTCGTCGGCTTCACTCCCAGAGCCATCGGGAACAATGATGAAGGGGTCAATCCCCAGAAATCGGGAACTTTGAGGGAACATCGGTTTCCTTCGCCGCCTCTGCCCGATGAAGCTCGAATTTCTGAAGTACTCACGGCACTCGAAGCTCGCTGGCGAGGAGTCCCCGACCAGCGACTCGGCCAAATACTGATGAACCTCGTGCGTAGGGAACTCGCTCCTGATGCCGTTGACGAGGCCAACACGTTGGTCGCTCTCGAAGACGACAAGCTGCTTGAGATGCTGAGACAGGCGACGGGCAAATCGGCTGCCAGTTGATCGGGTTGAGGTCCTGACGGTGACCGACCCGGAATACTTTCGGCCAATGGGAGAGACGAAAACGTTCCACAACATCCTGGACGAGCTTGAAGCTGCGTCACTCGATACCGCCGAGAAGGGCAACCGGTTCGAGCGGTTGATGCAGGCGTATCTGACGACTGACCCGGAGTTCGCCCAGATCTACGAGCAGGTGTGGTTGTGGATGGAGTATCCGGGTCGGGATGGTCGCCCGGACACCGGCATTGATCTGGTGGCGAAGTCGTGGGATGGGGAGTTGACCGCGATTCAATGCAAGTTTTTCCGGCCTGGTACTCAGGTCACGAAGGCGATGATCGACAGCTTCCTTGCGGCATCTTCGAAGATGGAGTTCGATCAGCGGCTGATCATCTCGACCTCGGACAAGTGGGGCAAGAACGCTGAAGCTGCGATTGAGGGTCTTCATCCTCCGGTTGCCAGGCTTCGTGCTCAGGATCTTGCGAACTCTTCGATTGATTGGTCCCGGTTCTCACTCGATAAGCCTGGTGAGATGGTCAGGGTTGAGCAGCATGATCCGAGGCCGTATCAGCAGGCAGCTATCGATGACGTGATCAAAGGCTTCGAAACGCATGATCGGGGCAAGCTGATCATGGCTTGCGGCACCGGCAAGACCTTTACCTCGCTCAGGCTGGTGGAGGAGTTTGTTCCGGCTGGTGGGTCGGTGCTGTTCCTTGTCCCCTCGATCTCGCTCTTGTCCCAGACGGTTCGAGAATGGAGTGCTCAGTCTCGGAGGAAGATTCGGCCTTTTGCGGTGTGCTCGGATGTGAAGGTCGGGAAGAGGAAGAAGTCTGATTCCGAGGACATCTCAGTCACGGATCTCGCCTATCCGGCGACCACTGATGGTGAGCGCCTTGCCCAGAAGTTCTTCGAGTTTCCTGACCTCAAAGACGAGAACGGATTCACTGCGGTCTTCAGTACCTATCAGTCCATCGGGGCGATCACCGAAGCCCAGGACCGTAGCCACGGCCACGGGATCCCCGAGTTCGACCTGATCATCTGCGACGAAGCCCACCGCACTACCGGGGTCACGCTTGAAGGTGAGGACGAATCGGCGTTCGTCCAGGTGCATTCCGACGCCTTCGTTGAAGGCAAGAAGCGGCTCTACATGACGGCGACCCCGAGGGTTTACGGGGACGGTGCGCAGGAGAAAGCGGATCTAGCAAAGGCGATCCTCGTGGACATGAACGACGAAACTCGCTACGGCCCGGAATTCCACCGACTCGGGTTCGCCACCGCTGTCGAGGAGGGGATCCTCACCGACTACAAGGTCCTCGTGCTGGCGGTGGATGAGGGGCATGTGTCTCGGCAGTACCAGAGCTTGCTCAAGTCTGGCGACGGTGAGATAGGTCTAGAGGATGCGGCCAAGCTGATCGGGTGTTGGAACGGTCTGGCGAAGAGAGCTAACCCAGAGCATCTGGATGAGTTCGCTACGGACCCGGAGCCGATGAAGAGGGCTGTGGCGTTCGCGGGGAACATCCGAAACTCGAAGATGATTGCCAACTCCTTCAACAAGGTCGTTGAAGACGAAGGCTCGGGCATGGCCCCTGAAGGAGAAGCCGACCTGCACGTTCAGGTCAGGCATGTTGACGGCACCCAGAACGTGCTGGTCAGAAACGAAGCCCTGGACTGGCTAAAGGAAGACCCCGGTGACGGTGGGTGCCGGATCCTCTCCAACGCCCGGTGCCTCTCCGAGGGTGTTGACGTTCCCGCACTTGACTCGGTGCTGTTTTTGGCTCCGAGGAAGAGCCAGGTGGACGTGGTCCAATCGGTTGGCCGGGTCATGCGGAAGCTGGAAGGAAAGAAGTACGGGTACGTGATCCTCCCGATAGCCGTACCTGCCGACCAGCAGCCCGAGGACGCTCTCTCCAACAACGAGAAGTACAAAGTCGTCTGGCAGGTCCTGCAGGCCCTTAGATCGCACGACGAACGCTTGAACGCGGTCATCAACAAGCTCGACCTCACCGGGCACACCGAGCAAACCAAGATCTCCGTGATCGGGGTCGGTGGAGGAGGCGACGAGGACGAGGATCGGGGCGGAGATGCCACCAAGGCCGGGGAGCAGTTGGTGATGAGCTTCCCGAACATCGATGACTGGCGGGACTCGATCTTCGCCCGGATCGTCAAACAAGTCGGTGACCGCCGCTACTGGGAGACCTGGGGCAAAGACATCGCGGATATCGCCGCCAGGTACGTCACCCGGATCACCACGCTCATTGAAGGCGACGACCAGCAGATCCAGGACGAGTTCGAGGTGTTCCTCAAGGGCTTGCAGGACAACCTGAACCCGCAGGTTGATGAGAAGCAGGCGGTGGAGATGCTGGCCCAGCACCTCATCACCAAGCCAGTCTTCGATGCGCTGTTCGACGGGTACTCGTTCTCGGAGGAGAATCCGGTGTCGATATCGATGCAGAAGATGCTCGACCTCCTGGATCTCGAACGCCTCGACAAGGAAACCACCGACGAACTCGACTCCTTCTACAAGTCGGTTCGCCTCCGAGCCGAAGGCATCTCAGATCCTGCAGCCAAACAGGAGATCGTCAAGGACCTCTACGAAACGTTCTTCCGTACGGCCTTCAAGGACATGGCCGACCGGCTCGGGATCGTCTACACGCCGGTTCAAATCGTGGACTTCATTCTCAACAGCGCCGACAATGCGTTGCGCAAACACTTCGGGAAAGGCATCACCGACGAAGGCGTCCACGTCCTCGACCCATTCACCGGTACAGGCACCTTCATCGTCAGGCTCATCCAATCTGGCCTGATCAAACCCGAAGACCTCGAACGAAAGTTCCGGTACGAACTCCACGCCAACGAGATCGTGCTGCTCGCTTACTACGTCGCAGCGATCAACATTGAAGAAGCCTTCCACGGCCAGCAAGGTGGCGGTTACCAGCCCTTCGACGGGATCGTCCTAACCGACACGTTCCAGATGCACGAGGACGACGACAAGGATGAGCTTCCAGGCATGGAACGCTTCCCCGAAAACAACGAGCGGGTCAAACGCCAGAAAGAGCTTCCGATCCGGGTAATTGTTGGCAACCCGCCCTACTCGGTGGCGAAGGGCACCTCATATCCAACGTTGACAGAGAGGATCAAGGAAACCTACGCGGCGGAGTCAAGCGCAACGCTGAAGAAGTCTCTTGATGATTCGTACATCCAGTCGGTCCGGTGGGCTTCCGATCGCATCGGTGATCGAGGGATCATCTGCTTTGTCTCCAACGGCGGCTACCTGGACGGCAACGCTGCAGATGGCCTGCGTAAGCACCTGACCAAAGAATTCAGCCAGATCTCGGTCTTCAACCTGAGGGGAAACCAAAGAACCGCTGGGGAACAGTCTCGGAAGGAAGGGGGCAAAATCTTCGGATCTGGCAGCCGTGCGACTATCGCCATCACCCTGCTCGTCAAGGATCCAGATTCGCCCAGCAAGGGGACGGTCCTCTATCGGGACATAGGTGACTACCTCACCCGCGAGGAGAAACTAGCTGTCGTGTCCGAACATGGTGATTTCGATCATCTCGATCTCACCGAGATCGTTCCGAATGATGAAGGCGACTGGCTGAACCAACGAGATCCCGCGTTCGACGCCTACCCACCCATCGGTACCAAGACCGGAGGAGCCGACGACGGAATGAGAGTGTTCCGAACCTACTCGGCAGGGTTGAAGACCAACCGGGACCTCTGGGCATACGGAAGCTCTGGTGCCCAAGTGGAAAGGCAGATGCGACGATTGGTATCCACCTACACCGAAGCTGTCGAGAGCATTAGGGATGAGCTTCCGATGTCTGTTGACGACCTCCGGTCGGTGGTCACCCAAGACCCAACAGAGATCAAATGGGACGGAACGCTCGAAGATGAAGCTCGAAAAGCCACCTCAATCAACTTCGCAACCGAAGCCATTCGGACTAGTTCCTACCGCCCGTTCTTTAAGCAGAAGGTGTACTTCGACCGCAAGCTCAACAACAGCGTCTACAAGCTTCCAGAGCTTTTTCCGACACCTGATCAGGAGAACTACGGCTTCTACCTGAACGGCATCCATGCAACGTCCGAGTTCGCTGCTCTGATGGTTGCGGAAATTCCGTGTCTCGATCTATTCGGCAAAGGAGGCCAGTTCTTCCCGCGCTACACCTACGTTGGGCAAGGCAAGGCTGACAACCTCCTAGACGCAGTCGAAGACGATGGCTCTCCGTACCGCCGCGTAGACAACATCAGCGACGAGATCCTGGCCGATTACCAGGCCGCGTATGGCGACCAGGTGACGAAGGACGACATCTTCTTCTACGTCTACGGCCTCCTCCACAGCCCCGACTACCGGGAGCGTTTCCAGGCCGATCTCAAGAAGATGCTGCCCCGAATCCCGAAGGCTGCAGACCGCGAGGACTTTGAGGCATTCAGCGAGGCTGGTCGAACGCTTTCGGATCTTCACATCGGCTACGAGACGGTCGAGCCGTGGCCCCTTGCGGAACAGATGCCTGCTGACCCTGACTACCGGGTCGTGAAAATGAAGTTCGGCGGATCCGGCAAGAACAAGGACCGCTCCACGATCATCTACAACAACCAGATCAAGGTCGCTGGGATCCCTGAGGAGGCATATCGCTACATGCTCGGCTCCCGCTCAGCTATCGAGTGGATCATGGACCGCTACCAGGTCAAGACCGACAAGAAGAGCGGAATCACCAACGACCCCAACGACTGGTCCGAAGAAGTCGGAGATCCCCGCTACATCCTCGACCTGATCGGACGGATCGTCCGAGTCAGCATCGAGACGATGGAAATCGTGGATCGGCTGCCTGCGCTGGGCATTGATGCGAAAGCTCAGGGGCAGGTCTGATGGGAGGACGTTCAGATGTTGAGCTTCGGCTGAAGGTAAGTCGAACCCGCGCGGAGGAAGTGATCAATCGACACTTGGGAGAGGGTCAGACGCTGCTTATCGACGCCGATCCAGTGGCTACTAGCGAGGACTTCTCCGTCTGGGACGAACGACGGGATCGTTGGGTCAAGCTTACGGAGCAAGCGTTGAAGACCCTGTTCTCGAACGACGAACCTGTAAACGAATTCGGTATGGCTTGCTCGATCCCGTTTGTCATGGGCGAAGAGAATCTCGTCCAAGAGTTCAATTGGAAGAAAGAGGCCGTCGATCAGGGCAACAGAACCCTGAGATCACTCCACGAGCGCCTTGAGTACATCGAGGCTCCTGATGACGCCGCTCAGCCATCGGACACCATTCCCGTGGCTGGATCGTCTACCGAGGGAAAGGTTTTCATCGTTCATGGACACGACAACAGCCTTAAGGAGTCAGTGGCACGGCTCCTCGACAAGACGGGAGAATCTAACGTAACGATTCTGCATGAGCAGCCCAACGAGGGCTTAACGATCATCGAGAAGTTTGAGGAACACGCCTCGACAAGTGACTTTGCTGTGGTCCTCCTGACCGGTGACGATTTGGGTGGCCCGGTTGATGGAGATCAATCGACCCAAAGGCCCAGAGGCCGTCAGAACGTAGTGTTCGAACTGGGCTACTTTATTGGGAGAATTGGTCGTTCCAGAGTGGCAGTCCTGTACGAAGAAGGGGTGGAACTCCCCTCCGACTACGCAGGAGTTGTCTACATCAAGATCGATGACGGAGGTTGGAGATACACGCTTCTGAGGGAGCTGCAAGCAGCCGGGCTGGATTTTGACTTGAACAAAGTTCCGACTTCCTGAGCAACCCGACAAGCTGGGGGATCAGAGCTTCTTTGCTAGGGAGTCCTTGCCAACGACGTAGACCATTGGACCTCGTTTGGCTGCTTTCTGGGCGATCTTGAAGCGGTGTCTGGTCAACCGCTCAATCTGTTCTTCGGCCCTTAGTTGTTGACCAGCCATGATGAAAATCTTGGCTCGGACCTTGCGGATCGTGGGCAAGTGGATCCCCAAGAGGCTCTTTCGATCCTTAGAAATGCAAACTAGGCCACGCCCGGTGGTTTCTCGAATCCATTGCTCGTCACTAACGAATTGGCCGGGCTTCTCGCCATACATCTCAGCCAACGTCACAACTTCGAAGCCGAGGTTCGTCAGCGCCGTAGGGATTTCGTGGCGACCGAGACTTCGATTAATGAAGAGCGGAGGGAGCTTAGGCTGCCCCGACGATTTCGCGGACTTCCTTGACCGAGACTTCGAAGTCAAAAGCAATCTCCTCAAGATCATCGCCAGCTTTGTGGCGGTTTACCAGATCTTCCACGCGGACACCCGCATTTTCGAGAATGGGTGCCCCCGAAGCAACCTGTGGATCCACGACGACGCTTCCTTCAAACTTCGGCAGATGGAGTCGTTCCGCGAATCCATCGTCTCCGTAAGAGATCAGCTGAAGTTGATTCCTGACTGTCTCCCGGAATTGCTTCTGGTTCGTACGAGCCACCGAGAGATCCCCATCAGGGTCGTCTTCCATATTCCGATAGAGAATCTCGGCACCGTCCGTGAAAACACAGTGATGAGCAAGCGCATGGTCCACCTGGCCGAGGTGCTCTTTGAGAGCCAAAATGTTGGGCCTGACTCTGCTGCTCGGTACGCCTGCGTCTAGGGCCGCCTTAATAACGAAAGCTTCTGCGAACCCAATGAAGGGCATCGTGGGAGCACGACCGTCTGCCGGAAAAACAGTGACAAGCTGCTGTCCCTTTCCCCAAGGTCTCGCCCAGTACCCAAGTGTCGAGGGGGCGATACCCAAGTTGCGAGCAGCCTCCGAAATCGTAAAGATCGGCCAAGTCAAGCGAGGGTCTGTCTTAGGTATCCGTTTCAGAAAATCATCTCCCTCAACTAGGATGGCATGACCTTCGGCGTATTTGCGAGATTGCCTGCTGGTGGACACGGGATCCTAACCAGGATCCGGCACCCTGGCGGGAAGACGATTGCCTTGCTCAGGCAGGATCCAGCGGCCCGGACCACCTCAAACCGCTTCACGCAACAGGAGCGAGTGTCCTGCCACCTTCGTGGCAGAGACAGATCCTGAAACGGTCAGCGGAAGGGACGATTCGAATCTGCCTCACCGGGAGGGGTGCCTCACAAACGACCCTTTCTGCGACGACACCGGGAGAGTCAGGGAAAGCCCGATTCGGTGTTCTAGAACCCGTGCCTCGCCGTTTGTCTCACAAACGGTTATAGAGATTAGTGATACAATAGGCCGATGAGCGATCTGATCGGCTACGCAAGAGTCTCGACTGAAGAACAGACCCTCGACCTTCAGATCGATGCGCTAACCGAAGCTGGCTGCTCGAAGATCTACACGGACAAGATCAGCGGATCGCGGTCAGACCGGCCTGAACTCGGCAAGGCGCTCGACTACGTTCGGAAGGGCGACACGTTTGTCGTCTGGCGGCTGGACCGGCTCGGCAGATCGGTTCGCCATTTGATCGAGGTGGTGAACGACTTCGAGGAGAGAGGTATCGGCTTCAAGAGCCTTCAAGAGACCATCGATACGACGACCTCGACCGGCAAGCTGACCTTCCACGTCTTCGCTGCCTTGGCCCAGTTCGAGCGAGACTTGATTGCCGAGCGCACCAAAGCTGGGCTTGAAGCCGCCAGGAGAAGAGGACGAGTCGGAGGGCGCAGGACAGTGATGTCGTCCGACAAGCTCAAGGTGGCTAGAGATTTGTACGAGGATCCCGAGAGCAAGTTGACCGTGCAGCAGATCGCGGACACAGTTGGCGTTTCCAGGGCCACCATCTACAGGCACCTCAAACCTGCCGCTTCTTAGCGGGGCAGTGGCCGGGGCAAGAGCTAACTCTCACTTTCCGACGATGAGACCGTCCACGTATCTGGTTCCGTTCCAGGTCGGAACTCGAACTGGTCCGTTTGCGTTGCTTGCGGCACCTATGAGGGTGGCAAGGGAAGCTGGTCCCGCGACTAGGAGGTACGGATGGGGCTTGTCTTGGTTGGACCGAATGGCATCCGCCACTGCTCTGGCCAATCCCCGGATTCCGTCACTTGTCAGAGGGCCGCTCTCCTCGAATGAGAGGATCTGACCGGCTTTCGCTCCTCGGGCAAACGTCTCTGCAGCTGCGGATATTCCGGTATCCGTCGTTGAAACTACGAATACGGTAGGGCCGTCATCGGGTAGATCGAGAATCCTGGGGTCGTTTCCTGGTGAGATGGTCGGGCCATCTCCTGAGACGATCATCAAGTCCGACCGAGTGCGTTGATTCACGCTCAGCCGAACCTGGGAAGTAACTCTCCACTCGTACCCGAGGAGAACCGCGATAGGCAGGGGCACGTTCAGGTCGAGCGAGATCTCCGGGAAGCGGGTCTTGGCCTGGAACGCCGACCGCAACTCGACTAGCACTTCCTGGATGAGTCGGGCCGCTTCGTTCGTGATCTCCCGATCCGTCTCATCGATCAGGTGACGCCAGTCCAGAACCAGATCGTGAGATCCGTGAGGTTCAGCAAGCGCGGTAGCCGCCACTTCGAACCTGGTTTGGTCTGATCTCATGATCGCTCCGCGCACGTATCGCTTTGCGATCCCCCTGTGAAACTGGGATAGAGGCTCGTCTTGACGTACCTCTCCGTTGCACTCCTTGAAAAGTTCGAAGTCTTCGATCTTGAGAAATGGCTCGACGGTTGAGAGCAGTCCTTCTCTGTCACCGTCCACGAAGACCGGGACCAAAGGGAAGTTCGGATCCTTGCGCTTCCGATCGAGTGCGGCTGGTAGCTCGACCTCGTTGATGTACTGCGACTCGGCTGCGTCCTTGGTGCCGTACCAAATGAACCCACCAGTCACTCTCTGGATCGCATCCTCGAAGCCAGGAGTGCTGCATTCGCCGGGGAGGAGGTCATCCAGGTCACGCCAACCTCCCGCGCCGAAAGCCGCCAACTCTTGCTTCAGGGCGATTACAGCGTCTTTATCTTCTCGCTTGTGAGAGAGGAACGGCCTTGGATTCATAGAAGCCACGGTCCCCTAGTTGCGAACTGCTGGATTTCTACCGGCAGCGCAAGTTCTGGCTTGGCCGGTGCGGGTCTCGTGTGGCCATGCGGAGCGTCTTCGATGGGCCAATCAGTGTCTTTTCGTCCGTTCAAGCGCCATAGGTGTTCCGCCAAGACGTGTTTCCGGGCCAGGTCAAAGAGCCTAGGGAGACCATCACTGAGTTTCCATCGGCGCTCGTCTGGGTCTCGGGTGTAGTAGAGGCAAAGCTCAATGCTCTCTCCTCTAGGACCGTTCCGATGCTTCGAATCCTTTGGTCCATCGAGACAGAGAACGAATGGGTCCTGTGATCGCGGGTCTCGATGAAACAGCACAACGATCCGCCGCTCAGTCCACGGTCCCTCAGCCGGAGCCAGGTAGCCGAGGAAATCCGTCACAGGCACCTGCTCCCGCTCAAGGTATTTACGCAGGTCCGGGTTGTTGCGCCGAAGCGGGAACGGCAGGCGTTGGATGCTGGGATCGACCTGTTGGGCGTGGCGTTCTAGTGCCCATACCGTGCTCCAATCTCTGGTCCACCACCGGAACTCATCCCGCTTCGGGTTCAGTAGCGGCTCCACGAACGACCTTCGATGGGCGACCGCCCACCACTAGTCCCAATATTGAAACCGGCACCTACGGCTTTGGCTGTCCCTGACCGAAGTGAGGCTGCAACACTTTCGGGATCGGTACTCGGGGAAGGAAAGCTCTGGCCGAAGACCTTCGTCCATGCGTCAAGAGAGGCACCAACATCTTCGAGGCTGGCTGCCTCATGCGCATCGACACGGGCTTTCTCGACTCTCTCCCGAGCCTCAGCACGTTCATCGTCAGACAAGCGGTCATCAACGAACCGGGTTGAAGATCCCGGTACCAGGGTTCTCGCACCCGGTGCCAGCGCAGCGTACGCCTGATCGAAGAAGCCGAGAACGGCTGCCTCGAAATCGACTTCCGCGTTCATGGAGTGCCACAGGATCGCTTCAGCGTGGTACGACCGGAGCGGCTTCACCGTCTCGTAGCGTTGATTCCATGCCTTGATGATCCGAGTCGCAGGGACATAGACACCGCCCGTGGCCTTGTTCTTCGAAGTCGCGGCTTCCAACTGCGATTCGGGATCTTCGAGAGTCCAGTCATCGAGACCTTCGCCGGGAATATTGCGAGTGAGGTAGAGACCACCGCTAAGAAGCGGATCGAGGGCCGGAACGATGTCCACATGGAACTCATAGTCGTGGAGGAACGCCTTGACAGCACGTACTGAAACGCGGGTGCTCTTGACGAGATCCGAAGACGAGACTGCCTCTCGGACCTTCTCCAAGGTGTCGCTAGCTGACGCTCGATACTGGCCATCCTCGTCTTCGAGGACGACGATGATGTCCACATCCTTGAGCCGCTTCGCTTGCGTCTTACGCCCGTACGACCCCGACAAGAAGTGCCTGGCCACCGACAGTTCGTCCGAGACGGCTTTGCGAATCTCAGGATGCACCTCTTTGGCGGCCTGGTTCTGATCGTCAGGCACTCTCGCCGTGTCCTGCTCGAATTTCTTGAACGCACCCTGAACGGTGCTAACTGCTTGATCGGTCATCGTACCTCCGTGTTCCAGTTTTCTAAGTAACCGCCCTCCCAAACGTATGTTCGCATACGTTGCGGCGGATCTGGAAAAGTTCGTGAGGTGGCGACGACTCAGAGGGACCCGCGAGCAGTGAGTTGCGTACCTTCGCCCGAGGAACGGGACTCCGGTGGACCCGTCCTCATCGGGGCCGGGGAACTCTCAGGGAACATAGCTGCCAAACCGGGAGACTCTGGCTGGCCTTCGATGCGTTGTCCTAACCGCCTAGAAACCTAGGATTAGCAGGGACTTTACGACCAGACCGCACCAAACCGATTCAAAGGGATCTGAGCCTGGACTGACTCGTAATGAAGGGGTCACCGGTTCGACTCCGGTCGTCGGCTTGGGGTTCCTCGGCGCGCAACGCCTGGTGGCCGGGCGTCGGCGGGGACGTGGGTGGACACCCGGGGCAGCCGGAGACGCGACCCCGGGGCATCGCCCGGGCGGCGCCGGCCCGGCGTCGTGGCTCTATCCCGGCGTCGTGCCTCTATAACTGAGGCATGCGAGCGCTCACGGCTCTGATCGCGGGTCTCGGCGCCCTGTGCGTCCTGTCCGGCGCAGCGCCGACGGCGACGGCCGGTTCGACCGGCCGGACGGCCTCGGAATCGCCGCGGCCGCCGTCCGAGCTGCCGCCGGCGGTCGGCGCGACGCTCCTCCCCCGGCCGGGCGGGCATCTTCTCAGCGGCCGTGACCGACGGCCGGCGGCGACGGTCGCGCTCGACTTCCTGCGGCGGAATCGCGCCGCTCTCGGCCTGGAAGGGGTCCGCCTGGGCGCGCTGGGCCGGCCCCGGGCGATCGTCTCCCCGAACGGCACCCGCCACCTGGCCTGGGTTCCCCGGATCGACGGG
>ENA-UOVV01001334-UOVV01001334.1-compost-metagenome-genome-assembly--contig:-NODE-1334-length-19122-cov-16.585304_pt1 | contig 19122 bp, 15 predicted proteins | sample MGYA00238155_ERZ761577 | MGnify/ENA primary metagenome ERZ761577 (study PRJEB28898, sample SAMN06268775) | compost metagenome | isolation source: Emeryville, CA | place: USA:Emeryville, CA | collected...
ATGGTGTTCGACGAGACGATGCTGGGCGCGCTGAAGGTCTATGCGCGCCACAACCAGGCGACCATCGTGACGCCGTTCATCCTCGCCGGCGCGATGAGCCCGGTGACGGTCGCCGGCACGCTGACGCAGGTGCTCGCCGAGGTGCTGGCGGGCACGGCGCTCACGCAATTGATCCGGCCCGGCGCGCCGGTGCTGTTCGGCACCTTCGCCTCGTCGATCTCGATGCAATCGGGGGCGCCGACCTTCGGCACGCCGGAGCCGTCGCTGGTTTCCTATGGCGCCGCGCAGCTCGCCCGCCGGCTCGGCCTGCCGTTCCGCACCGGCGGCTCGCTGTGCGCCTCCAAGGTTCCGGATGCGCAGGCGGCCTACGAGAGCGCCAACACGCTGAACTCGACGCTTCTGGCCGGCACCAATTTCGTGCTGCATGCGGCCGGCTGGCTGGAGGGCGGGCTCGCCTCCTGCTACGAGAAGTTCATCATGGATGTCGACCAGCTCGGCATGCAGCAGAGGTTTTCGGAGGGCGTCGACCTTTCCGAGAACGGGCAGGCGATGGACGCGATCCGCGAGGTCGGGCCCGGCAGCCATTATCTCGGCTGCACCCACACGCAGGCGAACTTCCAGACCGCCTTCTACCGCTCGAGCGTGGCAGACAACAATTCCTACGAGCAATGGCTGGCCGAAGGCGAGAAAACCGCGCCGCAACGCGCCAACGGGATCGCCCGGCACTGGCTCGAAAGCTACGAGGCGCCCGATCTCGACCCCGGCATCAGGGACGGGCTGAACGATTTCGTGGCCCGGAAGAAGGAATCGATGCCCGACGCCTTCACCTGAAGCGAGCCCGTTTCAGGCCGGGCTAAAGTGGCCGACATCATCCACAAGGAGGTCTGGCGCAGCGCTTTCAGGGGCTGAGCCGGCGAGGGGAACGATTGAGCCCCGGCCGCTTCCGCGTGTAGGCTAGGGTCAGGAGAAGCCGGCATGCCCGTACGACCGCTCAGCATAAGGACCGCCGACGGGTCCGCGCCCGCCCGTCTCTTCGCCGGCAGCGGTCCCCGCGCGACCTGCGGCGTGATCGTCTACATGGATGCGTTCGGCCTTCGCCCGGCAATGGACGAGATCGCCGGCCGGATCGCGGCCGAAGGCTATACGGTGCTGGTGCCCGACCTGTTCTATCGTTTCGGCGCCTATGGGCCGTTCGACGCGAAGACGGCCTTTGCCGACGAGACGACGGGCGCGCAGATCCGCCGGATGATCGGCGCCACCACGCAGGCGATGACGGTGGCCGATACGGCGCATTTCCTCGACGCGCTGACGGAAGCCGGCGCGACGGGGGCGGTCGGCACGGTCGGCTACTGCATGGGCGGCGGCAGGGCGCTGAACGCGGCCGCCGCCTATCCCGGCCGCGTCGCCGCGGCTGCCAGCTTCCATGGCGGCAATCTCGCCGGCGATGCCGAGGACAGCCCGCACCGCAATTCCGCGAGGATCAAGGCGCGCGTCCATGTCGGCGTCGCCGGCGTCGACCGAAGCTTCCCGCCGGAACAGTCCGCCCGGCTGGCGCAGGCGCTGCGCGAGGCCGAGGTCGACTACCTGGTGGAGAACTATGTCGGCATGCAGCACGGCTGGTGCGTGCCGGATCACGGCGTCTACGACGCGCGGGGCGCCGAGCGGCACTGGAAGCGGCTGCTGACCTTCTTCGAGGAAACGATCGGGGCGTGACATGGTGGCCACCGTGCGCAGCAGTCCGGGCGTTGTTGACCAAACGGCTCGGCTGCTGGCGCCGCACGGCCTGATCCTGCGCGGCGGTTTCGACTTTGCGGACGGCGAGGCCGCGCCTGCGGGGCCGTCTGGGCCGCCGGCGCGCGCGGTGCTGCTGGTCGGGCAGGCAGGCGCGTCGGTGTGGCCGCATTTCTCGCGCTGGCGGGCGGAAAATCCCGGCACGGCAGACCCGCTCGACACATGGTCGCGGCTGGTAATCGGGCAGGTCGCGAAGGGCGTCGGCGCGCGCGCGGCTTCGCCCTCGGACCGGCCGTTCCTGCCATTCCAGCAATGGGCGATGCGGGCGGAGAGGCTGAAGCCGTCGCCGCTCGGCATTCTCATGCATCCGCGCTATGGCCTGTGGCATGCCTATCGCGGGGCGTTGCTGTTCGACGAGCCGCTCGGGCTTCCCGATGTTGAGAAACCGATTCACGCTTGCGACCTATGTGACGAAAAACCTTGCCTTTCCGCCTGTCCGGCCGGTGCCTATTCGGCTGCCGGCTTCGATCATGAGGCTTGCCTCGCCCATGTGCGCTCGCCCGCCGGCGCGGCCTGCCTGGCGGCCGGCTGCCTCGCGCGCAATGCCTGCCCGCGGGGCGCGGGTTTCCGCTATCCGGCCGTGGCACAGGCGTTTCATCAGCGTCATTTCGCCGGCCTTGGCGGCTGAGGCCGAAAAATTTCATCTGCTCCCCCAAGGATTGCCGAATCCGGCTCGTCAAACGCACAATGATGGCGATGACCATGGCCGATGACGATGCCGTGCCGGATGGCCTTTTGGCCAGCCGCGCGCGCGATGGCGACAGGGCGGCGTTTGCCGCGCTGGTCGAACGCCATTACGATTTCATCTTCCGCGTCGCGTTCCGGCTGACGGGCCGGCGCGAGGCGGCGGAGGACGTGGCGCAGGACGTCTGCGTGCGGCTGGGGCGCGCGATCGCCGGCTATCGCGGCGGAGCGGCCTTCACCACATGGCTCTACGCGGTCGTGCTGAATGCCGCGCGCGACGCGTTGCGCCGCTCCGGGCGGGACGTGGCGCGGATGCAGGCGTTCGGGGCGCACGCCGCCCTGCTTGCCGAAGGCGACGCGGCCGAGCCCGAAGATTGCGCCGCGGCGCTGTGGGAAGCCGTGCGCGAGCTGCCGCACAAGCAGCGCGAGGCCGTGACGCTGGTCTACGGCGAAGGGCTGACGCATGCGCAGGCGGCAGAGGCCATGGCGATTTCCGAACCGACCGTCTCCTGGCATGTCCACGAGGCGAAGAAACGGCTGAAGGCGCTGCTGCGCCCGGCCGGGGACGAAGGACGATGAGCGAGAACGATCCGTTCGACCGGCTGCGCGGCGGCGCCGTGCCTCCCGCGCGCCCCGAGGCGCGGCAGCGCGCGCTGGAGGCCGCGTTGCGCAGCTATGACGAAAATTTTTCCGCAGCTCCCCAAGGATCGGCGACCCGGCAGCGTCAGACAGGCCGGATCACGGAATTCTGGAGAGGTCTGATGCAGAAGAAATTTGCGGCAACCCCGGCGATCGCCGGTCTGGTGGCACTGCCGATCGCGGGCTTCGCCGCCTGGCACCTGATGGGCGAGGGGTCTCCCTTCGGCCCGGCTCTGGAAGGCGAAGGCGCTCCGCCGCCGCTCGCCGACACGCAGGCGCCGGCGCGCCACAAGGAAGAGGCGGCCCCGGCTGCCGCAGGGGATGCCGCGCAGGAGCGCGGGATCGACCTGTCGTCCGGGGTCTCCGTACAGCCCGAAATGGACCAGCTTGCCGCACAGCCGAATGCGGTCGCGCCGGCGGCCGGCGGTGTGCCGGCGCCGGCACCCGACCGCATGTTCCGATCTCCGGCCGGCAGAGAGGCCTCGAAGATGGTGCTGGCGCCGCTTGCCGAGCCGGGCCTGCTGCCGCCGGCCTCGCAGGACCGCGTCCAGGGCTTCGACACCAGCCCGGTCCGCTCGGCGCTGGAGACCCCCGTCTCGACCTTCTCGATCGACGTCGACACCGCCTCCTATTCCTATGTGCGGCGCGTTCTCAAGGAAGGCGTGATGCCGGCGGCCGACAGCGTGCGCGTCGAGGAGATGGTCAACTACTTCCCCTATGACTGGAAGGGGCCGGAGAGCGCGGCGGCGCCGTTCAACACGACGGTGACGGTGATGCCGACGCCATGGAACGAGCACACGCGGCTGATGCATGTGGCGATCAAGGGCTATGACGTGCAGCCGGCACAGATGCCGGCGGCCAATCTGGTCTTCCTCATCGACACCTCCGGCTCGATGAACGCACCGGACAAGCTGCCGCTGCTGAAATCCGCCTTCCGCATGCTGGTCAACCAGCTTTCGGATGCCGATACCGTATCGATCGTCACCTATGCCGGCTCGGCCGGCGTGGCGCTGGAGCCGACGAAGGGGTCCGACAGGCAGAAGATCCTTGCCGCGCTCGACGCGCTCGGCGCTGCCGGCTCGACGGCGGGCGAGGCGGGCCTGCGCGAAGCCTACCGGCTGGCCGAAGGCTCCTTCGTCAAGGGCGGCGTCAACCGCGTCATGCTGGCGACCGACGGCGACTTCAACGTCGGCCCGTCGAGCGACGAGGAGCTGAAGACGCTGATCGAGCAGAAGCGCAAGAGCGGCGTCTTCCTGTCGGTGTTCGGTTTCGGCCGCGGCAACCTGAACGACCGGATGATGCAGACGATCGCCCAGAACGGCAACGGAACGGCAGCCTATATCGACACGCTGGCGGAGGCCGAGAAGGTTCTGGTGCAGGAGGCGCGCACGACGCTGTTTCCCATCGCCAAGGATGTGAAGATCCAGGTCGAGTTCAACCCCGCGGTCGTCTCCGAATACCGGCTGATCGGCTACGAGACGCGGGCGCTCAATCGCGAGGACTTCAACAACGACCGGGTGGACGCCGGCGAGATCGGCTCCGGCCATTCGGTCACGGCGATCTACGAGATCACGCCGAAGGGCAGCCCCGCCGAGATGATCGACGCGCTGCGCTACGGCGGGGCCGGCACCGACGCCGGCGCCGGGGCGGATGCCGGCGACGAATATGCCTTCGTCAAGATCCGCTACAAGCTGCCGGACGAGGACAGCTCGAAACTGATCGAGACGCCGGTGACGAAGGCGAACGAGATCGCCGCCTTCGGCGCAGCAAGCGTCGACCAGCGCTTCTCGGTCGCCGTCGCCGCCTTCGGCCAGAAGCTGCGCGATACCGACGCGACCGCCGGTTTCGCCTATGACAGGATCATGGAGATTGCCACTGCCGCGCGTGGCTCCGACCCCTTCGGCTACCGGGCGGAGTTCCTCTCTCTCGTGCGCCTCGCCTCGGCGCTCGACGGCAAGCGGTAGGGGCAATGAAGGGAGCGCGCGCCGCCAAGGGTCCTGGCGCGCCGCCCCCATGGGCGGGTGAGGCAGGCCGGCGGAGGGTTTTCCTCCGCCGGCCTTTTTTCTTCGGGGCACCTCTTGAAAAGATATAACGTTGAAAAGATATATCGCTCATAGGGATGCAATCGAAGGAGATCGTTTTCATGTTTCACGACCACGACAGACACGAGCGCGCATTCGGCCCCCGCTGGCATATGAAGGGCAGGGGCGGCGAGCATTTCGGCCACGGGCCGGGCGGGCCGCTGGGCGGCCATCGCGGCGGCCCGTTCGGCGGCGGCAGGGGCCGGCGCATGTTCGACGCCGGCGCGCTGCGGCTCGTCGTCCTCGGCCTGATCGCCGCGGAACCGCGACACGGCTACGACATCATCAAGGCGCTGGAAGCGAAGTTCCAGGGTGCCTACAGCCCGAGCCCCGGCGCCATCTATCCGATGCTGCAGATGCTGGAGGAAGCCGATCTCGTCGTCTCGGAAGCCGACGGCAACAAGCGGCTCTACCGGATCACGGAAGCGGGGAACGCCTATCTGGAGGAAAACCGCGCGGATCTGGAGCGGATCAACGAGCGCATGCGGCACATGTCCGGCCGCATGGGCGGCGCCGCGATCGGCGAGGAGCTCAAGGCGCTGCACTGGGCGATCCGCTCGAAACTGCGCGGCGGCGGCTGGAGCGCGGAACAGGCCGAGAAGGCCCGCGCCATCCTCAAGGCCGCGCGGCGCGAGCTGGAGGATCTGTAACGGTGGCAGGGCGGGCGGCTACGCCCCGTTTACGGGAAGAACGTGGCACGAGGTGCCGGATTGGGCGTGGAACCCGCCTTGCCCGGTTTGCGCCGCCCGTCACCCATGTGCCGTCTCCTCTCCCCGCTGGCGGGGAGAGGAGAAGCAGACGAATTGAAGTTACGAGGAGACCTCGCCGCTACCCTCTCGCCCTGCGCCGCTCGCGCCGACTGCCATCGCCGCCGCTCTGGTCGGCGGTCTTGTTCCTCAACGGTCCGATGCGGGCGACGACCTCGTCGACGGTCGGCCGGGCCGCCGGGCTGTGTGTATCGAGCGCCGCGCGCATCGCCTTCAAATGCTCGAACGAGGTGCCGCAGCAGCCGCCGACGATGCGCGCGCCGGCATCTATGGCAAGGCGCGTGTAGTCGGCCATCAGCTCGGGCGTTCCGGAATAATGGATCTCGGAGCCGCGGAATTCGGGAATGCCGCAATTGCCCTTGACGATCAGGTTCGCCCCGGCATGGCCCGCGCTCATGTCGAGCAGGGAGGCTAGGATGTCGGGCGCGCCGACGCCGCAATTGGCGCCGACGGCGACCGGGGCGGTGCCGAGGCTTTCCGTGACGCCGTGGATGCTGCCGGGCGCAAGGCCCATCATCGTGCGGCCCGCCGTGTCGAAGGAGGCGGTGAAGGTATAGGGCAGGCCGGCACGGATCGCGGCCTCGGCCGCCGCCCGGATCTCGTCGGGCGACGACATGGTCTCGATCCAGGCGACGTCGGCGCCGCCCGCCTTCAGGCCCTCCATCTGCTCGGCGAAGGCCTCCACCGCCTCGTCATAGGCAAGCGCGCCGAGCGGGATCAGCAATTCGCCGGTCGGGCCGACCGAGCCGGCGACGATCACCTCGCGGCCAGCCTTGTCGGCAACCGCCCGGGCCAGTTCCGCCGCGCGCTTGTTGATCGCGAAGACGCGGTCCTGCGCCTCGTGCAGCTTGAGGCGATGGTGCGTGCCGCCGAAGGAGTTGGTGAGGATGATGTCGGCGCCGGCGTCGACGAAGCCCTGGTGAAGCGCCGTCACCTTCTCGGGGGCGGTTTCGTTCCACAATTCGGGCGCCTCGCCGGAGGCGAGCCCCATCGCAAACAGGTTGGTGCCGGTCGCGCCGTCGGCGAGGAGCACGCCCTTGCGTTCGAGCAAGGCTTCCAGTCTGTTCTGCATGGCCGATGTCCAGAGGTTTTATGGATAACGATATAAAGAAGTCTTTATATCACGTCAACCAAAGCGCCGCATGCCGCGCCGCTCAGCCCTCCGCGGCCGTGGAGAGCGCGCGTGCGTGCGCGGCCGCCTCGTGCGCGTTGACGGTCGCGGCGCGGATCAGGTTGGCGAAATGGCGCGTCAGCTTCTGCACGGGCTCGGTGGCGTTGAGCACGAGATACATGTCGCCGACATAGATCGCGGCGCGGATCGAGCCGAAGATCGTATAGGGGATCGAGAACCGCAGCCGGCCGTCGTAGAGATAGAGCCGGAAGGTCGGGTAGAGGTCGTCCAGAAGCTGCGCCATGTGGTCGAGCTGGCGGCGCCGGGCGGCGGCCGGCAGCCCCGCCCAGATGCCGCGCCCCTCGGCGAAGATGGCCAGCGTGTGCGCCGGCATGCACACCTCCATGTCGGTTTCGGGCCGCCGGTTGTATTCGATGCGGTACAGCGTCTCGTCGATCTGCGCCTCGGCGCTGCGGTTGGTGATGCCGGCCTCATAGTCGATCAGCTCGTCGGTGCGCAGCAGGTCGGGGATGCCGGCCGGCACGTAACGGATCTTGGTGCCGGCGGCCTCGGCGTGCCAGCGGGCCAGCAGCGTCCGGTCGAAGCCGCCCGGGCCTTCCTCGATCTCGAAGCTCTCGTGGATCTCGCCGGCCAGCCCCTCGTCCTGGCTCAGGCCGAGCAGCCAGTCGAGCGAGACGTTGTGCGCGGCGGCGATGTTGAGCAGCGTCTCGGCACGCGGCAGCCGCGTGGTCGAGCCGGACAGGAGCTGGGATAGCGCCGACCGGTCGATACCGATGCCGGCCGCAAATGCGGCCTGGCTGACGCCGGAGCGCGCCAGCAACAACCGCAGCCGGTCCCTGACCAGCGTCGAGAGGTCTCGCTTGTCCATCTCTGGCTCCTTGAGTCGCGTTTGTTTTGTTCAGTAAACATTCATCTTGCATGGGATGCAATCTCAACGCTTTGTGCGCATTGTCGCGTTGCGGAAAACGGCGGCTGCTGACACCGTCCTGTCAGGATCAGGCAAGTCCCGGTTTGCGACTGGGCTTCCGGACGGCAGGTGAGATGAGCAGGCAAACGGGTTCCCGGCGCGGCGGCGTGCTGCGCGTCGAATGGCCGACGATGGCGTTGATCGGGCTGTGCTACGGGCTGTGGGCCGTGGCGGCGGGGCCGCTGTGGACGCTGGTTCCGCTCGCCGCCTTCGCGCTTCTGGTGCTGGCGGTCGCGCTGCAATCGTCGCTGATGCACGAGGCTTCGCATGGCCACCCGACCCGCAATGCGCTCGCCAACGAGATTCTGGTCGGCCTGCCCGTCGGGCTGGTCTACCCGTTCCGCAGGTTCAAGGCGCTGCATCTGCGCCACCATGCCGACGAGCGGCTGACCGATCCGTTCGACGATCCGGAAAGCTATTACCGGGCATTGTGGAGATACGAAGAGCTTCCGGGCTGGCTGAAGGGGCTGCTCGGCTTCAACAACACGATGGTCGGCCGCTTCCTGATCGGCCCCGCGATCGCCAATATCGGCTTCGTGCTGACCGAGGCGAGGCTGATGGCGGAAGGCGACAGGGCCGTGCGCAGGGCATGGCTGCACCATGCGGCTGGCCTCGCCCTCGTCCTGCCGCTCGTCCTGTTCGTCTTCGCCGTGCCGGTCTGGGCCTATCTGGCGGCGGCCTATCTCGGCCAGTCGCTGATCTCGATCCGCACCTTCGCCGAGCACCAGTGGTCGGAGCGGCCGGACGGGCGCACGATCATCGTCGAGCGTTCGCCGCTTGCCCTGCTGTTTTTGAACAACAACCTGCATCTCGTGCATCACAAGATGCCGACGGTGGCGTGGTACAGGCTGCCGGCGCTGTTTCGCGCGCGGCGCGCGGAGTGGGTGAAGCTCAACGACAATTATGTCTATCCGAGCTATCTTGCGCTGTTCCGCGATTTCGCGTTCCGGCGCAAGGAGCCGGTGGTGCATCCGGTGCTGCGGCGGTCGCGCGAGGCGGGAACGGCATTCAAGCCGCGCGTGCGCCAGCGCAGCGTCGCGGGGCTCGGCACCGCCCCGGTGCCGGCCGAACCGCCGAAGGAATGACCGGCCATCGCATATGGACCGTGCGCCTGCGCGCGCGTCGCCATGATTCTCGCGACGGGCCCGAGGATGGCGACCCGGCTATGATGCGGTTCCGCAACGTCATGTGCGGTTGCCCTGACGGAATGAGCAGGGCGTCTTGCGTCCGGCCTTGCCGGCGCGCTGTTATGGGCGGATGAACGCGCTCGTCGCCGCTTTTCCCATGTATGACTGGCCCGAGGCGCGGGCGCAGACCGATGCGCTGTGGGCGGCGATCCGCGACCTGCTGCGCGGGCAGGGGATCGCCGCGCCGGACGGGCTGGTGCGCCGCAATGCCGATCTGCCTGCCGTGCCCGGTGGTATCCGTGACGGGAGCGGCCGCGCGATCGCGCCCGATCCGGCCACCCTGCCGCCGGACGGGCTCGACCTCGGCGTCTTGTGGCGGCATCCGAAGCTGCTCGTCGCCCAGACATGCTGGGGGCCGATGGAGCGAGGACTGGACGCCCATGTGCAGGTCGTCGGCCAGCCGGACTATTCGGCGTTCGAGGGCGGTGACGGCGAGCTCTATGCGTCGGCGATCCTGATACGGCGGTCCCTGGCCTCCTCCTTGCCGGGTGGGGCGAGCCGCGAAACGGATCGGGGCGGCGGGCGACAAACGGGCATCCCCGCGCCGGAGCTGGGGTCCGCCCCTGCCGGCAAGGGGGAGGGTGAGGCGCCGGCCCCCGCCGATGGCCACGCAATCCTCCCGCTCGGCCTGCTGCGCGGGGCGCGGCTCGCCTATAACGGCCCGGACTCCATGTCCGGCATGCTGGCGTTGACGCGCGACCTCGATGCGGCCGGGGAAAGCCTCAGCCTTTTTACGGAATGCATCGAGACGGGCGGGCACCGCGCCTCGATCGTCGCGGTCGCGCAGGGCAGGGCGGACGTCTGCGCCGTCGATTGCCGAAGCTGGGCGATGGCCCGCCGGCTGGAGCCCGCGGCCCGCGCCCTGCAACCGGTCGGCTGGACGGCGCGGCGCAAGGGCCTGCCCTTCGTCACGGCCGGGACGGCTCCGCCGGAAACGGTGGCGGCGCTGCGCGAGGCTGCTGTCGAAGCCGGAATGCTGGCCGGCTGAGATCCCGCAGGCGGCCTCCGCCTACCCCCGCATCTTCTCGCCGGCGGGGTCGAAGGGCGGTGCGGCAACGATCCGGGCGGGGCGGCGCTCGCCGAGGATCTCGATCTCGAACAGGCCGGCGCTTTCGTCTTGCGCCAGCGCGGCCGGCACGTAGCCCTGCGCCATCGACAGCCCCACATGATGGGCGTAGCCGCCGGACGTGACCCAGCCGACCACGCGCCAGTCGCCATCGACGATGCCCCGCACGGATGAGGCGCCTTCGTCGGCGGCCGAGACGCGCGTCTCACGGCCCTTGTCGTCGAAGCGCGGGGCGCCGAAGCCGTGCGGCTTTTCCACGGTGCCGTAGTCGGCCGCCACCTTCGCCCAGATCGGCTCGTCGCCCATCACGTCGGCGTCCCTGGCCTCGATCGCGAAGGAGACGCGGCGCAGCTTCGGGCCGTCGGCTTCTTCCCGTGCCGCGGCCTCACGGCCGATGAAGTCGTTCTTCTCCAGCTTGACGAAGCGGTCCATCGCGCCTTCGAACGGCCCGTAGATCGGCCGCAGCTCGCGGAACCATGTCGGGAAGTTCTTCTCGAGCCGCATGGAAAGCAGCGCGCGCATGCCGAAATCCACGATGCCGAGCCCGGCGCCGGCCTCCTTGATCGCCGCGTAGACGAGCCGTTGATAGGCGGGCTCCATCCAGATCTCGTAGCCGAGGTCGCCGGTGTAGGTGATGCGGTTGACGAGCGCCGGCGCGCCGGCCACCGCCATCTCGCGGAAATCCATGAAGCGGAAGGCCGCGGACGACACGTCCTCGTCGGTCAGCTTCTGCAATAGCTCGCGGCTTTTCGGCCCGGCGATGGAGAGGCCGACCAGCGTCTGGTCGTAACGGTGGATGCGCACCGAACCGTCGTCCGGCAGATGCTTTTCGAACCAGCGCATATGGTATTTCTGCGCAGCGGACGAGCCCCAGACCAGAAAACGGTCCTCGCCTGCCCTGGGGCCGCGATTGGCGATGGTGAAGTCGCCGATCAGCCTGCCGCGCTCGTTCAGCATGGGGGTGAGCGCGAGGCGGCCGGGCCTGGGCATGCGGTTGGTCATCAACCGATTCAGGAAATCGGCCGAACCCGTTCCGCTGACCTCGTATTTGGCGAAATTGGCGATCTCGGTGACGCCGACGCCGCTGCGCACCGCGCGCACCTCGTTGCCGACGTGCTCGAAATCGTTGGAGCGGCGGAAGGAAACCTTGTCCTTCGGCTCCGTTCCCTTCGGCGCGAACCACAGCGGCGTCTCCAGGCCCCACGAATCGCCCATCACCGCATTGTTGTCGCGCACCATGACGTCATAGAGCGGGGTCGTCTGCGCCGGCCGCGCGGCCGGCAGCTCCTCGTTGGGGAAACGGATCGAGAAGCGGCGCGAATAGTTCTCACGCACCTTGGCGCTGGTGTAGCGGAGCGTCGCCCACTCGCCGAAACGGGCGACGTCCATGCCCCAGACGTCGAAGCCCGGATCGCCGTCCACCATCCAGTTGGACAGCGCCAGCCCGACGCCGCCGCCCTGGCTGAAGCCCGCCATGACCGCACATGCGACCCAGAAATTCGTCAGGCCCTGCACCGGGCCGACGAGCGGGTTGCCGTCGGGCGCGAAGGTGAAGGGGCCGTTGATGACCTGCTTGATCCCGGCATTGGCGATGCCCGGGAAGTGGCGGAAGCCGACCTCCAGCGAGGGGGCGATGCGGTCGAGATCGGGCGCCAGCAGCTCGTGGCCGAAATCCCACGGCGTGGCGACCGGCGACCACGGCTTGCAGGCCTTCTCGTAGGTGCCGAGCAGGACGCCGTTGCGCTCCTGCCGCGTGTAGATCTCGCCCTTGAAGTCGAGTACGCCGACCATCTCGCGGCCCGTGCTGGCGTTGAACGCCTCGACCTCCGGCATCGGTTCGGTGAGCAGATACATGTGCTCCATGGCAAGCAGCGGCAGCTCCAGCCCGACCATGCGGCCGACCTCGCGCGCCCACAGGCCGCCGCAATTGACGACGTGCTCGGCCCTGACGGTGCCCTGCTCGGTGACCACGTTCCAGGTGCCGTCCGCCGCCTGGGTCAGTTCCGTCACGCGGTTGCGCAGCACGATCTCGGCGCCGAGCTTGCGTGCTGCCTTGGCATAGGCGTGCGTCGTGCCGGAGGGGTCGAGATGCCCCTCGACGGGATCCCACATGGCGCCGACGAAGTGCCTCTCGTCCATCAGCGGAAACATGGCCCTGGCTTCCGACGGGGTGATCAGCTCGGTATCCATGCCGAGATAGCGGCCCTTGGCGTGGGCGAGCCGCAGGAAATCCATACGCTCCGGGCTATCGGCCAGCATCACCCCGCCGGTCAGGTGCAGGGAGCAGGACTGGCCGGACAACGCCTCGATCTCGTCATAGAGCTGGACGGTGTAGGCCTGGAGCCTGGCGACGTTGGGGTCGCCGTTCAGCGTGTGGAAGCCGCCGGCCGCGTGCCAGGACGAGCCGGATGTCAGCTCGGAGCGCTCGATCAGCATCACGTCCGTCCAGCCGGCGCGGGCGAGATGATAGAGCACGGAGCAGCCGACCACGCCGCCGCCGATCACAACTGCTTTTGCATGAGATTTCATGGGGTTGGTCTCGTGCGTTCAGGGAATGAATCGAAATGCCGTGCGAAGACGAAACGGAGGTCGGGAGCTACCACGTCTTTGGCGAGCTGGCCGTCGAGCGCGGCGAGGATGGTTTTGCAAACTGCGCGGCGCCACCTCTCCCTCCGTTCCGGGTGGAAAGGAGGGGCGTCCAGCTTGGCATCCGTCCTCTCCCTCACGAAGTGGGGGAGAGGTGTCGAGGCGAAGCCGAGACGGAGAGGGGGCGGTTCTCATCATCGCAGGATTGATCAAAAATCCGTCGGGGCGCCGCCCTCGGCCGTGCGGCGGGCGACGAAATCGTTCAGCTCCTCCTCGATCGCCGGGTCGATCGGCGGCTTCTCCCATGCTGCCAGCCGCTGCTTCCAGACCTGGTTGGCCTTCTCCATCGCGGTCGGCGATCCGGCCTGCGCCCAAGTCTCGTAATTGCGCCAGTCCGACAGGATCGGTGCATAGAAGGCGGTCTTGTAGCGCGCCTGCGTGTGCGCGGTGCCGAAGAAATGGCCGCCGGGTCCGACGTCGCGGATGGCATCGACCGCGAGCGCGTCCTCGGTCAGCTCCAGCGGCGACAGGAACTCGGCCACCATCTGCAGGAGGTCGATGTCCAGGATGGTCTTTTCGTAGGAGCAGCGCAGGCCGCCTTCCAGCCATCCGGCGCCGTGGAGCATGAAATTGCCGCCGCCCTGGATCGCGCCCCACAAGGAGAACACGCTTTCGTAAGCCGCCTGCGCGTCGACCGTGTTGGCCGCGCAGGTGTTCGAGGTGCGGTAGGGTATGCCGTAGCGGCGGGCGAGTTGGCCGCCGACGAGCTGCGCCTTCATGTATTCGGGCGTGCCGAAGGCCGGCGCTCCCGACTTCATGTCGACATTGGAGGTGAAGCCGCCATAGCCGACGGGCGCGCCCTTCCTCACCATCTGGGTGAAGGCGATGCCGGCCAGCGCCTCGGCATTCTGCAGGACCAGGGCGCCGGCCACCGTCACCGGCGCCATCGCGCCGGCCAGCGTAAACGGCGTGACGATGACGATCTGGCCTACGGACGACATCTGGATGATGCCTTCCAGCATCGGCACGTCGAGCTTCAGCGGCGAGTTGGTGTTGATGATCGTGTAGCAGGACGGCTCCGCGAGAAGCTGCTCGCGGCTCAGCCCGCGCGCGATGCGGGCGATCTCGATGCCGTCCAGATTGCGCTCGCGGCCGAGCGAATAGATGTGGAAGGCCTTGTCGGTCAGGGTCGCCAGGTCGCGGATGCATTCGAGATGGCGGACCGAGGGGTGGATGTCGGTCGGCTCGACCGGATAGCCGCCGGTGCAGTTGATGATGTTGTGGACCTGCGCGAGCTTCACGAAATTGCGGAAGTCGGCCTGGTTGCCGGGCCGGCGGCCACGATCCGCGTCGGAGCAGTTGGGGGCGGAGCCCATCTGGGCGAAGATGATGTTGTTGCCGCCGAAGGTGAGGTTGTGGGCCGGATTGCGGGCGAAGAGCGTGAATTCGGACGGTGCGTGCGAGACGAGCTCGAGCACCATGTCGCCATCGAAACGCACGCGCTCGGAGCCCTCGCGCACGTCGGCGCCGTGCTGCTTCATCAGCCGGCGGGCGTCGGGATGCAGCACCTCGACGCCGATCTCCCGCAGCACCTTCAGCGACGCGTTGTGGATCGATTCCAGCTCGTCCTCGGAGATCAGCGCCGTCGGTTGGAAGGGGATCCTGAGCTGGCGAAAGGGCGGCTGCTCGAAGGCGGCCGATGCGCCGGCGCGCTTTCCCGCGCGGCCGCCGCGCCGCGACCGTTCGACGGCCGGCCCGGCTTCGGAAGAAATGGCGTTCATCGTGGTTCCCGGAAGGCGGACATGGCCGCCATTGTGGCCCGCCCGGCCGTCGCCGACCAAGGAGGCCGCGACCAGAAGAGCCAGAGAAGCGACATGCGGGGGAAGGAAGCCGGCGCAAGAAGGCGGTGCCCGCAGATGGCAAAAACCGCGTGCTCCGGGCGGGGAGAACGCGGCTTTGCCAAATCAACGCATGGCTCTTCGCGACTTCGATACGCTGCGAAGACTACGGCTCCGGTACGCGAGACCTGATCCGGAGCGGCGGCGGCCGTTGATGTCCGCCTCGGGAACGGGTTGTACCGTCACATCGTTACCGCCCGGTTATCGAGACCTTAAGCAAAGCTAAATTTGTCGCTTTTCGTCGGCATGACGGCCGAAAAGATCGCCCGGCGGCGGCAGCCGCCCAGCCGATCCCGAAATCCGGTCGGTGCGAGGGATCGGCGCGAGGCGATCGCATATGAAACGTGCGCCTGCGCGTCGCCGACAACAGACAAGAATGACGACCCGGTTATGTTGGTGCCTTGCGATGTCATGCGCGATTGCGCTGGGGTCAGCGCCCGCGCAGGAAGTTGATGATGCCGGAGAAGTCGACGTCGGCGTTGCCCATCGCGTTGAACAGCGCGTAGAGCTGCGTCGCTTCCGCGCCGAGCGGGGTGACGGCGCCGGCCGCCTGCGCCGCCTCTTGCGAAAGCTTGAGGTCCTTCAGCATCAGGGCGGCCGCGAAGCCCGGCTTGTAGCCCTTGTTGGCGGGCGAATTCGGCACCGGGCCTGGAACCGGGCAATAGCTGGTGATCGACCAGCACTGGCCGGAGGAGGTCGAGGCCACGTCGAACAGCGCCTGGTGCGACAGGCCGAGCTTCTCGGCCAGGACGAAGGCCTCGCCGACGCCGATCATCGAAATGCCGAGGATCATGTTGTTGCAGATCTTGGCGGCCTGTCCGGCGCCGGCATCGCCGCAATGGACGATGCGGCCGGCCATCGGTTGCAGGATCGGCTCGGCCTTCGCAAACGCCTCCTGCGCGCCGCCGGCCATGAAGGTCAGCGTGCCGGCCACGGCCCCGCCGGTGCCGCCGGAGACCGGCGCGTCGACCGACAGCAGGCCGTTTTCGGCGGCGATTGCATGGGCCTTGCGGGCCGATTCGACGTCGATCGTCGAGGAATCGATGAACAGCGCGCCCGTCTTCGCCTTGCCGGCAATGTCGGCATAGACGGCAAGCACGTGCCTGCCTGCCGGCAGCATGGTGATGACCACATCGGCGTCCTTCACCGCCCCGGCGGCATCCTGCGCGATCGACACGCCGTTGCCGCGCGCGATCTCGAGGTTGGCCGCCACGAGGTCGAAGCCGCGGACGGCGTGCCCGGCCTTGACGAGATTGGCGGCCATCGGGTTGCCCATATTGCCGAGGCCGATGAAGGCGATGGTGGTCATGTGGGAGATCTCCGGAAGTGGAAGCCGTGAACGGTGAATGGTGAGCGGTGGGCCGGTGGAGACGGCCCGGCCGCGCAGCCTGCCGGTCGTTCACCGTTCACTGTTCACCGCCCGATCAAATGCCGCGCGACGATGACGCGCATGATCTCGTTGGTGCCTTCGAGAATCTGGTGGACGCGCAGGTCGCGGACCAGCTTCTCGACGCCGTAATCGTGCAGGTAGCCGTAGCCGCCGAAAAGCTGCAGGGCGTCGTTGGCGACCGCAAAGCCGGTGTCGGTGACGAGCCGCTTGGCCATAGCCGACCATTTCGAGGCGTCCGGCGCGCGCGCGTCCAGCTTGGCTGCGGCCGCATAGAGGAACAGGCGCGCGGCCTGCAATTCCGTCTCCATGTCGGCCAGCTTGAACTGCAGGGCCTGGAACCGGTTGATCGCCTGGCCGAACGCCTTGCGCTCGGCCGTGTAGGCCAGCGCCTTGTCGAGCGCGGCCTGCGCGCCGCCAAGCGAGCAGGCGGCGATGTTCAGGCGGCCGCCGTCGAGCCCGGCCATGGCGATGCGGAAGCCGAGCCCTTCGCCCGAAAGCAGGTTCTCGGCGGGGACCTTGCAATCCTCGAAGATCACCTGGCGGGTGGGCTGCATATGCCACCCCATCTTGTTTTCCAGCGCGCCGAAGGACAGGCCCGGCGCATCCTTCGGCACGACGAAGGTCGAGATGCCCTTGGGGCCGTCCTCGCTGGTGCGCGCCATGACCACATAGATGTCGGAGGCGCCGGCGCCGGAGATGAACTGCTTGGCGCCGTTGAGGACATAGTCGGCGCCATTGCCGCCGGCCCTGACGGCTCTTGTCTTGAGCGCGGCCGCGTCGGAGCCGGAGCCCGGCTCGGTGAGGCAGTAGCTGGCGAGCTGCTGCATCGAGGTCAGCGAAGGCAGCAACCGCTGCCGCTGGGCGTCGTCGCCGAAGCGATCGATCATCCAGGCGGCCATGTTGTGGATGGAGATGAAGGAGGCGAAGGCGGGACAGGCGCTCGACAGCGCCTCGAAGATGAGCACGGCATCGAGGCGCCCGAGGCCGGAACCGCCGACATCGTCCTTCACATAGATGCCGCCGAAGCCGAGCTCGCCGGTGGCGCGGATGACGTCATCGGGGAAATGCCGCGCCTTGTCCCATTCCAGCGCGAAGGGCGCCACACGTTCGGCGGCGAATGCGCGCGTCATGTCCTGGATCGCGCGCTGATCCTCGTTCAGCTCGAACTGCCCGCCTGCTGTGGCGGCCGCGGCGTCCATCCTCGCCTCCCTCGACGATCTCCTCGCGTTGCCGGGCGAGTTTAGACCTTTGATGCGTGCGCGCAATGCAGAGCAAGGCACGGCGGCTGTGCGTCAAGTCGACAACGGCCCTGCGGGTCAAGATGGAAGCCACGAAAACGAAACGGCCCGCGCGGAGGCGCGGGCCGAGCGAAACGCAGGCGCGGCTCAGGCGCCCTTCAGCAAGCAGCCGACCACCAATACCACGAAGGCCAGCGTCATCACCCAGAACGCGGCGATGGGAATGAACGCGATCACGTTGAAGAACATCAGCAGCGCGATGACCGCGATGACCAGCGAGATAATGAAGACGATCTGCGTAGGCGCACTCAGGTTCATGGATAACCCTCCCCGTGATTCGGTCAGCCCGCAAATCTGCGGCGCGCGAAGATTACCACAAAAGCGGGAACTGCCTAAGGGGATTGGTGGGGTCGAGCAGAAGCCGGACCGCCATCGACACGCAGACGACCACGAGCAGCGGCCGGATCAGCCTTACGCCGACCTTCATGGCAAGCGCTGCGCCGACGCGCGCGCCGAGGAATTGCGCGGCGCCCATGGCCAGCCCGATCTTCCAGTCGATGGCGCCGACCGCAGCGAAGGCGGCGAGGCCGCCGAAATTCGAGGCGAAGTTGAGCAGCTTGGTGTGCGCGGTGGCCTTGAGCATGCCGAAGCCTGCGAGCGCCACGAAGGCAAGCATGAAGAAGGAGCCGGTGCCCGGGCCGAACAGCCCGTCGTAGAAGCCGATCGCCGGCACGATCGTCAGACCGAATATGCGCGGCGCGATCCTTTGCGTCCGGTCGACGTCGCCGAGGCTCGGCTTGAGCAGGAAATAAAGCGCGATCGCGATCAGCAGCAGCGGCAGCAGCGCGCGCATGAAATCGCCCGGCAGGTAAGCAGCCAGGAGCGCGCCCGCGACTGCGCCGAGGCAGGAGAGCACGGCCCACGGGAACTGGCCGCGCAGGTCGACATGGCCCCTGGCGGCATAGGCGAGCGTCGCGGAGCCGGAACCGAACAATCCCTGCAGCTTGTTGGTCCCCAGCGCCTCGACGGGGCCGAGGCCGGCAAGCAGCAGCGCCGGCACGGTGATCAGCCCGCCGCCGCCGGCGATGGAATCGACGAAGCCCGCGGCGAAGGCGACGAGCGCGAGAAGCGCGAGGAGCTCCACAGTAAGGTCAACCATCGGGGGCCGGGGCGGGAAGGACGATGGCTTCGACCACAAGCGGGCCGTTTCCGCAAGCCGGAAAACCGGCTAATCTCCGGAGCCGTCGAGGTGGAGCCTCAATCATGCTTCAAGGATTGCTGGCCAGATTGCGGGAACTGTTCGAGGGAAACCCGGCCGTGCGCAAAGTTGCCGACGATCCTGCCCTGATGGCGGAGCTGCTGCTGCTCCTGCGCATGGCGCTGGCCGACGGGCGCATGGCAGAGCCGGAACTGGCGACGCTGCGGCGCATCGCGGCAGACGCATTCGGGATCGGGGCCGCCGATATGGAGCCCGTGCTGCAGCACCTGGAGGATTTCGGCTTCGAAACCTCGGTGCCGCAGGCGATCGCGGTGTTCCGCGAGCTGGAGCGGCCGCGCCGGCTTTCGCTTGCGCGCCATCTTGCCGCCATCGCGAAGGCCGATGCCGAGCTCAACCGGCACGAGGTGCGGCTGCTGGCGCGCGTCGTCGACATGCTCGACCTGACGCCGGCCGAGGTCGCAGCCCCCGATGGCGGCG
>ENA-UOVV01001335-UOVV01001335.1-compost-metagenome-genome-assembly--contig:-NODE-1335-length-19101-cov-6.102909_pt1 | contig 19101 bp, 16 predicted proteins | sample MGYA00238155_ERZ761577 | MGnify/ENA primary metagenome ERZ761577 (study PRJEB28898, sample SAMN06268775) | compost metagenome | isolation source: Emeryville, CA | place: USA:Emeryville, CA | collected...
GTACGCCACGGGTTCGTCGTCGCGGTTATCGGCGACATGTTCGGGTTGAACCGGGTGTGAAAAAAGGTCAGATGACCTCATACAAATCCTTCATTGGGGTGCCGTTTCAAATCGAAACGGCATTGATTCGACCACTACGGTCTACCCGTCAGCGTACACCACCAAACCCTCCGCCGCTCCCTGACCCACCTTGGGCGCGAATGTTGTTGAAGTAAGCCGTGTTTCCCGCGGCAGCCATATTGATCACCCGCCGCCGTACAGATCCAGGGCCTGGGCCGCAGCCGTAGCCACCTCACCACGCAGTTCCTGGATCGGCCGGCTGCCGCGCACGTGGATGGAGTTCGACAACAGCACCGCATAGGTATCCGAGCCAGGATCGATCCACACCGACGTCCCGGTGAACCCCGTGTGGCCGAAGCTGCCGATCGGAAAGATCCTGCCGCGCGGCGTTGAGTTGAACGAATCGATGTCCCAGCCGAACCCCCGCAGGGTCTGCCCCCTGACCGCCGGATAGCGCGGCGCCAGAAGCGGATCCGTGGGATTCGGCGCCGCTTCGCGGGTGGCCGCATTGGCCGCCTCGAGCTGTCCCGCATGATGACCCGGCTGCTGCGGACTCGTCATCATCGCCAAAGTCGCCTGCTGCAGCGGGAATTCGCTTGGCCTGCCCGCCAGCCGATCCAACAGCCCCTGCGCAAACACCGCCACATCCGCCGCTGTCGCGAAGACCCCGGCATGCCCCGCCACGCCGCCCATCCGCCGCGCGGTCGTGTCATGCACCGCGCCCCGCAACAGGTGGTCCAGATCCGGGTTCGCACCCGGATCGGCCCTGCCCTCCTCGTCGCGCGCCGTGGGCGCGGTGCGCGACACCACGTCGACGTTCCAGGCGTCCCCCGAACATGCGACCGCGTCCGCGCCGGGCGCCCACGCCACCGCCGCGCCTCGCCGCACGTGTGGGCCACATGCCTTGTCCAGCGGCAGGTATCGCGTTTCCGACATCCCCAGCGGCGCGAACACATGCTGCTGCACGTAGACGTCTTCGGGCACACCCGTCAGCGCCTCGACGAGCGCCCCCAGCAGAATGAAGTTGATGTCCGAGTACCGGTAGCCCGCACCCGGCGGCGACACCAGCGGTGTGGTCAACGCCCGACGAATCCCCGCCCGCCTGTCCGGTTTGGCCAACCCCCACGGATCCTTGAGCTCCACGTCCCCCGGTTCGCCCGAGAAGTGCGTGAGCAGCATGCGCACCGTGACCTCGGCGCGCTGCGGATCATTCGCGGCATTGAAGCCCGGCAGGTGCTTCTGCACCGGATCGTCGACACCCACCAAACCCTGCTCGTACAGCTGCATGACGGCCGTCGCCGTGGCCAGCGGCTTCGTCAACGACGCCAGGTCAAAGATGGTGTCCTCGGTCATCGGCTCCGCAGGCGACGGCGCCCCGTCCGGTCCCGGCTCGCCGTCGAGCTTGCGCACGCCGAAGGCCCGGTGGAACACGACCTTGCCGCCATGCCCGATCACCACCACCGCGCCCGGCAGCTCGTGCGCCGCCACCGCGTCGTTGATCAACTCCGAAACCCGAGTGAAGTCCGGGGCACCGACCCCTGCCGGCGGCCTCACCGGCGCCGCGGTCGGAGTAGCCGACGCCCGCGTGCTCTCGCGCACCTCGGTGTGGCCGGCGGTGCCCGGTGAGCAGGCGCCGACCGTAAACGCCACCGCGGCCATCGCGGTGGCGCGTCGCGCAGATCGCCCACCGAACATCAGTCGCGCCCATGCTTCCACGTCGGCCGCGCCCGCACCGCATCACTGTTACCCCCGTGACGCGTGAGGCATCAGCGGCGACGGCGGGGCGCCCGCCGGTAACATGCCGCGCGTGCCGGACAGTCGTGCCAACAGTGAGCAGCGTCAGGTATCCGGGCTCGCCGCGGCCATGACCGTCATCGCCATGGGATTCGGCTACGCCATCTCCATCGGCGATCCGACCAGCCTGTCCGCCAACCTCCAACTGGTCTCCGCCGGCCTGCAGCTCTCCGACAGCACGTCCACCTTCATCGACAGCCTGGCCACCCTGACCATGGCCGCCGCGGTGCTCAGCGCCGGCGCCCTCGGCGACCTCTACGGCATGCGACGCATGTACCTCGTCGGGCTGACCGGCGCCGTGGTGTTCAGCGCACTGGCCGCCGCCGCGCCCGTCGCAGCGATGTTGATCATCGCCCGCGCCGGCGTCGGCATCACGTTCGCGTTCCTCATCGGCCTCTCCCTGGCCATCACCAACACGGTGTTCCCGCCAGGTCGACGGGCCGCGGCCATCGCCGCATACTTCGGCGTCGGATACGCCGTCGCCACCCCGATGCCCGCCATCAGCGGCGCACTGGGCCACGCGATCGGTTGGCGTGCATGCTTTTTCGTTGTCCCCGTGATCGCCGCTCTGGGCCTGTTCATCACCTGGCGGTTCGTCCCCGAAACCGTCCGCGCCACCCGCAGCCTCGACCCGGCGGGCATGGCGCTGTTCGCCGTCACCCTGCTCGCAATGATCTACGGCATCTCCCGCATCGAAACCGGCATCAACACCACCGGCCTGACCGCCATCGGCATCGGCCTGGTCGCCGGGGTCGCCTTCGTGCTGCGGGAGCTTCGTGCCCGCCACCCCGCGCTGGATCTGCGCGTCTTCCGCTCCGGCCGGTTCAACGCCGCCGTGGCCGCCGGCGTGATCTTCAACATCGTGCTCGGCGGGTCCATGGTCCTGCTGGCGTTCTATCTCGTGACGATCCGCAAGGAATCCCACGAACTGTTCGGTCTGCTGCTGATCCCGGCCACCGCCATGGCCGCGCTGGCCGCGACGGCCGCAGGCCCGGCCGCCAACCGCTTCGGCCCGCGCAACGTGCTTGTCACCGGCCTCGTCACGATGCTGGCCGGTCTGCTCGTGCTGCACTCGTTCGACCTGACCACCTCCCGCACCGTCGTGTTCGTCACCACCGCGCTGATCGTGGTCGGCGGCGCCCTGGTCACCACCCCGCAGGCCACCATCATGATGAGCGGTGCGCCCGCGGACCTCAACGGCGCGGTGTCGGCGGTCAAGAGCGCGGTGAACGAGGGCGGATATTCGCTTGGCCCTGCGCTTTTCGCGCTCATCGGCATCAACATCTATCTCACCGAGACGGTCCGCGAGTTCCCCGATTCCGGCATCACCCGCGCCGAGGTTCAGGAAGCGACGTTGATGACGCACGGTGGACGCGGCGCCAACCTGGTCAACCCCGAACAGGCGCGACTGCTCATCGAACAGGCGCCGCACAACGCCGTCGACGCCATCCACGACCTCAGCCTCATCATGACGGTCGGGCCGATCGCCGCGATCATCCTGGCGCTCTGGTTGATCAAACCCGCCGCCGACTGAACGACGGCCGCCGCCGCGGTCACGGTGGCCACGTCCCGTCGGAGTACTCGTGTCGCCGCGCCGCAGGCAGCGCACCGCCCCGCGCGTAGAACCACCGGCAGCCCAGGCACCCCGCATACCGTCCCCGCGGCACCGCGTCCAGCACGACGCCGGGATGCCGCGACGGCCACCGGTCGCGATCGGCACCATGGACGGATTCGTAGGTGCGCCTGAGGTATTCACGCTGCGCCCACAACCGTCGCGCAACGCTCACCCCCGTCGACCCCAGCTTCCAGTCGAGCCATGCGGTGACCCGGCGCGGCGGGAACAGCACGTCCCAATACGGTCCCCAGCTGTGCTCCGCCTGCGCCGACCACCGCGTCCTCAACTTCTCGCTCACCGTGGGTGCAATCGCCGCAGCGCCGCCCGGAAGTCCGGGTTCGGGTCGGCCGCCGGCAGCGCGGCGCACACCTCCGCCAGTGCCCGGTCGATGTCCAGGCCCTGCCGGCGCGCCCCGTACAGCGCCGCCACCGTCGGCGTGCGACTCTGCGCGTGCGCGCAGTGCAGGAACACCCTGCGGCCGTCGGCGCGGAACCGTTCGATCGCCTGCACCGTGTCGAGCAGCACGAAGTCCAGGTGCGGGTTGCGCCCGACCTTGTCGATCAGCCGCACATCCAGCTGTTCGACGTCGGCCGGGATGTCCCCGTCGGCCACCCGGCACAGCGACACCACCGCGTCGACCCGCGCCGGCAGCTGCCGCAGCGCGCCCTCCGCGCCGATCCACACGTCGCCGTCATGCGGATGCACCACCGCCAGGTGCGACCCGTAGCTCGACACGTTCGGCCCGCCGCCGACGATCTGAGTCGCCAGGTGCACCAGCCCGCGGGTGTTCAGCCCCGGCCAGCCCTTGAGCATCAGCCGCCACCGCGCCGGCACCGCCGACAGGCCGTGCGCCCCGCCGAGCAGCCCGCCCGCGATCGCCGCCACGGTGTCGGTGTCGCCGCCACCGCGCACCGCGGCCTCCAACCCCAACCGCAGATGATCCGCCCGGAACACCCCGGCGCCGGGATCCTCCCGCGGCACCGGCGTGCGCACGACCGCCGACCACGCCCCCTGCAGCGCGGCCACCACCCAGCCGTTCTTGCGCGCGAAGTCCGCCGGCGCCTTGGCCTCGGCGTCCTCGATCCGCGACGCCCACAGGTCGCGGCGCGCACTGTCGATGTGGCCCAACCCGATTCGCACGTCGAACTCGCCCGTCAGCACCGCGTGCCGGATCGCCGCGCACCACAGCACGCACGCGTCGCCGGCCTCGGGATCGAAGTGCGTCAGCTCGCTGAGCGCGCGGGCCGCTTCGACCAGTCCCGCCTCGTCGTCGAGATATGCCAGCGCCACCGGAGCGGTGCGCATCAGCGACCCGTTGCCCGCCGTGCGTCCGGTCCGCTGATGCAGCGCCGCGGCCTCCTTGCGGGCGGTGTCGGCGCTGATGCCGTCACGGCCCGTGGCCGACAGCACCGACCGGGTCTGCACGCCAACGTCTTTGGCGCTGCGCGCCCACCAGTGCCAGCGCTCGACGATCTGGTCCTGCGCGCGGTCGTGCCGCAAGTCAACCTCGGCCGCGGCGACCTCCGCGATCGCGACGGCCATCGCCGTGTCGTCGGTCCATTCACCCGGCGCGAACGGGCCCAGGCCGCCGCCGATCATGTCGACCGGCGCGTCGGCGGGCAGCGGCCCGCCGAACTCGTAGCCCGCGCCCAACGCATCGCCGGCCGCGGTGCCGACCAGCACTCCCGCCGCGCGGTCACGCTGCGCGGCAGACAGATTCGTCCAAACAGATTTCATTTGGTCACCCCCGGTGATCTCAGGCCCCCTCAGAGGCGCTCTTACCGACGCCGATTGACGCCGGCCACTTCGTCATCCGAGCCACCCACGAGCGCGGGGTTGGCGCACCGTCCAGTCGGAGCTTGGCGACGGTGTCTCATGAAGCAGTTCTCAGAATAATTTTTGGCACCGACAAGTCGGCGTCACGTGTGGTGCTGGTAGCCCTCGACGCCGATGCGGTCCTCGCCCGACCAGCGGTAGGCCGTCAGCCGTCCGCCCTTGGCGACGCTGAAGTCCACACATGCCGTGAACTCGGTCCAGTCCTGCCCGTACGTGGGCTCATGCTGTCGCCAGTAATGGCCGTACAGCACCGGGACGCGGTCGGTGTAGACATGCGAATTCGCCTCCGGCAGTTCGATATGCGGCAGCGGCGGGTACGGCTCACCGGAGTCGGTCTTGAGCCCGGGCGCCATCTCCGCAATGTCGCGCAGCGTGCGCGCCTCGCGGTTCCACCACTTGATCCGGGCCTTGTCGCGCGGGATGCCGTCCTTGTCCAGATACCTCGGCTGGTCGTGCTCGACGAGGCTGATCTCCGGCCCCTTCAGCAGCGTCTCCACCGCCTCGTAGAGCGGGTGCGCCTCGTCGGAGGCCGCCACGAGGGCGTCGAGTTCGGCGAACGGCGCATTCGTCCCGCAGTGGCGCTCGACGACGTCGATCGAGGTGTCGTGCCAGCAGGCGTGCACGATGCGCACCCCGTCGAGGTCCAGCCACAGCGGGATGGTCGCGAACCACTCGAGGTAGAGCTCGCGGTCGGCGCCCTTGACCTGGTCGAGGAACGCCCGGTGCTGGCGGGTGTTCTTCTCCGACCACGGATTATCCGGATCATCGTGCGGGCGAAGGTATTTCCCGCTGCCGCGCGGCCACTCGGTGTGGTACGCCAGCGCGTTGAACTCGTGGTTGCCCATCACGATGTGGGCGCTGCCCGCGTCGACCATGTCCTTCACGATCCGCAGCACCTTGAGCTGTTCAGGGCCGCGGTCGATCAGGTCGCCGACGAAGACCGCCTGGCGTTGCGGATGGCGATACGCGTCGGCCTTCTGATAGCCGAGCTTGACCAGCAGCGCCTCCAGTTCGGTGGCGCAGCCATGGATATCGCCGATGATGTCGTAACCCTGCGTCATGCAATCACTCCTTATCCCCAGGATGCGCCCGACCAGCCCAGCCGCGTCGAGACGCAGGGCCACAACGTGAAGTGGACATAGCGGTACTCCCGGTCTATCCGGGCCTCGCTAACGGAGGCGCTCTTACCGACCCCGGTTTGGTGCCGGTCGCTTCGTCATCCGAGCCACCCACGAGCGTGGGGTTGGCGCACCGTCAAGTCGGAGCTTGGCGACGGTGTCTCATGAAGCACTTCTATTTTACCCGATGCACCGACATCCGCTGCGGACGAAGGTGTTCGGAGTGCCAGCCCGGCGGCGAGACTTTCGCTCTCAGGCCGGCATCCCGAACATCCCTTCCGTCAGAGCGCGACCTCCGCGCCCCCGGAGAACATCGAGTCGTGCACCTCCAGCACCGCCGGCTCGGTGCCCGGCGGCACGTCGAACGCGACCCGCACCTGAACCGAGTTGCCGGGATTGATCTCGCTCATGACCCCGTCGCTCTCGTTCATCCACAGGCCCGCCTCGGAGTCGGCCCCGTACTCGCGGCCCGCCGTGTCGATCAGCTTCTGGTTGGAGCCGAAGTACGACTGCGGCCGGTTGCCGATGTTCGTCACCGACAGCGTCAGAATGATGAACTCCCCCTGCGCTTTTGCGATCATGTACGGGTTGCTCAAATCGCCCGCCTCGGTGGCCCGCGACATCCCCAGCACGCGGAACTCGAACTTGCCGTCCCGCACCGCTGACCCGGCCAGCGCCGCGGTCGCCGTGGCAGGCGCCGCCGGACGTACGGCGGCCGCCGACGACCGGGTGCTCGACGTCGACGACGACGAACTCGACGTCTCGTCCGCCCACCCCGTGCACGACCCGACCAGCAGCAGGAACGCGAGCACCGCGCCGAACAGCAGCGCGACCTTGCCCCCCATCGATCCCTTCGACACGGTGGTCGTCGCCCCGACAGGCGCGGCCCAGCCCCGACCGTCCCAGTACCTCTGCCGGCCCGGTCCCGACGGATCCGCATACCAGCCAGGCGGCGTTGACGCGCTCATTTCATGTCCCCCCTCGATCTGATGTCGTCTAACGGTCGCCGAGGTTAGCGAGCGGCACCGACAATTCCAGGGAAACCGGTGTTGAGCAGTGCTTTCAGCCGGAAACGGGCCGCGACCGAGCCTTCGCTGGCGGGCACGAGGCAACGCCGTTTCCCAAAACCGCCCGCCGCCGGCGTCGACGACGAGCGCGACCCCGCCTCGGCGCGCTAGCGTTTGCCCCAACGACACGCTCTCGCCACCTTCAACCAGTGCGGCGACAAGGCGTACTCTCGGCGCGTACGGGCAACACGACCGCGTCGCCGCACCCGTCGACCAAGCGCAAAAACAGGAACACAAGATGGCTGATACACCTGTTCAAACGCACAAACCGGCCCAGTCGAAGTGGCTCTCGAAAAGCGCCACCCAGATCCGCGGTTCGGACAAGAAAGAAGTCCAGTTCCACTACGACATCTCCAACGACTTCTTCAAGCTCTGGCAGGACCCGACGCAGACCTACAGCTGCGCCTACTTCGAGCGCGACGACATGACGCTCGAGGAAGCCCAGCTCGCCAAGGTCGACCTGTCGCTGGGCAAGCTCGGCCTGCAGCCCGGCATGACGCTGCTCGACATCGGCTGCGGCTGGGGTTCGACGATCGCGCGGGCCGTGGAGAAATATGACGTCAACGTCATCGGGCTGACGCTGTCGGAGAACCAGAAGCGGCACATCGAGGACTACTGGTTCGCCAACCTCAAGACCGACCGCAAGATGGAGGTGCGGCTGCAGCCCTGGGAGGAGTTCGAGGGCCGCGTCGACCGGATCGTGTCGATCGGCGCCTTCGAGCACTTCGGCTTCGGCAAGTACGACGACTACTTCAAGAAGACCTTCAGCTGGCTGCCCGACGACGGGGTGATGCTGCTACACACGATCATCATTCCCGAGGACGAGGAGATCAAAGCCAAGGGTCTGCCGCTGACCATGTCGAACGTCCGGTTCATCAAATTCATCATGGACGAGATCTATCCGGGCGGGCGGCTGCCGCTGGCGTCGATGGTGCGCGAGCACGCGATCAAGGCCGGCTACCGCGTCACGGCCGAGCAGCATCTGCAGCCGCACTACGTGCGCACACTCGACACCTGGGCGGCGAATCTGGAGGCCAAAAAGGACGAGGCCATCGCGATCACATCCGAGGAGATCTACGAGCGTTTCCGCAAGTACCTCACGGGCTGCGCCGACCTGTTCCGCAAAGGTTTCACCGATGTCGCGCAGTTCACCTGCGAGAAAGGCTGACACATTTAGTAAGGTCACCACCGATGACTGGCATGATCGACAAGCCCATGCGGCCTAACTTCGAAGACGTTCAGGCCCACTACGACCTGTCGGACGACTTCTTCGGACTGTTCCAGGATCCGTCGCGGACCTACAGCTGCGCCTACTTCGAACGCGAGGACATGACCCTCGCCGAGGCGCAGCAGGCCAAGATCGACCTGGCGCTGGGCAAGCTCGACCTGCAGCCCGGCATGACGCTGCTCGATGTCGGCTGCGGCTGGGGTTCGGTCATGCAGCGGGCCGTCGAGAAGTTCGACGTCAACGTCATCGGGCTGACGCTCAGCCGCAACCAGGACGCCTACTGCCGGCGGCTGTTCCAGACCCTCGACACCCAGCGCTCCACCCGCGTCGAACTGAAGGGCTGGGAGCAGTTCGACGAGCCCGTCGACCGGATCGTGTCCATCGAGGCGTTCGAGGCCTTCCCGAAGGAGCGCTACGCCGCGTTCTTCGAGACCTGCCACCGCAGCCTGCCCGAGGGCGGGCGGATGGTGCTGCAGACGATCATGGGCCACCCGCTCAAGCGCTGGCCGGAGATGGGCATCCCGATCGTGATGAGCGACCTGAAGTTCATGCGATTCATCGCCAAGGAGATCTTCCCCGGCGGGGCGATCCCCTGCGACGAGGACATCGTCAACTACTCCGGCGCCGCGGGCTTCTCCGTCGAACACATGGAGACGCTCAACCCGCACTACGTGCGCACCCTGGAGACGTGGGCCAAGAACCTCGAGGCCGCGCACGACCAGGCCGTCGCGACGACGTCGCAGGAGGTCTACGACCGCTACATGCGGTATCTGACCGGCTGCGCCGACTTCTTCCGCCGCGGCATCAGCGAACTCGGCCAGTGGACGCTGGTCAAGAACTGACGCGGAACGACTACGGCGCGCCGAACACCAGCGCGACGTTGTGCCCGCCGATGCCGAACGAGTTCTTCACCGCGTAGCGGTAGTCCCCGCGGCGTGGCGAGTCGGCCACCACGTCCAGCCCGATCTCCGGGTCGATCGTCTTGAGGTTCAGCGTCGGCGGGATCACCTGGTCGCGCAGCGTCTGCACCGCGACGACCGACTCCACCGCCCCCGCGGCGCCGATCGAGTGCCCCAGCGCCGCCTTCGGCGCGTACACCGCCGGCGAGTGGTCGCCCATCACGCGGCGGATCGCGCGCGCCTCGGCCAGGTCGCCGAACGTCGTGCCGGTCGCGTGCGCGTTGATGTGGTCGATGTCCTTCGGCGTCAGCCCGGCCAGCCGGATCGCGCGGGCGATGACGTCGGCGGCCTGCTCACCGCTGGGCTCGGGCAGGACGTCGTCGTGGCTGTCCGACGAGATCGCCGCGCCCATGATCCGCGCCAGGATCGGCGCCCCGCGCGCCTTGGCGTGCTCCTCGGTCTCGATCAGCATCAGCGCGCCGCCCTCGCCGAACACCATGCCGTCGCGCTCGACGTCGAACGGCCGGCAGGCGCCCGCCGGGTCGTCGTTGTTGGTCGACAGCCACCCGAGGTTGTGGAACGACGCCACCGGCACGACCTCGATCTCGGTCTCCACGCCGCCGCAGATCGCGATGTCGGCCTCGCCGAACACGATGGCCTGCCACGCCTTGCCGATCGCGGCGGCCCCGGACGCGTCGGCCATCAGCGGCGAGATGATGCCCGCCTTGGCCTGCCGGTCCAGCCCCACCGACGCGGCCGGGCCGTTCGGCATGTTCATCTGCACCGCCAGCGGGCTGGCCGCGCGCATGCCCTTGGCCTGCCACTCCTCCCACAGGTGGACCATCACCTCGGTGGTGCCCAGCCCGATGCCGATCGACACCATCAGCCGGGTGGTGTCGACCTCGGGGTTGCCGGCGTTCTCCCACAGCCGGCGGCCCAGCACCCGGGCCATCTTCTGCATGTACGACAGGCGCCGCAGTTCGACGCGGGTCAGATGCTCGTCGAAGTTCTCGCGCAGCTCACCGCCGATGCGCACCGGCGAGTCCCACTCCTCGACGAACGTCTTCTCCAGCTCACGTATCCCGCTCTGCCCCTCCAGCAGCTGCTGCCAGGTGTCCTCGGCGTCCGCGGTCAGCGCCGTGCTCGAGGTCAGGGCGGTGACGACGACGTCCGGAAATCCGTCGCCGGTGGTCAACGATGTCATGGCCGCTGAAGTCCTTCGATCGCTAGTCGACGATGACGTTTTCCTCAGGTTCCGTTAAAAAAATGCACCGTCGGGCCCATTTTTCCCTGTCTTGACGCACGACGCCAAACCTGGGCGTCGGCGTGCCGCTCAGCGCGGCGGAGCAGGGCCGCACAGACCCCTGCGACCTCGGGATTCGGTGTGGGTCAGCCGTTCTTCTCGGCCTCGGCGAGGTCGTCGAGATGGTCGGCGTCGAGCCGCTTGGCCGCGGCGCCCTTGCGCTTGTCGGCGGCGTCGCGCAGTTCGGCGTCGGCGGCCGCGAGCTTGGCGCCCTCGACGGCGCCGATGCGGCTCTTCTCGCGCTCGGTGGCCGCATCGACGGACTGCCGCTTGCGCGCGGCCGACTGATCGGCCCGCTGCTTGGCGGTGTCCACCCGCTCGGCGACGTCCTCGATCGCCTGCTTCTTGCGCCGAGCCGCGGCGCTGCGGGCGTCGCGGGCCTCGTCGAGCTTGTTGGCGCGGGCCTCGTCCTTGCGGGCGGCGGCCTCGCGCGCCTGCTGCGACAGGTCCTCGGCGGCGGCCTCGCGCTGGGTGGCGGCATCGGCCGCCAGCGTGGCGGCGCGGCTCAGCGCCTTGCTGCGGGTGGCCATCGCGTCGCCCTGCATCTTGAGCGCGCTGTCGCCGAGCGCGTGGCCGACGACGCCGTCGACGGCGCCCAGCGCCCGCTCATAGGCCAGCCGCGCCGGCGCCTCGTCATCCATCCGCGCCAGCACGCGGTCCTCGACCAGTTGCAGCGGCATGCGCGCCACCCGGTACTGAAACCGCAGCACGGCGCGCGGAAAATCGGTGATTCCCATTGCTCTTGAACTCCCTGTGTTGTTGGTGCCCGCGTCAGGGCAGGTCGGCCTCGTCGGTGAGATCGCGCGCCTGCTGGCGGATCTTGTCGGCGCGCGCTTCCTTTTGATCGGCGTCCTGCACCGTCTGCGCGAACTCCTGCTGTTGATCGTCGAAACTCTTGGCGGCCGCGGCGATTTCGGCGCGTTCACGTGCGCTGGCGACTCTCTCATCGCGCTGCGCCAGCGTCTCGACCTGCTGTTGCGCCCGCGCGACGTCACTCTTGCCCGCGGCTTCGGCAGCGCGCTTCTGCCGGTCCTGTTCGGCGGCGACGGCGTTCTTGGCTGCCGCGGCCTCTTCGTTGACGGCCAGGCGCTCGTCGAGGCCCTCCGCCTTGGCGGCGTCGGCCTTCTCCTGCGCCTGCTGGGCCTCGATGTCCGCGGCGGCGGCCAGCGCGCCCGCCTCCCGGCGCTGTTTGGCCTGCGCCTGCTCGAGCTGACCCGCGGCGGTCAGCGAATCATTGCGGGTGATCGCACCCACAACTTCCTTGGCCTTGCCCTTGATCGCACCGGCCAAGCTCTTGCGTGCCTGGTCTGCCTTGTTCCGGTCGGCCATGCGCACCTCCTGTGTGGTCGAACCACAGGCATTCCACGTCGGCGGTGGTGGGAAACATGACGCTGCTCACCGGCGGGCCGATCGCGCCCAGAAAACAGCTGTGGGCTGGCGGGAAATCGATTCCCACCAGCCCACGCTGAAGTGTCCGAGTTACTGGATCGCGGTCACTCCGACTGCTTGGGGCCCTTTCGAGCCCTGCTCGATGCTGAACTCCACGCGCTGGTTCTCGTCGAGCGATCGGTATCCGCTTCCGCTGATCTCCGAGTAGTGGACAAACACGTCGGCCTCGCCGCCGTCAGGCGCGATGAATCCGAAGCCCTTGTCCGGGTTGAACCATTTCACGGTTCCTTGCGTCATTCTCTTCTTCTCTCATTTTCGAACGGATGCCAAGATCGGCATCCGAGTCCACAGTAGCACGTTATGTGAGTTTTCTCTTATCGGTTGTGGCCCAATGCTTTTCGTCTGTACACCGGAGCGCCGGGGAGGCGCTGGCAAACGGGGTGTAGCCTCGAAGATGAACCGCTTCGTCACCATCGCCGTGCGATCCGATTCGCCCGCCGCCCGCGCAATCCGCCTGGCGGTCTTGAAGACGAAGGGGCATGGCCCGATGGAACCCGATCTCGTTGCCAGTCAACCGAACACCCGGCTGACCGCGGTCCGGTACGGGCGCCGCGCCGCCAGCCCATGCCGGCTCACCCTGGCCGCCGGGTCGGGCCGCGGGCTCGACGGGGCGTGGTGGCCGCACTCGCCGTCGATCGCGCGGGAACTGCCCGATCTGATCGACGCGCTGACCGACCCGCTGGGCCAGATCGTCGACATCGGCGTGAACTGGTCGCGGTTCGAAGGGGTGCCTGAACTGGACCTGCTCAACCAACGCGGCGTCGCGGCCACACCGGGCCGGGAATCGCGCCGGTTGCGGTTGATGGACATCGCGGGCACGCAGGGCAGCGCCAAGCTGCTGATCGTGCCGTTCCGGACCACCCCGGCGCTGGCCGTGATGCTGTTGCGCCTGGCCGCGCGGCTGCCGGTGCTGTCCTGGCATCAGCACACGTCGGCGTTTCACACCGCCGAGGCCATCGTCAACGCCGCCTGCGACCAGCCGCACTAGACGGCTGCGCGCCGCCGGGGCCCGTGGCTTCCCGTCCTGCGGCGGCGCTGCCGGTTGGGTTTCGCGGCAGCGGGCGCGGGCGGGCGGGGCGGTTCCTGATAGGGCGCGACCTCGCCGACGAGCGCGGCTACCGGGGCCGAATCGGCGCCGACCTGCTGCGGGCGCACGTTGATGCCGGCGCGACGCATCAGCACCTGAACGTCCTTGCGTTGCTCGGGCAGCACCACGGTGACGACGTCACCCGCGTTGCCGGCCCGCGCCGTGCGACCGGAGCGGTGCAGATACGCCTTGTGCTCCACCGGCGGATCGACGTGCACGACCAGCTCGACGTCGTCGACGTGCACACCGCGCGCGGCGATGTCGGTGGCGACCAGCACGCGGGCGGTGCCCTTGTGGAATGCCGCGAGGTTGCGGTCGCGTGCGGGCTGAGAAAGGTTGCCGTGCAGGTCAACTGACGGGATACCGCTTTCGGTCAGGGTGCGTGCGAGCTTGCGCGCCTGGTGCTTGGTGCGCATGAACAGGATGCGGCGGCCGCGGCCGGAGGCCAGCTGGCGGACCAGTTCCTTCTTCGCGTGCGCGCCGTCGACGTGGAACAGGTGATGCGTCATCTGCGCCACCGGGGAGTGCGCCTCGTCGACCGAGTGCGTCACCGGGTTGCGCAGGAACCGCTTGACCAGCTTGTCGACGCCGTTGTCGAGCGTCGCGGAGAACAGCATCCGCTGCCCGCCCTGCGGGGTGGCCGCCAGGATGCGGGTGACGCCGGGTAGAAAGCCCAGGTCAGCCATGTGATCGGCCTCGTCGATGACGGTGATCTCGATGCCGTCGAGGCTGATGATGCGCTGGCCCATCAGGTCCTCGAGCCGGCCGGGGCAGGCGACGACGATGTCCACGCCCGACCGCAGCGCGGCGGCCTGCCGGTGCTGCGGCACGCCACCGAAGATGGTGGTGACCGTCAGCCCGTGTGCGGCCGCGATCGGGGTCAGCGTGGCGGCGATCTGCGTGGCCAGTTCGCGGGTGGGCGCGAGCACCAGACCGGACGGCCGTGACCGGCGCGGCAGCGCGGCCAGCCGGGTGACCAGCGGGATGGAGAACGCAAGGGTCTTACCGCTGCCGGTCTTGCCGCGGCCCAACACATCTCGGCCTGCGAGGGTGTCGGGCAGCGTCTTGGCCTGGATCGGGAAAGCCTCGGTGATGCCGCGCTTTTCGAGCGCAGCGACGATTCGGGTGTCGACGCCGAGGTCGACGAAGGATTGACTCACTTGGGAAGGTGCCTTTCAGGCATCGGTGTGCCTCTGGGTTCTCGCGCGTAGGCGCACGAGACATCGGCACAGAATGGCGAGATTGCCGGTGGGCAAAATCGATCGCCGCGAGAAGAGCTTGCGTGTGGGTTTGAAAGCGTTCCACGACGGGTTGGCATCGTCTTCATGCCAACGTTGTCTCCCACCCTACAGGTAGGTGGGGTGAAAACACGAACGGGCGCCGAAACCTAGGCGGGGCGGAACACCACCGGCAGCGCGGCCGGTGAGCGGAACGCGACGCCGTTGATGGTCGGCGGCGGCTCGGTGGGGTCGAGCCGCAGATCGGGCAGCCGGTCCAGCAGCGCATTGATCGCCACCGTCGTCTCCATCCGCGCCAGCGGCATGCCCAGACACACGTGCGGGCCCGCGCCGAACGTCAGGTGCGCGATGTTCTTGCGCGTCGGATCGAACCGGTCCGGGTCGGGATAGTGCGCCGGGTCGCGGTTGGCCGACGCGACGCTGACGCTGACGTTGGTGCCCTTGGGAATCGGCATGCCGGCCAGCTCGGTGTCCTGCGTCGCGACCCGCACCACGGTGGAGATCGGCGGCTCCCACCGCAGCGCCTCCTCGATCGCGCCGCGCACCAGCCCACGATCGTCCCGTAGCGCCGCCATCAACCCCGGCTGGGTCAGCATCGCGACGAGCAGGTTGCCCGACGCCCGGTACGTCGTCTCCACCCCCGCGGGCAGGATCAGCAACAAGAACGCCATGATCTCGTCGTCGGTCAGCCGTTCCCCGTCGATCTCGGACTCGGCCAGCGTGGTGATGAGGTCGTCTCGCGATTCGCGGCGCCGCTCATCGAGGATCTCGGTGAAGTACGCCTTCAGCGCCGCCGACGCGGCCATGCCGACGTCCCAGTCGTAGACCACGCTCAGCAGCGCGATCGACCACCGCTGAAAGCGCGGATAGTCCTCGCGCGGCAGCCCCATCAGCCGGGCGATCACCTGTACCGGGAACGCGAACGTGAACTCCTTGACCAGATCGGCGTGCCCGCGCGGCGCGAACCGGTCGATCAGCTCGTGCACGACCACCTCGACCAGTTCGGTCCGCCACCGCTCCAGCAGCTTGGCCCGGAACAGCGGCGAGACCAGCGCCCGGCTCGAATGATGTTCGGCTCCTTCCTTTTCCAGCAGCGTCTTACCCATCACCGGGCCCATGATCTGCTGGTAGACCGCCGACGAGAACCGGCTGGGGTCGGTGAGCACCTCCTGGCACACGTCGTAGCCGAGCACCGTCACCCCGGCCATGTCGATGTTCTTGGCGGGCGTCTGGATGATCGGGTTGCCGACCATCACCGGGCCCTTCTCCCTTGCCGCACGCAGCTTTTCGTGGACGTTCTCGACGGCCTCCAGCAGCCCGTCCTGCAGCCGGGCCGGGTCGAAGTCCTCCAGCGGGGCGTGGCTGGTCATGTGCTCGCCCGCACGGTCGCGGTGTCGCGGCCCGACCGCAGCACCGTTCCGGGCAGCGCTCCGGTGGCCACGCCGTCGCGGCACACCTCGACACCGCCGACCCACACCCTGCCGATGCCGGTGGCGTCGGCGACCAGTCGCGGTGCCCCCGCAGGCAAGTCGTAGCGGGTGCGTTCCGGGCCGTGGTCGACGGTGGCCGGGTCGAACAGCACGAGGTCGGCGAACCAGCCCTCGGCGATGCGGCCGCGCTGCTTCAGCCCGTACAGCCGCGCGGGCACGTCGGTGATCAGCCGGACCGCCTCCTCGAGCGTGACCACCTGGTGTTCGCGCACGCCGTGGCCGAGCAGCGAGGTGGTGTAGGTGGCGCCGCACATCATGTCCAGATGCGCCCCGGCGTCCGAGCCGCCGATCACCGCGTCGCGGTGGCGCCACACCTGCGCGCGCAGTTGCCAGTCGGCCTTGTCGTCGCCGAACGACTGCGGCGACAGCCCGGTGCGCAGTTCGTCGGCGATCACGATGTCGAGCAGCGCGTCGAACGGCTGCTGGTTGCGCGCGGCGGCGACCTGGCCGACGGTGCGGCCGGTCGCGTCGGCATTCTCCGGGGCGAATGTCTCGACCAGGACCAGCCGTTCCCAGTTGGCCAGCGCGGCGAGGATGCCGGCCTCCTCGGAGTGGGCGCCCTCGTCGAGGCGTCGTCGTACCGCGGGGTCGGCGAGCGCCTGGATCCGTTCGGGCACCGGCAGGTGCAGCACCTCGCGCCAGCCGGGCAACCCGTCGAGCACGAAGCCGGACAGGAACGACAGCCGGATCCTGGTCGCGTGCGGCATGGTGAGCGCGACGATCCGCCCACCCTGTTCGGCGGCGAGTTGCGATGCGCTCAACTGCTTTTCGTGGCCCTGCGGGTTGGCGGCCGAGACGCCCAGCACATTCCAGTTCAGCGGGCGGTCGGCGGCCGTGGACATGCCGGTCAGCAGCGCGATGTCGTCGTCGGTGAAGCCGTTGAGGCAACCGGCGATGATCGCCTCGAGCTGGGTGCCGGGGTGGCGCCCGACGGTGGCGGCCAGCGCCAGCAGTTCGTCGGGCGCTGCGTGCCGCGACGGCACCGGGTTGCCGTCGCCGTCGTTATGGGTGTGCGACTGCGATGTGGACAGCCCCAGCGCGCCGTCGGCCAGTGCGGCGTCCAGCAGCGCGGTCATCGAGTCGATCTGCTCCGGGGTGGCCCCGCCGCCGATCGCGTCGTCACCCATCGCGGCGAGCCGGATCGCGCTGTGGCCCACCAGGAATCCGGCGTTGACGGCGATGTTGCCGTCGAGGCGGGCGAGCCAGTCGCCGAAGCTCGACCACTGCCAGTCCAGGCCCGCCTGCAGCGCCTCCAGCGGCATGCCCTCGACGCGGGCCAACATCCGGGTCAGGTAGTCCTGCTGGTCGGGCCCGGCCGGGGCGAGCGTGAACCCGCAGTTGCCGCCGAACACCGTCGTCACGCCGTGCTGCACCGAGGGGCTGGCGGTCGGGTCCCAGAACAGCTGCGCGTCGTAGTGGGTGTGCAGGTCCACGAATCCGGGTGCCAGCGTCTGCCCCTCGGCGTCAACGGTTTTGGCGGCCGGCTCGTCGACCTCGCCGACCGCGACGATCCGGCCGTCGCGCACCCCCACCGTGCCGTGGCGCGCCGGGGCGCCGGTGCCGTCGACGATCGAGGCGTTGCGGATCAGGAGGTCGAGCATGTCAGCCAGTCCTGGGTCGGCAGCGGGTGGCGGAACAGTTCGGCGGCGTTGAGATGGGTGATGCGGGCGGCGTCCTGCGGCGAGAGCCTGGCGACGTTGCGCGCGACCACCTGCTGGGTGTCGGGCCAGGTGGAGTCGGCGTGCGGATAGTCGCTTTCGATGAGGATGCGGTCGGCGCCGATCGCGTCGAGCGCGCCGAACGCCGACGGGTCGTCGATCGAGCACAGCCAGAAGTTGCGGCGCAGCACCTCGCTGGGCAGCAGGTCGGACGTCCAGGTGCCCTCGCGGCCGGACGCGGAGTGCGCGAGCACGTAGTCGGCGCGGTCGGCGAGCATCGCGGCCCAGCCCAGACCGCCCTCGTCGAGCGTGATGTTGAGCTTCGGGAAGCGCACCGGTACGCCCGACCACAGCCAATCCGCCGTGGCGACAAGGGCGTTGACGGGGAACAGCGTCGTCAGCGTCTCGAACGGGGTGTCGGGGGCGGGGATCGGCGCCCACTGCGCGGACCCGGTGTGCAGGCAGATGACGGTCTGGGTCTCCTCGCAGGCGGCGAAGAACGGATCCCATACGCCGGTGTGCAGGCTGGGCAGACCGCACTGGGCGGGCAGTTCCGGGAAGCTCACGGCCTTGAACCCCCGCTCGGCGTTGCGGCGGATCTCCTCGGCGGCCAGTTGCGGGTCGGCGAGCCATGGCAGCTGCAGCGGGATGAAACGGTCGGGGTAGGCGCCCGCCCACTCCTCGAGGTGCCAGTCGTTCCAGGCGCGCAGCACGGCCAGGCCGAGTTCGGGGTCGTCGCTCCTCCAGAACACGGTGCCGGAGAAGCCCGCGATCAGCGACGGGAAGTTCAGCGAGGCCCAGATGCCCGCGAGGTTCATGTCGGCGATGCGGGCGTCGACATCCCAACAGCCGCGGCGCATTTCGTCGAACCGCGCCGGCTCCATGCTCCATTCCGCTTTCGGCCTGCCGATGACGGCGTTGAGGCCGATGTTCGGGTAGGTGCGCCCCTCGTACTGCCAGACCTGGCCGCCGTCGTCGTTCTCGACGATCCTGGGGGCGCGGTCGGCGAGTTTCTTCGGAAGGCGGCCCTCGAACAGGTGGGGTGGCTCGATGACGTGGTCGTCAACCGAGATCAGGATGTGCTGACGCTCCCGGGGTGCCGGGTCGGGCAGCAGCGCCATACGACGACTATGGCCGCTGCGGGTCGGCTGTCAATGCTATTTGTGCAAAAACAGCGGAATTAGCGTTCGGCGGGCAGGAGTTCCTCCGGAGGCGGCGGCGGTTCCGACGTCGTGGTCGTGGTTTCGGTTGTCGTCGTG
>ENA-UOVV01001344-UOVV01001344.1-compost-metagenome-genome-assembly--contig:-NODE-1344-length-18987-cov-4.350940_pt1 | contig 18987 bp, 17 predicted proteins | sample MGYA00238155_ERZ761577 | MGnify/ENA primary metagenome ERZ761577 (study PRJEB28898, sample SAMN06268775) | compost metagenome | isolation source: Emeryville, CA | place: USA:Emeryville, CA | collected...
CTGCGCGCACGCCGAGCACCACAGAAAGCAATGCCAAAGTGGAGAAACGCCGCCATGAGGAGCAGCAAAAACTTCTGCTCGAACTGGTGGGCAAAATTCAGAACTCGATCGCCGCCAACCGCCCCAATGTGGAGGTAATCAACCAGCCGGTGCCCGGTCTGGATAAATTGCTGGAAACATTAACCGCATCCATCGAACAGAGCCTATATCCGATTGTGCGTAGTATGGATAAAAAGCTGGAAATCGACCTGCGCACTCATTACAAAATGCAGGATATTTCTAAACAGCTGGCGGATATCGAAGTTAAAATCCAGAAGGAATTGGCGGATCAGAAAAAGCAGTTGCGCGAGCCGCGTAAGCCGGATCCGAAGCCGAGTTGATTGGAATTTTCAGTTCTTACCATCCCTCACCTAAATCCTCTCCCAGAGGGAGAGGAGTTCAAATTGTGCCTATATCAGAGCGCGAGTTAAGACACCCTCTCCCTCTGGGAGAGGGCTGGGGTGAGGGCATTTATTTAATTTGAATCACCACGCGGTGCCTGTTGCTTCAACATGGCCTTAGCGACCAAGTTATCCGGCGTAATATTGCTCGCTGCGATCTGCGCTTTATTTTTCAACCCTGAAATCACCATGTCGTCGCCTTTCATTAAAGCTTCAAAGCCGTCTTTGGCAACCTTCGCTGGGTCGGCCAAATCCTGTTCCAGAATTCTCGATTCTTCCATATGCGCTTTGCGGAAAAAATCGGTATCGGTGGCACCGGGGAGTAGGGAGGTCACAGTTACTCCGGAGCCGTCGATTTCAGCGCGGATTGCCTCGGTAAAGGAATGAATAAAGGCTTTAGTACCGTGATAAACCGATTGATAAGGACCGGGGACTTTGCTGGCGATGGAAGCGACGTTAAGAATTTTGCCGTCGCCGCGCGTGATCATTTCGCGCAAGTAGAGTTTGGTCAGGATAAGGTACGCGCCTATATTGAGCTGCAGCATATCCAGCTCCTTCTGTAGATCGGTCTCCACAAATTTTCCGAACAGCCCTTGTGCCGCGTCATTGACCAATACATCGATGATGATGCCTTGCTGACGAATTTCATCGTAAAGATCGAAAGGGGCTTCGCGCTCAAACAAATCTTTGGCGATGGTCATCACGTTTACATGATATTGGCTGGAAAATTCCGCCGCGGTGCGTTCCAGGTCCGTCACGGTGCGCGCGACTATGATTAGGTTATAGCCGTCCGCTGCGAACAGTTTCGCCAGTTCGTAACCTATACCGCTGGTGGCGCCAGTAATCAGTGCGTATTTCGGGGGATATGCAGAAACCATATTGACCTCCTGAAACGTATTTCAGACGTTGTAAATAGGTTGACTATTCGGACCGCCGCCAAGGACGGTTTGTTCGATGCTAAGGGAATGGATGCTTATTTGAAAGCCGACCGCAGCGTTTTAGTTGCAAGCGGGGCGATAGAAATAAATCGACACTATTTTTCAAGTTAATGTAAAGAATTCCTTAATTATGCTTATTTATCCTGCGTTTATAGCCTATTCACATTAGAAATGAATCTAAATATTTTCTTTCTTCTTTATTTAATGGGAGTTTATTAGCGATTTTTAATGTTGGCATACATATCGCAAAATAGACCTCGCAACGAGAAAAGGCCAAGTATTTCGAAGTCAGAAAACAAGAGGGCCTGAGAAAACAAAACATTGGTGTTTTGTTTTAAATCAGAAAGATGAGGTGAAACTTATGAAACGCTTGAATCTGAAAAAACTGGTTTTATCCGCTGCGATTGTTAGCGCTGGTACCTTTTCATATTCTGCCCTGGCAGAAAATGTTGACTCCATTACTAACGACGCGCAATCCAGCCAATCCATCAACGCGCCTGCAGATCGCAATATCACCAACCCGAACACTCCGGAATATTTGGAAGGTGTGAGCAACCGCGAGAGCACTTCAACCTCTACTACTGAGAGTACTTCAATCACGACTGATGAAGGAAGCGCTACGATCGAAACAGAATCAAATAGTGTAAGCAGCCGCGAAACCAGCAACTTGAACAATGAAGCCTCCACCAATGAAGCCTCCACCATGGCCGCTTCATCTGAAGTCGACGGCACTGTTCATTTTGAGCCTAATTCCGTCACCTTGACCGAATCCGCTGAGCGCCAACTGAAACAAGTTGTCGATCAACTCGATAAGAGCGCTCCGGTAGCCCTGACTGTGGAGCTGCAAGGCACTTACAGCAGCGAGGGTGATATTTCCTCGTCCTCCAGCAGTACTACTCTCGGCCAGGATAGCTCTGCTGGCCTGCCCATGGATGAGCGCGGCCTTGCCGGTGGCGGCGTAAGCCCCGCTGAGCGCAGCGGTATGCCGGGCAACGCGCCTGTGCCAAGCAAAAATACTGAAGCGCTTGAGCGTGAGGCCGCTGAGCGTGCTGTGCTGATCAGCCGCTATCGCGCCGAGAACATCCGCCAATACCTGGAGCGTCAAGGTATTGAGGTTGTGGAATGGAATATGGAAGGTGAGGTCAGCTCCGCTGCGGGCGGCACGTCTTCTGATGCAGGATTCGCCACCAGCAACCCCGCTGCGCAGCAGAGTGCTGAAGAAGTTCAGCAAGTGCGCATAGTGGTTATTGGCGACGTTCAGCCGGAAGGTCTGAGCGCCCTCTAAGCGACAGGATGCGCGCCTAAAAAACCCGGCTCCTCAGCCGGGTTTTTTTTGTCTCGCTAACCGGTGGTAGAATGCCACCAAATCATAGGAGGCTTACATATGAAGAAAGTATTGGCTGTTCTGGGCATGGCGGTTTTGATCGGCTGCTCATCCGCCTACTACAACACCATGGAAAAGTTCGGCGTACACAAGCGCGATATTATGGTCAGCCGTGTGGAAGAGGCGCGGGACTCCCAAAAAGACGCGGAAAAGCAATTTACCTCGGCGCTGGAACAATTCAAATCCGTGGTTGCAGTAGATGGCGGCAATATCGAGCCGATTTATAAAAAGCTCAATAAAGAATATGAGGAAAGTAAAGCTGCCGCGCAGGAAATTCGCGATCGTATCGACAGCGTAGAATCTGTTTCCAAAGCGCTCTTTAAAGAATGGGAAGAAGAGCTGAAGCAATATTCCAGCGCGCAGTTGCGCAGCGAAAGTCAGCGTAAGTTGACGGCCACTAAAGCGCAGTATCAACGCTTGATTACTGCCATGCGAAAAACTGAAAGCCGGCTCGACCCCGTGCTGACCGCGATGAACGATCAGGTTCTGTATTTGAAACACAATTTGAACGCGCGCGCGATTCAATCCATGCGACAGGAAGTTGTAAAAATTGACAAAGATGTGGACGTATTACTCGCAGCCATGCGCACCTCCATAGCCGAAGCGGAAGCTTTTATTAAGGAAATAAAGGATTAACTACCCTTCTTAGAATTCTTTCTCCCATAGCCCGAAAAAACGCCATTTTCTGGTGTAGAAAATGGCGTTCAAGGTCAAAGATTTTATCTGGCACGGATCTCGCAAAATCCATTTCAGGTTGGCAATCGTCCGCAACCGAACGATAACAGGTTCAGGGACGGTGCAAAACGATCCTAAATGACCATATGAGGGGAATTTTATGAACACATATCGTGTAAAAACTTTGGTGGCCGCTTTGGCCCTGGCAGGCTTTGCCACTGCATGTGATCGTGACACAGCACAAAGGGATGCTTATGTAACACCCGAGTCGTCCACGATTGACCGAGCCACCACGGCGGAAGGCACCACTCAGCCCGATGCTTTGAGCACCATTGAAAACAATGGTTATTCAACTGAGGGCGGCAACTATTCTGTTGATTCGCGCGATTCCCACAGCGGGGATTTGAATATGAGTGGCGATCTCGCCAAGGCGGATCATGAAGAAACTGTGCAATTCAGTGGTGTTGAATTAACTCCGGAATCCGAAGGCAAACTGGAAAATCTGGTGGAAGCACTGGATAAAGATAAACCGGTGAAAATCATTGTCGCCATGGATGAGCAGGTATTTGAAAATGGCGCCGGTGAACAAACTGCTACCGCCGCGCAACAGCCCGGTGTTACGGAAAATGCCCGTGAGGACTATGCCAGTGCTCTCGGTCAGCGGGTCGAAACCGTTAAGCAGTTTATGGAAGAGAAGGGCATAGAAGTAACGCAATGGCAGTTTGAGCGTATGGAAGAGCAGGATCTGGCGCAGCAACGTAATTCGCAGGAAAGCGCTGAGGATGTCCAGAGCGTACGCCTGGTGATTTTGGCAAGCGATCAGGAAGGCAGCTTGAGCTCCGTAATGGAGGAGTAATTTGCGCGGAATTCGCAATTAAAAAAGCCTCTTTGGAGGCTTTTTTATTATGTTGAATTTTTAAACACAAGGCGGTAAAAAAATAATCGGTATCGCCACACCAACCGTTGCAATCAATCCCGCGATATATACCCCTGCGGAGACCTTACCTGGAAATTTTTTCGCACTGCGCCAGCACCAATTCGCCAATATTCCCAGCAGCACAGAGGTCGCTGCAGTTAATGCCAATAAACCTAAATTAAGCGGATTTTTTAAACCTCCGGCATCCGGCTCCACTGCTACGGAACAATAAACGGAAAGGCCGCCGTAAGCCGCAATAAAAAATGCGCTCCAGATGGTTAATCCAATCACTAGATGTAGTGGATGCTCCGCTGGCAATTTCACATTGCACCTCCCGCTGCTGGCGCGAAGGTAAAGCAGACGAATGCCAACCAGTAAATTATCGCGGTGTAGATCCAGAACATTTGCAGCACCGGCATTTCATAAGGTCGCTGTGCGGAAATAAATCCGCGTTTGGCGCGCAGCGCTTGCAAGCCGGTAGTGATGGTGGCGAGGCCGCTGTGCAGTACCAGATAACCCACGGTCACCACTAACACGGAATGATGCGGATGGTTGCGGGGCGATAGATCTCCGCTGAAAAAAATCCAAATAAGTGCAATTAAATGCATAACGCCCAAACTGAAGCTGCCCCACAGACCTGCAGATAAATTCGCATCATTTTTACGGCGCAGTCGTTGTGTCAGCAGCCAATGTCCCAGCGCCGCCAAAGTCAGCGGCAGGCCGCACCAGAACATGGTTTGCGCGGTGAGGGAGGAGGTGGGAGAAAACTGCCACTGTGGCGCCACCGTCCATAAATAAAACCAGCCGAAGATCAGCGATAAATAGAGCGCGGCGTCCGCCAGCAAAGTCACGCCCATGCCCCACAAACCGATCCCGCTCCAGGTTTGTGTGGTGGCGGGAGCAATATCGGTGGGCTCCATACTGTTGGCGGGATGCGCGCCGGCCACCCACACCCAGCGGAATACCCACACAAAACTGAGCACCGCCGCTCCGAGAGCAACCCAATAAGCGCGCAGCAACAAACAGATGCACACCACCGCGAGTATCGCGGCCAGTTGCAGAGGCAGCCAGGAGTTGCCGGGCAGGCGGATCAGCTCGCGTATCTCCGCATTGCTGGCGCTGGTGCCGAGTACTTCCCGATGATCATGCGAAGAGCGTCCAAGTAAACCTTCGCCAGCGGCTATGGTGCGCGGCAGATCCGGCTGATCCCACATAGGATGACGGCTGGTGATTTGCGGAATGCTGGCGAAGTTATAGGGCGATGGCGGCGTATCCATGGCCCATTCCAACGTATCCGCCTTCCAGGGATTGGTCGATGCCGGAGTGCCGAAGCGGAAGTGCAGCAGAAAATCCAGAATGATCACTGCCACGCCTATCGCCATCACAAACCCGCCGACGGAGGAGAGCAGGTTGAGCCAGTCCCAGCCGAGCCCGGCTTCATAGGTGTACACCCGCCGCGGCATGCCGAGCAGGCCGGTGAGGTGCATCAGCAAAAAGGTTGCGTTAAAGCCGATAAAAATCAGCCAAAAGCCCCATTTGCCCAAGGTTTGCGACGGCATGCGGCCGGAGAAATGCGGCAGCCAATAATAAAAACCGCCAATCAGCGGAAACAGCATTCCGCCCACCAGCACGTAATGCATATGCGCCACCACAAAATATGAGTCGTGCACCTGCCAGTCGAACGGCACCAGCGCCAGCATCACCCCGGTCAAACCGCCGCAGACAAAAATCACCAGAAAGCCGAACACCCACAACATGGGCAATTCAAACCGGACTTTGCCGCTCCACAGCGTCGCCAGCCACGCAAAAATCTGAATGCCCGTAGGCACCGCCACCAGCATGCTCGCCACGGAAAAAAACGCCTGGGCCAGATGCGGAATTCCCACCGTGAACATGTGATGTACCCACAGGCCGAAGCTGATAAAGCCCATGGTGATAATGGCGAGCACAATCCAGCCGTAACCCACCAGCGGGCGCTGGGCGAAGACTGGAATCATGGTGGAAATAATGCCCGCTGCCGGCAGAAAAATGATGTAAACCTCAGGATGGCCGAACAGCCAGAACAGGTGCTGCCACAGCAGCGGATCGCCGCCGCGCAAACCGTCAAAAAAGATAAAGCCGGCGGCGCGTTCGAGTTCCAGCATGATGCTGGCGAGAATCAGCGGCGGAAAGCCGAACAATATCATCAGCGCCATCGCCAATATGTACCAGCAGAACACCGGCATTTTCTGCAGGCTCATGCCCGGCGCGCGCATGCGCAGAATCGTCACCACCAATTCCACCCCGGCGGACACGGCGGAAATCTCCACAAAGGTGATGCCCAGCAGCCAAAAATCCGGCCCGCGCCCTGGGCTGAAAGTGGCGTCGCTCAGCGGCGTATACATAAACCAGCCGGAACTCGGCGCGATGCTCCACAGCATGCTGGAGCAGAGAATGATGCCGCCGAACAGATAACAGAAATAACCCAGCGCCCCTATGCGCGGATACGCCAAGTCGCGGGCGCCGATCATTTTCGGGATCAGGTACATCGCCAGTCCTTCCAGCACCGGAATGGCGAACAGAAACATCATTACCGTGCCGTGCATGGTGAACAGCTGGTTGTACACGTCCGGGCTGAACAGCTCCTGCTCCGGCCGCGCCAACTGCGTGCGCACCAGCATCGCCAGCACGCCGCCGATTAAAAAGAAGATCACCCCGGTGACCATAAAGCGGAGGCCCACCGAGGTGTGGTTCACCGCCGATAAGCCGCCCCAGCCGGGCAAATTGCCCCAGGCGCGCGCCAAGTCTTGATGCAGTTGCGCGGCCTTATCGGTCATTGCCGGAATTCTCCTCTAACCACTGTTGAAAGGCCGCCGGCTCGTGGGCGGTCACGGTGAACTGCATACGCGCGTGGTGCAGCCCACAGAACTCCGCGCACTGGCCGCGGTAGATTCCGGGCTGTTCGGCCTGGAGTCGCAAAATGGTGGTGCGGCCCGGAATAGCGTCGAGCTTGCCGCCCAGGCGGGGCACCCAAAAGGCGTGGATCACGTCGGCGGTGGTGAGGTGAATATCCACCGGGGTGCCGACGGGAATATGCAGCTCGTTGCGCAGGCGGATATTGCGCTCGGGGTAGCGCATCTCCCACCACCATTGATGCCCGGTAACGTCAATGCGCAGGACGTTTTCCGGAGTGGGCACGGGCAGCATTCGGTGCCCGGCGGGAATGCCGAAGGCGAGCAGCACGGTGATGGCGACCAGGGGTAGCAACACGCCCCCGCCGATGATCCAGGCGTTGTTGCGGCGCTGATCGTCCGGTTCGGGGCTGCGGCGCACGGCGTAGAGCCACAGGGCCACCACAATAGCGAAAACCAGGCCGAAGGCGCTGAACATCAACCACCACAGCTGCGCCACCGCCTGGGCGGAGGGGCCGGCGGGGTCGAGGATGGAGAAGGGGCCGCTGCAGCCGGCCAGGAAGAGCAAACCGCTAATGCCGGCGGTTTTTATCAACGATTGCGACCAGGAATGTTTATGGAACACGAAGCCATCATCAGCAGAATGTCCCTCGGCGGACATCCCATTCATCCCATGCTGATTCACTTTCCTGTCGCAGCTTTGATTGCGCTGATTGGCGCGGATATGGCCTATCTCGTCACCGACGATTTTTTCTGGGCGCGGGCGGGCTTGTGGTTGAGCGGCGTGGGCGCTTTTGGCGGTTGGCTGTCCGGCTTTGTCGGTCTGATCGATTTGGTCACTGTGGCGCGCATCCGCCGCCTCATCACCGCCTGGTGCCACGCCACCCTCGCAGTCATGCTCTTGTCCCTGGCGTCCCTCAACTGGCTGCTGCGCTGGGGCGAGCCGGACGCGCTCATCTGGCCCTGGGGTTTGTACGTCTCCGGTCTCACCGGCTTGCTGATCGCTGTCACCAGCATGCTGGGCGGCCAGCTGGTTTATGAGCGTGCAGTCGGTGTGGATATCGAAATCGCCGTCGAGCACTCTCACAAACATTAACCCGTTCACGGCAGCACCTCGGCTGCCGGCTTGGCCAACACCGTCCACACAATTGCCGTCATCAAACACCACAGCGCCACGCTGAGAATCTTGCACCAGCCAGCGATGGGCTTGGCGCTGCGGTCCTGGGTGTGCATCAATAACAAGCCCGCCAAGGTGTGCGCCACCGCCAGAAACGTCACCAGCGTCAATTTGACGATCAGCCAAACCTCCACCGTGCGATTGAGCATAAACACCACCGTGCCGGAGGTAATCGCCAGCAGCGCCGCAGGAGTGGCGATGGTGGTAAAAACAAAACGCGCGACAGAACCGTATTTATGTTTAGGTTCACTGATGGCGGTGCTGCGCGAATGAATACCGGCGATCAGCGCCGGCAGATACAACAGCGACGCGCACCAGAAAATCAGGGCGATGATGTGCAGGGTGAGAAACCAGATCAACGAACGACTCCTGTGCGCGCTCCGTACATCTGCCCGCGGCAGATCCTCGATAGTTAACGCACCATAGAAGTCTGCGCCTCTGCATTCCGTTCGTTAACCCACAGGTCCGTTTGCAGATAAAGATAGGGCGGCACTGGTGCCGCCCTAAGAGATCGAACTAAATCTTATTCCGGAGAATAGCTGCTGCTCAGCCCTTCGTTGCCGGCAGAAAATTCCACTACCACACGACGGTTTTCGCGGCGGCCGCGTTCATCGTCGTTAGAGGCAACGGGATTCTCCTCACCGAAAGCTTCAACATTCCAATTGTCCGCCTGAATACCTTTATCGCGCAGGTAATTGCGCACGCTCTCGGCTCGGCGTTGCGACAATTGCTCGTTGTATTCTTCAGGACCGGTGGCATCCGCATAACCGCGAATAGTGATGGTTTGAACAGACTCTCTGCCGTCCAAGGCGCTGATCAAATCGTCCAAAACCTCTTTAGCGTCATCGCTCAGGTCTGCGGAGTCGAAAGCAAACAAGAGGGTTTCGTCACTTAGCGGTTCGCTGGATTGATTTGCGCTGTATTGATCACGGCTAGGCTCCAGGCTCGGATAATCTTCGCTCAGCGAATATTCGGCTTCGGTCTGGGTTTCTGAAGCCACTACCACGTCTGCGTCTTCAACATCAGCGCGGGTGGAAGTATTTTGACAGCCAGTCATAAGGCCGGCGGCAAAAATCATGGCAACGGCCAAGTGGGTTTTGCGTAGGTTGTTCATATCAAAACTCCTGAATTGCTTTTTCGCAATTGTCTTTTTAGGGATACATCGACGAAAGTATTTGCGAGGATTATGCCAATGCAGGAAGTTCCGAAAATTGCGAAAAATTGGCGGCTGAACTGCTGAAATTACGGATGATTTACAAAATGAAACGCATTTTTACAGCGTTTATTTCAAATGCTTAAAAGGAATTGGTTGTTAGGTAAGAAAATTTTTAATGGCTACGCCGCCACCGCCAATGAGGATGCCGAAGTAAGCCAAAGTAAAAATATGAGCTAAATGCCCAAGCAAAACCGCTACGCCATCCCGTTGTGCAAGGCCCATAGCGTAGAACAGCAGTGCGATCCCGGGCAGGGTATTACTGAGCGGAACAAAGCCAAAAGGCGCCATTAACAACAGCGCCGCAATCACAAAGGCGAGATTATTGATCAAGCCTGCGATGCGGCTATCCGCCAATATCGGCAAACGGTGCGAGCGGCTCACTTTTTCCAACCGCCGCACCCACTTCAAGCCGCGTTCCAGCGCTGGCCGTAACTTTTCCACGGTGACTTTTTTCTTCTCTACCCGCTTAGGTAACCACAGCGGACCTTTGCGCAACCGGCTGATGCCCACCAATAAAATCACCGCACCAAAAGCTGTGGAGACACCGGGTAGCGAAACAGGAATCAAAAAAACCAAGGTTAGCAGCGCTGACAACAGCAGCAAACCTTCCTCGCCGCAGCGTTCGATCAAATCTTTAACCGAGAGATGATCCTCCGGCAGTTCCTCGATTAGAATTTCCAAACGATTGCTAAGCGCTGCATTGGTGTCTTGTGAGCGTTCAGTCATTGCCTCTCCATCCGGGCGGATTTTTTATAGTATTGCCTGGAGAGGTTAGGAGTTTTGTGCTGTAGCGCGCTTAAGAAAATAGGTTAATAAAATGCCGCGCTGCTATTTTTAGCGAGGCGTATAACGCAGCGCCAGCGCGCCAGAACCCACTTCTATACGGTCCACCAGTTTTAAATCCAATTTCTGCGGTAGTCCCGCCAACAGGTAAGGCCCCTGTCCCGCGACGACGGGATGCACAATAAATTCATATTCGTCGATCAAGCCCAGCTCCGCCAATTCCAAAGGCAACTGCACACCGCCCAACAACAAACCTTTGCCCGGCTGTTGTTTTAACGCGCGCACCGCATCACCCAAATCGCCCTGCAACAGCTCCGCATTCCAATCGACTTCTCTTAAACTGCTGGACACCACATATTTTTTCGCCGCATCGATCGTCTGCGCAAAAGGCTGCATCCACGGCTCCATCCAATCCGGCAGCACGCCTGTCTGCGCCGGCGAGCGAAACGCTTCCTCCATCATTTCATAAGTCACTCGCCCAAAAATCAGCGCATCCGCCCGCTTTAAATTCTCCTCCGCATGCCGATGCAACTCTGCATCTGCATTTATCGCATTGTGGTCGCAACAACCGTCCAGGGTGATATTGATGGAGTAGCGAAGAGGGCGCATAGGGATTCCGTTAATATTGGGAGGTGTAAAGGATCATAATGATCCCGATTTTAGGAGGTATGTTCAGTTGCACACCGAACACGCCCCGATTTTTAATTTTTGTGAGGTGGCGGCGCTGGCGCATTTAGCCAGCACGCCCTGGACTCCAAATAAATGTTCTTAATGCTTTTGGGAGCAAAAGGTGTATCCAGCGTTGCCACCGCTATGGATACCCAGTCCGGAAATTTTTCGCTGCCGCTCCACTCAATATTGGAGCCACAAATTCCGCAGAACTTTCTCAGAATATTGCCGGAGGAGTTATAAGCAACTATAGCTTCCTCACCGGACACATAACCTAAATCCGCTTTTGGCAGGCTCGCATAAGTCGCAAAGGCGGCGCCATGTTGTTTCTGACACATACGGCAATGGCAGTGGGATACGGCTTTAGGCTCCGATAGCAGTTCATACTTCACTGCGCCGCATAAGCAGCTGCCTTTGTGCATAGCTGATCCCTCGGTTTAATTCTCTCTTAAAACATCCGCCACAAATTCTTCAGGCGTTTTGTACCTGCGTCCGCCAAAGTTGTGGTGATCGCCTTCGCGGTCCCAACCGCCTACCACGCCATAAATGCGCGACTTGGTATCTTCCATGGTGCGTTCGTAAGTAAAGTATCTAAATTCATCCTCACCATCCCTTACGATAAGCGCGTAATAACAGTTAGGCGGAGCCTCTGGGGGTGGAAACACAATCAATATTGCCGGATGTTTCTCGAGGGGGATAACCGCTATGCCATTGGCGTAATCAGTCGAGATAATTTCCTCTGCTGCACGGACAAGATCGTCTAAATGTCCGTGCAGCAAGTCCGCGTAGAACCAGCCTTCTGATTCGAACACCCACTTGCTGATCAGCTTATGCTGAAAATAATAGATCCGCTCCGACTCGGACAGCTCTTCCTCGTTCTGTGATGAAGTGGCGCTTTCCGGTTCCTTTTGGGGCGTGGTCACGGCGCACCCGGCGATCAAGATCAAAAATAAAAGCAGAACATGCTTCATACTAAAAATCCTTCAATGATGTCCAATTGTTATCGCCGAAATTCCGTCGGCTGCTCAAGCTGATAAATCGCCTCGGATAAATCATCGAGTCTCTTAGAAAGAATAGCCTGGGCGTCATACAGCCCGCGATTATAGAAAAACGATCCAACTTCCTTGGCAAAGAAATCCAACAAAAATTCCGCATCAAACTGCCCGATTTCCTGCCGTAATTCCTCGGTAAAGTAGAGCTGAATCTTGTGGGTGATAATGGCTTTTTCTTCTTTGGTGAATTTTATGGCGGTCATGTGCGCTCCTTTCGTAAAGCCATTTAAAGATGATTGATTTGTGTCTACCGAGCTTTCTTCTGCGTTTTTTTAATGGGCCGGCTTTGCCGTGGTTTCCCGGTTTCTTCACCCGTAATCGCCCCGGCCGCTGCCAATCCAAGCAGTCTGCGAAACTTCGGGCATTCCATATGGCTGGGGGCGGAGCAAACCGCTGCATGCCTCAAGCCGTCGCGCATAGCCGCCAGTTTGTGAATGGTGCGATCCAATTCGTTGGCTTTGCTGATCAATAACTCCCTGTCGATATTCGGATTTCCTTCCGATCCTAACACCTTTGCAATTTCATCCAGGGAAAAGCCAGCGGCGTGTTGAGACGTCTTTTGTTAAGGTTGATAAAATATCGCATCTAACATCGCAGCCCGACCAAGCCAAACTCGTTCTTCCTCATTTGGGATTGGTCTAGGTGAATTCCACCATACTGAGTCCATAATTCTGCAAACAATATCATCCCAATAGCGCCCATAATCCATTCCAGACTGCCTGATTCCGAAGTCCTCACATAATTGTCTTTTGTTTTTCGAATCTAAGCAAAAAAATTGGTCAGGCCTTTTTAAGGCAAGCAGCCTGCTTGCGATACTAATGCCATCTCGTCCATTGGGGAACGCTTGCACAAACTCATTGATATAGGCGTCGTAGTTATCACGAGTCACAATTCCTTCTAGTGGAATTTCTTTCAGTGCTAATGATATATGTTTGTTGTTTTCATTGATTGCTTGGTGGTAATATCCGGCGCCTCTCATGCTTCCGAACCAAGCCCAATGTTTATTCCAGTTGTTCGGTAGTCCAGCAATAGTTTTTCTCTTATCTAACTCCATTTCACTGAAATTCTTACTTGCGGAAAAGCAGTCTCGCACTAACTCTAAGAGGTTGCAGCGTTCTTTAAATCCATGATGAGGGTCATCTTTAACTCGCGCCAAAAAGGTGTTCCATGACATGGTCATTATTTCGGAATGAACCGGATCCTTACTTTTGCTATTTGGGCTGTAACTCCCGGATATGCGGCGCAACGCTCCTTGCTGGGCTTTCCAGAGCGCTCTGTAATTTTCTGCGGTCTTGCTATTTACAACGTCGCCCTGCGACCAAAAGTCTTTAATTGTTTGTTCTACTTTCGCGCGAAATTCTTCGTTGGAATCTATTGATGAAATGTGAAGAAGAAGTTCTGTATTTTCTGTTAATGCTCCTCTGGTCAAATTGGCGCTACCAATTAACACGTCCCAGTTATTTTTTGACCAAAAGAGAAAAACCTTTGGGTGAAATACACCTTTTGGTTGCATTACAAAATGGCAATTATCGAAGCCAGTAAATTTATCAATAACATCAGGATGCGTTTGGTAAAAATGCGTGCCGATGACGGATTTTTTTATCTTTGTTCGGTTGGCATGGATGGCGTCAAAGGCGTCCGTTCCAGGGCTCGCCCAAGCAACAGCAAAGGATATGTTTTCATGTGATTCGGAAAGTTTCTTGAGTTTATAATTGAGTGCGCTTCCGCCTTTAAGTAGCTGCATAATTGTACCATGTTTAGGTATGATTCGCGGGAATATTGTGTTGTTTCAGATCTAAAAAATGGTGAAGGAATTAATTTCGAACCGGTTAAGATTATTTATACATATTACCCCTTTGCGCTCATTTTTATTGGGTTTGACGAATGCAACCCTCTGTTTGTGGGATGTGCCTTCTGCTGCCTCAAAAAAATGGCTCTAAGTACGGTCACTTCAATGTCCTCCTTCGCCTAGTGTAGTTGGCCAATTTTGTTATGCATTATTTATTGTTTTTCTGAAGCTCATTCTTGTGCATATCTAACTTCAGAAACTACATCGACTAAAATTTTTTTCCTCAATTATTAGAATGCATATCGCTTGTAGCGCCTTCGCAAATTGCGTAGTGCATTTTGTGTAAAATTGAGCGTAGCGAAAACACAAAAAGGCTCGTTGCAGGATACCCGTCCATCCTCCGCGCCGCTCGGCTGAATATATAAATGTAGTTCATGATCTTGCAAGAAGAACTTTGTGAATGTGTCCTTGGAGAGCCTAGCGTGTGGTTAGAGTCTGTAGGCAATGGATTCCCGCTTCGCGAGAATGACGATAGATAAAAGTATGGCGGGTTAATCACAGATGTTTGTACCGCAGGAATGATTCTGAGGCTGGCGTGGGGTAGGCGGCAAGGCGCTAGACCTCTCTGTCATCCTCGCGAAGCGGGGATCCATGGGGGAGTGCCGGCGGGGTCCTCCGTAACGAGTTGGCGATCCGGCCAATAGGTTGTCGTTACGGCCATTTCCTTCCTAAAAAGCGTAACCAAGCCCACCTCTCCAAACGCTAACCCTGGCAGTCCAGCCCCTTTTCTGGGAGAATGCGCGCCGACTTTCGTTGAGCAGTTTTTGTCCAACTGCCGCTATGCACCGCGACCCCGCTTTTATGATCAAACAAGCCGAACACCTGTTTTCCCGCCCCAAATACTGGGCCGCATGTTTCGAACCGGCGCCTTTTCTGCCGATGTCCCGCGCAGAGATGGACCAGCTGGGGTGGGATTCCTGCGACATTATCATCATCAGTGGCGATGCCTATGTGGACCATCCGAGCTTCGGCACGGCGGTTATTGGGCGCTTGTTGGAGAGCCAAGGGTATCGCGTGGGGGTGATTGCCCAGCCGGACTGGCGTTCGGCGGAGCCGTTTAAGGCGCTCGGCAAGCCCAATCTGTTCTTTGGCGTGTCCGCCGGCAATATGGATTCCATGATCAACCGCTACACGGCGGATCTGCGCCTGCGCTCCGATGACGCCTACACCCCTAACAATGAAGGTGGCAAGCGGCCGGACCGGTCGGTGATTGTGTACAGCCAGCGCTGCCGCGAGGCCTATTACGATGTGCCCATCGTGATCGGCGGTATTGAGGCGAGTTTGCGCCGCATTGCGCAATACGATTATTGGAGCGATCAGGTGCGCAAATCCGTGCTGATCGATTCCGCTGCGGATATTTTGCTGTACGGCAATGCCGAGCGTGCGGTGGTGGATGTGGCCCACGGCTTTGCCACAGGTAAAACCATTGAGGAGATGCAATTTATTCGCGGTACCGCAGTGCTGCGCGATGCGGTGCCGGAAGGTTGGGATGTAATTGATTCATCCCGCGTGGACTGGCCGAAAAATATCGATGCCATTCCCAATCCCTACGAGTGGAAAGATCAAGCCACGCAGTCGTGCAAAACCGATGATCAAGCCGACCCTAATGCTGAGCAGCCGGTGCGCATTATTCCCATGCCGCTGCATCGCCAATATGAATTGAACGAAGACAAAACTTGCATTCGTTTACCGTCCTACGAAAAAGTGCGCAACGACCGCGTGTTGTATTCCCACGCTTCACGGGTTTTGCATCTGGAATCCAATCCGCACAACGCCCGCGCGCTGGTGCAAAAACACGGCACCAAAGAAGTGTGGATCAACCCGCCGCCGATTCCGTTGGAAACCGATGAAATGGACGGCGTGTTCGGCCTGCCTTATGCCCGCGTGCCACACCCGAGTTACGGCAAGGCGACGATTCCCGCGTACGACATGATCAAAACGTCTGTCAATATTATGCGCGGCTGTTTTGGCGGCTGTACCTTCTGTTCCATTACCGAACACGAAGGCCGAATTATTCAGAGCCGTTCGGAAGAATCCATCCTCAACGAGATTGAAGAAATTCGCGATAAGGTGCCCGGTTTTACCGGCACGATTTCCGATTTGGGTGGGCCGACGGCGAATATGTATAAGCTGACCTGCAAAGACCCGAATATTCTGGCAAATTGCCGCCGGCTGTCCTGCGTATTTCCGAGTATTTGCAAAAACCTGATTACCGACCACTCGCCGACCACGCAGTTGTATCGCAAAGCCCGCGCAATTCCCGGCGTAAAGCGTATCGCTATTGCATCCGGCTTGCGTTACGACCTGGCGGTGGAAGATCCGGAATACGTGAAAGAATTGGTGACGCACCACGTGGGCGGCTATTTAAAAATCGCCCCGGAACACACCGAAGACGGCCCGCTCAATAAAATGATGAAGCCGGGCATCGGCACCTACGAACGCTTTAAGGAAATGTTCGAAAAGTTTTCCAAAGAGGCGGGCAAAAAACAATATCTGATTCCGTACTTCATCGCCGCACATCCCGGTTGTGAAGACGAGGATATGATCAACCTCGCGTTCTGGTTGAAGAAAAATAATTATCGCCTGGATCAAGTGCAAACCTTTTATCCCTCCCCAATGGCCATGGCCACCGCCATGTACTATTCGGAGAAAGATCCGCTGCACAAAGTCAGCTATAAAAGCCGCGGGGTGCGCACCCCTCGCACCATTGACCAACGCCGCTTCCAAAAAGCGTTGTTGCGTTTTCACGACGAAAAAAATTGGCCGATGTTGCGCGAACAATTCCGCAAAATGGGCCGCGCCGATCTCATCGGCGATGGCCCTAAAGCGCTGATCCCGGACGAAGCCCCGCGCTTCAAACGCGTCGCGCCTAATAATCAGGCCAAGCTGCGTAATAAGATTGCCGCTGCCCGTAAACCCAAGGGGCGCGGGCGCCGCTGAGGCCGTAGTTTCAGGAGAGAATTCTGTTGATGGCGGACGTTATTTTAAAAACCCCGCAAGAACTGGACTTGATGCGCGAATCCGGCCGGTTGCTGGCTTCGGTATTTGCGTATCTGGACCAGCACATCAAGGCCGGTATATCCACCATGGATATCAATAATCTGGCCGAAGATTTTATTGTCAATCAATTGCACGCTCGCCCGGCGAGCAAAGGTCAGTACGGCTTTCAGTACGTGCTCAACACCTCGCCGAACAATGTGGTCTGTCACGGCGTGCCTTCAGTCACACAAATGTTGGAATCTGGTGACATTATCAATGTGGACATCACTCTGGAAAAAAACGGTTTTATTGCCGATTCCAGCAAGATGTACATGATCGGCGATGTCGGCCCGCACGCGCGTAAATTGGTGGAAAAAACCTATGAGGCCATGTGGGAGGGCATTCGCGTGGTCAAACCCGGCGCGACTCTGGGCGATATAGGCCATGCGATCCAACACTGCGCGACCCGCAACGGTTATTCCGTGGTGCGCGATTATTGCGGTCACGGTATCGGCCGGCAAATGCACGAAGCGCCGCAAGTGACGCACTACGGTATGAAAGGCAAAGGCATGGTGTTGAAAGAGGGCATGACCTTTACCATCGAGCCCATGATCAATCAGGGCACCTCCAAGGTAAAAGTGAAAAAAGACGGCTGGACCGTGGTGACCACCGATAAAAAACTCTCCGCGCAGTGGGAGCATACGATTGCGGTGACGGCGGATGGCTATGAGGTGTTGACGCTGCGGGACGAAGAGCGGCAGTAAACATGCTAAGTTCTGCTGATTTTTAAAAAGGCTGCAATCTCAGGTTGCAGCCTTTTTTTGTAGCTTGCGAATATGCAGCTCGCACACCCAAACTCCCAAAGCCGCTATCAGGCCAGCTCCTATCAATGTTCCCCAGAATACGCCTAGCGGCCCGCCCCAAACACCACCGAAATAGGCAAAAGGCACAGTCCCAATGGTCGCCTTGCCGAAATTAAATTGGGTTGCGTAATGGGCTGCGTGCAAATTGTTGAACAGCGCATTGGTGACAAAAGTGATGCCGTTAAATACAAAAATCAGGCTGAAGCCATAACAGAACCAGCGCACCATATCCGCCGTCAATCCAGACACTTTAAACGCGCTGATCAACCAGGGTGCGGCAATCAGCAGCAGGCTGCAGGCGACGGCGCAATAAGCCAGTACGAACACCAAACTTTTATGCAGCGTTTCGAAAATGCGCGGAAATTGCTGTGCGCCCAGATTCTGCGCCGCTATCGGACCTATGGCACCGGATAGAGCGAAAAGTCCGGCAAAGGCGACCGGTTGCAAACGGCCGACGATTGCTTGTCCAGCAACCGCTTCATCACCAAAACCCGCCATCACATAGGTGACATACGCAAGACCGATGGGCGTGGATAAATTAGTTAAAACGGCGGGAAAGGCGATGGCGAAATAACGTTTGATATCGCCGGCCAGTTTGGCCATTTGCACTTTTCCGACCAGTTGGTGGAGGACAAGCCACAGGCCAAAACCCGCCATGGCGAAGCGGGCGCAGACGGTGGCGACAGCAGCGCCGCGAATTTCCCAATCCAGGACAAAAATAAAAATCGGGTCCAGCACTGCGTTTACCGCTGCGGCGATCAGCGATAGGTGCATGGCGTTTTTGGCTTCACCCAGGGCGCGCAACACGCCGCTGAAGGCCATGGCCACGGCCATAACCGGCATGCTGGGCAGAATAATTCCCATATAGGCGATCGCCAGATCTTTCGCCGTGCCGCTGGCGCCGACCCATTCCAGAATCCGGTCCATGCATAACAACAGCACCGTTACGGTGGGAATGGTGATGGCGACTATAGCGAGGAGAATATGGGTAATCTGGCGCCGCGCGGATTCTTTATCGCCCTTGCCGACCACTTGCGCCACCAGGGCGCTGCAACCGATGGACAGACCAATGCCGAGGGAGAGGGTAAAAAACAGAATCGAGCCGGCGTAGCCGATAGCGGCGTTGATTTCGACCTGACCCAGCAAGCTTAAAAA
>ENA-UOVV01001345-UOVV01001345.1-compost-metagenome-genome-assembly--contig:-NODE-1345-length-18984-cov-10.603783_pt1 | contig 18984 bp, 13 predicted proteins | sample MGYA00238155_ERZ761577 | MGnify/ENA primary metagenome ERZ761577 (study PRJEB28898, sample SAMN06268775) | compost metagenome | isolation source: Emeryville, CA | place: USA:Emeryville, CA | collected...
CGGGAAATCATAAATTTTCCAATATCAGTGACGAGATTATTGCAAAAATTAAAAGTGGAGAATTTAAGCCTGGGGACAAAATCCCTTCGGAAAATGAAATTATCAGTATTTATAAAGTCAGCAATACCACCGCCCGTAAAGCTTTACTCGACATCGAACTGAAAGGTTGGGTACGTCGTATTAAAGGGAAAGGAACTTTTGTACTTAATCGAACCATGGACCGACGCGTGTTAAGAACCTTGGGTTCGATTGGTGACACGCGCGTAGGTTTTCGGGAAAAACTAAAAGCCGAAGGTTTTGAACCAAAGGACATTCTTTTGGAAAAAACGATTCTGGAGGAAGGAGTATCCCTCGGAATAGGTGGCAAACACTATATCATTGAAGGGCCGGTGATGAAGATACATCAACTTCGTTTTGCCAATGATGTGCTTATGAAAGATGAAACCAAGTACATCTCCCTGGTCCTCTGCCCCCGGATCAATCATCTACCGACGGATATATCCTACTACAAAATATATGAGGAGAGATACCGCTTATCCATTTCCCAACTCAAACAAACCCTTCGGTGTACGATTTTCAACCCCGATGACGAGGATAATCATTTTCAAGTGAAACAGGCTTTACCCGTATTTGTCTTGGATAGCGCGGTGATTACCGCCCATGAAAAGGTCATTGAACTGGAACACTCTTACTACCGGGGCGACAAGTATTTATTCGGCATTGAGGTTCATCCCGACCACTAACGTGGGCAATTACAAGATGATGGTCCGGTTGCCTGAAATAAATACCCGGTCACTAAATACTAGTTTTAACGCCTCCGACAAAACGGACTTTTCGATATCACGACCTAATTTTGCCATTTCAGTCGCTGAATGACGATGACTCACCCGTTTTACATCTTGCGCTATTATTGGCCCCTCATCCAGATTCTCATTGACAAAATGAGCCGTCGCGCCGATAATTTTCACCCCCCGATCATAGGCTTGACGATAAGGATTAGCGCCAATGAAAGCAGGTAAAAACGAATGGTGAATATTCACAATTTTTTCGGGAAAATGACGCACAAATTCCGGACTCAATATACGCATGTACTTCGCCAAGACCACAAATTCGGGTTGATAGCGCAAGAGTATTGAGAGGATTTTTTCCTCATGTTGTTCACGCGTCAGCCCTTCATGTGAGACGTGATAATAAGGGATATTAAATTTTTCGACTAAGGAGCGTAATGTATTATAATTTCCGATTACCGCCTTGATATTTGCTCCTAATTCATCGAATGCATATCGCACCAGCAGCTCAGCCACACAATAATGTTCACGTGTGACCATCACGACGATGTCCTTCTTTTTGTCCGATTTTAACCTTAAGCGTAAACCTTTGGGGAGTGACTCCTTCAGTGCGTTTAACACAATTTCCGGATCTATGATCCCTTCAAACTCGGTACGCATAAAAAAATAGCCCGAAGGACTCACGTACTCGTCATTTCGAATGATATTCTGGTGGTATTCGTAAAGTACTTTGGTAACGGTAAAAATGAGTCCTTTGTGGTCAGGACCGTCCATTAGTAAAATATGTCGGCTGCTCATTGGGTTGGTTGTGCTGTGGACGCGAAATAGGGCAAAAGTAAGAACAAATTCACTCCTTGGTCAACAACACAACCGTTTTTTTGAACGAAATCAATAAAACGCATCCTCGATATGGTGAATAGAATGCTTATTTTGACCTTGAATTAAAATCGATATGATATCAAAACGGATGTCGTATTTCCAATCATATTCGAAAATAAAATGTTCAGCCGCCTTTTTTAAAAGCCGAACTTTCGAAGCGTTCACGAACGTTTCCGGCAAACCGAAAGCCGTCCATCTGCGTGTTTTTACTTCCACAAATACCAACAAACGACCTTTTTCCACAATTAAGTCAATTTCAGCATGTTGGTAACGGTAATTTTTAAATAGAAGCGTATAGCCCTTGCTTTTTAGGAAATGTTCAGCTTGCTCCTCTCCCCAGGATCCTGTGTCTAGATGGGTTGTCATGATTGAAAGAGTTTTGTATAGTATGGAATATTTTTCGTAAATATCTTGTTTTATTTTCGAATACGATAGCTCGTGCTGAAAATCTAAATGTATTTAGTGAAAAATAAGAAAGTGTACTTCCGTGACTTAGGCATCATCGATTATAAGGATGCTTGGGACTATCAGGAAAAAGTGTTTTCCGCTACTGTTGAACAGAAAATTACGAATCGGAATTTAGATCCATCCCGTCAACAACCAACCTCAAACTATCTTTTATTTTGTCAACATCCTCACGTTTATACACTTGGGAAGAGTGGAAAGGAAGAACATTTACTTTTGGATTCCGATCATCGCAAAGAAAAAAAGGTCGAATATTATCGTATCAATCGGGGGGGTGATATCACCTATCATGGTCCTGGCCAATTGGTAGGGTATCCGATTCTGGATTTAGATAATTTCTTCACCGACATTCACCGTTACATTCGAACGTTGGAGGAAGCAGTGATCCGGACCCTATCCGATTTCCGTCTTGATGCAGGTCGAATTCCCGGACTGACCGGGGTATGGCTGGGTTATGACGGTCAGACAAGTCCTCGGAAAATATGTGCTATCGGCGTAAAAACCAGTCGCTGGGTAACCATGCACGGGTTTGCCTTAAATGTCAACCCCGACCTCTCCTATTTTAACCATATCGTTCCCTGCGGTATCAGTGATAAAGCTGTCACTTCAATGCAATTGGAATTAGCGCGTCCCATTGCTGTTGCCGAAGTTGCCGATTTACTTAGAAAACATTTGGCCGATCTTTTTGAAATGGAGCTTATTGCTGAGTAAACTCGATCAGGCTTTGGCAGCCAATCGCGCAGAGGAAAGAAGTAGAAATCTCCTAAAAAAGATTATCTTTGTTAGCATATTCGTCTAAACCTCCCCCCTTTAACCTGTTTTCCAACACACTATTCATCCCATTTACAACCTTCAAAACATGTCTCCTGAATTTCGTAAAAAAATAAAAAACGTACTTTTTATAGATATAGAAACTATTGCGGGCTATCCAGCCTATGAGCAAATGCCGGAACGATTACAGCAGCTCTGGGATAAACGTGCTGATGTGATCCGAAAACGGGCAGAATTTGAATCTTGGAGTAATCAGGACCTCTATTATGAACAAGCCGGCATTTCAGCCGAATTCGGACGTATTGCCTGTATCGCTTTCGGTGGCGTTTTTTTCAATGAAAAAGACGAGCCTGCCTTAAAAGTGATGTCTTACGGCGGTGACAAGGAGGTAGAAATTCTTCTTAATTTCAAAAATATCATCGAGCGTTATCGTCCGGATCAGCTCATTCTATGTGCTCACAACGGGAAGGAGTTCGACTTTCCCTATCTTTGTAGAAGGATGTTAATCAATGGCTTAGAGTTACCACCTGCCTTGCAATTGTCGGGTAAGAAGCCCTGGGAGATTCTCCATCAAGACACGATGGAGTTATGGAAGTTTGGAGATTTCAAAGCTTATACTTCCCTGGACTTATTAGCTGCCGTATTCGGTGTGCATAGCAGTAAAGATGAAATGAGTGGCGATCAGGTAACTCGTGTTTACTATGAAGAAAAAGATATTGAGAAAATTAGTCGTTACTGCAGGGAAGACGTAGTCGTCCTGACTCAACTTTATCTCAAAATGCACTTACAACCCATTATTAAAGAAGAGAATATCATCAGAGTGACAGGTTGATCCCTACCTCTGATCGGAAATATTGACAACCTGAAATTTTTAGAACCTCGAACGCCACCAAAATAATTATCTTTAATCCGACTAAACGAGGAGGGGTGCATTGACCTAACCGGTTTTCCTATCCCACTTCCCTTTAGTTTAAACCATTTGTCCTCGGTTTTAATAATCGAAACCGAGCCTTATCAAATCATATGAGTAGAAAGAAAAAAGAAAAAAACGCTTCATCACGAAAAAAAACAACTTCGTCATCGGTTTGGGAATATTTTTCGGAATTAACCCAAACGATAAAAGAAGAGATACAAAATATTGCTAAGCATTTACCCGGACCATGGTTTCGGTATCAGAATATTATCGACGGGTTGAATATCCGCGATCCAAAACTTTACCTCTTGTATCAGGAAGTTTTCCAGGAACTAGTTTTAGAAGGCAAAATAATCCCTAATCAGGAGGGACTTTTCCGTTGGCATGAAAATGCCACAGAACCATCCCGTAAAATTGAAATCGAGGACGTAAGCCACCCAAAGCAAAGAAAATCCAAGGCGCTGCACTCCGATGAGTTCATTGGAACGGTAGAACATGTCAACCGGGCGTATGCTTATGTGGTGGTTGAAGGATTAGAAAGCGATATCTACGTTGATACGGATGATCTGCGAGGTGCCATTGACGGAGACCAGGTGAAAGTGCAATTGTATGGGCGTCGCAGGAATAGTCATGACCAAGGACGGGTAACAGCTATATTGAGTCCGGCTAAACAAAATATTGTCGGCGTACTCAAACACGGGGGGCGTTATGCCTTTGTCAAACCCGACAATCGCCGGATTTACGAACCCATTGATATTCCCCTAACCGAGTTAAATGGGGCTGAAAATGGTCATAAGGTAATTGTGGAAATAACCCATAGGGCTACCCGTGCACGACCTGCTATGGGCAGGGTGGTCAGTGTTCTGGGAAATGCTGGGGATCATCATACCGAAATGCACGCCATTTTAGCTGAGTTTGGCCTACCCAACGAGTTTCCAGAGGAGGTACAAAACGAGGCTCAAAATTTGCCGGAAACTATAACCGCTGCAGATTTGAAAGGGCGAAAAGACCTTCGCAACATAGCGACCTTCACCATTGACCCCCTCGATGCCAAGGATTTTGACGACGCCCTATCCTTCAAAAAACTCCCCAATGGGAACTTTGAAGTTGGTATTCATATTGCCGACGTTTCCCACTACGTTCTTCCCGATACCGCCTTAGATCGCGAAGCTTTTCACCGCGGAAATTCGGTATACCTGGTCGACAGGACGATCCCGATGTTACCCGAAAAGATTTCCAATTTCCTATGTTCACTTAGGCCTCATGAGGATAAACTCGCATTTTCAGCCGTATTTGAGTTAACCGAAGATGCCAAAATTGTGAAAGAATGGTTTGGACGCACCGTGATCCACTCCGATCGTCGATTCACGTATGAAGAAGCGCAAGAAGTTTTAGAAACGGGGACTGGCGATTTTCATGAAGAACTGAAAACCCTAAATGAATTAGCTAAAATTCTCCAGACTGAAAGATTTAGCAAAGGAGCGATTAATTTTGAGACAACCGAAGTAAAGTTCGTCTTGGACGAAGCAGGCAAACCGCTGGGATTACATATAAAAGAAAGGAAAGATGCACATAAATTAATCGAGGAATTTATGTTGCTCGCCAATCGAAGAGTGCCGGAATTTATCCGAAACCTTTCAAAAAAGAAGTCCGAACCAAACACCATGATTTATCGGATCCACGAACCCCCGGACCGTGAAAAACTGGCTACCTTTTCCACTTTTGTAAGCCGTCTGGGGTATACGCTCAACGTTTCCGGTACACGATTAGCCCGCTCCTTTAACGACATGTTGAAAAAAGCCGAAGGAAAACCAGAACAAAACCTTTTGGAAAACCTGGCCGTACGAACCATGGCCAAAGCGCGATATAGTACGGAAGAAATCGGTCATTTCGGGCTGGCCTTCAAACGGTATTCGCATTTCACTTCCCCTATACGTCGTTATCCGGACCTGATTGCACACCGACTCTTGCAACACTATCTACAGAAAGGTGCTTCAGTCGACAAAGACAGTTTAGAAAAAAAATGCCTACACTGCTCGGAAAGGGAAAAATTAGCGACGGAAGCAGAACGGGCTTCCATCAAATACAAACAGGTGGAGTATATGTCACTCCAAGACGAAGACCGCACCTACGATGGTGTCATTTCAGGAGTGACCGAGTTCGGAATCTTCGTTGAAATCATCGAAACAGCTTCGGAAGGATTGGTACGGATGAACGATCTCACGGATGACTATTACGAACTCGATAAGGAAAATTATCGGTTGGTTGGTGAAAAATCAGGTCGAATATTTGCTTTTGGGGATAAAGTGCAAGTGAAAGTTAAGGAAACCAATCTTTCAAAAAGGAGTATGGACTTACTACTCGTGGGGTTTGCTCAAACAGAATCCAAACCAAAGGGCAAAAGAGGGAGCGCTGGGCGAACAAAGCGTCAGAAAGAAAATCCCCGACGGAGATAATGGTACAATACAAGTATAATTTAGAACGTTATCAATCATCCAAAATAAACCTTATGTCAACAATGAAAAGAGCTACATCATTATTATTTGCATTCCTAGTCACCGTAACATTTGCTTTTGCTCAACAAAATCAAGCTAGTCCTCGAGTATCTGCTGATGGTGAAAATGTTAAAATTGAGTACGGCCAACCCTCAAAAAAGGGGCGAGTACTTTTCGGACCTGAAGGTAGTTCAGCATTAGAAAAGTATGGAAAAGTTTGGCGAATAGGTGCTAACCAAGCTACTGAAATCACCTTCAAGAAAGACGGAACCTTTGGCGGAAAACCCGTTAAAGCCGGCACCTATACCCTATTTGCTATTCCAACGGAAAATGATTGGACCCTCATTTTGAACAGTCAACTTGGCCAATGGGGAGCCTATAAATACCAAGAATATAAAGATAAAGATGTGCTCCAAGTGAAGGTTCCCAACAAAAAGTACGACAATTCGGAGGAGAAAATGACATTTAAAGTTCAGGCTAATTCAATTGATTTCCAGTGGGATAACGTTGGATTTTCCGTTCCAGTGAAATTCTAAAAGAAGATTTGCATTTACTACATTCTAAGGCATCCCGCATAGGGATGCTTTTTTTGTTTTCTAATTTCCCCCTGTTTGTATATCGAAATTGAGTAAAGAACCTAGGGTAAGAACTTTAGATTTTTGTCGCAGTTAATCAACTATATATAGTTAATGAGGTCGAAATTATTCTCAATTTCAGTTGCATTCCTATTCCTTTTTCTTGCAGCGATCAATTGGAAAAAGCATCATCCTATTCAGGAGTCTCCCCATTTGCGAATCGAAGAGGATCAGGAACAAGCTACTTTGAAGATTCATAAGGATGGCTTCGAGGCACCGATTCTTATTCAAAATGCGCAAGTCGATTTTCGTCCCTTTATCCATCCATTAAGGTCGCCTGATGGCAAAAAGATTTTAACGGAATACAGCCCCGGTCATCATCCGCACCAAACGGGTATTTATTGGGGTATTACTCGCATCAACGGCCGTGACTATTTTCATAATCCGAATGGCGACTATTGGAAAAGGGTCTCCTATTCAATCCTCGAAAAAGAAGGGACTAGGGTATCTTGGCAAACGGTCTACGATTTACTAGACGCAGAGGGTGAGCCATTGCTTACCGAAACACAAACCTGGAGTTTAACTATACGGAATAACCGCTATTATTTACAACTCGAATGGCAGGGTGATGCCCAACAAGATCTTACCTTCGCCCAATACGATTATGGAGGTCTTTTCGTCCGAATGCCCTGGAAACCAGGAACTCCAGGACAAGTGGTAAATGCTGCAAGACAAGTAAATGAAAAGGCGGAGGGACAACCCGCGATGTGGGTGGATGTAGGTTTACAATTGGAAGGAAGAGACCTACTTGACCATATTGCTATTTTTGATCATCCACAAAACCGGGCTTATCCACAATTATGGCGTGTGGATGGTCAAATGGGGATTGGTACGGCTAAAGCACGGCACGGGGAATGGAAATTAGCTAAAGGAACGTCTGAAATAGTTCGCCACCAACTCGTTGTCTACAGTGGGCCACTGGACGATGTGGGGCTTAACGAAGATTGGATCGCTTTTTCCGGAAAAGGTAGCACTTCTGACCTTTGGGGACTTGCTCGGGAAGAAGGCCGACAAGCGAAGTTTTTAACACCTGAAGAGGCGGTCAAAGCGATGACCGTTAAAGAAGGATTCAAAGTCAATGTTTGGGCAGCCGAACCCACCATCACCCAACCCATGGCTTTTTGCTGGGACGATAAAGGTCGCCTCTGGGTGGCAGAAAATCGAGATTATGAAAGTCGTGGACATGGATTCTCAAATTCGGGGGATAGTCGCATCTTAATCCTGGAGGATACCGATGGTGATGGTGTGGCCGACACCCGCAAAGTTTTTGCCGAAGGTATAGCCTTTCCAGCAGCGTTAGCGGTGGGTTTTGACGGTGTGTTTGTCGGTGCTCCCCCTAACCTCCTCTTCATCCCGGATCGAAATAAGGACGACAAGGCTGACATGGATGCCATCGAAATTCGTCTGACGGGTTGGGGAATCAGAGACCGTCATGAAACACTTAATAGTTTACACTGGGGACCTGACGGTTGGCTGTATGGTGCACAAGGATTTGCCACCCCGTCTACAGTCGGAAAGCCCATCGGAAAAGGGAAAGTATATAAGGGCAAAGAACCTTATCCCGATAAAATTGAAGTTCAAGACGGACAAGAAATAAACGGTGGGGTATGGCGCTACCATCCGACCAAAGACATTTTCGAAGTCGTAGCTCACGGCTTTAGCAATCCGTGGGGAATTGACTACGACGCAAAGGGACAACTATTCATTACCGCTTGCGTCATCCCCCATCTCTGGCATATCATACCAGGAGGCATTTACCATCGCCAGGGTGGGCAACATTTTAACCCCTACCATTACAGCGACATACGTACCATTGCCGATCATAGTCATCGATCAGCCCATGGCGGGGCACGCATATACCAATCGGATGCCTTCCCCGAGGAGCAAAGGGGGCGTATTTTTATGGCTAATATTCACGAACATGCGGTTTTATCCGATATACTGGTTCGAAATGGATCTGGTTTTATCGGTAAACACGGGGACGACTTTTTACTGGCAAATAATGCACAATGGGTCGGATTTAGTATCGAAATTGGTCCGGATGGGAATCTCTATGTACTCGACTGGCACGACGCAGACATTTGCGGATCGGAAGTTTTACACAAGGAGACCGGCCGGATTTTTCGTATTAGCCCTGACCAATCGCTGGCCGAAAATTGGCAAGGCCGTTACGAGGATCTCAATCGTCTGAGCGATCGACAACTAGTGGAGTTACAAACCAGCAAAAGCGACTGGCATACGCGAAGAGCTCGGGTGATTTTACAATATCGAGCTAGCCAAAGAAAACTGGATCCTGAAGCAATCACCTATTTAAAAAATCTTTTCGCGGTTCCTAACCCTCCCGATCATCGACTGAAAGCCTTGTGGTCCTTGCACATCACAAAGTCGCTTTCCGAAAACGACCTACTGAAAGCATTAGTTGATCAGGATGAATATATCAGAGCCTGGGCTATACAATTACTCTGTGAAGACGACGGAAATAAACCTGCGATTATAACCGCTCTCTCACGAATGGCTCAATCGGACACCTCAGCAGTAGTCCGCTTGTATCTGGCATCAGTGCTACAAAGGCTGAAACCTGAAAATCGATGGGCTATCTTAGATGGACTGGTGCGGCACGAGATCGATAATCAGGACCACAATATCCCGAAGATGATCTGGTTTGGTCTAGAGCCTCTGGCCGCTGCCGAACCCGAAAAAGCGATGTCATTAGCATTGAAAAGCAATCTCACCTTACCCATAAACTACATTGCTCGACGGATTCTCGATGCTGGTAAACTCGAAACCCTGCTTCATCTATTACCCAAATCGGATCACCCGGCGACCCTGCATCTCTTAGCAGGTATTAAAGATGGACTTGATACCCAACCCGATACAGGAATTCCCTCGAACTGGGACTTAGTTTATCAAAGATTAAAAACAGGCCAACCGGCTGTTCGTCAGTTAGCCACAGAAATAGCTCAAAAGTTCGGGGATAATGAGACCGTAGCCCAACAAATTACGCTATTAAAAAATAGATCAACACCCGTAGAAGAGCGGAAAAAAGCCATCCTGACGCTAGCAGCCAAACAACGACACGAGCTCGTTGCGTTATTACCGGATTTGTTAAAGGACGCGTCGGTCCGTATAGAGGCGATTCGAGCTGTGGCGGCGTATAATGCTAACCAGTTGGGACGACAATTGTTAAATGATTATCCGACTTATTCAAATACTGAAAAAGCCGAAGCCATAATGACCTTATCTTCAAGACCCAGCTACGGAGGTATGCTTACCCGTGCGATAGCCGATGAGTCTATTCCCCGCAAAGACGTACCGGTTTACGCAGCGCGACAATTGCTCAGAGTCGTCGGAAGTGGCTTTGTCGAAGTTTGGGGGCCCATTGAACAACAAAATGTAAGTCTTCGACATGAATATGAACGCTATCGTCGGTTATTGACCGATAAAACACTCCAACAAGCAAACCTCAGTGAAGGTAAGCTTTTGTTCGCTCGTACCTGCGGACCATGTCATAAAATGTATGGCGAAGGTGGAGACCTCGGCCCCGACATTACCGGCTCGAATCGGACTAACCTCGACTATCTGTTGACCAATATCTTAGAACCCAGTGCCGATATTCAAGACGACTATAAAATGGTTGTCATTACCACCCGGGATGGTCGTACCTACGCGGGGAATATCGCTTCGGAAAATATTGCAAATTTGACCCTCAAAGTGGTAGGTCAAGACCCGGTAGTTATTGCTAAATCAACGATCCAATCACGAGAAGTTACTCCGGTTTCTATGATGCCTCCAGGCTTATTGGAATCACTTTCTGAAGCAGAAATCGTGAATCTAATTGCTTACCTTCAAAAAGCGACGCGGTAGATTGGTATCCCCTGTTTTGGGGTAGTAATAAAAGAAGTACAAAAAACGGTTGCCACAAATTTAATCGTTGAGTTAACCTCAAAAACTAAACTCGTGGCAACCCCATTTATCGGTTATTTAGAAGCTATTTAATGCTTCATTCAATGTTTCACTCGGTCTCATAGCTTTTTCAGCTAATTCGTCGATAGGCGCATAATAGCCACCAATATCTTGGGCGCTACCCTGTGCATCGATCAGCTCTTGAGCTATCGTAGCTTCATTTGCAGAAAGTTTCTCCGCAAGCGGTGCAAACTTAGCTTTAAGTTCCGGATCCTTATCCTGTGCTGCTAAGGCTTCAGCCCAATAAAGGGCTAAGTAGAAATGAGATCCCCGGTTGTCGATTCCACCTAGCCTTCTGGCAGGAGATTTGTCATTGGCCAAGAATTTTTCGGTTGCTGCGTCCAGGGTCTCGGCGAGAACCAATGCTTTCGCATTATTTTGCGTCTGTCCTAAATGTTCCAGGGAAACGGCTAAGGCTAAGAACTCCCCTAATGAATCCCAACGCAAGTAACCTTCTTTCAGGAACTGCTCGACGTGTTTGGGTGCTGACCCACCTGCACCGGTTTCGAAGAGCCCGCCACCGTTCATCAATGGTACGATGGAGAGCATTTTGGCCGAAGTACCTAATTCCAGAATCGGGAATAAGTCGGTGAGATAATCTCGTAAGACATTTCCGGTGACAGAAATTGTATCGAGTCCCTTACGCATACGCTCTAAGGAGAATTTTGTAGCTTCGACCGGACTCATAATCTTTATTTCAAGCCCATTCGTGTCGAATTCAGGAAGGTATTTTTCTACTTTTTTGATCAACTCCCGGTCGTGAGCACGGTTTTCATCCAACCAGAAAACTGCTGGTGTGTTGGACAAGCGTGCCCGATTGACTGCCAATTTGACCCAGTCTTTAATGGGCGCATCTTTGGTTTGGCAAGCACGGAAGATGTCTCCTTCTTCAACGCGTTGTTCCATCAATACGCTGCCTTTTCCGTCCACGACACGAATAACCCCTGGCGCTGTCGCTTGGAAAGTCTTATCATGTGATCCGTACTCTTCCGCTTTTTGAGCCATCAAACCCACATTCGGAACGGAGCCAATCGTCGACGGATTGAGTGCTCCATTGGCTTTCATATCTTCAATGACAGCCTGGTATACCCCTGCGTAGCAACGATCCGGAATCATGGCTAGGGTATCCTGCGGTTTCCCCTCTGCGTTCCACATGCGCCCGGACGTACGAATCATCGCAGGAATGGATGCGTCTACGATTACATCCGACGGAACATGTAAGTTGGTAATTCCCTTGTCCGAATTTACCATAGCCAAAGCAGGCCCATTTGCCATTGCTGCAGCTAGTGCCTCCTTTACCTCACTTTCCTTAGCATGACCTGCAATTTTTGCATAGACATCCCCTAAGCCATTGCGGGTATCGACGTTTAATTCCTTAAATAGGTCAGCGTATTTTTCGAAAACTTCCTTGAAATATACTTCAACGATGGCACCGAAAATGATAGGATCAGAAACCTTCATCATGGTCGCCTTCAAGTGTGCTGACAGTAATACGCCTTCAGCCTTTGCTTCTTCAACATTTGCTGAAACATATTCTTTCAACTTACCCATTTTCATTACCGACGAGTCAATGACCTCACCAGCCAGCAATGGAGCATCTGTCTTGAGGACGGTGGTTTCACCTTGCTCATTTACAAACTCAATTCGGAAGGTAGTCGCTTCCTCAACCGTAACCGACTTTTCACTACCGTAGAAGTCACCCTCGCTCATCGAAGCGACACGAGTCTTGGAATCGGACGACCAAGGCCCCATTGAATGAGGATTGGCTTTAGCGTAATTTTTTACGGCTTTAGGAGCACGGCGATCGGAGTTACCTTCACGCAAAACCGGATTTACTGCCGAACCCAATACCTTTGAATATTTTAGTTTAATATTTTTCTCTTCTTCTGTAGTGGGATCTTCGGGGTAATCGGGAAGGGCATATCCCTTGGCCTGAAGTTCCTTGATACAGGCCTTCAACTGGGGAACCGACGCCGAAATATTAGGCAGCTTAATTATATTAGCTTCAGGAGTAGTTGCTAATTGCCCTAAAAAAGATAAAGCATCCTCTACCCTCTGTTCTTCTCGAAGGTATTCGGGGAAGTTGGCGAGCACTCGCCCGGCGAGAGAAATATCACTTAACTCCACAGCGATACCTGCCGGAGCGGTAAAAGCCTTAACGATGGGCAACAAAGAATAAGTCGCCAAAGCAGGTGCTTCGTCTGTCTTGGTATAGAAAATCTTAGGGGTGTTAGACATGGTAAATAGTTTAATAAGTATTGTAAAAACTTGCTGTACGCACGCAATCAATATGCGAAAAATTTAATAAACAGAGATCCCACCTCAAACAGCACTCCTCTTCAACTACTACTGTTTATGCTAAAATTCCTTATTGATTGGCCTGCAAAGTTAGTGATTTTCGACCACTTACAGAAGTTGGATTAAACTAATTTGGTCGGACTGCATCCTATAAAAGTAGGTAACGCAACCAACGCAGAAGTGAGCATCCCGGACAGATTGTCCGGTTTATACACGCAATTCCGCAGCATTGGTGTCAAAATGACCCTCTTGTTGTAATGGCATGCAATTTTCTGTATACTATAATCCCGAACTGAGGTTTTCCACTTGCTTCAGAGAGGGTCCTAAACACTGTGATAAACTTTCATCATTAAACTGAAAAACCCATGGAAAAATTAGCATCTTCTCCCGAATTCATGTATCTCTCTCCAACCACTAGAGAAAGAGCCCTCCAACTGGCAGACGAACTTATTAAGCAGGGTATTTCTACCCGAGAAGCCATCTCTCAAGCCATCCTTTCTGCCAAAAACTGGGCTGTAAAAAACATTAACCGAAAGGTTTGGAAAAAACTCAAAAAAATCGACGGTCATATCTGACACGGGGGAAAACCAGAACATTCAAGGCTAATGATTGACCAAAAAGTCTAACTTTGTAAGTCAACCAAGACAACGCCTTGAGTTAATGAACATTTATATCCATTCATTACTCGATGATCATAACGCATCGATTCTGGAAAAAACCTTCGGGAAAAATCATTCAATTTCGTTTAGGCAGGAAAAGGTAGCTCCAAATCAACCTACCCCATCCTTTCTAAAGGCAGAAGCTATTCTGGGTAACCCCCCTGTGTCGTGGTTTTCCAATGGACAACCTGAAAACCTGGTTTTCTGGCAGATCGATTCCGCAGGATTTGACCAATTTAAGGGGATAATCACCAAGGCAAGGGTGGCCAATATGGGCGACTGGTTCGCGTGGCCTTGTGCTGAAACGATTATTGCCGGTATCCTCGGACTTTATCGAGGGCTGCCCATCCTTACACGCCTACAATCAGAAAAAAAATGGGTGGGCCAACCCCTCCGGAGTGACCTCCATTTATTGCATCATAAAAAGGTGGTTGTGCTGGGTACAGGCACCATAGGTAAGGCAGTGAGGTCAATCCTCAATGGATTTCAAGCAGAAACGCGAATGGTTGCCCGAACCGACCCCCAGGCTGATATCCACTCTAAGGAGGAACTTCTAAAAATACTCCCTGATATCGATCTGGTCATTAATACCCTTCCAGGTGCGGCAGGTGTTTTCGTAGACGAAACTTTCCTCCAATCAATGAAACCCGGAAGCGTATATGCCAACATTGGAAGGGGGTCGACTACCGATGAATCGGCATTGATTAAATTGTTGCAAACCGGACACCTGGCAGGGGCCGTGTTAGATGTGACTGAAAAAGAGCCTCTCCCTGTCGAAAACCCACTCTGGACCCTGCCAAATGTAATACTTACCCAACATACCGGCGGCGGACAAGTGAATGAAGATATCGGGAAGGTGAACAATTTTATCGAAAACCTAAATCGCTATTTAAGCGGACAAAACCTCCGTTTCGAAGTGGATTTGTCGAGAGGCTATTAATAGAAAAAACGTAAGTCAGTACCCAATTGCATCAACCCATGACAACTCCCCAGCGGATTTTTCAGAAGTTTAAAAACATTTACGGTCAGAAACCCCGGCTTTTTAGATCTCCTGGTCGAATCAACCTTATTGGCGAACATACGGACTATAACGAAGGATACGTATTACCCGCGGGGATAGACAAAGCGGTGTACTTCGCCCTATTACCTCGATCGGACGATCGGGTGGAATTGCACGCAGCCGACTTAAACGAGTTTTACTCATTTTCCATCCAAAATTTTTCAAGACCCAAGGACGAATGGCCTCTCTATCAGGCGGGTATTCTGGACCAACTATTAAAACTAGGAAAGAAAATAGGTGGATTTCAAGCTGTGTTTGGAGGAGATATACCGCCAGGAGCAGGGATGTCGTCGTCAGCGGCGTTAGAATGCTGTTTGCTTTTTGGGCTAAACGAGATCTTTTCTCTGAACCTGGATCGTTTAGAAATCGCCAAACTAGCCCAAAAGGCCGAGAATGAATACGTCGGCGTTAACTGCGGCATTATGGACCAGTTTGCTTCGGTTTTTAGCAAAAAAGATAGCGTGATTCAACTCGATTGCAGATCCCTTGAGTACCAATATTACCCCTTTGAATTAGAAGGCTATTCGCTATTGTTATGCGACACGACGGTTAAACATTCGCTTGCTGGAACGGAATACAATACACGTAGAAAAGAATGTGAATTGGGAGTGGAAACCCTGCGCCGCTACTATCCTGAAATTAGTAGTTTGAGGGATGTGCTTCCTGACCAGGTAGAACTTCACCGCGATGAACTGGGTGATACAATCTATAGACGATGTCGTTACATCGTAAATGAAATTGCTCGGGTAAGTGAGGCTTGTGAGTTACTGCTACAGAATAACCCGGTTGAGTTTGGAAAGAAAATGTATGAAACTCATCAAGGTCTCCAATACGATTATGAAGTCAGTTGTAAGGAATTGGATTTCTTAGTTGAATATACTAAATCCATTCCCCAGGTAGCCGGAGCGCGAATGATGGGCGGTGGTTTCGGGGGTTGTACACTGAATTTAATTTCCACTTCTTATCTGGAGGAGTTCGAAGAAAAAATCAAAAAAGTATACTTAGAAAAATTTGAAAAAGAACTTCCCTGCTATAGGGTTGAAATAAGTGACGGCACGAAAGAGATTGTCCAACTTTGAATTAATCCCAAATTTGAAATAAATATTTCACCAAAAACCTAAGACTATGCGTCTTTTAGCACCTTTCATCTTTTGCTTTATGCTATTAGCGGGATGTTCCGGAAATAACAACCAAGAAAACATGACTAAACCAAGTATTGAAAAAAGCACCTTTGGTGAATTACTCGACGGGCAAATTGCGACCCTCTACACGTTGAAAAACTCCCATGGCGTAACTGCTAAGATCACCGATTACGGGGGAATTATTACCCACTTTCTGGTTCCTGATAAAGAGGGAAACTTTGAAGATGTTGTGCTGGGTTTTGACAATTTAGATGACTATCTCGATGGGCATCCCTTTTTTGGCGCTCTCGTGGGGCGCTATGGAAACCGTATAGCGAATGCTCAATTCACCCTGGAGGGTCAAACCTACACCCTACATGCCAACAATGGTCCTAATTCATTACATGGTGGGAAAGTCGGTTTTGATAAAAAAATATGGGAAACTAAGGAAGTGTTAACTGAATCAAGTGCCGGTCTCCAAATGACTTACCTCAGTCCGGATATGGAAGAAGGTTATCCGGGCAATCTCCAAGTGATGGTTAACTACACCTTAACCGACGACAACACACTTAAAATTGATTATCAGGCGACTACCGACAAGCCTACCATTGTCAATCTGACAAACCATTCCTACTTCAATCTTACGGGGCTTAAAAGGGATATTTTGGATCATGAGGTAACGATCCATGCCGACAGCCTTGTAGAGGTAAATGAGCAACTGATCCCTACTGGAAAACTAATTCCCGTAAAAGACACCCCATTTGATTTCAATACGCCTTTTGCCGTGGGAGCAAGAATTGATGACACTACCCACGAACAAATCAAATTCGGGGGGGGATATGACCATTGTTGGGTATTAAGAAAAGATCCTAACAGTTCGTTACCCCTAATAGCAACCGTTTATGAACCTACTAGCAGGCGACTAATGGAAGTTTTTAGTACGGAGCCGGGTGTACAGTTTTATACCGGTAACTTCTTGAATGGAAAGGAAAAAGGTAAGGGCGTAACCTATACTAAGCGATTTGGTTTGTGTCTGGAAACGGAACATTATCCCGACTCACCGAACCAGCCTCATTTTCCTAGTGTCGTACTACGTCCCGGGGAAACCTATCAAACCACAACAGCTTATCGATTCTCCGTTCAAGAAAAGTAAACGGATCTTTTCAAACGACGATTTAAATCTCTTTTTTTCGAATCTTCATGATACAAATTTTTAGAAGAGTTACAGTACTGGCTGGCAGTTTTTTACTTGCTATCTCGCCATTAGCGGGGCAAGATCTGGCCTCAAAATACGCAGCTACTATTACGCCCGAAGAACTAAGATCGCATTTGACGGTTATTGCACATGATAGCCTTGAGGGACGTGCTACAGGCTCACCAGGGCAAAAAAAGGCTGCTGAATATGTATCTTCACACTATCGTCGTTTAGGTTTAAAACCGGCTGCTACTAATCCTGACGGGCGCCCAAGCTACTATCAACATTATAATCTGTACCGGGGTGCCTGGGAAGACTCTTATATCACCGTAGGCAAACATAAATTTGAACTCAACGGAGATTTCTATATCAATGGCTTGTTAAATATCGCTGAAGAAACCACCCTGGAGACCATTTTCTTAGGTTACGGTATCGAAGAGCCCAATTACTCGGATTATGCCAATGTAGATCTAAAAAACAAAGCGGTTGTTGTATTTGAAGGTGAGCCCAAAAATCCGGATGGCAATTATTTGATTTCAGGAAACAGTGCCTCCTCCAAATGGAGTGGACCACGAGGCTGGGAAGAGAAGGCAAGACTAGCAATACGTAAAGGAGCGCAAGCCTTGTTGATCATTACCGAAAAAGATGATCAAGCCTTCGATATGGAAATCCATCGTAGAGTGTCCATGATCCCACGGGTGCAACGGTTATCGCTTCGACAAGAGGAGACTCCCCGACAAACCATTGCAGCTTTTACCGTTAGTCAGTTCGTAGGGGCGAGTGTGTTGGGGATATCGGAAAAGAAACTATCGAGTCTGAAAACTAAAATCAGTAAAAAAGGCCAAACCGTAAAAGCTGTAAAGGGTAAGAAAATTAACGTATTAGCCAAGCGACAAAGCGAGACGGTCACCACCGAAAATGTAGCTGCCCTCCTTGAAGGGAGCGACAAAAAAGACGAGATTATCGTTATTTCAGCCCACCTCGACCATATCGGTATTTCCCCTGACGGACAAATTAATAACGGTGCCGACGATGATGGGTCAGGAACAGTCGCCCTATTGGAAATTGCAGAAGCTTTCGCAAAAGCCAAAGCAGAGGGGAATGGCCCGCGAAGAAGCATACTTTTTCTCAATGTAACAGGGGAAGAAATGGGCTTGCTAGGATCCGAATTCTATTCAGAAAACCCCCTTTTCCCGCTTGAAAACCATGTAGCCAATTTGAATATCGACATGATTGGCAGGTATGATGAAGCGAATAAACACGATCCGAATTACGTTTACCTGATCGGATCCGACAAGCTTTCATCTGAACTGCACCAAATCAGTGAATCGGCTAACGAAAAATATGTGAACTTGAGATTAGATTACACCTTTAATCACCCGGACGATCCAAATCGCTTTTATTACCGTTCAGACCACTACAATTTCGCAAAAAAGGGCATACCTGTTATATTTTATTTTACCGGTGTTCATGAGGATTACCATCGCCCAGGCGATGATGTAGAGAAGATACTTTTTGACCGCCAGTCTAAAATTGTTAAACTTATTTTCCATACAGCTTGGAAACTGGCTAACCGCGACACCCGCATCAAAGTCGATAGCAACAAACCATGAAGTAGATCAAAATTAGTTTGGTGAGTTTCTAATTTTGTTTGAGAAGGAACCCCTATGTATATGGGCTCAAATTGGGTTCACCATGAAGGAGATAAGGGACATGAAGGGTATGGTGTTATGTAGATCGCT
>ENA-UOVV01001346-UOVV01001346.1-compost-metagenome-genome-assembly--contig:-NODE-1346-length-18981-cov-6.048452_pt1 | contig 18981 bp, 25 predicted proteins | sample MGYA00238155_ERZ761577 | MGnify/ENA primary metagenome ERZ761577 (study PRJEB28898, sample SAMN06268775) | compost metagenome | isolation source: Emeryville, CA | place: USA:Emeryville, CA | collected...
CCGCGCGCCGTACTGGTTTCTCGACCCCGACGGCGTCGGCGTTCCGGCCGTCGTCGCGCTGGGCTACGCACTCACGCCGCGCGCCGGTTCGTCACCTCGCCCCGCGTCGACGCGGCGTGACGGCGCGCTGACCTGCGCTTGGCGAGCCAACTGATATTGACCCTCTACGATGGTCACGTGCGCAAAGGGGTTCGCTACGTGGTGGCCGTCATCGGCTTGGCCGCGCTCGCCACGACCGGGTCCAACGCCGTCGGTTCGGCGGCGGTGACGTTGCCGACCGACGTGGTCCACGTCTCTCCGGGTGCCGAGACGGTCGGCGTGGCCCATCCGGTCACGATCACATTCGCCGGCGACATCACCGACCGCGCGGCGGCCGAGCGGTCCATCGAGATCACCTCCTCAGGCCCGCAGCCGGGCACCTTCACGTGGCTGAATGACCGTGTCGTGCAATGGAAACCGGCTGGATTTTTGCCCGCGCACTCGGTGATCACGGTGACGGCGGGGAACTTCGCCACCAGCTTCCAGACCGGTGCCGCGGTCGTCAGCGTCGCAGACATCGACGCCCACACGTTCACCGTAAGCATCGACGGCGAAGTGGCCCGCGAGATGCCGGCGTCGATGGGTAAGCCGCGATTCCCGACGCCGACCGGCAACTTCACCGCGCTGGAGAAGCAGAAGGTTGTCGTCATGGACTCGCGCACCATCGGCATCCCACTCAGCGATCCCGAGGGTTACAAACTCACCGTCAACGACGCGGTGCGGGTCACCTGGGGTGGGGTCTACGTGCACGGCGCGCCGTGGTCCGTTGGGTCGCAAGGGTATGCGAACGTCAGCCACGGCTGCATCAACCTCAGCCCGGACAACGCGGCGTGGTACTACGACACGGTCAGCATCGGCGACCCGATCATCATCCAGGCCTAGGACTACGCCGCGGCGTGCAGGTTCTTGGCCGTCGGTGAGTTCTCCACCGTTGCCGGATCCGGGCAGGTGCCCAGCACGCGGTCAGCGGTGTTGGCGGTCGTCACCGTGAACCAGTAGCGCTCGTTCTTGTAGTGGTGGTTGCGGTGATTCCGCCAAATCGCCCGATAGAGACGGGTTTTCGGCTTGTAGTCACTGTGGATCAGATAGTGCATCCACTCGTAGATCAGCCCCATGGTCGCGATGGTCACCAGGTATGTCAGCCCCATGCCCAGGCGCGGGAAGGCGAACAGTCCGACCACGATGGTGAGCGGAAGTACCCAGGTGATCAACGACTTCCACGGGATGAAGATGAGCGGGATGTCGCGTGGATCCGCGTGATGGGCCCGGTGTTCGCGGGCCAGCAGGGGATCGATGGTCAGCCCGGCGATGCGTTTGGGCCGCCAGTGCAGGATGAACACGTGGATGATCCACTCGAAGAACGGGAACAGCGCGATCATCACGAGCGGCACCAGCGCGTCGGTGGGCTGCCAGTCGCCCACCAGAATCCGCGCGGTCACCGCCCCGACGAGGGTGGCGCCGATCACCCACGGCGACGGATGCTTGGCAAACTCGCGGCGCGCATCGGCCAGCGTGAACCCCTTGCGGGCGGTGCGTGTCGTGGGGGTGCTCATTGATCCTCCAGTTGCGCGAGCGCGGCCAACAGTGCCGCGGTGGCGGGTTCGAGTAGGTCCTGCGCGGCGCGTTTCGCCCGGGCCGGGTCGCCGGCGGCGATGGCGTCGGCCAGATTGCGGTACGCGTCAACCCGATTCACCTCGTCGGCCATCACGGCGGCCAGCGCGGACAGCGCGGGTTCGTAGGTGGCGCGCAGCGTGTTGTACATCAGCCGGAACGCGATGGAGTCGGCGCCGTCGACGATGTGGTCCCAGAACGTCAGGGCGTGGCGCTGCTTTTCGATCGGATCGTCCTCGGCGGCCAGCGCCGCTGTGGCTTGCTTGAGAAGTTCGGCGGTCTGCGGCCCGTGTCGTTGAGCGGCGAGCTCGGCCACCTTCGGGCCGTTGTGCAGACGCGTCTCCAGGATGCTGCGCACCACCGACGGGTCGAGTTCGCCGTTGCGGATCAGCAGCCTGGGGAGCAGGTCCAGGCCGGCGTGCCTGCGGAAGTCGCGGACCGTGGTGGCGTCGCCCTGGCGGACCTCGACGAGCCCGGCCGCGGTCAGCCGCTTGAGCGCCTCGCGCACCGCCGGGCGCGACACCCCGAGCGCCTCGGCCAGCCGGCGCTCACTGGGCAGCGTCTCGCCGGGCTGCATCTCGCCGCTGAGCACCTCGGCGACGATCTGCTCGAAGACGTCCTCGGGCACGGATCGGCGGTTGACCGGTTGCAGGGCCATGCCCACACCATGTCAGGCAGATGGCCAGAGGTCAAGTGGTCTGACCAGTTATGTGAGCTTGGCCTTCATCTGCTCGGCCAGGGTGAGGGTGGCCGACATCGGACGCACCATCACGATCAGTTCCTCGATCAGGCCGACCTCGTCGAAGCGCAGGAAGTCGCAGCCCTGCAACTCCTTGTCGCCGACCCGGGCCTCGAAAAGCAGGGCGTGGTCGCGGGCGTCGTCGGCACCGAACTCGCGGACGTAGCGGAAGTCGGTGAAGACCTCCATGACCGCGGCGAGGATCTGGCGCAGCGCCTCGCGGCCGCGATAGGGCGTGAACACCACCGGGCTCCGAAACGTCACGTCGTCACGCAGCAGCGCGACGACCGCGTCCAGGTCCCCGGCCTCGACCGCCTGGCGGAACCGGTGCGCGCTCAGCAGTCCGCCTCGATCCGGAAGGTCGCGGTGACCGAGCTGTTCGGATTGTCGGTGAAGCTGCCGTCGGCCTCGCCGGTGATGGTGAACGTCCCGCCGGTGCCGGTCACCTCGGCGTTGCCGATGTTGTCGCGCCAGAACGTGCCGGTGAAACCACCGAGGTCGCGGAAGTCGACCGACTCCACTTTGACCTCGTCACCGGTCTCGAGCGCGGCGGTGAATCCCTTGTCCTCGTTCGTGGTTGCGATGGTCCACAGGAATCCCGCCTGCGAGCAGGTGACCGGGAGCGGGGCACCGGTGCTCTGGCCGTTGATGGTCACCTTCGCGGTCGTGCCGCCGAGAGCCGGTGGCTGCGACGCACATCCGGCGGCGCCGAGGGTGGTGACGATTACCGCAGCGGCAACGAGTCGGTTGTCCATGCCGCCAGACTCTATTGGTGTCGGCGGCAAAACACGGGCGTTTCAGCGCAGCGCGGCGGCGGTGGCCTCGTCGGCGGGCAGAAACGCCTCGATGGACAGTTCGGCGGCGGTGAGGTCACGCGCGGTGCCGAACGTCGTCACCGTCGACAGGAACGTCAGCAGCTTGCCGTCGGAGGTGTGCAGCTCCAGCGGCACAGCGACGCCGCCCAGATCGCGGGTGTCGGCGAAACCGCCTGGATACGACTCGATCTCGGCCAGCAGCTCGGACAGCTCGGCCGAGGCGGTGACGGCGACCTCGCGGCGCAACCGCTCGATCAGATGGTGGCGCCACTGCGCGAGGTTGCGGATGCGCGGGGCCAGTCCCTCGGGGTGCAGCGCGATGCGCAGCGCGTTGGGTTCTTCGAGCAGGTGGGACGCGACGCCGTCGAGCAGCACGCCCGCGCCCTCGTTGGCCATCAGGATGCGCCAGCCGCGGTCCACCACGACGCAGGGGAACGGCCGGTACGCGTCGATCACCCGCTGCACACCCTCGCGGATCGGGGCCATGTCGGGATCGTCAAGGGACCGCTCGCCGTATTCGGGGGCCAGCCCCGCGGCGAGGAGCAGTTGGTTCTGCTCGCGCAGCGGGATGTCGAGGACGTCGGCCAGGCGCAGCACCATCGCCCTGCTCGGGGTGGACCGCCCGGTTTCGATGAAGCTGAGGTGGCGGGCCGACACGTCGGCCTCGATGGCGAGGTCCAGCTGGCTGAGCCTGCGCCGTTGTCGCCACTGCCGCAACACCGCGCCGAACGCCGGGGTACGCACGTCTGCCGTCGTCACGACCTCAGTGTCACCCACCGGCGCACGCGAGACGACTACCTGAGAGGTAATTGCCGCAGCTATGCGCGCGGGGGAGCCTGAAGGGTGTCACGAGCGAAGGAGGCGACCATGGCGAACACCACCACCGTCGACCGACCCATTCCGCGGTGGCTGCATTTCGTGCTGATCTCCGACCGCGCCGGATCCTCCTGGTACGTCGGACTCGGCTTCTTCTTCGCGCCGGTGCTGGCGTTCCTGTCGCCGTGGCCGGCGGTGACCACGGCGCTGTGGGTGATCATCGCGCTGTTCGGCCTGTGGCTGGGACTGCTCGGCATCGCGATGGCCACCGGCCTGGCGATGGCCATGCGGTCCAATACCGAGATCCCCGAGGAGTATTGGCGCTCGCTGGTCGACTATCCGGTCAGGTAGTCACCGCGGCGCTGTTGCCGGTGTAGTCGACCTGCCAGTGCTTGATGCCGTTGAGCCAGCCCGACCGCAACCGTTCGGGCTGGCCGAGCGGCCTGATGTCGGGCATGTGGTCGGCGATCGCGTTGAACATCAGATCGATCGTCATTCGCGCCAGGTTGGCCCCGATGCAGTAGTGCGCCCCGGTACCGCCGAACCCCAAGTGCGGGTTGGGATCCCGCAGGATGTTGAACGTGAACGGGTCCTCGAAGACCTCTTCGTCGAAGTTGGCGGAGCGGTAGAACATCACCACGCGCTGGCCCTTCTTGATCTTCACCCCGGACAGCTCGGTGTCCTCGAGGGCGGTGCGCTGGAACGAGGTGACCGGCGTGGCCCAGCGGACGATTTCGTCGGCGGCGGTGGCGGGCCGTTCCCGCTTGAACAGCTCCCACTGATCCGGAAAATCGGTGAACGCCATCATGCCCTGGGTGATCGAGTTGCGGGTCGTCTCGTTGCCCGCGACGGCCAGCAGGATCACGAAGAACCCGAACTCGTCGTCGGAGAGCTTGTGGCCCTCGATGTCGGCCTGTACGAGCTTGGTCACCAGGTCGTCGCCCGGGTTGGCGGCTCGTTCGGCGGCCAGCTTCATGCCGTAGGAGATGAGTTCCACCGACGCGCCGATCGCGTCGTTGGCGGCGAACTCCGGATCCATGTCGCCGACCATCTGGTTGGACCAGTGGAACAGTTTCATCCGGTCTTCCTGCGGCACCCCCATCAGCCCGGCGATGGCCTGCAGCGGCAGTTCGCAGGCCACCTGCTCGACGAAGTCGCCGGACCCCTCGGCCGCGGCGGCCTTGACGATCGCCTGGGCCCGTTCGTTGAGCTCGTCGCGCAGCAGTTCCACGGCGCGCGGGGTGAACGCCCGCGAGACGATCTTGCGCATCCGGGTGTGCAGCGGGGCGTCCTGGTTGAGCAGGACGAACTTGCCGCGTTCGATCTGCTCCTGCACGGTGCCGTCCTTGTACCGCGGCAACGCGGTCTTCTGCTGGCTGGAGAACACGTCGCTGCGGCGCGACACCTCCCTGACGTCCTTGTGCTTGGTGACCACCCAGAAGCCGCCGTCGTCGAAGCCGCCGATCCCGGTGGGCTGCTCGTTCCACCAGATCGGCGCCACCCGGCGCATCTCCGCGAGCTCATCGACCGGCAGCCGCTCGGCGTAGATATCGGGGTCGGTGAAGTCGAACCCCGGCGGCAGGTTGGGAGTTGGCATCGGCAGTCCCCATTCGGCGCTATTTGACGATGTTGTGTAGTCCCCCGTAGCCAATTGCTACACCCAGATCGCGGCAGGTGCAGGAGGTTCGGGAAACTTCGAAGTAGAACGTGTTCTGCCCGCCAAGATCACAAATTGACTTCTTGGTCACAGTCGGCACCGGTGTAACAATTTTGGCACTCAAACTGAAGCACCCAGTAGCGCCGACAGTGGCGGAGTACGGGAGAGGGGGCATCGGTGCGGATCGGAGTCGAGCACGGAGCGTTCTCGCTGGTGGCTGCGGGCGTGGGCGTGGTTGCCGCCCTGATGTGGGGTGCGCCCGCCGCGACCGCCGATCCCGGTGCCCCCGCCCCGCCTCCGCCACCGGCGCCCTTCCTCGCCGCGGCTGGTGAGGCGCCACCACCGCCGCCGCCCGCCCCGGAGCCGGAACCGTGGGATCCGCTGGCGTTCCTGCGTCCGGCGCCGCCCCCGGAGGCGCCGCCTGCCGAACCGCCGGCCGCCGAACCGCTGCCGACGATGCCCGAGGGCATGCCGCACCTGCCGAGCCCGGACTCGCCGCCACCCGGTTCCACCACCGATCCGGCGGCGAAGAGCACCGAGAACCCGAACATCGAGTACCTGAAGGATCTGTGGCACGCGGTGCAGAACCAGGAGATCAGCGGCAAGGAAGCGCTGATCCTCGGGCTCGCGCAGCGCAACCTGGCCGCGCCGTACCCGCAGCAGGCGCCCGGGCCGAACGTGCCGGTCTCCGGCACCAGCCCCGCCCCGGAGGCCCCGCCGCCGGCGCCGGAGGCCCCGCCACCACCGGCCGACGCGCCTGCGCCGCCGCCGGCGCCGCTGTTCCCGTGGCTGGCCCCGCCGCCGCCACCGCCCGCGCCCTAACCTCTGGCGAGGCGAGTGAGCAGCACGGCGACGGTATCGACGTGCGAGGCCACCACCGATTGCCACAGGGTGCGCACGAGCGCGTTGTCGTGTCGAACCAACGTGGCGAACAGAAGCCGGCCGTGCTCGCGGCGTAGCAGCAGTTGACCAGGCATCCCTATGCGCGAGTCGGCACCCAATAGCACGAAATCCGGCTCACTGCACCGAACTTCCCATCCGAGTATTCGGTTCGGCCCCGGCAGGCCCAGCTTCAGTCCGAGCGCCGACCACGCGGCCACCAACCGCAGGCGCATGCTCCACGGAGCCTGCTCGAGCATGGCGCGCATCCACTGTTCGGCGGTGCGCTGCCGCGGGTCGTCGACATCGACGGTGAACGCGTCCGCGTAGTCGATGCGGCCCAGCCAATTCGGCTCGCGGGTGGCCGATGTCGGTGTGATCTGGCGGACAGGGACGGTGCCGGTGCGTGTCATCGGTGGGCTTCCTTTCGCTCGCGCCATGCACGGCCGATGTCGCGCAGCATCAACGGGTAGACGATCAGGTGACGGAACGGGGCGATCGCGGCGAGATACGCCCGGCCGGTAAACCCATTGGGCCGCACCAGAACCGCCATCTGACCACGGTGTCGCCCGGTGCCGTCGGCCACCCAGCCGACGTGCAAAACGCCGTGCATCGTCTGGTTCGCAATCTCCAACGCGAACTCGTCATCGGTCAGGTACATCGGGGTGAACGGCCGCAGGCCGGCGAAAGTCGTTGATCGGTCTAGTAACTCGGCCGGTAGTCGGTCGCGCAGCGAGTCGACCCGTTGACCCAGCCCGGATTCGGGGCGGTCCAGGCCGAACAGTCGTCCGATCCACGACCGGGCCGCGAAAAGTCCACGCACGACGGGGGAGGAGCGGGTCGCATCGAAGTCGGCCCATAGTGCTACGAGCCGCGGGAAATCGGCGGCTCCGCCCGGCGTCGGCAGCGCCCACACGTCGAGCAGCCGAAAGTCCTTGGCGACGTGGTGGATCAGCCACGAACGCGATGTGTGTTCACGTGCCGGCAGCGGCGCCGAATCAAACATACAGTACTGTATGCTTCGATAGGCATTCCAGTCAACAGCGCAAAGGAGCCAGATGCCCGCACCGACCCGCACACCGCGGAGCACCTGGATCGACGCCGGTTTGCAGGCGCTGGCGAGCGGGGGACCCGACGCGGTCCGGGTGGATCTGCTGGCCAAGCAACTCGGCGTCACCCGCGGTGGGTTCTATTGGCATTTCGCCGATCGGCAGGCGTTTCTCGACGCGCTGCTCGACGCCTGGGAGCATCGCAGCACCGACGACGTGCTGACCCGCGTCGAGCGCGAGGGCGGCGACGCGAAGGACAAGATGCGCAGGGCGGGCATGCTGACCTTCTCCAGGGAGTTGCTGCCCGTCGACCTCGCGGTGCGCGACTGGGCCCGCCGGGATCCGGCGGTGGCGCGACGGCTCAAGCGCGTCGACAACCGGCGCATGGACTACCTCCGCGGACTCATCGCGACGTTCAGCGACGAGGAGGACGTGGAGGCACGCGCGATGCTGGCGTTCTCACTGGCGATCGGCGACCACTTCATCGCGGCCGACCACGGCCGGTACTCCCGGCGCCAGGTGTTGGCGCGAGCCGCCGAACTCGTGTCCGGTTAGCGCACCGCGGCCGGCGTCGGCACGGGTTCGATGCGCGCCGGGACGTGCTTGTGCCACGGCGTGCCGGCGTACGGATCGCGTCAGTGGCGCGACGCTGGAAACGTGTGTGCGACCCGGTCAGTGCATTCGCGCGCTGCCGCCCAGGCCGATCTCCAGCACGCTGCCGGTGATCACACCCGGATCGGTGACCAGATACATCACTGCGCGGCTGACATCCTCGGCCGCCAGCCAGGGCTTCGGGATCGGGTTGGCCTTCATCATCTTGCGGACCAGTTCGTTGGGCACCTCGTCAGCGCCGTCGGGCTGCACCATCGGCGTCTGCACGGTGGTGGGGCAGACGACATTGACCGTGATGCCGTCCTTGGCCACCTCCAGGGCCACCGATTTGGCCAGTCCGATCACTCCCCACTTGGTGGCGTTGTACGCCGCGAGTTCCGGGATGCCCATGCGGCCACCCATCGACGAGGTGACGACGATCCGGCCGAATCGTTGTCGACGCATCACCGGAACGGCGGCGCGCAGGGTGTGGAAGGCCCCCGTCAGGTTGGTGTCGACGAGCTGTCGCCAGATCTCGTCGCTCACTTCCTCCAGCGGCCCGGTGCTCACGACCCCGGCGTTGGCGACCACGATGTCGAGGCTGCCGAACGAGTTCACGGTCTCCTCGACGGCGGCGCCCACCGCCGCGGCGTCACGAACGTCCACGCCGAGCGGGAGGCACGTGCCGCCCGCTTCTTCGACCAGCTTCGCGGTCTCGCGCATGTCGTCTTCGGTGCCCAGGGGATAGGTCAGCTTCATCGGCGCCGGCGCGTCGGCGATGACGATGTCGGCGCCTGCTGCGGCCAGCGCCACGGCGTGCGCACGTCCTTGCCCACGTGCCCCGCCGGTGATGAACGCGACCTTGCCGTCCAGTGCACCCATGGGCAGCTACTCCGGATCGGCGAACACCGCTTGCTCGCCGGACATCCCGGCAACCACGGCGGCGATCTGATTGGGGGATCCGATCAAGCCGGTCTGCAGTTCGCTTTCCAGCGCCAGTGCCGACGCCGGGTCATCGCTGCGCCAGGTTTGGTCGTAGAGACGTTTGGCGGCGCGAATCGCGTGGGGCGATTTCTGGGCGATCTCGCCGGCCAGTTCCAGTGCCGCCGACAACGGGTCTGCGGCGGTGCGGGTGACCAGGCCGAGCTCGGCTGCCTCGGTTCCGGACACGATGCGACCGGTGAAGGTCAGTTCTTTCGCGACGTCGATCGGGACGAGGCGCGGCAGTGCCTGGGTGATGCCCATGTCGGGGATGAGGCCCCACTTGATCTCCATGATCGACAACCTCGCGTCCGGGGCGGCGACCCGGATGTCGGCGCCGAGCGCGATCTGCAGTCCGCCGCCGAAGCAGTTGCCGTGCACCGCGGCGATCACCGGGGCGGGCACCAGCGACCAGTCGTAGCTCACTCGCTGGGCGAGGTTGGCGGGCCCGCCCGAGTCGCGCGACAGCAGGACACCGGTGCCGCGCTCGCCGGACATGAAGCTGGCGACGTCGAGTCCGGAGCAGAAGCTCTTGCCCTCGCCGTGCAGCACCACCGCCCGCACCGATGGGGCGGCCGTGAGCTGTGCGGCGGCGCCGACGAGCGCCTCGAACATCGCCTGGTCGAGCGCGTTGTGCTTATCCGACCGCACCATCGTCACCGTCGCGACACCATCCGGTCGCACCTGCACGCGCACTCTGTCTTCGCTCACGCGGGCAATCTACCCCGCGTCAGCTCGACGGCTGGGCCAGCCGATCCCTGATGTCGTCCACCTTGGCCTCGATGCGCTCGAGATCCTCGGCGTCGACTCTGAACAACCAGTGCTTGGCGCCCAGCAGCAGGATCGCCTGGAAGATCAGCTGCAGCCACTCGCTCTGCCAGTTCTCGAAGGTGGCCGCGAAGAACTCGTGCAGATACTCACCCCATTGAAACGGCTGGCCGTGCTGTTGCTGGTCGGCGGTGAACTCGGCCAGCTGGGTGAAGAACTGGCCGAGCCACGATCCGACGAACAGCAGGAGCAGTAGATAGACGGCTCCCCACCGCCTGAAATGCCTCATGACGGGGGAGTACCCCGGGATCAGCGCACCACCCAGACCACAGGAAGGCGATCGTCAGCAGCAGGCAAACGCCGGGGCGGTCGGATCAGACAGCGGCGGCTTCGTTGATCTCGTTGAGCCGGCTGGTGGCCTCCAGGTACTCCTGCACCCAGCGCTCGATGACCGTCGCGGTCTTCTCCACCTTCTTGAACTGGCCGACCACCTGACCGATCGGGTTGAACGCCACGTCGACCGACTCGTTCGGGTACTTGTGCGTGGCGGCCACCGCCATGCCGGACACCATGTACTGCAGCGGCATGCCCAGCGGCTTGGGGTTCTCGGGCTTCTCCCAGGCCTCGGTCCAGTCGTTGCGCAGCATCCGCGCCGGCTTACCGGTGAACGACCGGCTGCGCACGGTGTCCTTGCTGGTGGCCTTGATGTAAGCCTCGTGCTGGACCGGGGTGTTCTCCGATTCCTCGACCATCACCCACTGCGAGCCGGTCCACGCCCCCTGCGCACCGAGCGCCAGCGCCGCGGCGATCTGCTCGCCGCTGCCGATGCCACCGGCGGCCAGCACGGGCAGCGGCGCCACCTCCTTGACGACCTGCGGCCACAGCACGATCGAGCCGATCTCACCGCAGTGCCCGCCGGCCTCGCCGCCCTGGGCGATGATGATGTCCACCCCGGCGTCGGCGTGCTTGCGGGCCTGCGAAGGCGACCCGCACAGCGCCGCCACCTTGCGGCCGGACTCGTGGATGTGGTTGATCATGTCCACCGGCGGGGTGCCCAGGGCGTTGGCGATCAGCGTGCACTTCGGGTGCTGCAACGCGATCTCGACCTGCGGCGTGGCGGTCGCCTCGGTCCAGCCCAGCAACTGGAACGCGTCGTCCTCGCTGTGCTCGACCGGGACCCCGTGGTCGGCCAGGATCTTCTTGGCGAACTCGATGTGTTCCTGCGGGACAAGGTCATTCAACGTCTTCTTGAGGACCTCGGGGTCCATGTCGGCGGCGTCCTGGCCCTCGTACTTGTTCGGGATGACGATGTCGACGCCGTACGGGTGATCACCGATGTTCTCGTCGATCCACTTCAACTCGATCTCGAGTTGCTCGGGGGTGTACCCGACCGCGCCCAGCACGCCGAAGCCACCGGCCTTGCCCACGGCGACGACCACATCGCGGCAGTGGGTGAAGGCGAAGATCGGGAACTCGATGTTGAGTTCGTCGCAGATGGGGGTGTGCATGCCTGCTCCTCGGTCGACCGCGGGTCTGGAAAATTGAAACGTGTTCTAGTTTAGTACGCGCGGGGCCCCGCCATGAAGCAGACCCCGCTCCGCCGGTGTGCCGAAACTACGCTTTATGACGGAATTCGGGCGTAATCGCGCATAAACCGTAGGCTCGGCGCGGCGGTCAGTCGTATCCGATGAGCCGACGCAGCGACACACGCCTGCGCCCGGCGACCCCGCTGAGCCGCAACACCGGCCAGCCGTGCTCGGCCGCCGCGTCGGCCAGGCGGGGGCGCGGGTTCACCGGCCGCGGCTGACCGACGAGCCGCATCAGCGCGACGTCCTCGTCGCCGTCGGCGTAGAAGTAACTGCGGTGCAGCGCAACGTCATTGGCCGCACAGAACCGCTCAACCGCGACCGCCTTCTTGGCACCCCACACGATGGGCTTCTCGATGCGCCCGGTGAGCCGTCCGTCGGCGTCGACCTCGAAGTGGTTGCACAGCACGTGCGGGATTTCCAGGTACCGGGCGACCGGTTCGGCGTGAATGGTCAGCGCCGACGAACTGAGCACGACGGTGTGCCCGCGTCGCTGGTGCGCCTGCACGACCTCGCGCATCTGCGGGAACACCCGCGCCGCCACCCGCTCGACGAACAACTTCTCGCCCAACTCGTCGAGTTCGGCCAGCGACTCGCCGCGCAGGTAGCCCGCCGCCCTGGTCAGCAGGTGCTCGAAACGCATGCGCCCGAGGCGGTAGCGCATCGAGGCCTCGATGACGCCGAACACCTCGCCGATGCGGGCCTGCCGACGCCGGATCCGGTCGCTGGCGTGCGCGGTCGCGGTGAACCCGTCGACGAGCGTGCCGTCCAGGTCGAAGAACGCGCCGATGGCCGGACCGGGCGGACTCGCCGCGATCTCGGCGACCAGGTCGGCTGCCGTGGGCTGCGGGTCCATCCAGGTCAGCCTACTTAAGTCGAGTACAGCCCCTTACCCGTCACGAGCGGCATATCCAGCGTCGTGCGGATGCCCGGGGGTGCGGCGATCACGTCCGGGATGGCGTTGACGATGCGGCCGGCCGCGGCCAGGATCGCCGCGTAGTTATGGTCGCCGTTGCGGCTGGTCGGGCAGATGTCCATGGTGTAGGACGGCTCGCCGGTGATCTCCACGCGATAGGAGCCGCCGGGCTGGGCCGGCTGCGCCCAGTCCGGACGCAGATCGCCGCGCAACCGGGTGACGTGCTCGACGACGATCACCGGTCTGCCGCCCACGATGCCCTCGATCTGGAACCGCACCGCCGCGACAGTGCCCTTCTTGATGGTGCCGACGGCGACGTCGAAATCCTCCGGCGCCGGCTCCTGTTCGACGGAGTCGCGGATCTCGTCGAGCTCGATGTCCAGTCCCGCGGCCAGCTGCCGGATCGCGGTGCCCCAGGCGACGCTCAGCACGCCGGGCTGGTACAGCAGCGGCAGGTCGCCGATCTCGTTACCGAACCCCATCACGTCGAACATCACCGTGGCGCCGTCGTAGCTGGCGTAGTCGGCGATCTCCATGGTGCGGATCTGCTCGATCTTCTGGCAGGTGCCCGCGAGCGCGAACGGCAGTAGGTCGGTCACGAAGCCGGGATCGACACCGGTCATGAAGACCGTCGAATTACCTTCGCGGGCAGCGTCTTCCACTCGCTGGATGTACTTGTCGGGGATGACCTGCCAGGGGTACTGCAACACCCCGAGACCGGAGCCGACGACGTTGATGCCCGCCGCCAGCAGTTTGCGGACGTCGGCCATCGCGTCGGGCAGTCGGGTGTCTCCCATCGCGCAGTAGACGGCGCAGTCGGGGGCGTCGGCGATGATCGCGTCGAAGTCGTTGGTCGCGGTCACCCCGGTCACCACGTCGAGTCCGGCCAACTCGCCGGCGTCTCTGCCGACCTTGGCGTCGGTCGACACCCACACCCCGGTCAGATCGAAACGGGCGTCGGTAACCAGTTGCCGCAGCGCGAGCCCGCCGCAATTGCCGGTGCCGATGAGCGCGACGCGAATCGCCATCTGAATTCCTTTCCGCAACTGGAACAGGTTCTACTTGTAGCACGCACGCACGGTAGCCTGACCCCTCATGGGACGCGTGGACGGAAAAGTTGCACTGATCAGTGGCGGGGCCAGGGGGATGGGCGCCGCCGATGCCCGGGCGCTGGTCGCCGAGGGCGCCAAGGTGGTTATCGGCGACATCCTCGACGATGAGGGCAAGGCGCTGGCCGACGAGCTCGGCGGCGCGGCGCGCTACGTGCATCTCGACGTCACCCAACCGGACCAGTGGGACGCTGCGGTGGCGACCGCGGTCAACGACTTCGGCAAGCTCAACGTGTTGGTGAACAACGCGGGAACGGTCGCGCTGGGCCAGATCGGTCAGTTCGATATGGCCAAGTGGCAGAAGGTCATCGACGTCAACCTCACCGGCACGTTCCTCGGTATGCAGCACTCCGTGGAGGCGATGAAGGCCGACGGCGGGGGCTCGATCATCAACATCTCGTCGATCGAGGGTCTGCGCGGCGCCGTCATGGTGCACCCGTACGTCGCATCCAAGTGGGCGGTGCGCGGTCTGACCAAGTCCGCCGCGCTCGAACTGGGGCCGCACAACATCCGGGTGAACTCGGTGCACCCCGGCTTCATCCGCACCCCCATGACCAAGCACTTCCCGGACAACATGCTGCGGATCCCGCTGGGCCGTCCCGGCCAGCCCGACGAGGTGGCGCCGCTGGTGGTGTACCTGGCCAGCGACGAATCGCGCTACTCGACCGGCGCCGAGTACATCATCGACGGCGGCCTGATCGTCGACGTCCCGCACAAGTAGCCCGCGCGGCAGGAGCGGGATCAGTCGACGGCGGCGAAGTTGACCGTCGCGGTCGCGCCGACCTGATCGTCGTTGCCGCGGTAGATGTCGACCTGCACCACGACCGAGCGCTTGCCGGTGCGCAGGATCCGCGCCACCGCGCGCGCCGGTCCCACCTTGATCGGCCGCAGATAGCGGATGAACAGGTCGGTGGTCGCGATCGCGTGGCCGAACGGGGTCGCCCGGGAGGCCAGCTGGCCGGCGGTCACGTCCGCCATCGTCGCGATCAACCCGCCCTGCAGCCCGCCCGCGGTGTTCACCGTGCGCTCGTCGACGGGCATCTCCATCACGACGGTGTCGCCGTCGGACGGCACCTCGGTCAACCCGAGTTGATCGAACAGCTCGCGCAACGACCTCGGCGCAGTCATGGGTAACGACATTACCGGTCTGCCGACGCGCCGCCGGGGGTGCGTAGTGTCGTACGACGTGACCGCACGTGCAGGCATCGTGGTGACCGGAACCGAGGTTCTGACCGGACGCGTCACCGACCGCAACGGGCCGTGGCTGGCCGACCGACTGCTCGAACTCGGCGTCGAACTCGCCCACATCACCATCTGCGGCGACCGCCCCCGCGACATCACCGCGCAGCTGCGCTTCCTGGCCGACGAGGGCGTCGACCTGATCGTGACCAGTGGTGGTCTCGGGCCGACCGCCGATGACATGACCGTCGCCACCGTTGCCGAGTTCTGCGGCCGAGAACTGGTGTTGGACAACGATCTTGAGGCCAAGATCGCCGACATCGTGCAGCGCCTGATGGCGCGGTTTCCCAACGTCGACGCCGAGGCGGTGCGCGCGTCCAACCGCAAGCAGGCCCTCATCCCGGCCGGCGCGCATGTGCTCGACCCCGTCGGCACCGCACCCGGTGTCGTGGTACCCGGCACGCCGACGGTGGTGGTGCTGCCCGGCCCACCGCGCGAACTGCAACCGATGTGGGCGACGGCCCTGCAGACGCCCGCGGTGCAGCAGGCGATCGCGGGCCGCACCGTCTACCGCCAGGCGATGGTCCGGATGTTCGGCCTGCCCGAGTCCGGGCTCGCCGACACGCTGCGCGAGGCCGAGCAGACGGTGAGCGGTTTCGACCGGCTCGAGATCACGACCTGCCTGCGCCGCGGGGAGCTCGAGATCGTCACCCGCTACGAGCCCGAGGCGGCCGACTCTTACGCGGCGCTGATGGCCCTGCTGCGTGAGCGCCACCGCACCGAGATCTTCTCCGAGGACGGCTCCACCGTCGACGAGCAGGTGGCCCGGCTGCTGGCCGGTCGGCGCATCGCCACCGCCGAGTCCTGCACCGGCGGCATGGTCGCCGCCCGGCTCACCGACCTCGCCGGCTCCTCGGCCTACGTCACCGGCGGGGTGGTGTCGTATTCGAACGAGGCCAAGAGCGAGCTGCTCGGCGTCGACCCGGCGTTGATCGAGTCACACGGGGCGGTGTCCGAGCCCGTCGCGCTGGCGATGGCCGACGGCGCGCTGCGACGGTTCTCCGCCGACACCGCGGTGGCGATCACCGGCATCGCCGGACCGGGCGGTGGCAGCGCCGAAAAACCCGTCGGCACGGTGTGTTTCTGCGTCAAACTCGGCGACGGCACCACCGATGTGCGCACCATGCGCCTGCCCGGGAACCGGGCCGACGTCCGGGAGCGCTCCACCACCGTCGCGATGCACCTGCTGCGCCGCGCGCTGGGCGGCTGAGCCGCCCCGAACTGCGTCCTGTGTTCGGCGCGTCCCGGGAATCCGATAACGTACCCCGCGACACAGGAGGAATTGCCCATGACCGCAGCCGACGAGCGGAAGGACCTGTCCGAGCTCGCCGCGCAGGCCGGATGGCACCGTCGAGACGAGGGCCGCACCGACTACTACACCCGCAGCCCGGTGCGCATCCACGTGATCTGGCAGGGCGACCGCGCGATCAGCGGCGGCGCGCTGTACCACGACGACGTCCTGATGGCCTACACCAGGGACCTGAAGACCGTCGAGGGCTGGCTCAAGCGCTGATCAGCGCAGCGCGGCCGTGGCGGCCGCCAGATCGTCGGCGGCCAGCACCAGCCGCGTGTTCGTCGCCAGATAAGCAGTGGTGAGGTTGACGTTGGCCGCCCCCAGCTTGTGGGCCACCTCGCCGAGGGCGCCCGGCCGATCGTCGATGGTCAGCACGATCACCTCTTGCTCGGAGACGATTTTGATGCCCGCGTCCCGCAGCGCCTCAAACGCCGAGGTCGCGTCGGTGACGAGGATGTGCACCTCGGCCTGACCGCCGCCGGTGGTCAGCGCGCACAGGCCGGCGATGTTGCTGCCGGCCCTGCCGAGCACGTCCCCGACGCGCGCCAGTTCACCGGGTTGGTCGTCGAGATAGAGCGTCAGATCGGTGGCCATGTCGCACGCTCCCTTCGCGGTTCAACGGTATCGGGAGCGGCCGCGCGGATCAGGCGTTGCGACGATCCAGCTCGTACTCGTCCCAGACCTTGGTCATCGTGGTGAGGATCTCCTCGGCGCGGCCGAGCCCGGCGAGGTGGCTTTCGCCCGGCATCGTGTACAGCTGCGCGTCGGGCAGTCGCGACACCACGTGCTCGCCGTGTGCGTAGGGCACGATGTGGTCGACGTCGCCGTGCCACCACCGCACCGGCACCTTGACGTCGGCCAACCGGAAACCCCAGTCGCGGGCGAACACGACGATGTCGGCGAACGGCGCGGCCATCTGCTTGCGGCTGCCGTTGAGGATGTCGTCGAGGAACATCGCCTTGATCTCCGGACGCGCCAGCAGGCGCCGGTCGGGTTCCGGTGACACCCGCCCGTACAGGTCCACCACCGGCGAGCCGACCGGCCGGATGAACCGGATCAGGCTGCTGGCCACCAGCCCGATCGGCACACCGGCGACCTGCAGCAGCGGCGCGACGCGGGTGCCGAGGTTGCCCATCAGCCCGCCGGTGATCGCGTCGGGGCCCATGGTCGGCGCCACGCCGCCGATCACCCCGACGGCCACCACGCGGTCGGGCAGCGCGGCCGCACAGCCGAGCGTGTACGGGCCGCCGCCGGACAGGCCGATCACCACCATGCGCTCGATGCCGAGGGTGTCGGCGATGGTGCGCAGGTCGTCGGCGAACGCGACGACGTTGTCGTAGCGGTGCGGGGTGGACGAACCGATGCCGGGCCGGTCCAGGCCGATCAGCCGGATGCCGGTCTTCTCGGCGTAGATCCGCGCCTCCATCGGGATCTGCCTGCGCGCGCCCGGCGTGCCGTGCAGCCAGAAGACGGCGCGGCCCTGCGGGTCGCCGAACTCGGCGAAACCGATCTGCCGGTTGTCCCCGACGGCGATGTTGCCTTCCAGCTTCGGGCGGGCGATTGCGACAGCCATGTAAAAAGTGTCTCACGGCGCTGTTGCGCGCCCGTCGGCTACTCCGCGCGGAACTGATAGGACGCGACCGTGGTCAGCCGGTCGTCGTTGCCCTCGTCGCGCATGACCACGCGCACCGCGATCAGCCCGTCGGCCCCGCGCAGCGGTTCGGCCTCCACCCGGAACGGGCCCGCCTTCCCGCGCGCCATGAACATGACGTGACACGACAGGCCCTGGATGCGATCGGTGCCGGCCAGCTGCGCGGCGGCGTCGGTCGCGGCGGTTTCGAGGATGACGAACTGCGGTCCGACGTGCAGCGCCGCGTCGGGTGAGGCGACCTCGACGGCGAGTTCGGGCAGCCCCCAGTGGCCGTCGGGCCTGCGGTGCCCGCCGAACACCTGCCACAGCGGCGGCAGGTCGGGGGAGTCGACGATCTCCAGCGGGTTGTGCTCCATGCGTTCCAGGCCCGGGGGCGGGGTGCCGATGCTGACGCCCTGACCCTCGATCACCGCCAGCGCGCGGTCCGGGCGGTCGGCGTCGACGATCTTGGCGCGGCTGTAGCCCATCTGCCGGCCGCGGCGCAGTTCCTCCGAGACGACCTCGAACCGCTGCACGTCGCGCCCCGGATCGAGGATCTGGCAGGAATGGATGACCGGGTTGGGCACCGCCTCCAGGTCCGACATGTGCCCGCTTTCGGGCGCCGAGATGCCCAGCACCGCGAACAGCAGCCCGCCGGTGCCGTTGCGCATGTCGCGGCGCACCAGCACGGTGTTGTCGTCGGGGACGAGGTCCATCGACGCGTACTTGCGGCCGATGTAGCGGTAGCTCAGCAGGCCGCCCCAGCGGCGGCGCAGTTCGGCGGCGTATTCCTCAGGCGAATCGGCCAGCTCGCGGATGTCGCGCAGCATTCACTCTCCTCGGGGACTTGTGCGTCGTGGTGCGCTCGCCGGCGACGACGCAAGTCGCCCGCGGCGGCGCGCGCCGGAGCGGCCCGGCTGTCGATGGTTTACAGGATGGGGCGTTTCGGGGTCAGGCTCACCTGGTAGTCGGCGGGGAAGGAGGCCTCGATGACCCGTAGCTGATCGTTCGCCTTGGATTCCAGTTCCAGGACGACGCAGCTGTCGCCGAGTTTCTTGGACTCCAGAACGATGTAGTGCTGGCCCCCACCGTTGACGTCGGTGATCGGGTCCCCTGAACGCAGTGCCCCGACCGGTACCAGCTCGGGGGCTTTTGAGGGGTGTGGCTCCACGGCTACGACGGTAGGCGAACCCGCTGGCCGGATGGGCCGTTTCCGGGCGAGTTCGCACCGGACTTTTCGCGGCCTGCTGCGGTCGCCTAGC